>Ga0307375_10002381_pt1 | contig 19277 bp, 21 predicted proteins | sample TR1MG_FD_202531 | JGI IMG/M metagenome (GOLD analysis project Ga0307375, IMG submission 202531) | Soil microbial communities from Risofladan, Vaasa, Finland - TR-1 | ecosystem: Environmental > Terrestrial > Soil > Coastal area > Acid sulfate soil | place: Finland: Risofladan, Vaasa | collected...
AGATATTCCAGAAAGTATATATATCACTAATTACTAACCTATATAGGTTAGTAATTAATAGATCCTATTTAATTCCCGATAAAAATGAAATAATTATATTTTCGTGATGATCAAATACAGAAATTCCAAAAATCTGCAAAAAATAAACGAAGTAATTAATAAACTTAAAAGTAATAATTGGAATACATTTAACATTTCTTTTTTTTTTAGCAGATTTTTCAGACATTTATCTTTTAGATCAGGAGATATTATTCCAGATATAATGGCAATATCTGAAAAGTTATTATTAGGCATTCAAATTCATTTCTCTCTGGATTTTTATTTAAGGGTTAAATTTTACAAATCTACTTTGCTCAAAGAATTATTTACAAAATTTGATTCATATACACATAAATATGCAGCAATTTGTGCATGTTATCCTGAAACTAATTTAATTTTTGTAGTTTTACCTAAAAATCTCCCCCAAAAGTTAGTAATAAAGCAAAATGGTTCTTATAGATTTGATTCTGATAATTGGAATGTAGGAATAGATTTAGAAAAATTACGATTAATTCCAACTCTATTTCCTGACGAAGAATTTAATTTGGTGGAATAATTGAAATATCAAAAAAGATTTATGATAGATTATGATCTTGATGAGAATTTCCATTCTCTTCCTCTAAATTTACAAAATCTTCTAAAAATTTTCCAACCTTATGCGTATACTCTTGAAATTAAAACAGATGAAAATGGTTATTATCTCATGTATATTCCTAAAAATGCTCAATCTTTTAAAACTTTAATTTATTCTAAGGATGGAAAAATTTATGTAGAAACTCCCATCTCATGGACTCGAAATGGAAAAGTTTATGAAACAAACGAAGGAATCCGAAGAGCAGTTTGTATTCATTCTATACTTATTTTATCATTAACTAAATTACAGGAAAAGTATGCCAAATCCCGAAGATATATACCCGGAATTCCTCCAAAATGGAAATATAAAGAAGTACCAGAAGTCATTCAGATAGCATAAAAAATTTTTATTATTTTTTCTCATCATATTGTGTAAATTAAAAAATAATCAGTACTTTAACAATTTCACATTATTAATTTTCCCTCCAGACCTTTTAAATTAAATAGCATATGAGGGTAATTCCTCCTCTATACATTCAATTTTTGGACGAAATTTGAAAATTGCTTTTAAGGCATTGAAAAGTAGCTCGCAGAACCGCTCGTATATGAACTCAGAAGTGAGACGCCTGCGGGTGCCCCGCCGTTTTTGACTTAAAAAATTCCAAGCGAGGAAAATCCAAGTATTCACGAGGAAGAGACTCAATCCCGTATAGAGCAGGCGGAGCGCAGGGTTTCTACTTGATGTCCTCGGTAAGCTCTCATTTTTTTTCTTATAACTGGTTTCAATCCCAAATCGTAACCGATATTCATTATAGACGCGGTTCATTGGAAATTTGTCATCTGAAAGGCAATAGGCAAAATATTCCCGATGATATTGCCCATTCTTACCTTTGATCCGCTTCACAACGATATATAAGTTGAAGGTTACTGCCAGTTTCCGCCTCTCTTTCACGGTATCCATGGTATAATTCGTGATATAGGATTTATTTCCTCTTAACAGCCGTTCCACCTTACTTTTCCCATCGGTCCCTTTTCTGCCCCGGTGGACGACGGGCATGATGAAAGGGATGCGCGTGCGTTGCAAATAATCGAGAATTGCGACGCTATAAAACCCCCGATCCAGAAAGAGCCGTCTGATCTTGAACCCCAATGCCCGCACTTGCTCAAGGAGCGCTTGTACCACATCGACTAATGGGTCCCCCTGTCGCACGTATTTGATGGCGAGCGTGTAGCGCTTGCCCCGTTTAATGAGATACATAGTGGCATACACGTGAAAGTGGGTCGTCCCGGATTTGGCTTTGCCCCGACGAATTTCATTTGCATCTTTGTAAGGGCTTCCATGGTAGGGGTGTTCATTTAAATCGATGGCAAACTTGTGGGCCGCTGTTCGGCGGCTGATCGACCGGGGGACATAATGGGGGAGTGCTTGATTGAGGATATTTTCAACCTCATTCAGTTCAAACTTTCCGAGCTGATACCGCATCTGCCGAGCAGTTACGCCCTCCTCAAATTTCGGAGCAAATGCAGCAATCGAGGATTTTTCTGCGGCAATTCCCGTCAGAGTTTGGAGAAAGGAGGTGGTATTTATGTGGGTTGAAATGGTTTCAAGGGAAATATACTGGGATAAAACCTCTGTTATTATATCTACCATTTCAGTATCTGTGATCTTTTTTATTCGTTTCATAAAGTGAAATCAGCACCTCGACTTTTATAAAATTAGTAAAGGAGTATTTCTGTCGAAGGAAAATTCTTTAAAAATTATAGCAAATTCCGAGTAAGTTAATTTATTTTTGTTAATTGTTTAATACTTTACCGTTCAGGATTTTCCCTAAATTGGAGGCGGGGAGGCGGGCAAATAGGGGAATTTTAAATAGAGAATAATTTTTGTCGTTAGTATTTCAGGGTTTTTTGGAGAGAACCACGCAGTTTTTTTGCCATATTCCCCAGAGAATACGCGCTTTTTTGTAGCATTTTGTGAAGTCTTCTCTTATGACCAATTTGAGCGAAAAACTCATTGAAATTAACCAAATACCCTCTCCCACTTTGGACAATATCTCCTGTCCTCATTGCAAATCCAAAGATCTCATCCAAATTAATTCCTTTTGGCGAACAATCAAGGATCTCGGAACAAAAACCCTCCGAAAGCTCGTAGAATTTGAGAGTATTCATTTAAAATGCAAATCCTGTGCTACCATTTTTCCCCTCGAAAGAGAAGGGATCGTGCCAGGTCTCTCCGCTACTAAAGAGGTGCTCGAAACTACTCTGCTGCTTTATTTCGATTTTAAGAATTCCGCTAAAATAGTGCGGGCCCTCATGGAAACCCTTTATTCAGTCAACCTGAAACGTGAAACGATCCTGAAATGGATGAGGACCTACGGAAAGGACTATTGCCAAAAAAGTCAGCTCGTTTTTCAGGAAAATTTCGAGCAGACGAGCGGACATCTTGCCATGGATGGAACCTTTCCTCACTTTGATTTTGAAAAAGCGAACCTAGCATCCCCTTCGTGTAAAGAAAAAAAAACACAGGTGCCTTGGGTGTATATGACTGCCTTACCGGACGGAACCTTATGTGCTATTTGGGAAGAGGCGAAAATGAACAAGAAATCACCGCGCTCTGCTTGCTCCTCCAGAAAAAGTTAGCGACCGCCCCTCTCTCGATTGTAACCGATTACAAGCCGGCTTGGGATCGCGGTATTCGAAACGTGTTTCCAGAAACGCTTCTCATTCGCGATGGATTTCACACGGTTCAATTAATTAACCAGGCTATTTTCAAAGAACTCAGTGCGATGGCGAAAGATCTCTTTACTAAACCGATCAAAGAGATAAAGACTTTCTATCAAGCCATTAAAAAGGATCAATGGCGTGGCACTACCAGTATTTTTGTACCAGAACATCCAAGTGTGATCGAATTCACCTCCTTATACGTCTTGCTTGGCAAGTTATATAGGATGGAAGAGTTATCCTGTTTTATTCGGGAGTTTAATGAGGTTCTACTGACTCTAGACCACTTAGATACGAGTTCCACGCAATTATTGCGGGCTGAATTATGCAAACGCCTGCCTACAAATGGGTTAACCCCAAAAAATGTGCGGTATTATAAGCAAAAGCTCAAAGGGGCGTTTTCTTTGCTTTTGAGAAGCGTGCGGCATCAGATCGAAGAAGATAAAAAAGAGTTTGTTCAGAGGAAATATATCCTCTTAAAACGCCCTGAGAATCTATCCAGCCAGGAAGAAGAAATATTACACGCGTTTTTAATCCAATTTCCTGCACTTAGAAAGCATAGGGAATTATCCTTACGCATTTCAAATATTTCTCATGTCCCGCCAGAGACTTTAACGCTTTCAATAATAACAGACATCCGGTTATGGAAGGACGCGGGAGATCCTTTACAGGCAGCCGTGAAGACGTTAAAGAAAAATGTCCAGGAGATCTTCAACTTTACACGAGTATTTCCCAAACGGGTGCCGTATAAATTCATTAAAAAAATCAGAACCGGACCAGAACCTTCTATGAGAAAAATCAAAGATACCGCCAGAATGAAATTTGGATTCCGCACTCCACAAATGTCTCAATTGTATCTCGAACAGCAATTACAATGCCAAGTGATCGTGATTTAAAGGCAAAAAGGTCAAATAAGGGTGTAACAAAATAAAATTAACTTACTCCAAATTCCGACATAAATATAAAAAAAATTGTCAAAGTACTGATAATATTTTACTTAAATAAAATATTATTAATTCATATCCGCAATATCAAAATAAAAAAGAGGAAGTAATCAATAAATTACTTGAATCCTTAGACTTATAAAAGAAGCTGAAATAAAAATGCATAAAATAACTCATATTCTAATAGAAGCCTTCTCGGATATTATCAAGGAGGCAATTTTAGCAAAAGAATGGATTTTTATGTTGTACCCAACATCCTTCGACTATGTACCCGAGCGCTCGCTCGTAGGAAGTGGGTTATATAGTTATTCTACAGCAGCTTTGATACAAGATATTGGACGAAAAGTAGAAAGTCCTATTTATTTAAATAGTTTAAAAAATGCAGCTTGGAAAGGACAATATAAGAAATTATTGCAAGAAAACGAAGAAAAAATGATAGATTTGCCAAGACCTACCAATGCGTATCAAGCACTTGAAAATATTAAATCTTTGAAGTACTGCTGCATAATTAGTAATGCAGAATGGAATAGTTCTAAAATAGATACTGAGATAAAAAAGATAGAACGGTTTTATTCAGTTTTAAAGAAAGTTCCATTTGATAAAATTCACTATATTGATATGCCGTAGAGCGGGCATCACGGTTTTAAAATCCATACTTAATCAATATTTTAAAAATGTATTTTTCATTAATATCTAGAATTTTATTCAATTTGCAATTGGTCTATATCTTTTAGGGATTTCATCTATCTCTTTTAAAAAATTTGTATCATTTTCCATATACTTTTTCCTTTCCTTCATTTTCCATATGTTTTGTTTAAATTTTTAATTCTAGTACGAATGAAAATTTTATATTTTAAATTTTAATCATAGTCAATTTTAGCATTGGAATTAAAAAATAAATTAAAGTATTATAGTTTTTTATGTTATGAAAGGAGGAAAGAAAGGAATTTTGTCATCAAGAATGTATAAAGGAATACCATTGACCATTTTATTTTTAGGATCTCTGTGTAATCGTAGAAAGAAAGATGGTTTAATTTTTTGATTAATATCAAGATCATCAGGGGAAGGATTTTTTCCTTCTTGTAAATCAATGGCAACTTTTATGAGTTTAATCATAAAAGAAAACTCTTCATCACTAACTGGAGAATATATGAGAGGTATTCCCCAAAAAAAGCCTGGAAATTTAATTCGTGAGTCAATATCTTTTTGTTTTTTCTTTAATTCTTTATAGAAAGAACGATTAAAGGAATGTGAGGGGTTCCAACTCATTAAAGGTATAGTTCCAGGACCTTGATTATAGTAAATACTTAGAGTTTTACAAATAATGAAGTCTGATTTAATAATTATTTGGCATTTTCGATCTATATATTGCTTAGAACGAATAAAATAATAGAGAGCCTTTAACTTTGGAAGTAATCCAGATGGATTATCAGGACAAAACCAATTTAGTATAAATTTTTCGGCGAATGGAGAAAAAAAAAGGAATTTTTTATCTTCTTTTATATTATACCTTTGTATATAATATTTTTTATTCTCATCTTGTCTTATTTCTTTAAAATTTAAGGATAATAATTTCATATGTTTATAAAAAACCTTTTCACCCATATTTTTGTCTGAAACTCTACCATATTTATCTAAATATAGTTTTACATTTCTCCTTATTTCACTCATTGAACAATGTTCAGGAAATCTTAATATTAAGTAATTATATATTTTAAGAAGGTTTGCCATTGCGATAACAAGTTGTGGATCTTTTTTTCCATAACCTAAATTAAGAATCCTTTGTTGAAGATTCGATAATTCTTTTGTTACTTTTTGGTTTTGTCTGGATTTGTTATTAACATTATTCATTAATTTGACTCTCATCAAATTTTAGGGGGATAATAGGGATTTGATAGGGGGATAATGAAAAAGCATTATTTTGGTTATTCACGGTCTATAATATAGCATTTTAACTATTTAGGTGTTATGATGGTTAATAATAGCAAAACAATTTCAATCTTTATAAAAAATCAGGAAAAAATACTAAATTTTTTCTTAATACATCCGATACAAATCTTCTCTGTTTCTAATATTCAAAAAAATGTTGGAATGTCGCCAATTACTATTAAAAAATATTTAGTTCGATTTATCGAAGAAGGTTTTATCAAAGAGATCCTGGCCATCCTAAGACTTCATTTATTTTACTATAATTTAAATGAACAAATAAAATCTAAAAAGGAAGTTTTAGCATAAATGCCTTTGGAAAATTTCATAGAAGAAAAAAAATTGGACTTTACGCATCAATTAATTTATGTGCAATACTTTGATCACTTCTCTAATGAGAATATTCGATTAACTATTGAGGAAATTAAGCAGAAATTAAATCAACCTATTATTTTACAGAGTTTTGGAAAATTAATTGAAGAAAATGAACGATATTTAGTAATTCAAAACTTATTCCCGCTTAAAATTGATTTTATTGTTAAATCATGTGTTCTTTCACAAAAAAAATATGTGGAAATAGAAGATACAAACAACAATATACTACAACAAAGAGATTATATTGAAAGAGAATTACAAAAATATGGATTTACAACTGTCCTGAAGGATTATAAAGAAGTAAACGAATTATATCAAAATAATCGGCGAGGTCCTATTGGTCTGTTAAGAGTTACCTATGAAGGTCTAATAAGAGGGTTAGTTACCAAATTAGATGGTACCTCTAATAGTGTTAATAGCAATTTATTATATTTAGAAAAGAAAGGAATATTAAAAGAAACTTCCGTAAATTATCCAGAACCTAAATTGGAATTGAATTTTTCTATTAAACTTTATGGATTATTATCTCATTATGGCAGCCATCCTAATGAAGCAGATGAAGACATAATTTCTACATTATTTTTGGAGGCAACGATATGGATATATTTCATTCTTAAACGTTTTGAACTGCAATTTAATTCAAGCTTATAATTATCTTAACAACTTTCAATTTTATCAAAAATCAATGATGATTATGAGTCTTTTACCTTTTTAATTGGGTTTCTAATTGGTATAGGCGATATTCAACAAGGAATTTTTACCCAGAAGAAAAAAAATCAATATTTTAATAAAAAAATTGATACCTCTGATGGAATAAAAGATTTAATAAAAAGAAAAATAATGAAGAACACCCAACCATTAGATAAGATTTTAGATTCAAATTTATTCTTTTTCATTTGAAAGTATTCTATCCTTATAAGAATTAAATTTATCTTTTGAACCAACTATTTTACGAAGTATCCAGTCTCCTTCTAATGCAGCAGCCTCAAATGTTTTCCACATTATCCGCATATTCGTTTTGTAACTTTCTTTTAATTCTATTATTTCTTTTTTAGTAAAAACGCCTTTCTTTGAAGGATCAAATTCCTCCTTTTCCTTATTTTCAAAATATTCTCGATATTTGAAAAAAATTTGAATTCTCTTAAATAAAAGCTGGAATATTTCAAATCTCGTGTCATCAGATAAATTTTTTAATTTTATGTTTTCAAGTTCCTCAAATTGTTTACTTAAATTTTCAATATCTTCTTTAGGAATACCATAATAGAAAAGAACATCAAAATCCATAACATCTTCCTCCATTGATTGATTTAAAATTTATGAAGTCTTATAATTAAGACAAGAGATTAAATCAGTTAATTTTTTAATTCATCAGATTCTTAAATAGTTTATTGTTCATAGTACTCCAATAATACCAACCGACGAAAACCCCTAATAAGCAATCAATTCTTAAATTGATTAAAAATCAAAATACAAATCTTTTTTAAACTATGGTCTTATAATTCCTGTTTTAGCTTGAATAATTTAATCTTTTTCTTGAAATTAATAAATTAAAATAAATTTATCTTATTATTCTTCGAATTCTTTTATATCTAAAAATTTAGTAATAAAAACATTACGAACATATCCTCATTTAATATTAAGGATTAGAAGAATACCTCAAGTTAAAAATTATTTAGGAGTGAATAAAACAAGTCATATAGGTAAAGTCTAATAATTATAAGAATAAATATTAAATTCCCTCCTTATATAGAGAGATCATTGCAAACTCTCTTGAAGAGATTCTATTTTTCGTTAAAAATTCGCGCTATAAAGTAGAACGCTGCTTGATGGAAAAATACTTTCTTTTTGAATTGGTTGTGATGTATTTTTAAAAAAAATTTAATTTCAACTAATTCCCTTTATTCGCTCAAAAAAATCGATTAATAGAGGAATATATGAATTCTCTAAGTTCAATCTAAAAATTCGAGTAAATTGCGAAGGATTTTCCTCAATTAAAATTTGATTTTGTACTAATTCCTTTATTCTGCGTGAAATAGTTCCAGCTGATACACCAGACTGTCGTCCAATTTCTCGTACATTCAACCATTTTTCCCTATTCTCAGGTTTCAGGAAAGTTTCTAAAATTTGGATGCTAATTCCTTTTCCGAATATCTTTTTTAACATATCATTTGTTTAGAAGTTAGACAAATTAGTTAGTTCGGCACCGGATGATCAATTCTTAGACATATGACCGGTTTCGAAACAGATATAAAGATCTAAAAATATACATTTTACAATAAATTAGTAATTTATAAGGGCGCGAAAAGAAAGTGGCGAATAAATTAATTCTTTTTACGGGTATTATCCTTTTGGCGGGAGGTGCATTTGCTTTGTTTTTAACAATAGGCATGTGGTATGAATCTATTCACCCGTATACTAATCTCCCAATTTTAACATTGGAAGTAGGATTAATAATTGCAGGGCTTTTCTTATTCATTGAAGGAGCACGGTCAAATTCGAAATAAACTCTACAGGAATAGAAGTTATGTATTCTAAAAGCAGTGATATTATGGAGAGGGATGTTAAAAAGATTATTTATGGGATAATTTATATTTCATTCATAGTTTTGCAATGGGTCTTTCTCTTCGTGTTCCCATATACATACGGAGACTTTTCTACCCATTATACCGGAATCTTTTTTGATACATTCCCTGGAAAAATAGTTTTTTTTGCACTTCTCTCTTTAATTCCTAATGTTATATTAGATATAATTTTCATGGGTTCTACGAAAAGTAAAACAAGCGGAAGAGTCGCATTTGGTCTAGGTCTGCCTGAATGGATCGTTGGGTTAGTGGGGTTTACTTGCTTTTGGGATGCTTTTGGTATTCACTGGGGTCCGTATCCTTATATTCTTGATTTCGTAATAATCGGTTTAGGAATTTGCTTAATTTGTCAAACTATTTTTGGAATCCTCTTATTCGCTAGATCTTTTAAAGCTGAGGACTATCCCCCTAAAGAATCCATTTCACCACTACCAAGCCCATCATCGCAACTGAGTCCTCCTTGCCCACAATGCAATACTGCAACTGTGTATGTTCACCAATATAACCGCTATTATTGTAAAGCATGTCAAAAATACATATAGAATGATTAATTTTTAATCTCCTTTTTTAATGGTTCTATTAATTGACATTTTCTAGTATCAATTGATTAGAAATTGGCTATCAGTACAAATCCCGCATCATAAGAATTCTCTAAAATAGATTGACATGCTTTTATTTCCAACCGCCCGTATCTTGTTGATATTAGGAGTTTTCGTATTAATTGAAAATATTATTTTTAAAACAGATTCCTATAGCAAATACTCAATACAAAATATATTATCTACTAATTCAGCGCGTTTCTGAGTATATTGACGTAATTTTAAGTCGACACCATGAACCTTTTTTAAATGTAATGGAAGAAAAATATTGTAATGGGTTTTATATCCACAGAAAGGGCATATTTTTTTTCTAAAATGAGGATTTTCTGAATGAAACCGTAAAAAACGTGATTGAGCTTCAATTCTATGGATTTGCTGCAAATGACTTAGTAAATCTGAAAGAACATTAATTTCATAATTACACCAAAGACATTTATACCAGAGACTTAAATTATGTTTATTAATTAGATGAATCTTCATTTTTATTGGCCATACCGGTCCAAAATTACATATAGGGCATTTTCTTAGCTTTATACCACCAGATTCTTCATAAAAATGGTCATCTTGTAAATGAATTTTCAGTAATTTTATTGAACTCGTTCGATATCCACAAAGTTTGCAATTATACCATTTAATTCTAAATCCTATATTATGCTTCCAATCTAAATGAGACTTTAGAGTGGTATCTGATTTAAGATGCGCTCCACAAAAAGGACAATCAAACCAAGGCCGGACATGTATATTAGATATGTGTTCTCTTAACTGCGAGGGCAATTTCGCTTTATATTCACATAAAGGACAGTTGTACCACGTGACTCCAAAATTATGCCGATCATGGAGATGAAGAAATATTTTATAAATTTGATCTCGTGCAAAATCGCAATTTTTAATAGGGCATTCTTTTAAATTATTCCAAAATTCGGATTTGAATTCATTCGAGTGAGTTATAATTTGTTCAACTGGAAGCCGTGTGAGATCAGAGAGAGCTTGAATAAACCCAATTCTTTTAGCATATTTCGCGATAAAATTAAGTATTAATCCAAAACTAACTTTATTTGCACGGGCTAAGCGGACAATCCATCTCCCAATACTATCTTTAGGTTTAGGTAAGGGATGGAAGGGAAGCGATATTATTAACAATGTCAACTTTCAATATTCCTCGATTTGATTAGATTACATTTTGGAAGTAGATATTGTGATAGTTTTAAAATTTAATTTATAAAAGGGTCACTTCTTTTTGTCGATATGATGAAATAGAAAGCCTACCTTCAATATTGAACAATTACTAAATGGTAAATGAGAAAAAGGATGAGAATAAAAAATAATTTTCTATTAATTTGATAGAACATAATCTTAAGAATCTTCTGAATAGTATTATTAATATAAAATCTAACTCTAATTTTCTAAAACAATAGATTTTGTGGAAAACCTTTAATATTTATATTTTTAAGTGAGTTCAAAATATAAATTTATTAAGAAATTTTTATAAAAAATATTTACTCAATAACGAAGTGATTATGAATTGAGATTATCTTATACTTCTATTGAAAGAAGAATTGGAACTACCACTTATTTTTGGCTTCCTACAAATGAAATTATTATCATTGATCCTGGTTCTGAATTTGGGAAGATTCACATTTATAAAAAAGTTAAAGATGTACCTTGTGATAATCTACACCAAATTTTAAAAGAATATTTAGATAATGAAGATTTGTATAATCCAAATGTTCTATATGTTAATGAGATTGGGAAGGATATTAAATCTCAAATCCTACAATTAAAAAAGGAAGGTTCGGAATAATGTCTTTTGAAGAACGTTTAGATAAATTAGAAGAACGTTTATCTGATTTAGAAAAGATTGTAAGCCAACTAGCAATTAGAGATATAGATTAGAATTTGAGATAAAGTTTTAAGTAATGATCCTCAATTTGCGGGTAGAAAATATCTAAATTCCGTTGGCCTAGTAGATATTGGCGAAGTAGCGACTAGAATACCTCGATTGGTCTTATTCGATAAAAATATCCATTTGAAAGAAGCTTCACTTAGAAGATTATTAATAGGTGAAAGTTTAATGCCATTAGATGCTTCAGAATTATACAATACTATTAGAGACCCTATGACAGGAGAATGGCTTCAAGTAAGACATGCAATTGCTCCTATGCCTCCCAAAATTAAGGCTATAGATATTAGACATTACGCTCCAAATGTTTATAACTCTAGTTTAACAGTTATGCGAGAATGTAGTGGTATAATGAAAGATCAAAGATATCTTTTGGCTGATACTTGTCGAGAAATACAAAAAGATGAAGGTTGAAAATGTAGGAATATTAATAGAGAATTACCATAAAATATATTTTTGAAAACATTAATTGAAATGCTAAATTTTTTAATATCTAATCTTCTCATGTTCCTCCTTTTTAAATTCTAAATACTTTCCACCTATTAAAGATATTATAGATAAAATACTAGCACTTATCGCAACAATATAAGCATTTCCACTGAACCATGCCAATAATATTTCAAAAGTAACAAATGCGGAACAAATTAATATAAAAATTTCAATATTTTTATAATTCCATACCTTAAAGTCAATAATATCCTTTAAATAAATATCTGTTGGGCCATAAGTTTCACCCTTTTTAGAGATGGTACTAAAAATTTCATCTACTGCATCAATTTCAAATAATACATGTTTAGTTTTTGGCATTCTTTCCTTAATTTTAGTACATGCTTCATTTATTGAATCATGATATCCTTCTACACCTATCCAAAACAAATAATTCAAGAAGATTGGTTTTTTATCATCGGAAAGATAATATGTCCATGCATTACCCAATATAGGACAATCAGGTAAATCTTCCTCAATTTCAATATCTTCAGCATTTTGAACAATTAAAATTGCACCTTTCAAGAAGGTTTTCTTTTTATTAATAATTGGGCGATTTATATCCATTTTTTTAATGATTTCAATGTTATAATCATATAAATTCCTAACTATACACTTTATTTTTTTTATTTTAATTGCTCCCTTTCTATTCAGAACCTTTCCAATTACATCTATAGTATCATTATAAGTTGTATTTTGGAAAAATTCAATGGGAATTAAAATTGGTATACCTCTACTTATATCACCATGAGCTATAAATTTTTCATTTTTAACCAAATTAAATATCTTAAACTCCCTATTTTTACCTTCTATACTTCCTAATCTAACGTCAGCATAGTTAAATTGTTTTATAAACCGCCTTTGTTTGCTTTCATCTATTATTTCTGATTTTTCCCACATAATCAAATGATAAAATAATCCTGGAATACGTGGAATCCAGTCTGTTAAAATTATTTTTTTAAAAGTTAGTGGTTCATTCATTTCAATTTTTTTATGTTCCATAATATCTTTAAAATAGAAATCTTCCTCTAATAAATCAGCCCAAAATTGCAAAATTCCTTTAAAACCAGTATAATCAGACCGCATTTTCTTTATTACTATTTCCTCTATATTGGATTCACTATCTTTAATTTTAGAAACCAAAATTTTTTGATTATTCATTAAAAAATATCTAACATTAATATCATCTTTAATTTCCTCAGTTAATGTCAAAATCTATACCCTCCACTAATTCTTGAATTTCCTCATCATCTGAATTTTTAAATCTATGTAAAATATAATCATATAAGAAGAGCCTTTCAAATTCCAATGATTTTAAAATGAAATTTGGTGATTTTCCATCTGTAGTATATTTCATTAAATTTTCTTTGAAGATTGATAATTCATTAGGCAAAATAAACTCTCTCATTAATACTGGATGAACACCAATACCATGTTTTAAACAAAATTTTAAAGCATAGTAGGGATACTTGTGATTCTCTATACTACGTCTAGTTAATTTTTGGTATTTTTCCTTAGTAGGCGTCTTAAAAGAAATTCGTACATGTAAAAATTCTTTAAATTTCTCTAATTTACTTATTCTACTCGGATCTTTACCCAGAATAATTCCATTTGTTTCTAATATAAAATAAAAATTACCATTTTCATGATTCTTTTTTTCTTGAAAAAGTTTTAAAATTTCTAATAATTGATCAAAATAATATGTCGGTTCCCCCCCGGAAATCCTGAAATGATTTGTGGGACAATGTTTAGTTAAATGAATAAGTCCCTCAAATACTGATGCTGGAGATAATCTTCTGAAGATATTTTTAGTTTGTATATTATTTTCAATTCTAGAAAAACAATTGTTTTCAATATTTAATGGCATAATATCTTTCCATGAACCATCTTTAATTTCTTTGCTGTTAATATTTTCACGTTTTCGTTCATCTCTTGTGAAACAGAATATACACTCCAAGTTGCAACCGACACAATCAACAGTAGCTACAAAATTATAGTATCGCTCAAAACGGTATCGACTATAGATCGCATCCGACAAAAATTGCCCCTACCTAATTTTGTTTATATATTTCTTTTGAAATCTAATATTTAAAAGTAACTTATATTTATAATTTGATAACAGATAATTTGAAAATTAAATTTCTAATAAAATAGTAAATATCTACATTTTTGATTTATCTCTGTCTTTTAATAAATACTCAATTCAACGAGAAATATCTGATTTATTTAGACTGAAATTCTTATGTTATAGAGTTCTAAATAGAAAAGAAAAATAACAATTTTTCAATTGGAAATTTAAAAATTAGGAATTAGGACTTATGATAACTCCTTATATGTCGCTTTAATGAATCTGCATGTTTTGTTTTGAAATTACAATGCGAGCACGCATGCCATTTTATTCCAATATATGTATATTTTTTAAATGACGGCTTAAATTCGATTTTGTTTTTGATCTGTAATTACAATTTGGGCAAATAAACCATATTATATTCTTATTATGGGTATATTTAAAATGAGTATTTAAACTGGCTTTCTCCTTAGCTTTATATTCACATTGAGGGCATTGATGCCATTGCACTCCAATATCGTGTTTATTTGCTAAATGATTGTTATAATCCTTCTTTCGTTTCGATTTATAGTCACATTGAGGACATTCATACCATTTTCCCCCTATCTTATGCACTTCTTGAATATGTTTGGTTAAATTTCCATTGGACTTTGTTCTGAATTCACAATGCGGACATTCAAACCATTCTACTGCAATATCATGCTTGAATTTTTGATGAACGATTAGATTACTCTTATTTTTAGTCCTATAATTACATTCAGAACATTGATACCAAGTTGCATTAACATTATGTTTAATTGCTAAATGTAAATTTAATGAACTCTTTGTTTTCGTTTTAAAGTTACACTCAGGACATTCGTGCCATTTTACTCCAATATCATGGATATTCGCCAAATGTTGATCTAAATTAGCCTTTGCTTTTGTTCTAAAATTACATTCCGGGCATTCATACCACTCAATAACAATATTATGGGTAAATGCCAAATGTTCAATGAGGGCATTCCGTGATTTCGCACGATATTCGCAATGAGGACACTCAATCCAATTAATATTAATGTCGTGCTTGTTTGCCATATGTTTAATCAAATTATGGACTGATTTGGACTTGTAATCACATTGAGTACAGGAATACCATTTCACTCCTATTCCGTGTGTGAATGCGAGATGTTCCTTGAGTGTTCCGTTATTTTTTGCTTTATACTCACAATGAGGACAATTTTTCCAATCAACTCCTTCATTATGTTTATTATTCAAATGTTGTATTAATTTAACTTTCTCTTTCGCTTCATAATCGCAATATGGACAATTATACCACTCAATTCCGAGGTCATGATATGTTCTAAGATGCCTAAAGACCATATAATTAGTCAGAGCTATATAATCACAACCTTGAATTGGACACTGTTTGGGATTTTCCCAAAAATTAGATTTGAATTCATCAGATAACAATGAAATTTGTTCCAAATTAAGACCTGTAAGATCATTAAGTGTTTGAAAGAAACCTTTTGTCTTTGCATATTTTGAAATATATTGAAACATCACTTGAAAACTTACTTTATTTGCTCTAGCTAATTCTTCTATCCACTTTCCGATGCTTTCAACATGAATGGGTAATGGATGTATAAACAATGGTTCAAAAAGTGATTTTATCGATAATCTCCTCCGATATATTGGGCAATTTTTGTAATAAGGCTGCATTTGCCATTGTCATTAAAAATCTGGCAATATGACGCAAATTAGTTTTTCCTTTATCACTTCCATCTTGAAATTGAACTTTTTTAAAAATCATAAATGATAAATCCTTAGCACTTAAGTTTGATGGTTCAGGAAATGGAAGATATTCCTCGTAACCTTTCAAGAACTTCCGAAACTCAATACTATAACTCCAATAATCTAAGATTGAATAAGTCTTTATAGGGCAACGGTCAGCAAGTTGCGGATCAAGATCTAAAACCTTTTTGGCATCAGGAGTGCCAACAGGAACGAATGGAACTCTAGAAACGAGCATAGTTCGCTTAAGTTGATTCAATATTGCTTGTTGATTTCTACCTCTTACATGTTGGAATTCATCTATAAAGACCAATTTCGTTCCTGACTGTTTTAAGGTATAAATCAAGACTTCCTCTAATTGATCTATTGTAATTCTTTGTATTTTCATAGCTTCAGGGTCCGCAAAAGGATGTCCATAAGGTGTTAATAAAGCAGAATATAGCCCCTTTAGTCCGGTAATAGAATCTTTTAATAAGCAATATGATACAGGAATGCCCTCATAAGAAGGATAACTTTTACTTGAATGTTGCTTCAGAAATTCTTGATATATACTTGTTTTACCCGCACCCGAGTATCCAATAATACTCAATCCCTCTAGATCAGAAGGAAATTCATTACTATCATATATAGTTTGTTCATATATCCACCCTAATCGTTCTATACATTGTCTTGCTTTTGGATAATAAATAAAATGTTTATTCCTTGCCCATTTAATTTTCTCTTGGAGACTCATTTCCATAATTTCATTTGTTTCGGTGTTTAAATGTTTATATTTAGGCTTATTCGACATTTTTCTTTTCCTCCTCTTCTTTTTTAAATAAAAAACCTAGTTGCATATCCTGCCTAACTTCATCGAAATCAGTTGGATATCCTTCTATTTCCTCTTCATTATCCTCTTCACTATTTAATGATTTTTCTAATGATAGGGATAGATGCTCTATTGTTTTGGTTTGGGAAGTTGGAAATGGAGCCTCACTCATTTGTGCAATGATTTTCGCTTGAGAGAGTTTCGCTCTTCCTTCATTTGTCTTCTCTAACTTCTCAAGGAGTTTACGCTCTATTATATTGTCCTTACTTTTTTCCTGTAATTTTTCAGATATTACTCCCATCATAAACGAACTCTCACCTTTATTGAATTCTGAAGAACCTAATTTTTCCTTAGCGTATTGAATCATTTTCAATGAAATTGGAAAGCTTCGATAACCAGGTATTTTCCCCAATCCTTTTAGTATAAATTCGGTTATTATATCATCTCCCTCATATTTATAAGCTTCTAATATTTCAATCTCAAGCGTAACAGGATTAACAATTTGTATTGTTCGAATATCCCAATGGGAAACCTTAAACTCATATTTTTCTCCATCTTTTAGAATTTTCTTCTTTCGTGCGTCAATTAGCCATTCACTTGTATATAATATATTTATATAACGAAATCCTTTTTGAGAAAGTTTTGAACTACGAGTAATTTTGCTTTTAAATTCTATCTGTTGATATTCTGAAGGTGATAATAGTCGTAGCGCCCCTCCCATTGGCTGAAAGTTATCTCCTCTCATTCCATTTATCCACCGCTCATTTGGAGAATAATTTTGGTTGGCTTTTATATCATTTGAATAACTAATTACAAAGTAGGTAAAAAGCCACTCAGAAAAATCATCTAAAGTATATTTTGCATCCTTTTTTGCATCGTAACCTGGTGGGGCACAGAATTTTGGTTGTTTAACAGCTTGTCGAGATTTTGGTAATGGAAATACACGTCCTGGGAGTTTTGCTCCGCGTATTGCATCATTTATAGTATCCCATACACTTTCAATAAATCCACCAAACTCGGGGGTTTTAAGGGGCCGAAACTCTAAGGTGATATTTAGATCCATACAAAATTTCTTAACAGATTCAGCTCGGAAATCTCTTCCGTTATCTACTTGAATACGAGCTGGGAATCCTGCAGATGACATTTCATAATAAGATGAATTGAGTCCTTCTTTCAATAAATGTGCTTGTAATTTTCTCCAATCTTTGAGTTGATTTTTAGGCATAAGTCCATTTATAATTGCTTGTGTTACTATTTCTTGAGATGGATGGTCAAATGAAATGAAAAACCCCCAAATCGCCCTAGAATAAGTATCAATTCCTAATGTAATCCATGGTCTCCCTAAAGGTTGTTTTGAAAATGAGTCTACTAACCAGATATCCAAAATTGTATGATCCATTTGGATAACACTCCCTGGGTAACGCCCCTCGCGATATGTACTACTTAGTCCTTTTTTGATAAAGGATTGTATCTTAGGTTTAAATTTACCTATTTTTTCCACTGCTTTTAATTTATTAATTCTTAACCTAAATGTTTCATAAGAAGCCGGAACAAGATTTAATTTATAACATTTAGCACAAAATTCGTTATAGGCAGATTTTATTTGTTGCCATTCACCAGTATTCCACTTATAAATGGTATCTTGTAATAGTTCCTCTACTTGGAAATCAAGATGGCTTTTATTATGATATTTTACACGTTTAGGTATTAAACCGATTTTTCCCTCCTTTCGCCATTTTAAATAGAGTTTATATACTTTCTGATAAGGAAGATTATTCTCTTTACAAAACTGTATTAATGCAGAATATTTTCCTTCTTTCCCGAATTTATTAATGAGTGGAATAACTAGCTGGAAACGTTCTTTGAACTCATCTTGGTCTCGTTTTGAAAGGATTTTTGTTTTTTCTTCTGAAATTGGTGTAGTAGTTTTATTTACAATATTATTTTCAATTGAAGCAGAAGGTAATTCATACACAGGAATGGGAGGCCCTCCATTTAATAATAAGTCTGTTTCTTCCAAAGGTCTATTCCAATCGATAGATACATCGTGATAGTAAATCTTATATTTTAGCAATGAAATAATCTCTTCTAATCCTAAATTTGGAAGGACCACCTTCAATAAATGCACTAATTCTTTTAGCTTTTTCTTCTGTCCACCTAGAAATTTAGTTAAGTTGAAATTAAAATTCCCTATCTCCTTTTTTAAGTTACTTGGAGCATAATGTTTAGCAGCAGTTAAACAGTCTTTAATATTATTCAGCCGAACACAATGGATTTTAGTTTCTGTCATTACTTGATATTTCCATCCTCGTTTTTTACAGTAATCTTCAATTGCATCAATTTTTAATCCCCAATTATCATCTTCTTGCAATTTTTGAAATTCATTATTATATTTAACTTCAAAAAGAAATTCACTCCCGTCTTTAAAAATAGTCCAACAATCCGGATAAATTGTTGCCGTTTTCCCTGTTACTGTTTTATACTAA
>Ga0307375_10002383_pt1 | contig 19276 bp, 22 predicted proteins | sample TR1MG_FD_202531 | JGI IMG/M metagenome (GOLD analysis project Ga0307375, IMG submission 202531) | Soil microbial communities from Risofladan, Vaasa, Finland - TR-1 | ecosystem: Environmental > Terrestrial > Soil > Coastal area > Acid sulfate soil | place: Finland: Risofladan, Vaasa | collected...
TGGACCCTGGGGAATGGGATCATCGGGAGATAAAGGACGAGCGATTCTCTATTGACTACGTGCGAGGTGGAACCCTTCTGGATTGACAACGCGATTTGAGGCAGCCGTTATCGCCGGACCAAACGGCTGCGCCGTCCCGAGAGGCGCGGGCTTGCGGATTCGCGCTACCAAGGTAAATCCATCGTGCCGGAGATCGTCGGGGTTCTGGATTTGCACAATGTCGCAGGGGATCATCCTGTGGAACAACTCCACGGCAATTTCGGGCACGAACACGGAATGGTGAGTAGCCGGACTATGCGGGTCTGGCTCGCGTTCTCGTGCTTTCAGCTCCGTAAGGGTGGTCAAGGGTCGGCCCTTGTCAAAGGTGCGCTCGGGATGGGGGACCACGGCGAAGATGAGTCCCTGGGGCTTTAGCACTCGATACCATTCACGCAGCGCCCGGATGGGTGCCCATAAGTGTTCTAGGACGTGCGAAGTCAGGACGTATTCCACGGAGCTGTCGAGTAGAGGTAGCTGGTCGGCGTAGGCCCCGAGGTCAACCACGGCAGCGCGGCCCCACTCCTTGCGCTGCGACGCCGCGAACGGGCTGCCAGGCATGTCCACGTTGCGGCAGCGCCCTTTGAGATTGAACGCGCCCGCAACACCCGCGCCGATCTCAATTCCATCCAAGCCGTCCAGGTATTGATGGGCCAACCGGCTTGACATAACACCTTCTCCTGCATCAAGAAGTGTGACCTGCCCGCCACCGCAGAATCTCCAAGAAATGGTGGGCGAAGAACACCAGTCGGTCCCCAAACAGCACGATCGGTGGCCGTCCGTCGATCCGGCAGCCGGCCGGAACTCCGAAGTGCTGATGCGCGTGTATCGAGTGGGGCAGCACCTTGACGGTCGACCCCATCTTGTGAATAAGCCAACAGGTGAGCCACTGACATCTTGCCCGATGTGAGAATAGTTTGTCAAATTCCGGCCACGCCTCCACGAACGCCGCGCGGAACCGATGCCACCAGGTCGCACGGGCCGCGACGAAACCGCAGTTGTAGCAGGGCAACCGGGCAAACGCGGGATACAGCCGGTCGAGGGTCTGGTCCGTGGGCTCGGCTCCACCCCTCCGAAGTCGCGCCGCTTCCCGCTGGAGCGTGTCCTGCTTGCCAGCATTAGGTCCCACAGCCACCTCGTCGGGCCCCAAAGCCTGGAGCATGGCCAGCTCGTCACGGTCAAGAGCCCGCTGAAACACCGCGTCGGCATCGGCCATCACCAGCACGTCGCCGGGCCGGTGGGGCAGAGCGTCAAGCCACGCCCCGTACTGAACACAACCGTTGCAATCGGCGGGTTGGCCGGCGGGCAGGTGGTGCCACGATAGCCCAGGGAAGTTTCGGCGGACCTCTTCGCCCGCGTGGAAACCATAGGTCGCAACGAAGGGATCCGCGCCGCAGTTCGGTAGGGACCGGAGACATGACGCGGCCCGGCTCAGGTAGTTTTGGGTGATGCACGTTCCGACGCGGAGCACCGGCTTACACGCCCGAGTCGTTGGTTCGCCACTGCTCGGGCGTGGTGTCGGCTGTATGACATTCGGCGTCTTGTCGGCAACGGCCAGCGTCCCCGGAAGCCAGACCCGCCGGGCAGCCTCACGTCGCGCGTAGTGGTCCGGCCGGTGTTCGCACCCGACACGCCCGGCAGGCAGCTCCACAAGCCGGCTGGCGAAGACCGGATGAACGAGGTGTCGCCGGGGCTGCCCGGCCGCAAGGGCGCCGCACACCGCGATGTCGTCTTCGTCGGATGCACCCGATGCGTAGACCTGTGCAAAGACCCTTCGCAGCGCGGCGGTTCCGAGGATCAGACAACGCCCCTTCACCAGATCAACCGGGGTCAGCCTGGAAACCTGTTGGACGGGCAAATGGTTTTGGTACGGGCGCTCCGTGGTGAGAACCGCACCGAAGGGACCGAGGGCCTGCTCATCGGGCAGCCCGGCCGCGACCTCTAGTGCGTCGGCCAACAAGCGGTCATCGGCTGGCATCAGGTCATCGTCAAGGCTCGCGACGAACTCCGTCTCAGCCTGCGCGGCCATCCACCAGCGTGGCCAACAACCGAGGTTGCGAGTGGAGTCGATTTGCCAGTCGATGCCACGATGTAAAAACGACTGGCCCGAATTGTTCCAAAGGAACATTTGCGGCCGTGGCGTTTGTCGCAGCAACCCATTGACGATCCGGTGGACGTTCTCGGGCCGCCGCCAGTTCAATAGGCATATCGTTATTGCTGACATGGCTCCGGTTTCTCCAGCGTATCCCAGGTCTCGGGGCTCCAGTCGTAGGCGTGGCCCTCTCGCGTGCGTCCGAAGCAAAACGCCTCTTCCGGCCCGAACAACTCGCCGAAGTGTCTCTCCACAGCGTGCCGGGTCGGCCCGAGGCGTAAGGCGTCGGGATGCGAGTAGAACCGAGCGTGATTGAACCACCAAAACGCCCCCGAAAACATCCAGTAACTCGGCGGCCGGTCGGGCTCCTGCCGCTCGTGCTCCTGCCGGAGACAGCCGGCCACGGCGTACAGGCGGATAACGTCATCGACCGTTGCAGGGTCGCCAAGACAGCCCCGGTACATGAAGGACCGCCAACGCCGGATACTCTCCAGCCGTTGCGGCTGTCTCTGGTAGGTTTGTGTCACGCCCTTCGTATGGGCGTAGAAGGTGGCTTCGTCGGGATTTAGTGACTCAAGCATCTGCGCCGCGGTGGCGAAAGTCACGGATTCGCCCCGCCCAGGATCGTTCTCGGCAACCAGCCATTCGATGGACGGATCGGTCGGGAAGGCTCGTTGGACCTCAGTAAAATCGACGGTCTGACCATCCTCAACCACTCCAACGATCTTCCGACCGTTGAACGCCGACCAATACCCGGCCAGTTCCTCCACGTTCAGGCGCCATTCCTCATTGCTGGCAAGCGGCCACACGTGAAATATCAGGTTACGCTTGACGGGAATCTCCTCGGCTTTCGGGCCACTGGCTTGGGAAACCGTGGCGATGATGTCCGGCTCCCACACTAGCGCGCCCGGCGGCCACAACCGCAGCGTGGTCGTGATAAACGCGAAGTCGCTCCCACGGTGCCGTCCCCACTCACCTAACAGCTCCGGCCGGTTGGGTGTGATGAACATAGGTGTGCAGGCTTCACCAAACCGCACGGCCATCGGCCGCCAGACCGTGGCCCCCCACCCCGGGCGCTCCATCCTGAATAAGAGCGGGCGTCCCGGGTGTCTGGCGATCGCCCGGCGGATTGCCGCAAAGGCCCCGGGGCCGTCATGGCGATAGAACGAAGGGGACGTATCGCCGGTCCGGTACACGTCGTCATCGTCCATAAAGGCGAGGTAGTCGCCCCGGGCGTGCTCCATGCCGAGGTTTCGTGGGGCGCTCCCGAAGTCGTTGGCCCGCTTGCCGGTGGCCAGATATTTCCACGGCCAGCCGGCGGCCTCGATGGGTTCCCGCACGGCCGGATCGGCGGGGCCGTCCTGCACCACAAGCACCTCGTCGCCCGGTAGCAGTTCTTGGGCGGCGATACTCTCCAACGTGCGCTTGAGCGTCGGGCGGCCGATCGTGGGAACGATGATCGAGAGCGATGGTGCTGTCATTTGTCGTGTCCTTTCAGCTTGAACTCGGGAACGTTCGTAAGAGCCGGCTTCACCCGGCCTACTGGCGGTTTCTCAAACCGGCTCGGCTCGGGGAACAGCTCATCCAGCAGCTTGCGAAGCGTAGGGGTGAAGCCATCGGCGGCGTACCCAAGGAACCAGCGGCCGGTGATGTGGGCCCGCAGCTCGGCCTCCGCAAGGTGGGCCTGTGCGGTCGCCTTACGCTGTCCCATCGGCCGGATCGTCGCGTCGGCCGAATTGACGTACGTCGTGCCGACGCACACGCCCGGCGGCCTACGGTAGTCCACCTGCTCGCACATCGCCAGGAACTTCGCCTTCCCCATCGGGATCGGCGCGTGCGTGTCGCCGTACCAGGTGGTCTTTCCGGCGGCGGCCAGTGTGTCCCGGGTATTCCGAAGCCGCTTGAACCAGGTAGTATCCCAGGTGGTCCGGTGGCGGAGGTCCCCGAGGTGGTACGGCCCGAGCTGCGAGAAGGCCAGCGGGCGGAGGAGCAACTGATCGTCGGACCAGAACACGAAATGCTCGGCCAGTTCCGGCTGCTGGCAGGCCAGGCGCAGCTTGTGGATGATGTTGCCGTCCTTCGTTGGCAGGCTGTCCTCGGCCGGCAGGTGCCGGACACCCCGGAGCCACGCCGGCCTGTGTCCGACAACCCACACCTGGCCCAGGTTTTCGACGTGCAGCTCGATCGACCGCAGGGCATACCGCAGCTCGATGTCATCCAGCCGGCTGCCGGTGCCCAGCGCAAACACCGCGTCAATCCGCTCGGTGGAGGTCGGGGCTGCGAACTCGGCCGCGGGGAACGCCGGGGACCGCAGCGTCTCGCCGGGTAGGGGATCGAACGCGGGCGGATCGGCATAGTAGCCCGGTTTGAGCCAGCCGGCCGCCATCCACAGGCCGCCCTCCTCGCACCACGTCTGCCGCAGGTCTTCCCGTTCCCGTGCGCGTCCATTTTTCCGCGCGGGCCGTTTCCGGTACTTCCGCAGCATCTCCCGGTACGCCGGCAGGGCTGTGTCGTACCAGATGCCGTTGGCGTCGCGCTTGGCGATCGTTTTCTCCAGATCGAGTATGTACTCGACGGGCTTCGTCTTAACCCGCTCCGTCACCTCCGCGTAGCTGGCGAAACACAGCATCAGGGCAGCCCTCCTTCCGTCACGGTCGCTACGCCGTCCCCCGATGGGTAGCGGGTGTAATCGCCTAGCGGCGTGTTGATGTCGAACTTTTTGTACCAGCGGTAGTCGGGCTCGCCGGGCTCGCAGATTATCCAGGCACCCGATGGATCCCACCAGATCAAAAAGGTCCCGACCTCCCCGTACATATACCAGAAGGGGCGGCCGTTGTAGTAGCCGTACCCGCGGGAGTAGTTCCCGGCGGCACCAGCCGGCGTCAGGTCGCCCTCGACCACCAGGGGGAAAAACACGATGTCGTCGTCGGTCCAGCCCTCGCCGGCCGACGAGCTGCCGCACGAGGAATCCGAGGGCGGGTCCTGGTCGCTGGACGGCGGCGGGTCGCTCGACTCGCAGACGTAGATCGGGACCACGGTGGGCGGCAGGTCCACGATCGACGTGATGTGGCCGCGCGAGTCGTAGTAGATTCGCTTTTGCGGGAAGACGAGGTAGCTGCCGCAGCGGTTCCAGGGCCGGCAGACCACCACGTCGATGAACCCGGCGGTCCCGGCCTCCGTGTCCCATCGCTCGTTGGTCCAGGCGGGCATCCAGGAATCGTTTTCCGAGCGGTCCTGGATGTACGTGAAGCCGAAGTTGTCGCCAACATCCAGAACCGGAACCTCGCCGGAGATCACCGGCCCCAGGTACACGTCGAGCCGGCCCTGGGGGTTCGTGTCGAAGCGGTCGCTGTACGGGCAGCTCACCGCCCACCACTCCGCGACCCCGAGCCGCTCGACCTCGCGCGGCGCCTCGATGACCCGGGCCCAGCGGTGGACGCCTCGCACCTGGGCGTTGTCGCCGAACTGGATGACGGGGAACAGTAGGCCGCGCTTGGCAAGCTGGTCGGCCGCGGCAGCCGTGCCGGGCCGCGGCTCCTGCCGGATGTCCATGCCGGGGAGCGTCACGTCGCCCCTGTGCGCGAGCGCCTGTTGGCAATGGCCGAACGCTTCTTGCAAAATCTCGATCAGCCGGTGGTCGACGTAGGACCGCGCGTCTTCGAGTCGTGCGACTGCTTTGGTGAACATCGCTAGCCGGCCCCCTCCTCGAACGGTTCTTCGATCGCCTCGTCCACGGCAAGGTAAGCCGCGTTCATCACAACGGCCTGCCCGTTCACGTCGCGCATAAGGACCAACGTGTCGGTGACATCCACGCACGGAACGGAGCCGGCCCGCGGCGGGATCAATGCGAAGAACGGTGCGCCGCTCGGTTCTGAGTAGGCGTCGGCCACCGGCTGGCAGGGCGCCCACATGAGCGGAATCTGCTCCGGGCCGCCGTGGCAAATGATCGGCAGGCCGATAACTTGTGCCGATTCGCGTATGGCTGGTCTCGGGGGCGCGGCCTTCGCGGCTCCGGCCGGCGGATGGTCGGGCGTTGCCTCGGCTGTTTCATCGTTCCAGGGATGGACGCTTACCACGGTGGCCTGGCCCGCCGCGTCGCACCGAAGGCCGACCACGTCGCCAACTTCCAAGACGGGGAAAGCCTCCTCGCCCAGCTTCACCTCTGGCACGAGCGCCGCGAAGAACGGCGGCCCGCTCGCGGCGGCATAACGACCGGGCTTCGCCTGGACCGCCTGCCACAAGATCCCGGTTTGGCCCGGCCCGGGGTAGCAGGTGACGGGCTGCTCGTCGAGGACTTCCGCCCACGCCTGCTCGGCTATGGGCGGGGTTTTTGCGGAGTCGGTTGGCGGGGGGACCATTCTATTCTCGGGCATCGGTTTCTCCTTCAGTCAAAGGTTGGTTGTCAGGGTCACTGTCGTCGACGTCGGTCAATTCGCCGAGCAGGCGAAGCACCGTCCGGCGTCGCGCTGCGAGAAACGCGGCGTCGCGCTTCTCCGCCTCGATCTCGCGCTGGAACATTTCCAGGTCGATCACGGAGCGGATCGTTTCGCGGAGGGCCTGCTGCAATAGCTCCGGCGGCGCGGCCTCCAGCTCGAAAACGTCGTGGCCGTGGCGCTCGACGAACTTCTTGTAGTTCGACGAACTACGCTTCGCGGTCATGTCGGTCTCAAGGTCCCAGTCCTTAACCTGGTCGGCACGCAGGGCGACCATCACCGGGTCGATGCTGTGGATTCCAAAATCATCGCGGAGACTTCGCACAAGCGACTGGGCAATCTCCGCGCCGTCAGGATCGTGGTCAACGAGAAGCAGGAGCGTCAGGTGGCTCTTGCCGGACCGGCGGTAGCGTTCCGCCAGGGCGGCGCGTGGCGGCAACGAGCAGTAGCCCTTGCCCGTAGTGATCGTCAAGGTGAACTCGGCGGCCACGGGCCGGACGAGTGGCAGGATCGTCAGTTTCTCGACGAAAAGCTCGACGTGGTTGGGCTGGCTCCGCAATAGGTCGCGGTAGTAGTTCTGAAGGAACCCGTCGATCTGCTCGCGGAGGAAGGGCTGCGCGCCGGGATGCACGGCCCACAATGTGATGGGCCGCGTCGTATCGGCGATCGCCCCCATCGGGATATGCCCAGCCAACCGGCCCCGCGTGAGCAAATCGACCAGCCGCTTGTAGCTCGCGGGACTGTTCCGGTAACGGGAGGCCGGCTTGGTGGCGTGGGTCAACGGCGGCCGGTTCAAGAGCTGGTAGTGGATGGCGCGGTCGCTCATCGGCCAGTACGCGCGGTACTCCTCAAGCACCTCCTGGATGGCCCGGAGGAACGGCAGCTTGGCGGCGGAGATCCGCTTGCGGTGTGTGGTGCCGTGGACCTCCATCTCCGGCGCGCACATCGCCGCCTTGGACTGCTCGATCCGATGGTCGATCAGGTCGTCCCAGGCGCGCTCGGGGTCCGCGCTGGCAGCGGCGACCTCTTCACGTAGGACCTCGTCCAGAGTCTTCACGCGCTGCCGGTTGCACTCACGCAAGAGGCTCATAAACTGCGCGTGGTTCTGGTCCTTCTCGAAGGGCAGCGACAGGCATGGCAGCTCCGTCAGTCCCGCCATCCTGGCCGCCCGGTGGCGCCTATGGCCAGAGACGATCCAACCGTCCGCCGTCGTGAGTAGCGGGACCAAAACACCGAACCGGCGGATCGAATCAGCCAGGGCGACGGTCTCAGGATCGGCCGGATCGACGGGCTTGTAGAGGACCTGGTTCTCCAGGCTGGGGGTCACGGATCCGATCGGCCGGATCGAAAGGAGATCATAATCTCCTTTCGGGCTCGGAGGGTCCGTGGCGACCGAAACTGCCGGCCCCCCGGAGGAGTTGGGGGCGTCAGGAGGGAGATTAACAGCCCCCGGAGAATCCGCCGGCCTAAGGGCGTCGCAGGGAGTAGTTCGGGCTTGCGCAGCAACGGCTGAGTGCGGGGAGTGCGTCATACGTCCGGCCCACCTGTGGGGGGTTCTTTGTCGGCAGCCTCGGCAGCCCGCAATTCCAGTTCCCGGTGATAAGCCTTGCGGCACATCTCGGGCGACCACCGCCGGCCGTTCCGTTGCAGGCCGAGCTTGTGGAGCCTGGCGGCGACTCGAATGAACATCAGGTTGTCCTCCTCGTGCAACCGGACGATCTTCGCCATGACGGCCCGCTCCGCCTCGTCGACCTCCAGGAACACTTGGCCGCGCTGGCGGCGCCGCCGCTGGCCGAACGGCTTTGACCTGTTCAGCGCCCGCCCGTTGCGGCGCAGCTCGTCCATCGCCTTTTTGATCTTCTCGCTGTGCGTGGCCCGGTCCAGCTCGCTGACGGCACCAAGGATACGGGCTGCTTCGGCCAGCCCGTCGCCAAGGGCCCCGCTGTCCAGGAGGTCGTCCAACGCGAGGAGGTGGACCCCGCGGCCGAGCCAGGTTGCCAAGTGGTAGATCGCGTCGAAGGCATTGGCGAACAGCAGGTCCAAGCGCCAGACCAGCACCGTGTCGCCGGGCTCCAACCGCAGGGCGAGCTTGCCGCCGCCCATCGGGCGCTCGCTGAGCATCGTGCCCGCGGCGTCCGACTTGTCAACAAATAGGCCCCACTGATAGCCCTCGCTCTCCAGGTGCTTGGCGTAGTAGGCTTCGATTATCGCCCTTTGCCGGCGAGCGGAAATGCCGCCGGCGTCCCGGTTTTGGGTCGCTCGAATGTAGCCGAAACAACGCTTTGTCATGCCGGTTCCCCCTTCGCCTCGCCGGCCTGCTGCGGAGCCGGGCTGTCGGGACCGGGTGACGACGATACGGGGGCGCCGGCCCCATCATCGTCCTCGCGCAACTTCGCGGTCATCGCGTCCTTGAACTGCCGCACCGCCTCGACGGTCGTGAACCTAGCGCTGCCGAGGCGCACAGTCTCCAGGACGATCGCGCGAAAGCCGATGCTAGCCCAGCGGACGAGCGACGATGGCGCCGCTGGCTGGCCGAATCGCCCCCGCAGCAGCCCCGCCGCCTCCCTGAGTGGGAACAGTCCCTCCGCGGCCTGTTGGGGAAGTGTCTTTTTTTTGCCCGTTTTGCCCATTTTACGCCTCCGATGGATGCTTGGGGGTGGTCGTCTACATAACCGTACAGGCGACAGGTCGCCCGAACGGCGGAAATGGAAAGTTTTTCCGAAATAGGACCGGGTCCGCTGTAAGGTATAAGTAGAGCCGGGCGGTCGGAGATGTGGTGCGCACCCATCTCGGCCGCGTCCCGGGCGGGTGCCGCGGCTACCCATCCTTGTCGCGGGCCCGCCTGGGCACCCCGGCGGAAAGGATGGGGATTCTCAAATGCACGACCACTCGTCTCTACTCGGCGGCCCGCCGCCACCTCCGGCCGACGTCGCCCTCTTGCCCATTGCCGCTGACGGCGAGTCCTATGCCAGGGATCGAGCCTGGCTCCCGACCGGCTGGGAATCCTCCAGTCGGCCCCGCCGCGACGATCTTGAATCAACTCTCGCCTGGCTCGGCTACGCGGGCCGCTTCTGCCGGTGGTCTGCCGAACATCCGGGCGCCGGAGATCCCGGCGAACCGATCCGCGATGCCCACCGCCTACTTGCCCGCGCGAAGCACAAGCACCGCTGGCGTGGCGACCCTGCGGAACCAACTGGACCGTTCAGTGACACCGCGGCTGGCTGGGCTGCGGCGCTCCAGGCCGTGGAGGCCGCGCGAGCCTGGCTCGACGAGCGGGTGTCCCAGAAACAGGTCAAGCGCCGTTGGACGGTTGGGCAGGCGGACGAGGCGGCCCGGGAACTGCTGCCGGTGTGGCGACGGGCAGGCCGGCGGATCACGGCGCGGTCGCTGGCCGACAAGATCGGCTGTAGCAAGGCCCTCGTCTTGAAAACCCCAGCCTGGCGGGCCTACCGGCTGGGGTTGGCGGAATCGCCGGGCGAACCGCGGGCCGTCGCGCTGGGGGAAGCCAGACTTCGGCAGTTGGTCGCCGAGCAGGCCGAAGACGCCGCGGCTGACTCGCGGCAACATCGACGGCGGCCTCGTGTGTGACGAATGACCTGCCGCCGGGATGCTGGTCAGCCGGCGGTAAGGTGACTCGCCATTTGTCCGCTACAGCAGACAAATCTTCCCCAGCTTCACATTCACCCGTCCCGACCGCCGCCGCGCCGTGACCGCTCTTGCGCATTTCGTGACCGCCCGATGCCGGTTTCGCTCGGCAAAACACGGTGTTTGCGATTTTCTTCCGTGACCGCTGCCTATTAGTAGAGGCATCAAGTCACTACCGAAAAAGGAGCTGTCACGATGCAAACCGAGGTTCCAAACCTCAGGACGGTCGGCCGAGTCGCCGACGAGCTGGGCGTCTCGATCTCACGGGTCGCCTACGTCCTGAAAACCCGCTCGCACATCGAGCCGTCCGCCCGGGCCGGTGGACTCCGGCTGTTCGACCGCGAGGCCGTAGAACAGATCCGCGACGAGCTGGACGACATCGAGGTCCGGCGAAACCGGAAGGCACAACCGGCCGGCGGCACGGAGGAGGATTGCCGTGGACGATCTCAGTGAAATCAATCGGCAGTTCCACGAGGCGGCAGGGGGCGCCCCGGATTGCGGCGACGTTTGCCCACCCCCTATTCAGGGCGTTCAACCAGGGCAGCCAGGGCAACCAGTGTTCGAGAGTGGTACTGGTAACCCTGTTTTCCCTGGTAACCCTGGTTGCCCTGGTAGAACGCCCCTAGTGGGGGAGGCAATCGAGGCGGCGTTACCAGAGCGGTGGGGAACCGGCAGCGGCCAACCACTCCGCCAGGGCAAGCAGCTTCGCCGGCTGTTGTTCAAGCTGGCCCAGCATCTCCAGGCCGCTCTCGGCTTGACCAAGGACTCGTCTCCCGCCTCGGCTGAAGAACATCTCGCGGAGTGGTTTCAACGAGCGACCGAGCGGGGCCTTTGCGGCGAGAGTTACGATGATGTCCGGTTTGAATTTGAGGACGCCTGGAAAAGTGTGAAAGTTCCGGCGGGTCAGCGCGCGATCGACAAGATCATTGCTCGGGTCCGCGGCGGCGAGTGCCAGGCCCCGCAGATCGCCTGCCGTTACCAGGCTGCGAGTGTGCGGCTGTTGGTCGCCACCTGTGCGGCGCTATCACGACTGCACGGCGGGGGGCCCTTCTATCTCGGATGCGAAATGGCCGCGGAGATCATGGGGGTGAGCACGGTCATGGCGGCCAGCAGGCTTCGGGGCCTTTGCCGTGATCGTGACCCAGTGCTCAAGAGGGTCAAGGCCGCATCATACGCCGCCAGCCGGGCCGCCGAGTACCTGTACCTGCCCGACCAGAAAACGGACGACGAGGAATAGAACGGCGGCGGTAGTGCCGGATGATCCCGTGACTTGCGACTATGCCCCAGCCGGCCCGACGAGGGCGACGAAACGACGACGACAACCAACACTCTCAACCGGGTTGGGCCGCCCGGTCGAGAGTAAACGACCAGGCCCGCACGAGGAAAACGAAATGAGCCTACTCTACAACCCCGACTGGCACTTCGGCCGCTGTCCGGAGTGTGGGCAGACAGACGGCTACCTGAACATTGGCCGCACCCATGTTTTTGTGTGCGATCGGCACCGCACCCAATGGACGGTGGGGGCCAACCTGTTTTCGTCCTGGAAACACGAGGACGAAGACACCTGGACCGAGAATGCCAAGAAGATCCACGATTACCGCGAGGTCGAGCCCGTCCACTCGCAGTTTGAGTTTCGCTTTCCGAGGGTGGCCCGGTTTCTCCGTCGCTTATGGAAAGCATGGTATCGGCCGAACCAGCACCGTTACCGGCGGCGCGCAGACGCAGAAGAGATCCCGTTCTGAGCCCCACCGGCGAATTGCCACAAAGACCGACAACTGAGCCCGGGGGCGAGTAGTCACCCGGCCCCGTTCGCCCCGGAGTAGATCGTGTGCTCGGCTACGGTTAGTGCAACGCGCCGGTGCGGCCGGCGGCGAGCCTCGCTACCCAGTACCTCGACCACGAATCCGGAACAACACGTCGGGCTCGTCGTCGGGGCCGTGTAGTGCCCACAAATGGTGCCCATGGGCACCAAATCTTGCCCACCCTCGCATTGCTCACCGCCCGGGTCAGCTCCAGGGCCCCGGCCAGAACGCCGCTGACTGCGCAGCCGGTGCTGGAGCGCAACTGCGGGAAGTGCCACCAGGCGGACGGGGAGGGACGATCGACTTGACGCCCGCGACTGGCGCTGGACCGTTCAAGGGTGCTTGCTCACGCTGGTTGGCATCGGCCAATGGAGGCGCGGGGCCGCGGTGGGCGGCGTTTCCACCAACTGGACGACGGCAGCATTGCCACCGCGGGCCAGCCCCGGCCGGAAAATGTCAGGGGGGGCCTTGTGAGGGCGCTTCGCTGTGGTACAATAGTTGCCCCAGACGCCTATTCTAATGCGGGGGGCGACGGGAAAATCAAGAGGGCAGCATGAAGACCGAAGAGGCACCCCGCGGCAACGGGGAGAAGACATTGCCGCTGCTTCTGACTAGCCGGCAGGTGAGCGAGCTGGTGGGCGTCGCCCCGAGGACGCTGTGGCGTTACGCGCGATCCGGCCGGATGCCGCCACCCCGGAAGATCGGCGCGCTCGTCCGTTTCAGCCGCACCGAGATCGAGGAGTGGATCGCCGATGGTTGCCCGGCGGTGGACGACAGGGCAACCCGCCGCCGCGCCGCCGGCTAAAAGGCCCATCCGCGCCTAACGGGTTCCACGCTGGGGGGTTGACCCTCCACGCCTCTCTGCAACGATGGTCTTGGTGCGACGTTTCCATTTTGGGAGGGCGCGACATGGCCTCAATCTACAAGCGGCGGCGACGGCGGCCGATTCCCGACGGCGCGGAGATCATCACGCGGAAGGGTCAGCGGTTCGCCGTGTGGAACCATCCGAAAACCGGGCGAAGGCAGAAGGCCCCGCTGAGTGACGACGGCGAGGCGGTGCTTCTGGAATCCCCCGGCTACATGATCCAGTGGTTCGACGCAACCGGCCGGCGGCGGAAGAAATCGACGCGGTGCCCGGACCTCGACGCGGCGAGGCAGTTGGCGGCGGGCCTGGAGCGGCAGGCGATGCAGCGGCGCGAAGGGCTCATCGACCCGGCCCAAGAGCGATACGCCCAACAGGCCCAGCGTCCCCTCGGGGAACACCTGGGGGACTTCGTGCGGTTCCTGACCGACAGGGGCAACACGCCAAAGCACGTCGCCATGACCGGCCGACACGTCCAGTGGGTGTCGGACAAGTGCGGAGCCAAGTCGCTCGTGGACCTGACCGGCCCGGCGGTAATGAGGGCGCTGGGAGACTTGCGGGAGGCGGGGTCATCCCTGAGAACGTGCAACGCCTACTTGGCTTCGGTCAAAGCCTTCACGCGATGGTCTTGGAAGCACAAGCGGGCGGCCGACGATCCGCTGTGCGGGTTGCAGAAGTACAACGTGGAGGTCGACCGGCGTTGGGTGCGGCGGGCGCTGTCGGCCGAGGAGTTCACCCGGCTCGTGGCAGCGGCCGCGACCGGCCCGCCGATCCAAACCCTGGACGGGCCCACGCGGGCGATGCTCTACATCCTGGCGGCCTGGACGGGGTTCAGGCGAAAGGAGCTGGCTTCCCTCACGCTGCGGTCATTCGACCTGGAGGGCAGCCAGCCCGCCGTGGCGATCAATGCACGCCACGCCAAGGGCCGCCGGGCCGACACGGTGCCCCTGCATCCGGTTGTGGTGGATCGGCTGCGGGCCTGGTTGGAGATGCAGGGCGAGCTGCACCCGGATGAACCGATCTTCCCGTTGACGACGGCCGGGGGCGGACTGCGGCGGACGGCCAAGATGATGATGCTGGACCTGGCGGCGGCCCGGGCGCGGTGGATTGCCGAGGCCGCGACCGACCAGGGGCGGACCGAGCGGGAGGCATCCGACTTCTCGACCTACCAGGATGCCGATGGGCTGTTCGCCGACTTCCACGCAAACCGCCACACCTTCGTCAGCAACCTTGAGCGCGCGGGCGTTTCCCTGACCACAGCCCAGAAATTGGCCCGGCACTCGGACCCCCGGCTCACGGCGAACATCTACACCCACCTGGGGGTGAGCGACCGGGCGGCGGCCATCGCTGCCCTACCCGCTCCGCCGTCAACCACGCCGTGCGCGGCCGAGCCCGGGCAGCAGGCCGTTTTAGGGTCCGACCGGGACAGCGCGAGGGCAAGGTGGGGGCAGAAGTGGGAGCAGTTGAACGGCGAACCCGAACATACCGTGGCGAGTGCTGGCGTAGCGGAGACGGGGCCGGCCGATGAACCCACCCGGCCTAACCCGTTGCCACTTGGCACGTTAGGCCCGTGCCTGCCAGCGGTGGCGAGTGCTGGCGCAAGTAGCGGCGCAGGGACTCGAACCCCGGACACGCGGATTATGATTCAGACGCCTGCCCCCGTAAACCCTGGGAGAAACGGCCATTTTCAGAAAGTGGGGGCAGTAGTGGGGGCAGTTGGACCGGGAATCGGTGCAATTCTCGCCCCCGATCTGCAAGCCGTCATCGCGGCGTGGCCAGCGCTCTCCGACGAGGCCCGACAGCGGATCCTGGAGATCATCCGCCGGCCCCGGGGGTGACGTCCGATCGCACGTCGGCCCGGCTGCCTGGCCGCGGGCCGGAAATCGACGGTCGCCGGAGTTTGTACTACAAACTTCCACGCGGGCTGGAAATCGACACCCGCCGAAGTCCAAGCCTTGGACTTCGGCGGAGGCCCCCGGGGCTCCTCCGCTTGCCGCCCGGCCGCAGCTCTGCCGCCAAGGTGCAGGGGGCCCTCAACGACGCCTCCCAAGTCCAGGTCGCCGCGATCCTCCAGCCCAGCCACGAGACCCCCGCCCTTTCCGACCGGGAGACCGAGCCTAGAACGCACCAGCCGGTTGCCGCCGGCGGAGGGTCTGCTGGCGCCACCCAATTGGCGGACCGCACGCTCCGCGGGCTACTAAACGTCCGTTCACCTTCGGGGCGGAGGGTCTGGACGGCCGTACACGCGCGGCGCGGGGCCGGTTGCCAGGAACAAGCGCGGGGCGTAACGCAAGCCGGGGGCCGGTTGCCAGGGCGCAGGGCCGGGGGCCGGGCGGGGCGAACGTGCTACGCCGTGGATAAGCGCGGGGCCAGTTGCCAGGGCGCAAAGCAACGCCCCGCGAATCTGGTTGACTCGCGGGGCGTTTGTCGGATTACCGTTTTCCCAAGTGTCCATCTAGGCTGCCGTGCGGCAACCGCGTTTCCCCGTAGGCCGCCCGCTATGCTGCGGCAAGATCGGCCGCGGGTGTCACGACCTGGACCGGGCGGCGCACGATGCACTCTTCGGCGCCGGTGCCGTCAGTCAGCTCGATGGAGCTGGGGGTCGGGCCGGCCAACGGTTGACCGATCAAGACGGCAACCGCCCAATAGTCGCCCCCTTCGGCCAACTGCCGGGCGTTGTACTCGGCGACCTCGTCGAGCGCTTCGGCCCGGGTTTGGAAGTCTTCCGGCCGGACCTGCCCATCGGCGTAGGCCGACAACCCGGCGGGAACGTCGAGCGGGCCAGAGGGGGTGAAGCCCTGGGGCCTACGGGTGGTGATTACCCGGTAACGACCGTTGCCGTCCCGGGACGCGGTTGCCCCTTTTCGGGGCGTGGTGGAAGTGGAACCCATGTCGGTTCCTCCTGTTGGAAACAACAGGGTCCGGCTACTCGTTGAAGCGGCGGCAAAGGACCACCGTTGAGTGCCTTGCTCCCCGCCTGTGCGGATCGACGCTTGAGCGCTCAAACAAGCAACCGGACCCTGTTGTCCCTGTAAACGCATCAACACACTCCTTTGTGCCACAAGGGCTTTCTTCGCCCGAATTGTACGGGTAGCCGGTCGCCCGGGTCAAGGGGGCGGGGGAGGATCCGCGCGGGCGCGGTAGAAGAGTAGTCGGCCGGCCGGCCGCGGATCGACGGGGCCCCGTCCGCTGTTCGTCGGTCCGGCCGGTTGCCTCTTGCTGGCCGATCGGCGGGGGCCTCGGTCGCAACGGTCCCGGGCTGCCCGACGTCGACCGGACCGGGGGCCGGGTGCGACGGGCGGGGGCGGTGGGCGGGGCTGCCAGGCCCAATGTCCCGACCCGGGGGTGGCCCCCCTTTGCCGGCCACTATCATGTAACCTTCCTCCCCTGGGATTTACGAGATCAAAACACTCCCCCCCCTGACTGGGGGCCAGCACGACACCCATTAGACCGATGACTTAGTCTTCCCCTAACTGGGTGGTGCGGTCTCTTGCCACGGCCCCCCCGTGCCACTCCTATGCCCCCGGCGCGTTCAGGCGCGATTTTCTCGTACCTCGCCTGTGTGGGCCGCTGGCGCTCCGACACGGCCCCTGAGACCAGTTGGTGGCCGATCGGCCCGTGGCGGGCGTCCTGGGCGACGTGGTGGGCATTTGTACAGTAAGTCAGACCCGCCTCGGCAGAGGCCCGCTGCCCAGCGATGCCCCTCGGCCGGCAACGCCTGTCTCCACGGCCTGGCCCACGCGGCCATCCTGACGGCCGGCTACTCCCCGGCGATCGGGTTCATCCACACCGGCAAGGCCCTGTCGTTTGTCTACGACATCGCCGACCTGTACAAGGTCGAGCTTATCGTCCCGATGGTTTTCGAGGTGGTGGCCCAGAGCGACCAGGGCGTCGAGCGACGCGCCCGGCTGGCCTGCCGCGACCTGTTCCAGCAGCATCGCCTCTTGGAGCACATCCTTCCCGACATTGAGGAGGTCCTGTATGGTAGTCATGATTCTGGAGAGGGTCCCTCCGGGCCTCCGGGGCGACCTGAGCCGGTGGATGATCGAGCCGAAGAGCGGGATCTTCCTCGGCCGCATGACCGCCCGGCTCCGCGATAAGATGTGGGAGAAGGCGGTCGCCGGCAGCCGGGGCGGGGCGTGCCTGCAAGCCTGGAACTCACCCAGTGAACAAGGGTTCATGGTCCGGACCCATGGCGATACTTCCCGAAAGATCGTTGACCTGGAGGGGCTACATCTTGTGGCAATTCCGTCCGCACCAACATGATGTTGCCGTTGTCCCCAGGCACCTGGGGGTGAGGGCCCCGGCGGTGGGCGCTCCTTCTTGGGCTGAAAAGCCGAGGCCCCATTGAAGCAGCTCGCACCGTGCGAGTCGCGCATGGCTCCCCCGTCTTGATTGTCACCCGGCCGGGCGGTAGACTGCCAGCATGCGCCCCACCGTCGACCAGTGCCAACGCCTGCTGCACTTCCTCCGCTGGTCCCCCGGCGAAACTTGCTGGCGATACCCGGACGGCTCGGGCTACTGGCAGGTGGACGCCAGCCGGGGCGGACATACGATCCTGGCATCGGGTGCCACGCAGACGCAGGCGTGGCAGCTTGCGGTGCGGATGGCGGGCCGACTGGTGGCCCACGGGCAGCTTCCCGGCATACCGGGCAATTAGCCCCCGGCGACCTTTCCGATCAGCCTGTGTCTTCTGCGCGATCCCCCCGAATTCCTGCGCCCCCGGGCGGCAGGAAACTGTCCCTTTCGTGCCGCCGGGCCGTCGCCTCTGCGGCCTCGGCAATTCTAATCCGACTCGAATACCGGGGCAAGGTAGCGTGGTCCTACTCGTTGCTGAGGTCGGGCGCCCCGGCCCAGAGGCGGCGGTCGCAGTCCAGGCCGTGGCCGATCGCCTCGCAACGGGGGCGGCGGTGTAGGGTTCACTCCCGGAAGCCTGACTTTGCTGGGCTCGCACAGACGCGGCCCGAATCCGCCACCCGAGTCACCCCGGGGAACTCGGCCGGGAAATAACCCCAACCGCCGGACGGGCCACGTCGCCAGCATTGCCGCAAACCACGGCGCACCCCGTCCCCAGGGGTATTGTAGCCGGCGGCCGGCGCGGTAAGATGCCTTGTGTGATCCCATGAAGGCTTGTCGCGCGGGCGTGTTCGCGATGCCCATACAAGCCGCGCGGCGGCCCGGGGGTCGGAAAGCGGGGCGATCATGGCAGTCGGGCAGAATCAGCCGGAGCAAGCGCCCGGGCAGTCCCCGGCCGAAAGCCCCGAGGGCCCCGTCGCCAGCGGGCTAATCGGCCTTGCCATCCTCGCCGGCGGCATCGCGCTTCTCACGTATCCGCCCCTCACTTTACTCCTCGTCATCCTCATCATGCTGTGGACCATTGCCCCGTTTGCCGTATTCCCGTGGGCCCTTTGGCAAGAGCTGAAGTACGGCGACGGGCTGGAAGAGTACGACGACGAGGTCGATCGTCTCGCCCAGCGGGGACTACGCGATGATCGGTGATCCGCGATTCTGGGACCGGGACGGCAGGCGCCTGCTGTGGGCGGTTGCCGCCGGCGTCGCGTTGCTGGCGGTCCTCGCGCTGATCCGCTGGCTTGCGAGTTGACTACCTGTTCGGAGGACCACCCGATGAACGTGCTTGGCGTGCTGCTGCTGCTCGTGGCGGTTCCGCCGCCCGCCGATCGCGTGAAGCTGTTGCCGGTGCCCACGTCGGCCGAGTTGGCGAAGGCAGAGCGGACCATCAAAGAGGTCTTCGGCGACGATCTCAAGCGCGCCCGCAAGCCGGCCGACAAGGCGGCCCTGGCCCGGAAGATGATCGCGACGGCGGAGGGCAGCGACCCGGCCGAGCGCTACGCCCTGTTGGTCCGGGCCCGGGAGCTGGCGATCGACGCGCGGGACTTGGCCGCTGGCGTGCAGGCCGCGGAGGGCCTGGCAGGGTTCGCCGGGAACTCAGACGCCTCTGAGGGTCACCGGCTCTGGGGCGAGGCCCGCGGCCTGGCCGAGAAGCTGGCCGCGGCCGAGGTGTACCTGCGTGCGCTCCCTGCCCTGACGGGGTTCCAGCGGGTGGCAGTGGAGAAGCGGCTGCGGGAGCTGGGGTGGCGCGCCTCGCCGATCGACTTCACGTTTGAGCACTCCGTGGAGGGATGGACCGCGGAAAACCATATCGTCGGACTGAAAGTTGAGGGCGGCTGTTTAGTCGGCCGGATCACCGGAGGCGATCCGTACATGCTGCGGGGCGGTTTAGCTGTGACGGGAGAGACTTGCCGCGTGCTGATCGTCAGGATGTCAGTCACCGGCGCGACACGTGCGCAATTATTCTGGGACACGAAGCGACGGTCTGGAACCACTGAAGACCGCCACGTCGACTTTGCGGTCCGCGGCGACGGGGAACTTCATACCTATCGGATTC
>Ga0307375_10002384_pt1 | contig 19265 bp, 17 predicted proteins | sample TR1MG_FD_202531 | JGI IMG/M metagenome (GOLD analysis project Ga0307375, IMG submission 202531) | Soil microbial communities from Risofladan, Vaasa, Finland - TR-1 | ecosystem: Environmental > Terrestrial > Soil > Coastal area > Acid sulfate soil | place: Finland: Risofladan, Vaasa | collected...
CTCGAGAGCGCGTGCCAGCGAAGTCCAGGTGAGCCCGTCGGCAGCCAGCCCATGCAATAAAATCACGGGTGGCTTGCTTCCCCCGGTTCTCGTGTAGTGCATGTCGATTCCGTCGACTTCGCAGATTGCGCCGAGCCAGTCAGACACCCCGAACCTCCGTCAACTGCGGGTCATCGTCCACAGCAGCGTTCGCATCCGTTCGATCAGCCAAAATTACAGAATCTCGCTGTCCTGCACAACCGCTACATCGCTCACCAGGAGAAGAGCTTCGACGGCCGCGCCAGGCCGAAGCCGAACTCAAGCACTGGATCCAGGCCATGCTTCTAGCGGCTCGGACGACAGCGGGACGGGGATGAGCGAAGGAATCATTCCTTCGGACAGCCGTAGCCCGAAGTCGGACTAGTGCAATGAGTGGGGGTAGCGGAACCCACCGCAGGCGACGCGAAGGCGCGTCGCGCCTTCGCGAGCGCCGAGGAGGGTGCAGCGAGGGGGAGCCGCGATAGATGAGAGCGAAGCGCTTGGCGACGAACCGCGAAAGCGCGACCGAATTGAGTCGCATGGGGCGCCCGAAAAACGGGGGGGGGCTCGCCACTCCGCAGGCGAGCGGCCCGGAGGGCGCGAAGCCGAGGACCGGCGAGATACCCCGTTTTTCGTAGGCGGGCCCCCAGGCGACACGAAAATCCTTGCGCTTTCGCGATTCGCCGGGATGGGCTCCCCCTTTTGACCACCCCCCGACCGCTGCGCTATAGTGGGACATCTTTCGTCGCAATGAGGTAGCCCCTATGGCAGAGAAGATCACTCCCCGCGGCGTCGACTACTCGCAGTGGTACATCGACATCGTCCTGAACGCGAAGCTCGCGGACTACAGTCCGGTGAAGGGCTGCATGGTGATCCGGCCTCGGGGCTACGCGATCTGGGAGCGCATCCAGGCCGAGATGGACCGCCGCTTCAAGGAGACGGGACACCAGAACGCCTACTTCCCCCTGCTCATTCCGATGAGCTTCCTCAAGAAGGAGGCGGAGCACGTCGAGGGCTTCGCGCCCGAGCTGGCCGTGGTGACCCACGGAGGCGGAGAGGAGCTCGACGAGCCGCTGGTCGTCCGGCCCACCAGCGAGACGATCATCTGGTCGATGTACAAGAACTGGATCCAGTCCTACCGCGACCTGCCGCTGCTCTACAACCAGTGGGCCAACGTGATGCGCTGGGAAAAGCGCACGCGGCTGTTCCTGCGCACGACGGAATTCCTCTGGCAGGAGGGCCACACGGCCCACGAGACTGAAGCCGAGGCGGTCGAGGAGACGATGAAGATGCTCGAGGTCTACCGCGATGTGGTGGAACGCCACCTCTGCCTGCCCGTGATCGCGGGCCGCAAGAGCGAGGCCGAGAAGTTCGCGGGCGCGGTGGCCACCTACTCGATCGAGGCGATGATGCAGGACAAGAAGGCCCTGCAGGCCGGGACGAGCCACTTCCTGGGGCAGAACTTCGGCAAGGCCTTCGACGTGCAGTTCCAGACCCGCGACGGCAAGCTCGACTTCGCCTGGGCCACGAGCTGGGGCACCTCGACCCGCCTCATCGGCGCGGTGATCATGACGCACTCGGACGACAAGGGCCTGGTGCTGCCGCCGAGCCTCGCGCCCGAGCAGGCGGTCATTGTCCCGATCTACAAGAACGACACGAAGGCGGCCGTCCTGGCCTACGGGGAGAAGATCCTCGCCGAGCTCAAGGCGGCGGGCGTGCGCGCCATCTTCGACACCGACGACACGCAGAGTCCGGGCTGGAAGTTCGCCCAGCACGAGATGAACGGGGTGCCCCTGCGCATCGAGATCGGGCCGCGCGACCTGGAGGCGGGCAAGGCCATGGTGGCCCGCCGCGACACGGGGGAGAAGGCGGCGATCGAGGCGGTCGCCTTGGCCGCGAAGGCCCGCGAGCTTCTCGACGCCATCCAGGAAAACCTCTACGAGAAGGCCCTGGCCTTCCGCACGGAAAACACCAAGGCGGTATCGGAGCGCTCCGAGCTCGTGGCGTTCTACGGCGCCGACCGCGGCGAGGAAGCGGGTACGACGGGCGCGATCGGCGGCTTCGCCGAGGGGCTCTGGTGCGGCGACCGCGCCTGCGAGGCCGCGCTCAAGGCCGAGACCAAGGTGACGATCCGCTGCCTGCCGCTGGACCGGCAGGAGGGCATTTCCGGGAAGTGCTGCCTCTGCGGCGCGCCCGCCCGCCATCGGGCTATCTTCGCGAGGGCCTACTGATGCAGCGCGCGCGGGGGGGCTCGCGCGCTCGGAAGCTCGGGCTGAGCGGGCACGGCCCGGCTTCGGCCCGGCGGTCCGCCGCCCCGCGCCGCGCAGGCGCGATGCTCGCCGTGGCCGCTTCGGCGCTGGCGGCGGCTTTGCTGTTCGGCGCCTGCGGCAGGCGCGCGGCGCCGGCCTACCCGTATTCGGCGGCCAAGCCGCGGGTCTTCGTCGCGACGAGCGACGGGCTCGCGGCCCTGCCTCCCAAGGCCGATGCCCTTTCGCTGGCCAAGCTGAACGGCCTGGCCGCGCTCGTGCCCGACGCCTCGGTCTCGAGTGCGAGCGAGGCGGCGATCCTCGTGGCGGTGAACCGCGTGGGACCGGTCTTCATCGAGCCCGACGCCGACTGCCGCAATTACCGGCTCAAGGCTTTCCCCAGCCCGGGGACCTTCGCGCGGCTGACCGCCGGCGGGGCCTGGCCGCACGACGGGGGCTTTCTCGTCCAGCTGTACCGCGATCCCTTCAGCCTCCAGGGCTCGCAGCGAGGGGCTCCCTTAGGCACCCTCCTTACGGTCACCCAGGCCGGCTCGATCCAAGTCTTGGCCTCCTCGGGCCTGGTCTCGGAGACTTCCCTGGGCTTCGGCCTCTTCGCCCTCTATCCCGCCCCGCAGGGAGGCTGGCTCGCCGAGCTGCGCCGCGACGATGTGAGCCGGGTCGAGACCCGCTATCTCTCCGCGGCCAGCCCCGAGGACCCGGCGCCCCGACAGCTGAGCCGCTCGGCCTTCGAGGCCAAGCTCGAGCCGCGCCCGCTGGCCGCGGTCGCGGGCGCCAAGGGCGAAGCCCTGCGGCACGCGATCGCGGCCCTGAGCGCCTCGGAGGGCGGGGCCTCGTGGAGCAGCGCCTTGATCCGCGCCCGCGGCGCCGACGGGAGCGATGTCTACTACCTCGACGGCGGCTCTATCGACGAGGCCCGCTCCATGTTCGCCTGGTTCCTCGACGACGGCCGCGTCATAGTGCTGGAGCAGGGCGGGGAGGCGGTCGTAGCCGACAGCTCGGGCCGCTCGGCGACCTTCGCCTTCATTCCCCCGCTTCCCGACGCCTCGTTCACCTCGCTCGCCGTCTGCCGCGATCTCGCGGCCGCTTCCTGGACGAGCGGCGTCTTCCCCGATCTGCGGGCGGCGGGACTGGTGGTCGCCGCGGTGCCTTGAACCGGGGCTTTCGCCGACGCGCCGGCGCTGGGGCGCCACCGGCCCGCGGCCCTGCGCCTGTGGCGCTCGGCGCCGGCCCGCGGTATAGTTAGGTAGTCATGCGATCGAAGCTTGCAGCCCTCGCCCTCGCCGGGGCGCTCTCCTCGGCCGGCGCCCTCCACGCCCTCGGACCGATCACGGCGGTCCAGTTCGATCTGGGCATCGTCACGGATCTCAATCTCGACCCGGCCACCTCGGCGGGCTCCAGCAGCCTCATCACGAACATCCTCGGCTTCGGGCTGACCCTCCCCTTCCGGCCCGGCTCGCGGTGGTCTTTCGAGCCCACGGCCGATTTCTACTGGGCCAACTTCGGGCTCGTCGCCGGCAAGGCCGTCCCCGTCGACATCGGCGACCGGGACGCCTTCGTAGTCGGGGCGATCCTCGACGCCCCGGTTTTCTACACCTTCGATATGCGGCCGCCCTGGAAGCTGAGTCTCGGCGCCGGGCTCGCGATCAACGCCCGCTACGGCTTCATCGCGGTGAGCGGGGTCTCCTCCTCCACCGTCGACGCCATCAACGGCTATTTCTGGAGCGGAGGCCGCTTCATCATGCCCAGCACCCTGGCCCGGGCGGTCTACAACCTGACGCGCCACATCGACTTCGGCTTCACGGCCCTGGCCTACTGGCCGATCTTCAACCTCTGGGCGGGCACGGGGCTGTCCTTCTTCGACCAGGGCATCTTCGGCGGCAGCCTCGTGGTCCGTTACATCTACTAGAAGCGTACCCGACGCGAGCCCTATGACGAGCCCCAAAGCGCCCATCGCCCCGGAAGAGATCCTCCTCCTCGCCGCCGACGCCGCTCGCATCGTGCTCGAGAGCGGAGGCGAGACCTACCGCGCGGAGGACACGGCAGTCGGCCTCAGTTCCGCCCTCGACGGAGCCGAGGCCGAGTGCTTCGCGACGCCCACGGTCATCGTGCTTTCCTTCGTCGGCTTCGACGGCAAGGCCCATTCCATCGTGCGGCGGGTGACCCGGCGCTCCATGAACCTGGAGCGCGTGGCCCGCATCGACGCGCTCACGCGCCGCACGAGAGCGGGAGAGCTCGACTTCGCCGGGGCGGCCGCGGAGCTGGACCGGGTCGAGCGGCTGGAGGGCAGGCCGCCCCTCGTGTCGGCCCTGGCCGCCGCCGCGGGCACCGGCTTCTTCACCCTGCTCTTCGGCGGGGCCTGGAACGACGCCCTCGTCGCCGCGGCGGTCGGCGCGGGCCTGTCGCGCTTCACCCGGCTCTTCGCCCGCCGCGCCATTCCCGACTTCGTGGCCAACCTCCTCGGGGCGGCCGGAGCCACGATACTCTGCCTCATCGCGCGCAGCCTGGGGCTCGCCACCAGCGCCGACGGGACGATCATCGGCGTCATCATGCTCCTCGTGCCCGGGGTGGCGATCACGAACGCGATACGCGACACCATAGGCGGCGACCTCGTGTCGGGCGTGTCGCGCGGGGCCGACGCCTTCATGTCGGCCGCGGCCATCTCCATCGGCGCCGGCGGCGCCTACCAGCTGTGGAATCTCCTGGCGGGGAGGATCCTCTGACGCTTTCTCCGCTCGGGCCGCTGTGGGCGGCGATAGCGACCGCGGGCTTCGCGGTGCTCTTCAACCTGAGGCGGCGGGACGTGCCGATCGCGGCCCTGGGCGCCGCCCTGGGCTGGGCGGTGTACATGCTCGTCTCCGCGGCCACCCTCGCCGAAGCGGTGGGTCTCTTCGCGGCGGCGGCCCTCATCGGGCTCTGGGCCGAGTTCATGGCCGCCTTCCTGAAGCGCCCGGCCTCGGTCTACATAGTCTGCGCCATCATTCCCCTCGTGCCGGGCAGCGGGATGTACTACACGATGCTCGCCTCGGTGAAGAGCCAGACCTGGAGCGCGCTGACCGCCGGACTGGGAACCCTCCAGGCCGCGGGCGCCATTGCGGCGGGCCTGGCCCTCTCGGGAGCCTTCGCTAGGCTCCTGTCGCTGCGCAGGCTCGCCAGGAAGTGGGGAGGGCCGGCTCAGTCCCGGCGGGGCAGGACCATCCGGTAGACCGTCCCGCCCGAGCTGCTCCGCGTCAGGCCGCCGCCGAGCTGGGACATCAACGTATCGATGAGGACGAGGCCGAGCGAGCGTCCTTCGGAGCGAGGGACGAAGCCCGGGCCGTCGTCGGAGGCTTCGATCGAGACCCCGCCTTCCTTCGCGGCAATGGAGATCGCCATGCGTCCGCGGTCCCTCCCGGCGAAGGCGTGCTTGAGCGAGTTCGAGACTATCTCGGTCATGACGAGACCGAGGGGGATGGCCCGGTCCATGTCGAGCGAGACCTTGTCCCCGTCGATCACGACCTCCACGCCGGAGACGCCGTAGGCCGAGACGAGGAAGGAGCAGAGCTCCTGGAAATAATCGCCCAGATCGACGCTCGCGAAGTCTCCGCCGCGGTAGAGGAACTCGTGCATGAGCGCCAGGGCCTGGACCCTGGCCACCGAATCGGCGAGCGCGGCGGCGGCGGCCGAGTCTTCCAGCGCGTCCTTCTGGAGCGAAAGGAGGCTCGACACGATCTGCATGTTGTTCTTGACGCGGTGATGGACTTCGCGCAGGAGCGTGTCGCGCTGGCGCACCATGCCGGCGAGCTGCGCCTCGCGTTCCTCGACGGCCGACTCCATCGTGCGCATGTCCACCAGAAGCTCGCGGAACTCGGCGAAGGAAGGCTCGCGGCCGGCCATGCCGTAGCGGCGGTCGCGGATGGCCCGCACGCCGAAGCGCAGGGCGTCCAGGTCGCCGACGATGCGCCGCGCCATGGTGAGCGCTATCGATCCGAATATGCCGAAGGCGACGAGGGCGGCCGCCAAGGACAGGTACAGGGCCCGGTCCAGAAGCCCGTACAGCACGCCCTCGTCGTAGGAGGCCAGCACATGCCAGCCGTAGGAGGGCAGCCGCTGGGCGAAGGCTATGGACCGCCGGTCGCCGGCCGATCCGCCCAGGTTCACCTTGAGGCGCAGGGGTCCCGCGCCCCCTCCCGGCGGCAGGACATCGCCCATGTTCACCCGCTCCGTGACGAGCCGCCGATCGCGGTCCGCGACGATCGTACCGCTCCGGTCCAGGATCGAAAGCCGCCAGCCGGGCCCGCCTGCCTGATTCACGAAGCTGGAGAGCCGCGAAAGGTCGAGCGAGCCGACGATGATGTCGCCCCGCGGCTCGGCGCGGAAGGATATCGTCACCACGGGATGGCCGCTCGAGAGGGAGATGTGGGAATCGGAGACGAAGGGCTTCCCGGGCGCGATGCGCGTGAAGCTCCGATCGGAGAGATCGAGGCCGTCGACATTGGGGTCGGGCGGGTAGGAAGCGAGCTGGATTCCCCGGCCGTCGATCCAGGTGAAGGACTCGAAGTCGGGATCGAGCGAGAGTTCCTCGCGGAGGTGGGCGCGGAGTCGCTCCGGCTGCCGTCCGCGGATGAGCTGTCCGTCCATGGCGACGGCTTCGACGAAGATCTCGGCCGAGCGCAAGAACACCGTGGCGCTCTCGGCCACGCCCTGGACGACGGCCTCGCCGCGGGCAGTGAGTTCGTTGCTGAAAAACGTCTGCGCGAGGATCGCGCCCAGGCTCAGGTACACCGCGAAGGGAGCCACTATGGCCAGGGCGACGAGCAGGAGGAGATAGCCCCGCGTGCCGAGCCTTCCGCTTGGCGCGCCGAGGCGGCTCCGAAGCCCTCCGCCGGGACCGCCGCTCATGGCAAGGCGCGGTAGCCGTCTCCGCGCACTATGAACAGGGCATTCTTTCGCACAACGTCGCCGTAGGCGTCCAGCCGGTAGTCGGCCTGGAGCCCGTGGACGAGCGGCTCCGCCAGGATGCGCCGCTTCAGCCGCAGGGGCGAGGCCTCGCCTTTGGCCATCGCGCGCATGAGGATGAGCGCGGCCTCGTACGAGTACATCGAGCTGAAGCTGGGCGTGGAGCCGAAGCGCGCGCGATAGGCCGCGACGAAATCGAGATAGGCCGGAGCCCGGCTGTCCGGATCGAACTGCTGCTCGAAGAGGGTGCCGTCCATCGCGGAGCCGCCGTAGCGGAGGAAGTCGGTCGTAGCCGCCCAGCCCGAGGTGAGGGTCAGGATGCCGCGCTCCATCTGCTTGGCGCGGCGGATCACGAGGGCCGTATCGAAGCCCGTGGCGATGACGAGAAGGGCGGCCGGGCGCGCAGCCAGGAGTTTCCCGAGGATCGGCGCGAACTGGACGCTTCGATCGGAGGACGAATAGGCTTGCTCGGCCACCACCCGGCCGCCCGCCGCCTCGTAGGCGGAGCGAAAGAAGGCGATGAAATCCTTGGCGTAGAGCTCGTTGTCGGCGTCGTAGAGCACCGCGGCCGTCGCGGCGTGGAAGCCCGTGGCGGCCTCGCGGCCCAGGCCCTCCGCCCCGCCCGAGCTCGTGGTCATGAGGCGGATCAGCATGTCGTCCCGTCCGGCGAGGCTCGAGGCGCTGGCGGTGGGCGAGACGAAGAGGAGCCGCTTCTCGGCCGAGGCCAGCTCGGCTATGGCGCTCGTGTACGGACCGATGGCCGCCGGAATCTTCGCCGCGCTCAAATCGTCGACGGCGGCATGAAAGCCCTCGGGGCTGTTGCGGTCGTCCTCGGTGACGAGCCGGAACGTCGCGCGGCCGAAGCGGGGCCGGGCGTCGGCCTGCTCGATCGCGAGCAGGGCGCCGTTGCGCCCCGACACGCCCAGCTCGGACTGCTTGCCCGTGAGGTCGCCTATGAAGCCGATGGAAACGATCCGGGGAGCGCAGCCGGACAAGGCGAGGGCGCAGGCCAGAGCCGCGGCGCCGCCCAGGACAGCCTTGACGGAGAACCGCACGGCAGCGCGCGACTGAACCTTCTTCATCGGTCCAAGTGTATCATACGTGTCGCGAAGATTGTTGAAATTTGGATCAAGCGGAGCGAGGAGTTGCGGACGAAGTCGCCGCGCACGCAGTTGCGAGGACGCCTGAATCGACGGCTTCGTCAGCTTCGCGACACAGGCTCAATCCAGGCCGGCCAGTCGCAGGAAACCGCGCTGATCGATGAAATTGCTTTCCTTGAGCAGCTGCCCGTCTCGATAGTAGCGCACGTACGGAACCTCGCGGTTGCCGTAGACCTCCTCCTTGAAGGTCATGAAGCGTTCGAAAAAATCCTCGCGGTCGTATTCGAGCCAAAACACCTCGAACCCGGGCCGAGCCGGCAGGCTCTCGAGGTAGCGCCTCATCCAGCCCCACTGCGGGCACCAGCTCTGGGTGAGCACCACGGCTACGGCAGGCGCGGCCTTCACGATGCCCGATCCGAAATCGCCCTTTTCGATGGCGGCCATGCAGTCATCACGTGTCAGCTTGATCATGATGCTAAAGATACGCCGGGGCCCCGTGAAGGTCAAAGCCCCATAGTCGGAGGAAAACGTTTTCCGCTCGTCCGGGTCAGGTTTCAGCCGTGGACGGGACGGCCTTGCGGCGAGGGAGAGAGCGCGCGCTCCACGCTGTCGAGGAGCTGGCGGTCGTTGATGGGCTTGAGCATATAGGCGGCGGGCCTCGTCTTGAGCGCCCTATCCTGGCTGCCTTGGCTCGGATAGGCGGTGAGGAAGATGATGGGCACGTCGCTCACGAGGCGCACCCTGGCGGCCGCGTCGACCCCGTCTATGAAGCTCTTGAGATTGATGTCCATGATGATGAGGTCGGGCTTCTGGGCGAGGACCGCGCCCATGACGGCGTCGCCGGAATCGACGACCTCGGGTACCGTATAGCCGGCTTCCTCCAGGCTTTCCTGAAGCTGCATTCCGACGATGGGTTCATCCTCGACGACCATGATCCGCGCCATGTCTGCCCCCTCGAACGTTCCGAGTATAGCATGGAACCGCCGGGCGTGCCGTTTTGGCGTGCTTTTTCCCGGGACAGGGATTACTCTTCAAGCATGTCGAATCGCGCGGAGGGGGCTTCGGCCGTTCCCGCCCCGAAGAAGGGGGCGCTGCGGATATCCTCGATCCTCGACAGACCCGTCAATCGGCTGCACCATCTCCTGTTCACCCGGCACCGAGGACTCAGCCTCGCCCTCTCGATCGCGGCCTACGCCGCCATCGTGCTGAGTCTCGGCGGCGACTTGGCCATTTCGAACAATTATTTCGTGGCCTTGCCGGTGCTGGTGGCGGCCCTGGGCTTTTCCGTGCCCGGCGGCCTCGCGGCGGGAGCGCTCGGCCTGCCGGCGAATCTCCTGCTCTTCCATATCCTGGGCCATCCCGAGTATTCTCCGGCCAGCAAGCTCATCGCCGAGTGCTTCGGCACGGTCCTGGGCTTCTCGCTCGGCTATGTTGCGCACAACTTCCGGATGTACGAGACCGAGCTGCGCAGGCGCTCGGCCGCGGAGGGCGAGCTGACCGAGGCCCTCCAGCAGAAGGACATCCTCTTGAAGGAGCTCAACCATCGCGTCAAGAACAATCTGTCGGTCATCAAGAGCATCGCCCAGCTTCAGCGGGCCCGCTCCGCCGACCCGGTTTTCCTCGAATCGATCGACCGGCTCGTGGAGCGGATCCACGCCATCGCCCTGGTGCACGAGCAGCTCTACGGCCCCAAGGAAGGTGCCTTCGCCGTCGACCCGGAGAGCTACCTGGACGCCCTCGTCGGCAACCTCTCCGCCAGCTACGCCGATATGGGGGTCGAGCTGATCCACACGGTCCGCGTGGGCGGCCGCCTCCTCGACCCGGAGGAAGCCGCGCCCCTGGGGCTCATCGTCAACGAGGCGCTCAACAACTCGATCAAGCACGCCGTCGGCCTCTGCCGGGATCCGGTCATCTACCTCGAACTCGAAGCCAGCCGCGGCGAATACCGCCTCGTGGTCGGAGACAACGGTCCCGGCTTCGACAGCGACGCGCCCGACGCGCACGAGGGGCTGGGCCTCAAGATGATCCGCGCCCTGGCGCGCCAGATGGACGCGACACTGCGATTCGAGAAGGCCGGAGGCGAGGGCTGCGTCGAAGGGGCGCGGCTCGAACTGCGATGGCCGATCAGGAAGGAGTCACCATGAGTTTCGACATCGTGAAGGCCGCCGCGGGGCGCCGCGGCTCCGTGCTCGTCACCGTGGCGGCCGCGAGCGGCTCCGTGCCGCGGCACGCCGGCTCGAAGATGGCCGTGCTGCCCGACGGCTCGATCGTCGGCACCGTGGGCGGCGGCGTCCTCGAGGCGCGGGCCCTGGAGCGGGCCGCGGCCTGCATGGCCGAGCGCCGCTCGGCCTGCCTCAGCGTGGAGCTCACCGGGGAGGCGGCGCTGGGGGCCGTGCCGGTCTGCGGGGGCGTGGCCGAGCTGTGGCTCGAGTACGTGGACGAGCGGAGCCTCCTCGGCGAGGCGGCCGCGGCGCTGGAGGCCGGCCGGGCGGCCGTGCTCGTCAGCCCGCGGCTCGGCGGCGCGCCCCGCTGCACGGCGGTCTTCGACGCCGCGGGCGCGCTTCTGGCCGGGGCCGCCGGCCTCCCCGACGGCTCCGCCGGGGCGCTGCCCGCCCGGGCGGCCGAGGCCGCGGCCTCGGGCGTCGCCGCGTTGAGCGAAACCGCCGATTGGCTCTACGATCCCGTGCCGCCTCCCGAGCGCCTGCTCGTGCTCGGCGGCGGCCACGTCGGCAGGGCCGTGGCCCGTTTCGCCGTCGACCTCGGCTTCAGGGTCACCATCGCCGACGACCGCCCGCGGTTCGCGGCGGCGAACCGCTTCCCCGAGGGCGTCGAGACGCTCGAAGGCCGTTTCGCGGAGCTCGTCGCGGGCTTTCCCTTCGGGCCCTCGACCTACGCCCTCGTCGTCACCCCCGGACACCTCAGCGACCTGGATTGCGCGCGGGCCATCCTCGGACGCGAGTACAAGTACGCCGGCCTCATCGGCTCGCGGCGCAAGGTCCGCATGATCTTCGAGCAGCTCGTCGCCGAAGGCTTCGACCGCGACCGCGTCGAGGCGCTCTATTCGCCCGTGGGAGTCGACATCGGCGCCGAGACGCCGGAGGAGATCGCCGTCTCCATACTCGCCGAGATGATCGCCGTACGGCACGGCTCGCCGGCCCTCGCGGCCATGGAGGCCGATCGCCGCCGCAGGCGCGCCTAGGCGATGGAACTGGCCGATCTCGTCCTGGAGCTCCTGGGCGTCTCCGGAAGCCGCGGAGCCGGCGCCGAAGGGCGGCCGGGCCGCGGTTTCCTTTCGGCCTTCGTCGGAGCCGGCGGCAAGACGACCGCGCTCTACGCCCTGGCCGAGGAACTCGCCGGCCGCGGAGAGCGCGTGCTCGTGTCGACCACGACGAAGATCTACGACCCGCGCGTCGAGGGCCCTCGCCCGCTCGCCCGCATCGAGCTGGCGCCGGAACTCGCCCCGCAGACGGGACCGAACGCCGGCTCCGGCGCGGCGGCCTCGGCCGAGCCCGCCGGCGCTTTGACGGCGGCCCCTTCCGGCCTCGACGCAGCTCGCGCCGCAGCCCTCGACCGGATCCGCGCCCTCGCCTCGCCGGGGAAGATCGTACTCCTCGCGGCCGAGTCCCTGCCGGATGAGGGCAAGCTTCGCGGCCTCGCCCCCGAAGCGCTCTGCGCCCTGGCCGGCGCCTTCGACCACGTTCTCGTCGAGGCCGACGGGGCGCGCCGGCTCCCGGTCAAGGCTCCCGGCCCGGACGAGCCCGTCGTGCCGCTCTGCGCCGACCTCGTCGTGGGCTGCGTGGGCCTCGACTGTCTCGGCAGGAACATCGGTCCCGGCACGGTGCATCGGAGCGAGCTCTTCGCGCCGCTCGTCGGGGCCCTGGCGGGCGAGCCGATCACGGCGAGCCGGCTCGCCCGACTCGCCGCCGCGCCCGAGGGGCTGTTCAAGGCCGCGCCGCCCGGAGCGCGGAGGCTCGTCGCCCTCAACAAGGCCGAGCTGCTGCCGAGCGAGCGACTCGAGGAGCTGCTCGACTTCTTCGCGCAGGAAGGGCTGCAGGCCCGAGAGGCGCCGCGGACGAATTCGGAGCGGCCCCCGATAGCCGACGCGGTCGCCTGCTGCAGCTTCGCGGCGCCCTCCGGCCGGATACTGGCCCTCCTCCGACTCACTCCCCATCCGGGCCTTCGAAGGATATACTAAAGCGGCTCGGGGCGGTCGCGCCATGCGCCGTCCCGCGGAAAGGGAATGACTCGGATGAATCGACTCGTCGTCGTGCGCGGAGCGGGCGATCTCGCCACGGGCTGCATCGTGCGCCTGGTGCGCGCGGGATTCCGCGTGATCGCCCTGGAGGCCGAAAAGCCCACGGCGATCCGCCGGACCGTATCGCTGTGCGAAGCGGTCTACGAGGGACGGACTCGAGTCGAGGACGTGGAAGCGTGCCTGGTCGGGACGATCGACGAGGCCCTGGCGCTCGCGGTCGACAAGGTCGTGCCCATCCTCATCGATCCGGAAGGCTCGGCCATCGGCATCCTGGACCCGCTCGCCCTCGTGGACGCCATCATAGCCAAGCGCAACCTCGGCACCGCCCGGGGAATGGCGCCCGTCGTCGTAGCCCTGGGGCCCGGCTTCGTCGCCGGCCTCGACGCCGACGCGGTGATCGAAACCAACCGCGGCCACGACCTGGGCCGCGTCATCCTGGAAGGCCCGGCCGCCCCCGACACCGCCGTACCCGGCGAGATCGGCGGAGCCGCCTCCGAGCGGGTAATCCGCGCCGCGTCGGCGGGGCGCTTCGTCGCGTTGTGCGACATAGGCGACAGCGTGGCCCCCGGCCGGGTCGTCGCGGCGGTCGAAGGGGCCGGGCGGGCGGAGATACGGTCGGCCCTCGGCGGGGTCGTCCGCGGCATGCTCCGTCCGGGACTGGAAGTGACCCCGGGCTTCAAGGTGGCCGACGTCGATCCGCGCGGCCGGCGGGAGAACTGCTTCACCGTCTCGGACAAGTCGCGCGCCATCGGCGGGGCGGTGCTCGAGGCGATCCTCATGCTCGGGCGCCAGCTCGAGGGTTGAGCCCCCGCGCGGCGGACCAGGCGGCGGCGCGGGGCCGGCCCCGCCGAAAGCGCGCGGCGCCGGCCTCCGCGCGGCGCCGTGAAGAGCGCGCCGCCCCCGCCCCCGGGCGGTCCCGGCCTACTCCTCGCCCATGAAGGGATAGCCCCAGGACCTCGGCGGGTCGAAGTTCTCCTTCACCGCGCCGGCGCTGGTCCAGCGGATCAGGTTGAGGATGCTGCCCGCCTTGTCGTTCGTGCCCGAGGCGCGCATCCCGCCGAAGGGCTGGCGCCCCACCACGGCCCCGGTGGGCTTGTCGTTGACGTAGAGATTGCCCGCCGCGTGGCGCAGGGCATGGAGAGCGCGCACGACGGCCCCGCGCTCGTTCGCCATGACCGCCCCCGTGAGTCCGTAGGGCGAGGTCGAGTCGACGAGACGATAGGCGGCCTCCATGTCGCTCTCGTCGTAGACGTAGGCGCTCAGCACCGGCCCGAACAGCTCCTTCTCCATGGTCTCGTAGCGCGGGTCCTCGGCGAGGAGCAGCGTCGGCCGTATGAAGTACCCGGTCGACTTGTCGCCCGTGCCGCCCGCCAGGAGCTTGAGCGCGCAGGAAGCGCTCGAGGCGGAGCAGGCGCGCCGCAAGTAGGGCATGATGGTCCCGAACGAAGCCTCGTCGATCACCGCTCCCATGAAATTGCGGAAGTCCGTGGTCGGCCCCATCCTGATCGACGAAATTTCCGCGCCCAGCCGCTCGAGGAATCCCGGGGCAAGGCCGGAAGGGACATAGAGGCGCGAGGCCGCCGAGCATTTCTGTCCCTGGTATTCGAAGGCTCCCCGCAGGGCCGCGACGAGAGCGACCTCCTGATCCGCGCTCGGATCCAGGAAGACGAAGTCCTTGCCGCCCGTCTCGCCGACCACACGGGGATAGGAGCGATAGATCGAGAGATTGTCGGCCACCTGCCGCCACAGCGAGTTGAACACGTTGGTCGAACCGGTGAAGTGCAAGCCCGCGAATTCGGGCCGCGCGAGGACGACCTTGGATATCGTCCCTCCGTTGCCCGGCAGGAAGTTGATCACGCCCGGCGGCAGCCCGGCCTCCTCGTAGATCTTCATGAGGAACCAGTTCGAGAGCACCGAGGTCGAGGCCGGCTTCCAGACGACGGCGTTCCCCATCATGGCGGGAGCGGTGGGGAGGTTGGCCGCGATCGAGGTGAAGTTGAAGGGCGTCACGGCGTAGACGAAGCCCTCGAGGGGCCGGTACTGGACGCGGTTCCACTCGTCCTGGCCGCTCTGCGGCTGCTGCGAGTAGAGGCTCTCCATGAAGCGCGGATTGATGCGCAGGAAGTCGACGACCTCGCAGGCCGCGTCGATCTCGGCCTGGTGGACGGTCTTGGACTGGTTGAGCATGGTGGAGGCGACGATGGCGGGCCGGTACTTGCCCGCGATGAGGGCCGCGGCCCGACGGAAGACGGCGGCCCGCTCCTCCCAGGGCATATCCTCCCACTCGGCCTTGGCTTTCAGGGCCGCGTCGACGGCCGCCGCCGCCTCGGCCTCGCCGGCCAGGTGAAAGCGCCCCAGCGGGCGGGAACGGTCGTCGGGCCTGACGATGGGCGAGGTCGTGCCCGTCCGCACTTCCCTGCCGCCGATGATGCAGGGAATGTCGAAGTCCTGGGCGAGGAGTCTGTCGATTTCTGCCTTGAGAAGCGTTCGCTCCGGGCTACCCGGAGCGTAGGACAGCACCGGCTCGTTCTCGGCCGGCGGCGCCCTGAGGATGGCGTCGTTCATGGATACTCCTTTCCAAACACGGGAGGTCGGCCCCTTTCGAAACCGGCCTATCGGTCCACCGTCCCTGGGTCCGCCCGCGGCGCCTAATGCGGCGCGCAACGCGGATTTCCTGTAGGCGCGAGGACTCGGGGTGATCCATCGGTGATGGGGATGTCGTGAACCTTCATAGGTTCGCCGGAGCCGACGGCTCCGTCCTGGGCTGGTGTTGTTCGAGTGGCCTCCAATTGGAAAATACCGAAATTTGAGCGGCTTCGCGTCGGTCGCGTGCTCGGCGGCGCGCCGGGCGCCGAGCCTTGGCCGCGTGAATCCAGAATCCAAGAAAAGACCGCGACGGTCAAGGCTCGATCGCGGAGCAGCGGCAGGAAAAAAACGTTGACTGATGGGCGAGACCGCGCGATGATTCAGGCATGATGAGAAACTTACGCACCGCGATCGCGGCTTCCTTGCTGCTTTCGCTGGCCTTTTTCGGTTGCGCCCCGCGCGCAAAACCAGCCGAGGCCGCCGCGGCTCCCGCGCCGCAGAAGGTCACGGTCGTGTACACCGAGGGCAGCGTCTCGGTAGACGGCTCGAGCGCCCGGATCGGTCAGACCCTCGGTACGACTGTGAGCGTCGTGACCGGCCCCTCCTCATCCTGCCAGATCGAGTTCGGCGACAAGAACATCATGAATGTCGGACAGAACGCCGTCGCGCACTTCGATTTCTCCAAGATCACGGCCGAAGTCGAGCTCAAGAAGGGCGGCCTGACCTCGGTGCTCAAAGGCCTGGCCAGGCTCGGCGACCGGGACAGCTTCGTGGTCAACACGAACGCGGCCTCGGCCGGCGTGCGCGGCACCGTCTTCTTCGTCTGGTGCGACGACACATCCACCTATGTCTGCGCCTGCAACGGCACGGTTCGCACCATCGACGCGAAAGGCCACAACGAGCAGGTCCTCACGGCGGCCCACCATGTCGCGCGGCTCTATTCGATGAAAGGCGGCGCCATCTCCGTGGAGGCCGCCGGCTTGCTCCATCACGGCGACGCACTCGAAGAGGCCCTGGCCGCCAAAATCGGCTATACGATCGACTGGAGCAAGGCGGACTGAAGGAGCGGCGCGCGCCGATGCGCGCCGCCTCCGCAGTCTTCGTCTTCGAAGCCCGCTCGTCGGCGAGGCTCGTCACTTCTCCTCGAAGGTTATCACGCCGCGCCATTCCGGCCCGGGCGGCATCGCGGTCAGGGCCTCGCAGCGGTCGAGGAAAATCCCGGCGATGCGATCCCCGGGCAGGCAGCCGAGGACCCGCCCGAAGTACTCGGCCGCCTCGACGAAAGCCCGCGCATAGTAGCGCTCGAGGCCGAGGGCGTGGAAGCCCCAGCCCCGCTCCTCGGCCTCGCCGAGCGAAGCCCGCGGCGCGTAGATGTCGAGCCAGGCCTCGCGTCCCTTCACCCGCACTCTGTCGACCATCCTGCAGGGATACCTGTCTTCGATGCGCAGGCGCACCGAATCGGAAACGATGATCGGCTCGTGGTAGTGCTTCGTGAGGCCCTCGAGCCGGGAGCCCAGGTTGACCATGTCGCCGATGACCGTGTAGTCCATCTTGCGCTCGGATCCGATGTTCCCGACGGTCGCGCTGCCGAAATTGATGCCGATGCCGATGCTCAGCGTGCGCCGTCCGCGCTCGACCTGCGCGCGGTTGAAGCCATCGAGCGCTTGGAGCATGTCGAAGGCCGTGGCCACCGCGTGCGCCGCGCTTTCCTGGTCGTCGGCGGGCGCCCCGTAAAACGCCATGAGCGCGTCCCCGATGTACTTGTCCGGCGTGCCGTCGTTGCGCGCGACCGCATCCACCATGAGCGCGAAATACTCGTTGAGCGATTCGACGACCTTCCGCGAGTCGAGCCCTTCCGAGTAGGCGGTGAAGTCCCTGATGTCGGAGAACAGGATCGCGATCTCGCGGTCCTCGCCGACGAGCATCGAGTCGGGCGAGGCGAAGAATCGATCGATGACCTGGCGCGGCACGTACTTCTGGAAGATGTTGCGGATGCGGTTTTCGCGCTTGTGCGCGATGGCCGCGTCCAGGGCGTAGGCCTTGATCTCCGAGAACGCATGCTCGAGCGAGGAAAGCATCGCGTTGAAGGAGTCGCCGAGATCGCCGATCTCGTCGTCGTAGGGGAGCTCGACCCGCCGCGACAGGTCCTCGGTCGCGACCACTGCGTGCATGCTCTGCGCCACGCGCCGGATGGGCCTCGTGATGAAACCGGCGAACACCACGAGCAGGGCGGCGGCGACGGCCGCCGAAGCCGCGCCGACGACGACGTTCCGCAGCACGATCCGCGTCACCGGAGCGAAAAACGCGTCGCGCGATTCCGTGACGAAGAAGGTCCAGCCGAAGGGCGGGAAGGCGGCGACATAGGCCACCCGCGGCGCTTCCGCGAGCCGGAAATCCCTCCATCCGTCGCCGAGCGCGGCCAGCTTGCGCAGCGCGGAAAGGTCGGCCCCCGAAGACGGCGCCGCGCCCGTCGAAAAGGCGATCGTCCCGTCCTTGCCCAGCGCGAAAAGCTCCTCCCCGGGCCGCCTCGCGAGGCCCCTCGCGAAATCGGCCACCGTCTCCTTGGCGGCCGCGACGTAGTCGGGCGAGGAGGCGAGGCCGTTCGCCCCGAGAAGCCGGCTCTGCGATTCGGCGAAGCCGAGAAGTTCCTCCGTTTCCAGCCGGAGAAGACTGGAGGCCACCTCCGCGATCCCGTCGCGCGCCGAGACGGCCGAGCTGTAGGTCTGGAAGGCCATCGGCGCCACGACGATCGGAAGGAAAAGCAGGATGATCCGGGGTGCTATCCTCACCCCTCGAATTATAATCGCGCCTCCGCTCCGGCGACAGGGCGAATTTGCCGATAAATCGCCTATACGCTATCGTCGATACAGGGGAAAGAAGCTCAATGTCCGGGCTCCTCGAGAGGGCGACGAAACTCAGAGTGCGCGGCCGAAACGACGAGGACGGCATCTCGCCCGAGGAACGCTCGCGCATCCTCGAGGAGATCAACCGCCGCATGTCGACCCAGGGCCGCGTGACGCTCGGCCCGGCGTCGGTCCGCCGCAAACGGGGTCTCGCCTTGCCGCTTCTCGTCAACGGTTTGGCCCTCGCGATCCTTCTCGTCGGCTCGGCGATTTTCGCGCGGCTGGAGCGCGAGGGACCGGCCAAGGCCTTGGGAGCTTCCGCCACCGAACTCGTGACGGAGTCGCGTCTCCTGGAAGCCGTGCGGAGCACGGCGGCGAGCGCCGTCGCCGAGCGAGACCGACGCATCGCGGCCATCCAGGCCGAGCTCGTGGCTCTGGGCAGGCAAGGCCCTTCCGCATCAACGCCGGCCGACTCCGAACGCGAAAGCGAGCTGCGCGCGGAGCTCGCAGCCCTGAGTTCGACCGCGAACGCGCGTCTCGCGGAGCTCGGGAAAAGCCGCGAGAAAGAAAATTTCTTCTTCACCCAGCTCCGCAGCCTCTACCACGAAACCGCCTCGCTCGCGCGCTCGGGCGACTACGCGGCGGCCCGGGTGCGCGTCGCGGCCGCGAATCGCCTGGTGGCCTCGGACGGCGCCGCAGCCTTCGCTCCGGCCCTCCTCGAGGGCCAGGCCGCGCTCGACGACAGCCTGGCCATCGCCCAATCGCTCTCCGGCGGAGCGGGGGAGGCCTTGGCCGCGCAGCAGAAGGCCACCGCCGAGGCCGCGGCGGAAGCGGCCTCCCAGGCGGAGCGGGCGGCCGCCGCCGAGCTCGCCGCTGCGCGCGCCCGCGTCGTCTACGAGGCGAGGATCGCCGAGCTGCGGAAACGCGACGACGCCAGGGCCGAGCACGCCGCGACGATCGCGAGGAACCTCAGCCTGGCCTTGGATGCGGCCAAGGCCAAACTCGCCGGCGCGGCCGCGGCGTCGGACCAGGCGGAGGGCCCCCTCCTCGACCTCCTCGCCACGAAAGTCCGGCTCCGCGAGATAGCCAACTCTCCGGATATCCGCGCCTCCTATCCCGGACTCTACGCCAAGCTCGACCTGCTCTTCGCGGCCATTAACCGGGAGGGCGAGAGCGCCGGCAAGGAACGGGCCTGGAGGGAAGCCGCCGCCATCGTCCGAAGCCTCGCCGCGGGGATCGAAACCCCGCCGGGCCGCGGCGA
>Ga0307375_10002385_pt1 | contig 19260 bp, 18 predicted proteins | sample TR1MG_FD_202531 | JGI IMG/M metagenome (GOLD analysis project Ga0307375, IMG submission 202531) | Soil microbial communities from Risofladan, Vaasa, Finland - TR-1 | ecosystem: Environmental > Terrestrial > Soil > Coastal area > Acid sulfate soil | place: Finland: Risofladan, Vaasa | collected...
GAGGAGGAAGCCCCCCGGGTTGCCCCCGTAGCCGCCGCCCGGCAGGGTGGAGCCGTGGTGGGCTATGGTCATCTTCACTCGGCCGAAGGGGAACTGGTACCCTCCGCCGAGGTGCAGCCCGTGAGCGTCCACGCCCTGTTCCACGCAGTAGGTCGCGATCTCGTTGTTGGAGATGATGGTGGCTGCCGTGCGGCGAGCTATGGGGAGGGCATCGCCCAGGTGGTCCCCATGGCCGTGGGAGACCAGGATGTAGTCCGCCTGGGTGACGTCGTCGGGGGCGATGTCCGCCTGAGGGTTGCCAGCGAGGAAGGGGTCGAGCCAGATAGTCTTGCCCCCGGCCTCCACGCTAAAGCAGGCGTGTCCGTGATAGGTCAGTTCTACAGTCATTGTATCCCTCCTCACATGGGTGGATCGTGCCAAGACAGATTATAGCACAGACCCTTGACTGCTCCCAAGCACGTGGGGTGGTCGGGTGCCTGAGCAGCTGGTGAGGGGGAGGCCCTGGTGCTCATCCTAAGCTACGTCCTGAGCCGGTCGAAGCCTGCCCTGAGCACAGCCGAAGGGGATAGCCCGAAGGCCGTGTCGAAGGACGAGCACCAGCGGCGGTAACGTTCAGGACGGGGCGTGTCTGCTTCTCGTTGCCTTATTCCACACCCTCTGGGCCAGGTCTTTGCCTTTTGAAAGTGGATGTGCTAGATTGGCCCGTAGGTGTACCGTCCAGACGCAGCGAGGGCTCTCTGATGGCGCCGTCCCCGATGGGGGGACGGTGTCTTGTGTGAGCATGTGGGCTGGACGGATGCCGGCGCGGTGGAAGGCAGAGGATGAGAACAGGCATGAATGGAGAGAAGAGCATCGCCAGGCTTGGGCAACTGGTCGCGGCGTTACCCCAGGCGGACAGGGAGCGCTTGGAGCGCATCTTCCTGGTGAATACCTCGGTGGGCAGGCTCGAGCCCACTGCCGCCATGCTTGAGTGGATCGAGAGACAATTCGGGTCGGTAGACGCCGTGCGCGAGCAGAAGGTGGTGCGCGTCACTAACCTGGTGACCATGGAGGGATCGCTGTTCAACCCCCTCCGTTCCCGGCGCCCCATGGCCATTGGGAAGCGAGAGGAGTTGTCCGCCATCATCGAGGGTGAGCGGGGCGGTCCCTTCTGCCGGCCCCTGGAGCGCACGCCTGAGGACACCTTCGGCCGCATCGAGGGAAGGCACTCGGTCACCGCCAGCAACGTCGCCAAGTTCGACGGCTTCAGCGGCGTGGTCGTCTTCAACGAGCATGACCCCCTGGCCTTCACGGAGGAGACCATAGCCGACTACGTAGATACGGGCGTGGCCTGGCTGCGGAAAGCCCACGAGCAGGATAGGGAGGCGAAGTACCCCTTCCTGTTGTGGAATTGCCTGTGGAGGGCCGGCGCCTCCATCGTCCACGGGCACGCGCAGATGATCCTGGGCAAGGAGATGCACTACGCCCGGGTGGAGGGGCTGCGCAGGGCGGCCCTGGCCTACGAGCAGGAGTGGGGCAGCAACTACTTCGAGGATCTGTTCGAAGTGCACCAGAGCCTGGGCCTGGCGCTGGAGAGGGAAGGGACCCGGATCCTGGTCTATCTCACTCCCGTCAAGGACAGGGAGGTGCTGCTCTTCTCCCCCACGCTGGACGATGGACTGAAGGGATCGATCTACAGGGTGCTGGACTGCTACGTCAGAGAGATGGGTTTGAGCAGCTTCAACGTGGCCATCTGTATGCCTGCCTTCGGATTGACCGGGGAGGACTGGAGCGGGTTTCCCGTCCTGGTCAGGATCGTGGACCGGGGCGATCCCATGAACAGGACGGTGGACGTGGCGGCCATGGAGCTGTACGCCTCGAGCGTGCTATTCAGCGACCCTTTTGAGGTCATGGAAACGCTGCGGGAGTCGGTTGGCGCCGAGTGACCCCATGGCGGCAGGGCCGGGCCCCCCAATTGGGTCCAGTTCTTCGAGATTGCCATGGTTACCATTGTATTGGCTGGCGGTTTGTGGTATAATATAACACAGAGTTGATACTGAAGGAGGACACAATGCCTGGTTTGGGTTCTATAGGTATGCCCGAACTCCTGATCGTGCTGGTGATCATCATTATCATCTTCGGCGTAGGGAAACTGCCGGAGATCGGTGGTGCACTGGGTAAGGGGATCAGGGAGTTCCGCTCGGCTTCGGAGGGTGGGGACACCGACGAGAAGAAGGCCGCAGAGGACAAGGAAGAGACGAAGGAAGAGGAAAAGAAGAGCTAGTCTTCTCCATCTACATCGACCTGGCCAGAGGAGCCACTCTACTGGACAGAGGAGTGGTGGCCTCTGGAGAGGCGTAGGCATCATCCGTGGTGAAAGAGCTGAGCCCGACCTCGGTCGGGCTCGTTTCTTGGGTTCAGTACCCCTAGCAGGACTCGAACCTGCGACACACGGTTTAGGAAACCGCTGCTCTATCCTAACTGAGCTATAGGGGCGCGCTCACGGCCCTATTATACGCTCCTACCGCTTCTCTTGCAAACCTGGAGCAGTGCGTTTATAATGACCTCGTTCGGGGCGTAGCGCAGTCCGGTTAGCGCGCACGGTTCGGGTCCGTGAGGTCGGAGGTTCAAATCCTCTCGCCCCGACTTCCTCTTTGGTGTCTCCAACGGTCGCCCGTTTGTTCTGGGCTGAAGGCCCCCTGGCAACGACTTCACGTTGCCTGCTTTTTTTGTAGGCCACTTGTCCGAAACTCTAGGCGCTTCGGCGGTGGCTGCTTCCTCGTGTTATCTGCCACGCTGGCCGTCATCTGATCTTCTCAGTCCTTCATTGAGGGCGGGCGGAAGCAGTAGCCGCAACTCTGGTCATAGCCCTCTCCCGGCACAGCCACAGGCAGTCCTTGCCGGCCACCTGCTTTGTATCTATCGTGGCCCTTTGAAGGTCGTTGACACTCCGCGCCCCTGGTTCATTCTCCCAGGTGTTGTCAACGCCGGTGCCAGCTCCTCGTACTGCCTCCGGAGCACGGGCCCCAGAGGTGGCTTGAGGGGTATCCTCGCCCATCGTGTACCTCGCTGGTCACAGAACCAGCTCCGAGTCCACCCAGCCGCCCTGGAGGACACAAGATAGCGTCTGCCGAAGGAGTCGCTGGTTTTGAGTTCGCTTGGCTGTATCTTGACTTTGTTCGTTGCACGATGTACAATTGCAGCGGGCTATCGTCCTGGGGTGGGACCTCCAGTGGCGGAGATGCGTCGGTCTCACGGTGTTGCGATGGGCGGGTGACGCCCGCAAGGGCTCGAACTGGCATCTCGACGACTATCTTCAATTGGGAAGGTAGACCACAGTCTATCCAGGAGGAGGAGTATGAAGAAGAGAGCGTTGATCCCGCTGGCTGTGATCCTCATCATGGCCATGGCCACCACAGCGGTATGGGCCGACAAGCCGCTGAACTTCGACGACAAGGGTAACGAGACGTCCTGGGCGAATGGCCCCTTCGACCAGTGGGGCTACAACTACCAGGCTCATCTCTTCAGCGGCCTCTACTACAACAACAGCAGACCGGAACCGCCCTGTGAATTGGGAACCTGCGCCAGCGACACTTATCTAGTCATGAAATGGAGCGATGAGTGGTTGAGCAACGAGGATCGCAACGGTGACGGCAAGCTGGATCGAGGATACAGTTGCGACCCCGTGAACGCCAACAGCTCTGCTTGTGAGGGCTCCTGGCTGACCAACCACCAGCGCGGTGAGTACGTGGACGATGACGGAAAGAGCTGCAAGTGGACGTATTTCGTCAAGATCGTCTATCCTCCCGGTGGGCCAGTGGATGGGGATAGCGACGGCTATGACGACAATACCGGCGGCAGCATTATCTGGGGCGCTTACGTCCGCATCCTGCAGGTCTCCAATGATACCTGCGCCGGAGAGCACGGCAACATCTTCGCGGTGCAACCCGCAGGATTCGGAGCTTACAAGTAGACTTCGAGGGATTGCCGGTTGAGCCCCCGTACAGGTCAAAGGGGTGTGATCACAAGGACGTGACACCGATGCCTGGTTGGTCTTGCCTCACAGCGGCTCCCCTCAACCACTCCCACAGATGCGCGATCATCGCCTCAGTGTCTTCCTTGTCCTTGCGCAACCCTCCTGCCAGACCCTGAGCATCCCCATATCGGCCGGCAGACCGTGCTCCCGAGTGGGAGGTCAAGGTTACCGAGCATGGGCAGGCGCTGCTGCTCGAGGGTGCAGGACTCCAAGAAACGTCAACCTTAGACCGCACGGATCGAAAAAGGGGAGACCTCACAGAAGCCTCAGAGAGTGTGCTGTGCGGGCATAGCGTTGTCCGGTTAGCGCGCACGGTTCGGGTCCGTGAGGTCGGAGGTTCAAATCCTCTCGCCCCGACTTCGTCTTCACCCCCTCAGGAAGGTTGGACTCAGCCCCTGTCTTCTCCCTGGCTCTAGGTGCAGTGGTTTGGGTTGACGGCGTCCTGATTTGGCTGTACACTCCGTGTCAAGCGCACAGACGCCAGGGTGCGTCGTGTCTCTGGCACTCCTCTGGTCACATCTCGGATCTCCGCTTCGGCCGGAGACATGGCGACGGAACTCGCTGGCTGGAAAACGGCAGGGGATAGCGGCAAAGATCCGGGCGTTTTGATGCTCCACTATCGCCAAGCAGGGCAGTGAGGCGGAAACGGTGTTGCGAAGAAGGACCATCGCTAGTTTGGCAGCTGTGTCCCTCCTTCTGGGGATCATCATTCTGATCGCCCCATCGGTGTCCGTCCCCAGTGTAATGGACATCTATGGCTGTAAGGAGATGTTCTCTCACTTCTACGTGGATGCCGACGTGGCGCGGCAGGTCGTCCCGCCCAAGTGGGAGCTCAAGCTCGATGAGAACGGCCAGGCGCTGATGTTGGTCATGGTACAGCAGTGCGACAAGATGGTCCTCGACTACCTGATCGACGTCGGTCCCGTGGGCATGTCCCACGTCTGGATTGAGCTTGAGGGACCAGAGGAGGTCGTCACTCCGCTGCCCGGGATCACGAGGTCCCTGCCCACCAGGTACTGGTTCATCGCGCCCCACCAGCTCGACAATCGTCTGGCCGCTATCCTCTTTGGCCTGGTGGGGGTCGACGCCCAGTTCGTGGAGAAGATCTCGGTGGGCGGAGAGCCCGGCGGTGCTCGACACGGGGAGGTCATGGAGACAGATTCCCCCGAGGTGAACTACACCTGGACGGAGACCAGCCATCTCTATACCGCGCCGGACATCGTGACCGGGAGCCAGCGGTTCTACAGGGAGTACGGAGCGCGTGCATCGGAGGCGTATGCCCGGTGCGAATCCCACTTCCTGGGGGATGCAGAGGTCAGCCTCAGCGCTACCGCCGATTCGGTGATCGGGAAGTTGGGCTTCGGCACGTCGTTGAGCGGGTTCTCGAACCCTGTGTGGGTCAGGCAATGCCACGTGAATTACCGGGTGGGGTACTTCCGCGGTGGCTATCAGTAGTGCCGCGCTGAGCACGGCCCGCCGCGTGCTGACATTGTAGTCGGCTTGCTACCCCGGCTGCTCCTCGGCATCCCCAGTCAGGCTGGCGGTCTTGAGCGCATCAGAGTTGAAACCTATCTGAGGGCGCTCTCACTTGTCGGCTTTGTGAGAGAATCCGTCAATGTGTACTCACTGTGGTGTACGACAACTCTGCCTCCCAAGACCAACATCGCAAGCGCATCGCGATCCAGAGGCATGACCCGAAACGCGACTCCCTTTTCCCTCAACAGGGTGCCAATCTCATGGCGTGAGCGAGGCTCACCATCGCTGAGGATCTCCAAGATGAGTAGTTGAGCCCGCAGGTGCAGGGTGGAAATGGTTTGCTTGATGCTCCACCCGATAGCGCCCATCACTAGCCCCGCGATGCCTACCGCCAAGGCGGATTGTGCAAGCTCTGGTTGCCTATAGAAGAGGCCAAGGACCGCACATAGCAGCACGAGGAGTACGCAGGAAAGCGCAATCCACTCTATTGTCTCAGCGCCGCTTTCGTCACCGCGGCAGTCTACCAGCCACAGCATTTGTGCATGGGAATGTCGAGGCTTCTTGCGCATGTCTTCATCCTCCGTCCAAGAGCACAGAACATACCCAGATTCTCTCGCATTAGGCATTGCAGCGCTGCCGGGCAGAAGCCTGCAACCTACAGCAGATTGTCAACCGGTGAATGTAGCTTGTGCGCCCTCTCTATGTCCTCACCTGCTAGAGCCAGGTATCTCTGCAAGACAGCCAGGGAACTGTGGCCCATGAGTGGCAGTCGGCTTGCTGTCTGAGGGGAACGGTGCTAGACCTCTGCTGGAGGGTGCAGGGCTCCAAGAAACGTCAAAATTAGACCACACAGGTCGAAAAAGGGGAGACCTCACAGGAGCCTCACAGACCGTACTGTGTGGGCGTAGCGCAGTTCGGTTAGCGCGCACGGTTCGGGCCCGTGAGGTCGGAGGTTCAAATCCTCCCGCCTCGACTTCCTCCTATCCTCACCCCCTCGAGAAGGTTGGGCCCACGCGTAGTTTTCCCCTTCGCTGCAGGCGCAGTTGTGAGGGCTGACGGCGTCCTGGTTCGGGAGTACACTCGCTGCCAATCCACTGTCGATCCAGTGTGCCGATTGGGGATTCTTGCCACGTCAGTCCTTTACACCCTAGTCAAACACAGCACCGTACAGGCATCTGCACCAACCAGGCTGGCCCGTGCCTTGAAAGTCGAAGGTGCAGTCTTTGCATGGTATTGGCATCTGTTCCAAGGCGTCGTGAAGAGTAAGGACTTTGCCTTCTAGCTTCTGGCACGCTTCGCATGAGGCGTCACCCGCCGTCAGTATCTGCACCTTTTCCACAAAGCCGTCCTGCTTGTACCGCGTCAACTCCATCTTGCGTGACTGCTCAAGAAGATGGAAGAAGTCGCTTCCTTCCTCATACACGAATAGAGCCATCTCGAAGTACAGCATCCTGAGTTCCTGGAACTCTGCGCTCTTCATAAGACGACCAAGAGCCTCGTGGAACAGTGACCAAACCACGTCGCGGTCGCCTGGCTCCTGACCGAATCTCTCACGGAGTTTCTTTCTCTGGGTGTCGAAGTCCTCGTCTACGATGCCGTACTGCTGGAGCATCCCCTGCCACTTCCTCCTGAAATGAAGTTGCTTCCACTCTGAATCTATCTCTTCAGCTTCGTCTTCGGTGCCTAGCACTCTCCTCTCGCCATTCGGGGGGCGTTTACGCACATAGATGTAGTTGCCGCAATGAGGGCACTTCTTCTTCCGCTTTGGCCTCTTTTCCAACATTTGGCCGCAATAGGGGCACGCCGCCCCCAGTGATTCGGGCAGGTCAGGAGGTTTCTTCATCTTGGTTTCTGCCTGGTCCCGATTCCCGCTCCAACCGCTCCTCCACATCCCTAATCAGCCTGCCCTTCTCGCCTTGTTGCGGTGGCATGTCTTCTCAGGGAGCCCACCTGGGCACACACGCTCGGATTGCTCAGCTATTGTCTACCGACGGTCCCGGCTCACTAGACCCCGTGACGATCGTGGACGATACCGACCAAGTACCAAGTATCTCCTTCCTCCTCTAGCACCAATCGGAGGGCCCGCCAGTAAAACCCATGGTACTCCTGCTCGAACTGATACTCGATGGTAGTCGCGTCAGGATACGCTTCGGGGATGTTGTTTGTCGTGTGCCCACTCTGGAAGTGCTCGTTGAAGTACACAACGTCTGGGCGGGCAAAATCCTTATCGTAGACGAACCTGTCATAGTACTTCCGAAATGTGTAGTCAAGGCGTTGACCCCCGTCGTCCGTCCCCCAATCGTAGGCGGTCTCTTCGGCGAAGGCATCTCGTAGCTGGTCTGCACCGAAGACCAGGTCCCACCCACCCACAAAGGCGATGGGGGAGAAGCGCACTCCCTTGTCTGGGTGGACCAAAGTAGCCAAGGTATCCATATCCTCGCGTCTGATCGCCACGATCATCTGCAGAGCGCGCGCCGCGATCTCATCGCTGACCCAGCCCACTTGACGAGCCAGATATCTTCCGTTTGCCCAGCCTGTGATCTTCTCGTATCGTATGGGGACCCAGACCTCGTCATCCACTTCTTGCCCGTCTCCGGTCACCTCGACATCCCTGCCATAGGGAGAAATGGCACCAACGATGGCATGTGATTGACCTGGCTCGGCGTGCACTTTGAGCACACCGTCGACTGCCACGTTGGCGACTGCGTGTTTACCGGGCTTGATGGGTGCGATGGTGGGCCACACAATCGTAGCCGCCTCCAGGGCCTTCAGCAGGTGAGCTACTCGTTCGTCCGCGACAATGCGGTGCCCTCGCTCAGCGGAGCGGCGAAGGATTCTGTGCAGCAACAGGGCCTCCCGTGTCTCATTGTCGATAGATGCCGGAACTTCCACCGTGCTCGCCACGATGTGTGTCACAACCCTTGGTCCCTCAGGCGGCTTGGCCAAGACGGCGACGATATTCTCCTTCAGCTCGCGCTTGAACTCATCTACGTCGCCCGGATGAGGGTCGTATCTGATACAGCGGAAATGCCGCACATCGAAGGTCACATCATCCATGACCTGGGTTATGAAGATGACCTTCGCGCTATCGAAGGCGTGGCAATAGCCTGCTTCATAGTAGACATTAGGGTTGGCGCCCGTGATTTCGGCGATGACCACCCTCGCCGTTGCGCAGTATTCCCAGACATCCTGCATCACGGGTGTAGCACCAAAGATTTCGCCAGCGTACACGCAATCCAGCCCCAACTCGGTGACCGTTGGCTTGATGACATGCTTGTACATCTTCTCGAACTTGTCTGACATGGGCATCAAGACGAAACAAAGCTTGGGATCGATATCTAGGCTCATGGCATCTCCCTCATATCCTGTTCGCTAGTCGGTACTCGGTGCAGGCCACAGTTCTTCCAAGACGAGGCACCATGTGCCAGCAGGTAGACAAAGTAGCGGAATCGAAGTCAGTGGATTGTACCGTTGATAGGAAGACAAGGCAACACGAGTTCTTGCCAACGACAAGAGGCCCCGCTGTTTTGGAGGAGAATGTACCGGGGTGTCACCTAACCCTTGACAATCATCTCAGCGGAGCCTCAGGGAAGCCTGGCAACCAGGCCCACAGGTTGCCGTGACCGACCCTGTGGCAGCGCTGCCGTCTCTCAGCCCGAGGTACTCAGCAATCCACCGTCTGGGACGTGCTCAAGCGGCCTTCCGTCGCCGCAGGAGGCGGTACACCACACCAAGAGCCAGGATCGCGACGGTCAGGAAGGAGAGGCCCACCATGGTCCACTTGAACACGGTGATCAGGGCGGTGACGGCAGCCAGGCCAGTCAGTCTCCCGGGATAGCTCCAAAGCAGCACGAGCAGCCCCAGGTTCTCCGTCACGTCCAGGAGCGCCGCGCCAGAGGGAAGGAGGTTCAGCCTCTGCCATCGGGGCCTGGAGGGGAAGGCCCTCCGCAGGAGCATGGTGATCAGTATCCCCTGGAAGAGGGCGCTGGCCACGGGGAAGGCCATGTCGATGGTGGCTGTGCCCAGCGCGTACACCTTTCGGCCTTGCTCGCCGTACCCCTCGAAGCTGGAGTACAGCTCTTCGGGGGTGGACACGAAGAGCAGCTCGTAGGCCTCGCCGGGCTCTGAGGAGAGGTCGACTTGACGGCCCAGCCAGGGCAGGGCGAAGAGGGGAAAGATCATGAAGACCAAGAAGGAGAGGAGCAGAGTGCGGCCGCTGGAGATGCGCGACAGGAGGTCTGAGAGCCTGCTAATCATGGCGGACATCCTTTCCCGCTTGAGCGCAGCGCAGCTGGCGCGGCCCCTCCCAGGTCATACAGCTTGTGGAGGAATCGAAACCGTTTCTCTTGCAGGTCGTCTGCGCTGTTCATGCTGCTCGGTCAGCCTCGCCAGCTGACTGCAGCCCGGCGCCGCAGTTGGGACAGGCTAGCTCAAGTGGCTTGGTCACTGCTCGCCTCCCAGGGTGGTGAGAGCCGTTGACAAAGCGTAGAGCCAATGCACTGGCAGTGTACCAGATAAGCGAACAGAGTGCAAGCTCAGTTTCAGTACATCACAGGGCCGCGCCTTGAACGCGGTGCGTGACACGAGTGCCTCCGTGACGTGCGCGGTGGCGCTCCGGGCGCGATTGTGAACAGCGCGCCATGGGGGCACAGCGCTCCACCGTGCCACCGCAGGCGTTGGCCAAACACGGCAGCGCTGGTATAATGGGCAGACCCCAGGGGGCGCTGTGCGTGACGCTGCGAAGACCGGAACTCCATCTCAGGAACCAGTCGAATTCTGCCCCTATACTATTGCAGAAAGGAGCTTGGTAGATGCCGAAGAGGAAGATCAGCGGCAAGGTGAGCGCAACGAAGAGGGGCACCGGCACGAAGCGGAAGGAGACCGCCAAGAAGAGGACCCCCAGGAAGGGTGGAGAGTCCTACGTCAGATTTTCGGACAAGCTGACCGGCTCGCTGGAGGACATCGGCCGCATCATCGAGGAGAACAAGCAGACCATGGACTCCATTCAGGATATCGGCCTGGAGCTGGCCCAGGCGGCCGGGGTGCTGGAGGCCACTGCGTCCAGGTACGTGGGCATGGTGGACTCGCTCCTGGAGACGGCCGTGCCCATCTTGCGCAACATCCCCCTGCTGCCGGATAGGACCATGGAGTTGATCGAAGACCTGCAAGGCCTGGCCAATACCATCCTCGACGTGTGCACCACGGCGGACAAGGTGATCACGGATGTCGATGACGGCCTGCGGAAGGCGGACGTAGCCAAGCTCAACGCCCATACGGGCGACTTGCAGAAGATGACGAAGGCGCTACAGAGGGTTCTCCCCGACTAGACCAGGCGGCGGGCGTGGTACACGGCGAGGCCGCCAGGGAGCCGACGTCTGTTGGCTGGCCCCTGGCCGCGCTCGTCCACTGCTCGCCAGGTCCGCGGAGATAGCACATTGGCGAAGGCATCTACGACAGCCGCTTTTTCGGTTTCCAGTGTTTATGATCTCGGAGGAGATGAATGTTAGGTATCGAGGCCTTGTTTGAGATCCTGGCCGCTGCGGGCGTGCGGCACATCTTCGGCAACCCCGGCTCGACGGAACTGAGCGTGAACGACGTGCTGGTTGACGACGAGAGATTCGAGTACATCCTGGGGCTGCACGAGCTGCCGGTGATGGCCATGGCCGACGGTTACGCCATGGCCTCAGGCGGGTTGGGCGTGGTGTGCGTGCACATCTCCCCTGGGCTGGGCAACTCCATGGGTATGCTCTTCAATGCGTACTGCTCGGGGACGCCGCTCCTGCTCTTCGCTGGCCAGCAGGACCGGCGCCTGATGGTCAGGGAGCCGGCGCTGGTGGGTGATATGGTCAGCGTGGCCCGCCCCTGGACCAAGTGGTCGGTGGAAGTGCAAAGGGTGGAGGACCTGCCCACGGTCGTACGCCGTGCCGTTCAGGCTGCCCTGACCCCGCCGACTGGTCCGGTGTTTCTGTCCATCCCTGTGGATCTGCAGGTGGAGAGCGCTGAGAACCTGGACCTCTCTCCACCGCACATCCCCGACCGGCGGGTTCGCCCCCCTGTGGACGCGCTGTACCAGGCCGCCGAAGTCCTGGCGCAGGCCCGGAACCCGGCCATCCTGGCGGGGAGCCGGGTCACGGAGGCCAATGGTGTGGAGGAGCTGGTCACGCTGGCCGAGCGGCTGGGCGCCCCCGTGCTGGCCGAACAGCAGACCTCGCATGGACGACTGCCCATGCCTGCCCATCATCCCCTGTACGGGGGAACGTTGCCCCTCTGGTCTCCGGACGTCCGCCAGCGGCTGGAGGGCTTCGATGTCATCTTCGTGGTGGGTATGAGCCTGCTGCGGCAGTTCATCTATCGGGAGCCGACCCGCCCCATCCCCGAAGACGTCCGTTTGATCCACATGGACGTGGACCCCTGGGAGATAGGGAAGAACTACCCCGTGGAGATCGGGCTGCTGGGCGATCCTAAGGGCGGCCTGGCTGAGCTCGCCACCAGGGTGTCGGAGGTCCAGACTCCGGACCAGCTCAGGGCGGCAGCGCAGCGGCGGAAGGAGTACGCAGCACGGCGGGAAGCCGAGCGGGGGGCGCTGCTGAGGGAGATCGAGGCCCAGAAGGACCAGCGGCCTATGACCACCAAGACCCTCATGGCCGCGCTGTCCCGGGTGCTGCCGTCCAACGCCGCCGTGGTGGACGAGGCCCCCACCGCCAACGCCAACCTGCTGGAGAGCTTGGGCACGCTGAAAGACCCCACCGGCTATTTGGGTCATCGAGGCTGGGCGCTGGGCTGGGGGTTGGGATCTGCCATTGGTGTGAAGCTGGCCTGGCCCCACCGGCCTGTGCTGGCCCTGCTGGGGGACGGAGGGGCGCTGTACGGCGTCCAGGGGCTATGGACGGCGGCGCACTCTCACGTCGGGGTAATCTTCGTCATCGCCAATAACGCTCAGTACAAGATCCTCAAGGTCGTGGGGTCGGTGATGGAGTTGCCCCAGGTGGCTCAGGGCAACTGCCTGGGCATGGACCTGGTCCAGCCGGAGATCGATTTCGTGGGACTGGCCCGTTCTTTCGGCGTAGAAGCGTTGCGGGTGAGCGAACCAGAAGAGGTGAGTCAGGTCGTGCGCGAGTCGCTCGACCGAACGGAGCCGCTCCTGCTGGATGTGCCCATCGAGCGCTGACGGTTCTATCGCCATCGCTTGGGGGGAAGGTCGCGCTGGGGAACCAAGGTTCCCCGGAGGTTGTCGGCCGATTGGGGGAGGCGCCTGGCTGAGAAGAGTAGGCTCGACGCCCCAGGATGAGCAGTCGGGGTGACCACACACCTGGGATGGGCCGAACTGCGGGATAGCAGGGCCAGATAAGGCCACAATGTCAGCATACTTGACGCGCATGGCGAATTGTGCTATACTGTAGTCGACAAAGGCGAGCTTTTCGCCACAGCGAAGGAGGGAGGAGCGATGAAGAGAAAGTGGCTACGAGGGGTGTTGCTGGGTGTGAGCCTGGCACTGTTGCTGGCGAGCGGAGTGGCCCTGGCGCAGACGCGACAGATTACCGTATCCGCCGACAAGGTCTGCGTGGAGTGCGTGCCGTGGGTTGAGCCCGACGGAGACGCTCACGCCGGCCAGCTACCGCCGCCCAAGTACATCGTGGGTCTCACGATCGGAGGGTGGACTCCGGGCCGCGAGTTAGTTGTGCGGGTGCAGCCCCCCGGAGCGTATGGGTTCATGATGCCCGAGGGCGACCCCAGCTCGCCGCAGCACATTGGCTTCTTCCTGGTCTGTGCTGGTCAGGTAGGCTTCATATTCCCGGAGTCGAACGATCTCGGTGGGCAGGCCTCCCTGTCCGAAGACGACCTGCCGTATGGTCCGATCAAGATCACCGTGTGGCAACCGGCCCATGAGGGCGATTCACGCGAGCCCCCGTATCTCTCCAGCGCGGAAACGTCGTTGACCTTCGCCAAGGACTGCGCAGCCCTAGAAGAGCCTGATTTTGTCCCCGAGGCCGGGAGTATGCTGCTCCTCGGTAGTGGGTTGGCGGGGCTGGCGGGATACGCGACCCTTCGACTGCGCGGGAGGAGCCGGGACTAGCTTTCTCCCATACAGACTACGCTGATCACGGGGCTGCCCCAGGCGGGGCGGCCCTTTTTGTTTTCGCGGGCCAGAGCAAGGGTGCGTACGGTCTGATCTCTCAGGCTCCCTCCTAATCGTTCCGCAATGGTTGACAAGTCTTCCAAGTTCTAGTATACTGGTCCCAAAGCTCAGGGATTGAGCGGAAAGGCTAAGGAGGTGCAGACGATGAAGAGACATTGGCTGAGAGGCGTGTTATTGGGGGTGAGTCTGGCCTTGCTCCTGGCAGGCGGGGTCGCGCTGGCTCAGAGCATGAGCATCGAACCATACTGCAATGTGTGCTGCGACAATTGCCGCGAGCCTGAGAAGTGCGACTCCGGTTTCGCAGTGTCATCTTCGGGTTGGGCGGCTGCTGAGTGGCTAGACCTGACCCTTACCTCGCCTGGCCCCTGGGGTACCGAAGGGTGTGCCGATTGCGTGCCGGCCGACGGTGACGGCGAGGCCGTCATTGACCTCTACATGATGTGCCCTGAATGCCCCTACGTAGCGGGCGAGGCACAGGCTCTGGGCGGCACCCCTGCGGTTGTCATTGGGGACTGGGCCGCGGGAGACTACGGCGAGTGGACGCTCGAAGTGAAAGGCGCCGCTGGTAAGGTGGTGGACCAGTACTACTTCGCCGAGGATCCTGCCGACTGCCTGGAGGAGGAGTTCGTGCCCGAGCCCGGCAGCATGCTGCTCCTGGGCAGCGGCCTGATGGGCCTGGCGGGGTACGCGACCCTTCGACTGCGCTCAGGACAGGCTTCGCGCAAGAGGAGCGGGGGCTAGCTCTTCCCCATAGACTAAGCTGATCAAGGGGCTGTCCCAAGTCGGGGCGGCCCCTTTTTGTTGCGTGGGTCAGAGCAAGGGTGCGTACGACCACGTCTCGGGCTCCCTCCCGATCGTTCCGCAATGGTTGACAACCGTTCCAAGTCCTGGTATACTGATCGGAAAGCTCAGGGATTGAGCGGAGAGGCTGAGGAGGTGCAGACGATGAAGAGACATTGGCTGAGAGGCGTGTTGTTGGGAGTGAGCCTGGCCTTACTCGTGGCGGGCGGCGTGGCGCTGGCCGCGGGCGTGTACGTCACGGTGGACAAGACGTGCGTCGAGTGCGTGTATCGCGAGGGTCCTGGTGCTGGGGAGGAGAACTGGATCAACGTCGAGTTCGGGGGCTGGGACGTCGGTGACTACATCTGCACGCGCTGGAAGGTCGGTTCCTTCTACTTCGCTAACGACTGTGTTACCGAGACAACGCCAGGTCCCGACAAGATTATGAACTTGCCTTTCCCATGTGACGTGCGCAGGGCTCCAAAAGATCCGTCCTTCCTGGGGGACGATCTAGGTCCAGTGAGCATGCCGGCGTCGCTTCTGGGAGAGCACACCATCCGCATCTCCAAAGAGAATCCTCCTGGCACGGAGGTCGATGCGGCTAGCGCGTCGTTCGTAGTCGCGGAAGATTGCGCTGCGTACGAGTTCGTGCCTGAGCCCGGCAGCATGCTTCTCCTGGGCAGCGGCCTGGCGGGTCTGGTGGGGTATGCGACCCTTCGACTGCGCTCGCGATAGGCGCTCGACCCGAAGGTGCGCCGCTGGGCTGGCGCCAGAAGCTGAATTGCAGGAGGGCCGTCCCCCAAAGGGGCGGCCCTCTGATCGTGAAGAGGGATCTGTCGCCCCGATCCTCGGTCTGCGGTATACTCGATCTCGGAGACGAAGGTGAACCGGGCATCTGAGCGCCGGAGGTGGATGTTGCGACCGAACCAGATCAAGCTCACACCCATCGGCATCATCCATACCCCCTATAGCGAGGCGAGGGACATGCCCATCCAGGGCCGCTTCAAGTCAGACGTCGAAGGCTGGATCGAGCTCGAGCAGCGGTACGTGCCTGGCCTCAAGGACCTGGATGGCTTCAGCCATCTGATCCTCATCTACTACTTCCACCGGTCTGAGAGGGAGGAGGTTGAGGGCCGGCCGTATCTGGAGGACGAGACGCACGGCATCTTCGCCATCAGGAGCCCCCACCGGCCCAACCACCTTGGTTTGTCCATCGTCAGGCTGCAGAGGATCGAGGGAAACCGCATCTACTTCACCGAGGTGGACATGCTCGAGGGCACGCCTTTGCTTGACATAAAGCCCTACGTGGAGCACTTCGACCTCAGGCAAGGGGTCAGATCGGGGTGGGTGGACAAGCACTTCAGGGGACGCAAGCCGCCGCGGAGGACCATTATCGGGTAGGGCCTGGCTGACCATCGCTGAGCTGGGCACTTCGTCGAGAGGAGGCCACTTCCTCGCCGAAGCGTACGGTGGCGGTGCGCAGGGCGCTCTCGGCATCCACACCCAGGTGACGGGCCAGATTGGTCAACGTGAACAGCAGGCGGCCCAAAGCCTCTGCCGCTTCGTCCTCATCCTCCATCTCGCCCAGCCCTGCCAGGCTGTCCTGGGCCTCCGAAAGGAGATCGTCCTTTGATGTGGAGAGTAGCTCCTCTCGCTTGGCCCGCTCCTGAGCCCTCCGCGCCAGAGTCAGCGCCGGCAAGCTCAAAGGCATACCCCAGAGGAGTTCGTCCTCCTTCTCCCCCTTCTCCTCGCGCTTGATAGCCTGCCAGTTGCGGAGCACCTCGTCGGCGTCGGCCACCTCCAGTCCGGCGAAGACGTGAGGATGTCGCCGGATGATCTTCTCGATGATGGTCTCCAGTACCTGGGCCAGGGTGAAGGAACCCTCTTCCACAGCGATCTGAGAGTGCAAGACGATCTGGAGCAGGAGGTCGCCCAGCTCCTCCCGCAGCGCCTCGTCGTCCTCCTCGTCGATGGCCTGGAGGACCTCATAGGTCTCCTCCAGAAGGTGCGGCCTCAGGGTCTGATGCGTCTGCTCGCGATCCCAGGGACAGCCGCCTGGCGCGCGCAGCCGGGCCACGATGTCGTGGAATGTGGACACGGAGCTCGCCTGGGGGAGAGGGGGGACATAGAGCGTCGTCAGGTGGTCTATGTCTTTGACGTGATCCAGCTCGTGGAGAGGCAGGGTCTCGGTGACCGCCTCCGGAGTGCCCAAGCCACGGAGAAGCGTCACTTCGTGTTCGGCGGGGTAGAGGTTCATCAACGTGAGTTTGACCTCCGATCCCACCCGGCGGCTGTAGAGCTGTCCCACCAGGGACGGAAGGTCGGGGTCCAGATTGGGGTGGAAGCGCTCCGTGAGGACGGTGGCGTCCACGATCTGTAGCCCGTTCAGAGGATCGATCTCCAGGGAGGTCAGAGCCGCCTCGATGAAGCTGAGCCCGGACACGATGCGCACCTCATAGTCCCGATCCTTGGAGAGGGCCAGTATCCGCTGCACCGTCTCCTCGCCCACGAGAGGGTGGCCGGGCACCGCATAGACGACACCCTCCGGCCTCTGGCCCAACCGAAGGATTTCGGCTGCTATCTTCTCGTAGATGGTGGAGAACTCCCCCTCCGACTCGTACAGGCAGTCGAAGGAGTGCAGACGGAGGTGTGCAGGCAGCGAGGCCACGGTGGGGTGACGACTCGTACGCAGGTAGATCTCCTCTGCGTCCTGGAGGATCTTCCTGGCCTCCAGGGTGAGGAGAGAAGCGTCGCCCGGACCCAGGCCCAGGATAGTGATGCTCATGCCATTCCTTTCTTCTTAGTGGCCGTGACTCACGCTCACCGCGGGTGGATGGCTGTCCACACCCCGCGGCCATCTTGCTCCAGGTGCCTGATCTTGCCCTCCAGTTCCAGGATGTCCAGATGCCCGATAATCTCGGACATGACCAGGAACAGTTCAACTCCCGGAAGCTCTCCCCCGAAAAGGGCCACTCCCAGCTCATACACCGTGCGGTCCCCCTCCCGCAAGATCTGGAGGATCAGCGCTTCGCGAACCGCGTGGTGAGTGAGGATGGAGTCAATGTGCTCACGGTGGTCGTGCACCGGCGCTCCGTGGCCCGGAAGCGCTCTCTCGACGTCGAGGTCTCGCACGCGACGCAGCGACTGAATGTAGTCGGGCAGGCTGCGGGGGCGCTCTCTTTTCCCCCGCCTGGGTGTCTCCAGAACGGGGTTGGAGGTGATGTCTCTCAAAAGATGATCGCCCGACAGCAGGAGCCTGCTCTCCTGGTGATAGAAGCAGAGGTGGCCCAGCGCGTGGCCGGGGGTGTGCAAGGCCTGCCAGGTAGCACCGCCCATGCGTACCTCGTCCCCGTCATCCAGAGGAGTCAATTCTGCCACCGGGGCCGCGTACTGCCCGATGCCTCGGACGATGTCCATCTCACCAAGCGACTGCACCGGTGCTCCCTCTTTGATCACCAGGTCGGAGACGAAGGCGATCCTATCCTCCCACCAGGTGTCGAACTCCTCCAGTGGGTACCTGTTCTCCCGAGAGGAGAGGAGTGTGGCCCCCGATTCCTCGACGATCCTGCGCGCCTGGCCGAAGTGGTCGTGATGCGCGTGGGTGATAACCAGTTGCTCTACGTCCCTCAGCGCATACCCCAGCCCGCCTAGCCCAGTCTGGAGGGCCTCCCGCGCTTCGTCTGTGAGGGGTCCTGCGTCGAGCAGGGTGAGCGGATCGCCCTCCAGCAGGTAGACGTTGACCGGCCCCACGGGGAAGGGGGTGGGGATGGATATTAGATGGATGACGGGCTCGTTTCTCGCCATGGCAGGTCCTAGATCACCAGCTCCTTCTTGCCCTCGTATACGGACATGGCCTCGTCAACACTCCAACCCTTGATGGTGATGGCCGAGATGGCGTTGCACATCCTCACCGCTTCCTCCAGGGGCTTCTGGTGGATGTTCCTGCCCGTGGCGTTTCCAGCGGCACCGCTGACGAAGATCTGATCGTGAAGGTCCTGGAGGAAAGCGCGCACGTCTATGGTGGATCCGCCGGCGCACACCACCTTCGTGCGCCCAGCCGCCGCGATGGCCTCTTTGAGGATCTCCTTTGATTCGGACCCCTCTTTCCTGGGGTAGTTCACCTTGACGAAGTCCGCGCCCAGGCAGGCGGCCACGCCTGTGGCCCCGGCGATGAGATGGGGGGCCCTCTCGTCCTCGACCGCTTCGCCCCTGGGATAGATCCAGAGGACGGTGATCAGCCCGTAGTCGTGCGCCTCATGGACGACCTGGGCAGCCTGGTATAGCATCTCATGCTCGAACTCGCTGCCCAGGTACAGGGTGTAGCCCACGCCCAGTATCCGCAGCCCCGAGTAGGAAGCGAAATCCACCACCTGCTCCATGTCGTACCATAGCTGGCTGAAGGGGTCCATCTGTTCGAGTTTGATGAGGTTCGTCTTGGAGTTCAGTTTTACCAGATAGGGGACTGAACGGTAGTCGCCCCCGTAACGGGCGATGAGTCCCAGCTGGGTGGCGAAGACCCCGATCTCGGCCCGGGAGGCGATCCGGAACAGGTGCTCGGGGTCGGCGGCATCTTCGGCGATGCCCTCTCCGAAGAAGTCGGCATTCAAGTGCTCGACCTTCTGGTCGCCGGCGAAGAGCATCAGACGGCCACTGGTTCTGGTGAGATCCAGGTAGTTGCCCACGTACGTCTCCCTGACCTCGTCCGGGACATCCACAGGCACCAGTACGTCTTTCTCGCAAATCTTGGTCATCTCGGCCTCCTCTCATCCCTCGTGTGTGAGTGCTCTTAAGGGCGGGGTCAAGCTGGCGTTGGTGTGTGCCTCTCCTCCACAGGCATGGCTTTGCCCAGTTC
>Ga0307375_10002386_pt1 | contig 19260 bp, 18 predicted proteins | sample TR1MG_FD_202531 | JGI IMG/M metagenome (GOLD analysis project Ga0307375, IMG submission 202531) | Soil microbial communities from Risofladan, Vaasa, Finland - TR-1 | ecosystem: Environmental > Terrestrial > Soil > Coastal area > Acid sulfate soil | place: Finland: Risofladan, Vaasa | collected...
AAGAAAGGGTTTTGTTACGAATATTCTATTCAAGTTATTTAGATTTATTTTGATGTGCTTCAAACCCTTCCGGAACATCAATTCCAAAAAAACGACCCAGTTTAACCCATTTTAGGGGGTCCTCAAGTTGGCAGGTAAAAAGCGACTCTGAAGAATGTTTCGAAAAGTATTCAATTACTTCCCTGTTATGCATCTCATAAATATTGATATAGTGTTCTTTATTTTCAGAAAGAGTAAGTAGGTTGTCTATCTTATAATCTATTAAGTCTTGAGAAGTTTGGCTATACACCAGATTATTGAAATCATTTTCTCTTCTATAAACTTTGCAGTGTAATTTTGTATTTCCTAAAGTTCTTCCATTGGAATGACTTATCATTGAATTAAACCATTGATCAGAATCCCTGGTAAATAAAACAAACTTTGCTCCCGGAAATTTGTGAAAGAGGAATTTATAAAATTCAGGTCCCCACCAGGGACCATCTTCAAAAACCTGATTAGTTCTAAAATCCAAGGATTTAAATATATCCTCAAAATCACCATTATTCCACAGTACTGTCCATTTATTCTTATAGGAGACATCCCAACCGGCAACATTATACCCATGAATTTTAAAAAAATGACCTACAGATGTTGTCCCTGTTCTTTGGACAGAGATACAAAATATTTTCGGTTTTTTTTTGAGCTCAAAATATAAACGCCATTTTTCTTTAGTGTAATTAAAATTGTTTAAATGGGTACCAATTTCTTTTTTAACGTTTCGCCTTATTTGTAAAGGGATAATTTTTTTAAGTATTTTTCGCATACAATTCAATTAAATTATTATACTTTTTCCCAGGGAAACTCTGGACTAAGGAATACCTTTGATTTTCCCATCCAATTACCCATTTTTCTCATGCCGGGATTTATTAAAAAGGAAATAATATCTTCAAATAGGTAAATTGCGACTTTATTATTTTTAACCACAAGGATATCAAAGGAATAATTCCCCTGATTTAAAAATGGAGATGGAATTGTAAAAGCAATTTTATTTTTCCCTGATGAAATTAATTTTTGGGGATTTCTTCCTGTGCTGGAACTAAATATGAATGTTCCGTTCTCCCCCTTAAACCGTAAGGTAAAATCAATTCGGTCATTTAATTCCAGAGGCAAGGTATAAGTAATAAAAACTTCAAGTTCATTTTGTTCGGTCATTGGGGCTTCAAAATCTGAGTCTTTTGCTCTAATTCCTGCTTCATCAATCCAGAAATTTTCATTTCCCATCTCTTTTGGGGCAAACTTCCTGTAGTTAACGGTTCCAAATGTACTATAAGAAAGATATTTTTTAATTACGGAATCTGTATCTCCTTCATACGAAACAGACCCGTTTTCAAGCAATATGGCATTGGTGCAAAGGCTTTTTACGGATGTCATATTATGGCTTACAAATAGAACTGTTCTGCCTTCTTTAATGCTTACATCCTGCATTTTGCCAATAGCCTTTTTCTGAAATTCAGCATCGCCAACAGACAGAACTTCATCCACTATAAGGATTTCCGGGTCGAGATGAGCTGCCACAGCAAAAGCAAGTCGCACGTACATCCCGGAGGAATATCTTTTTACCGGGGTATCAATATATTTTTCAACTCCCGCAAAATCAACAATTTCGTCCAGCTTGGAACGTATTTCGGGTTTGGTCATTCCTAAAATGGCCCCGTTCAGAAAAATATTTTCTTTCCCGGTAAGTTCCGGGTGAAAACCGGTACCTACCTCCAGCAAGCTGGCAATGCGTCCTTTGGCTTTAATAATTCCGGTTGTGGGAGCAGTTACCCGGGATAATAGTTTTAACAGTGTGGATTTTCCTGCCCCGTTTTTCCCTATTATACCCAGAACTTCCCCTTGTTGTACTTCAAAATTTATGTCTTTTAAGGCCCAGACGAAATCATTTGAGGTTGAGGTTGAGGTTAAGGTTGAGAGGTTATTTTCCTGACCAATCATTAAAGTAGGATCTGGCAGTCCACGCAGATTGTACCACCAGCGTTGCATGTCTCCCTTAAGGGTATTGGTGCCAATGAGGCCAAGGCGATATTGTTTGGAGACGTTCTCTAATTTGATGACAACTGACATTGGGTTGAGATTGAGATTGAGGCTGAGGTTACTGAGGTTGAGGTTGAGGTTGAGGTTGAGATTTTATATAACCATATATCTTCTTAACCTTTACCTTAAACTTAACCTTAAGTTGAGGTTGAGGTTGAGGTTGAGGTTGAGGATACTTAGGTTGAGGTTAAGGTTGAGGTTGAGGGTCACTTAACCTGGTTCTTTCCTTATTCGAGAGATTTTATAAGTTTATTCAAATCATGAATTAATTCATTATACTCGTCAAAAAGTCGTTGTGTGATTTGAGTTTCGAAGTAACCTACTTTGTTACCATATAAAAGATGATTCTGAGTTTCAAATGCTGATCCCCTTGCAATAACATAAAAGTTCGATTTGTCCTTCTTAGTACTTCGTCCAAAGCCTTCCGCGATGCAAGCGCCTACACCATTAGATGATTTTCTTATTTGAGATGTCAATCCATAATCTTCTGACCTTGGTAAACTAACAGTCAAAATAAAAACCTCACCAGATAGATTATGCGCTTTTTGCCAAACAGGCATTTTAGTAAAACTTTTGTATATCATGTTCTATTTACGCTTCTTCTTCTTAACCTTTACCTCAACCTTAACCTCAAACTGTGTCCATAAAATTCTGTTCCGTCCTGTTAAACAGAACCACTCCAATAAATAATAGTACTATAGTAAATACGGCGCTATAAAGCAGACGTCCGGGATTAAATTCCCCGGCACCAATTAAGCCGTATTTAAATGCTTCAACCAATGGAGCCACCGGGTTTATAAGAACAAATACTTTATATTTTTCAGGGACAGCTGAAGAGGGATAAATTACCGGAGTTATATACATCCAGAGTTGTACACCAAAACTCATTAAATTTGATAAATCGCGGTATTTGGTGGTAAGCGCTGAAAAAATTATACCAAAACTCATTCCCATCAAAGCAAGATTAATAACCAGCAAAGGGATATATAAAGCATAGATATTCATTTGAATGTGGTACCCGGAAATGGCAAAATATGCCATAATACAGGCAAGGAGCAGCAATTGAATTCCCAGCTGAACCATTGATGAAATTATCACTGAAATGGGAGAGACAAGCCTGGGGAAATATACTTTACCAAAAATCCCTGCATTACTTATGAAAGTGGAAGAAGTACCATTTAAACAGGCTGCAAAATAGCTCCAGGAAACAATTCCTGAAATATAGAACAGCTGAGGGGGTATTCCTTCGGTGGGTATTTTAGCAATCCCGGCAAATACCAGGGTATACATTATGGTGCTAATGAGAGGATTCAAGATAAACCAGAAAGGACCCAGGATGGTCTGTTTGTACCTGGATACGAAATCGCGCCTGACAAATAAGGCAATCAGGTCCCTGTATCGCCAGATCTCTTTCAGATTTATATCTAAAAGGTGGCGTTTCGGGCGGACGATGAGGTCCCAGGTGTCGGGGGTTGAGGTTGAGGGCAAGGTTGAGGTTACTGAGGTTAAGGTTGAGGCTAAGGTTGAGGCTAAGGTTGAGGTTAAGGTTGAGGTTAAGGTTTAGAGTCTATAATCCTTAGTTAATGACTTATTCCAGGGATTTTATTAGTTTATTCAACTCATGAATGAGTTCATTAAACTCGTCAAATAAACGGTTTGTGATTAGGGACTCAAAGTATCCAACTTTATTACCATATAAAAGATGATTCTGTGTTTCAAATGATGAGCCTCGGGCAATTATATAGAAATTTGATTTATCTTTTTTAGTACTTCGACCAAATCCTTCTGCGATACATGCAGCGGCTCCGTTTGAAGATTTTCTGATTTGAGATGTCAATCCATAATCTTCTGATCTTGGTAGATTTATTGTCAGGGTAAAAACATCAGCTGCAAGTTTGTGAGCTTTCTGCCAAACAGGCATTTCCGTGAAACTCTTGTATATCATGCTTTTCTGCTACTTGTTCTTCATTTTTTTCTTCTTCTCAACCTTAAACTCAGCCTCAACCTTAGCCTTAGCCTTAGCCTCAACCTCAACCTTAATTAGCTTTCATCAGTATAGTACCCATGTGATTTATCTGATTGTCCATACAGTTTATAATAACCTTTCCCGTAATAATTATAACCATAGGAATAACGGTATCCCAGCGAATACTTGTATCTCATACCATAACCATAATAACCCGACAGATTAATATCATTTACAATAATTGCCATGTTTTTAAGGTTCCCTTTTGTGTAAAGTTCTTCGATAATGTCGAGGGTATTCCTGGATGTATATCGTTGTCTCACAATATAGAGGTTAACGTCTACATAAGGTGCAAGTAGAAGAGCATCTGTGACTATTGCAATTGGCGGAGTATCAATTATAATGAAGTCAAATTCAGCTCTGGTTCTTTCTATAAATTCTTTCATCAGCCCTGTTTCAATAAGCTCTGCCGGGTTTGGTGGGATCGGCCCGGAGGGTGCATAAAAGAGGTTTTTAATCTGGGTTTGTTTAATCACATCCTCATAGATGCAATTTCCGCTCAGATAAGTACTCAAACCGGGACTGTTTTCATATTCAAAAACCTTGTTAAGCCCGGGCTTTCTTAAATCGAGACCCATAATAACAACCTTCTTCCCGAGCATGGCAATAATAGATGCGAGATTTATTGAAATGAAAGTTTTTCCTTCAGACGAAATAGTCGAAGATACGGCAATTACAGTTTTTTCATTATCCTTAATAAAATATTTCAGACTTGTCCTGATCGATCTGAATGATTCAGCAAGAGATGATCCGGATTTTTCAACCACCGGAATTCCACTTTTGCTGTCATCATGGCTGATGAATCCGATAACTGGAACCCTGGTCTTATTCTCAACATCCTTCTTATCAATCACCTTGTCATTCAGGAAATCAATTAATACAATAGCTGCCATTGGTACCATCAGGCCCAGGATTAAAGCCATAATGTAATTTTTTCTAATCTTTGGTTTTATCAGGGAAGCCCTGAATTGTGAGGCATTGTCAATTTCACGGTTGTCGGAAACAATGGAGGCTCTGGCAATGCCTGTTTCTGCCCGTTTTTCAAGAAGGTAGGTATAAACAGTATTGTTAATATCAAATTCCCGTTGTACAATGATATACTCCCTTTCTGTGGCAGGAAGATTTCTAAGTTCTTCTTTCACAAGGGCAATTTTCCGATCAAGATCCTTAATTGAAAGTTTAAGAACTTCTATACCCTCTCTGACATTTTCCATCAGGGCTCCCCTGGCTTTTTCTGCCTGATTCTCCATAAGAGTAATCGCTGGCTGACTTGTTTCAATGTTAAGAGCCAGTTTTGATTTTTCATTCTGAACGTTTGAAAGTTCATTAACATAAAGAAAAATATTAGGGTCTGTTATACCAATTGCCGATGGTGAAATAATAGCCTCGCTGTTGCTGTTATTCTTCAGATATTCGGTAAGGTAATTGTAGTATTTCATTTGCAACTCATAAGTTATCCTTTCATTGTCATATTCTTCAAGCCTGCCCTTTATTCTGCCCCCTTCCTGTGTTGGGTCAAAATAGCTGTTATTCTTCCTGAAAACAGCCATATTGTCTTCGGTTTTTTTCAAAGAATCTGAAATTATTCTTATCTGCTGATCAATGAATTCCATTGTTTTTGTCGCTGTTTCGGCCTTGTATGACCGACCATATTCTATATAAATTTCCATGAGCTTATTAAGGTAATCCGCTTCCTGTTCAGTGACATATCCGGATACAGAGAGGATAACAAGAGATGCATCTTTTTCAATCGGCCCAACATAGAGCTTGCTCCTGTATTCGTTAGCCAGGGATTCAGGAGTTGTGAAATAGAAAGTGTAATGATTTGAGGTGGTGTAATCCATTAATTTACCCCCCGGATTTCTTGGTTCAATAACAAAATTATACCCCATTTCAGTAAACCATTCTCCTACCCTCATTGTTTTTTCAAAATTCCGGCCGTTGTTAATCTTTAGAGTAAACATTGTATCAGACAATAATTCAATAGTGACCTTTTCTCCTATTTTTTGCATATATATCGAATTATAGGTCACTTTAAAAGGACATGTCTTGTACATTCTAGTCTCTACAATTCTTCTTCTTCCTACTCCGATATAGACAACATTAAATTCCTTTAGCTCTTCCATTACCTTTTTGTTTAGCATGAAGGATCTCAGGATTCCCATTTCATTTATCAGATTCTGATTAGTTCTGAAAATGTCTCCTCCGGGCACAATATTTCCAATTGCACTGTTTCCTCCTCCATATTGATTATCGTTAATCAAAAGAGATGAGGATACGGAAAATATCTTTTCTGAGTATCTGTTTACTCCATAAGCTATTGAGAGAGAGATAAAAAGAGCTATAGCAAACCAGTACCAATTACTTATAAACAAAGAGATAGAACGGTTTATGTCGAAATTGTCTTCAATAGGCAAATCGAAGTTGCCGGGATTGTTATTTGGTTCCATTATATCAGAAGGTTAGGATCTTGGTTGAGGTTAAGGTTGAGGTTGAGGTTGAGGTTTGGTAAGAAACTTGTTTTTTGTGGAACTGTAAAAACTTATTTTATTTTCCAAAATAATTAATAAGTAACAATGTCATACTAATTGTCCCTGTTATACTAGATATGATAAAAGAAATAGTTGTCAGGTTCATATTGAAAATTTTCTGTTTCAATGGTTCAACTATCACCACATCATTTGGCAGAAGAAAATATGCTTCGGAACTAAGGATATTCTTGTCCTGTAAATTAATTCTAAATGTTTTTGTCCCTTTGTCTATTGAACGAACAACCAATACTCTGTTTCGGTTGCCATAATCGTCAACTCCACCAGCTCGCCCTATAGCCTCAAGAACTGTAAGATAATTGTTATAATTAATATAAGCTCCGGGACTCCCTACTTCTCCAATTACTGTAAATTTAAAACTGAGTAGTTTACATTCCACAGTTGAATTTCTAAAGACTGTACCAGCCTTTTCCTGAATCGCTTCCCTGGTCTCTTCGAGACTTAAACCACCAACCTTTATTTGTCCGATTGCCGGCAGTTCGATAAATCCATTAAAATCAACATCATATCCAAAAAGTCCACCCCCGGACTCACCCTGAGATAAGCCCATACCGCCACCACTCCCAGCTGATAAAAAATCCTTAATTAAACCTTCAGGAGTCATCGCCTTAATTGTAATATAAAGGATATCACGCGGTTGTATTTTGTAATCAGGAATATCCATTGTGAAGGTCTCTTCCCCTCCGGTTTCCGGAAGATTGTTAAGGTAAGCGAGTTTTTTCTGGGAAGTACAGGAAGCGGCTATCAGAACCACTAATGTAAGGATGAGTAGATTTTGTTTCATATTATTGGTTTAAGACAAAAGTATGGTTAAAGATAAAAGATAAAAGTAAAAAGATAAAAGTTATGAGATCAAGATAAAAGACAAAAGTAAAAAGCGAAGAGCGGAGAGCAAAGAATGCAAGGTTGAGAGTTTAAGGTTCATTGTAGTTTTTTAAGCATTTCCCTGGCATCAAGTTCTATTTTTGAAAAGGCAAACCATTTTTTGCCGAGATCTTTCAATGAGGCTCCGATATGATAAACGATAGTCTGGTCAATAATCAAAAACCGGTCATGGGCTCTGTTAAAGACTTTCACCTCAATTGCATCATACTGATCATTAAATTTCTTCAGATCAAGTATAAATTGTTTTGAAACAGATGCTGTGTATATAGTTGCAGGTACCCCTTTATTCCTCTTCGACAATAACGTCAATACGCTTTCATCAATATAGTTGTCAATCAGGACAATAGATTTTAATGCGGATTTTATTATGTCCGATGCAAACTGCCATGCATCAAATATTTGTCCGTCATAGAAAATGCCTTCGTCCGGGAGCATGTTTGTTTTTATCAGAAGCTCAAATTTTTGGTCATGCTCAACCAGTTTTCTTTCTATTCTTTCAACCCTCTGATTTATTACGTGTCCTTTTAATAAGTATTCTTTCAATACTTGATTGGCCCAAATACGAAACTGAGTACCTCGCTGAGATTTTACACGATACCCTACAGAAATAATAACATCAAGATTATAACTGGCGACCTTTCGCTGAACTTTTCTTGCCCCTTCAATTTGAACTGTCAAGTATTCCTTGACGGTTGATGTTTGATTTAATTCACCCTCTTTAAAAATATTATTAATATGAAGGCTTATATTTTGTTTACTCGAAAGGAAAAGCTCTACCATCTGGGACTGTGTTAACCACACAGTTTCATCATCAATACGAACTTCTAAGTGTGTTGATTTCTCATCTGGTTGGTAAATAATTATTTCTCCTTTATTCATTTAAGTTTTCAAATTTCGGGATTAAATCAAGATAAAAGTAAAAAGCGGAGAGTGTTGAGCATAAAGCGTAAAGAAATCAAGATAAAAGACAAAAGGCAAAAGACAAAAGTTATGTAATCAAGATAAAAGTAAAAAGATAATAGGGATTTCAATTTTATTCTCTTGATTTTTGAACGATTGAACCAAGTATCTTTTTTAGTTCACCAGATTCTTTAATCAGAAAGTCTAGCTCTGTCCCATTTACTTCGGGAACAGTCCTTTTAATTATTCTGAGCCAGTAGTTTGATTCCCTCATTTCTCTAAGGGAAATCCTCACTTTGTTAGAAAAATCAGCTTTGGATGAACCACCTTGCGACTCTTTACCCTGTCAAATAAGATTTGAGGCGGTTTTTCAAAAACATCTTACCATAAAATGTTTTTAGATATTTTTCACGATGAATTGCATCTTCTTTTGATATGCAACCTTCGAAGTAAACTAATTCAAATGGCCTTCGCGTCTTAGTTGAGGTTACTTTACCTTCATTATGGGTCTCAAATCTTAGCATCAAATCGGAGGTAAAGCCAACATAATATTTGAAATCGGTTAAACTCCTTAGAACATATGTAAAATAAAAATCTTCTACCAATTTGATGCAATTTGACAGGGTGAATAATTTGCTCCTGAAGAGCAAGCACTTTTTGAAAGCTGGGTTCTTATTGTTTTATTTTCAGGAGAATACGGTAATGTTTTCAAAAATTCAATAACCCGCACTGAAAACTCAAAAAGTCTTTCACATAAATCATTTTTCTTTTCTTCCACTTTTATCTTTCGCCTTTTGTCTTTTGTCTTCTCGGTTGCCCACCGGGCAAATTCTTAACGCTCGGCCCTACTTTTGTCTTTTTACTTTTATCTTTTGTCTTGAGGCCTGCCTCCCGGGCACGCTTCCGCCCCGTTAATCCCATTTTTATTATGGTGCTAACAAGGTTTTAACCAGCTGTTTTTCTTTATGTTACAATTTACATAAACGGTTTCAGCTCCCTCTTATTTATGAATCACCTCAGCCTCTTCAACCTTCCATAAGGGAAGAAGATCAGCTGCCTTAAAATTCAATAAATGTTCTTTTGCATCTTCCGGCTCAAATACATTGTAGTTTACTTTACGTCCGACAAGTTCTTCTGCCTGGTTCACCTTCTTGGCAAGGTATTCGCAATCAATATTTGCACCCACAATTATCAACTCAATTATGCGACTGTCTTTTCCATGAGCAAAATCGCCGGTAAGATAAATTGAGGTTATGTTGCCCAGCCGGTGAATAACCTTTTCGATTACCCTGTCAATACCTGTCTCCTTTAAAATTATACTGTGAATATCTTTATAGAGCGGATGCTTCAGGTTTGCCTGGTACACTTTTTTATTTCCGTCACGAAGGGAATTTAGCAACCCTGCCTGTTCAAACCTGTTCAACTCAATACGTATGCCATTGGAGGATTCCCCGAATTCAGACTCAAGCCCGCGAAGATGAGAACGGGTCCTGCTGTTAAGAAAAAATTTCATAAGCAGCTTGATGCGGGTCTGGGAGGTTATCAGGGCTCCGATCATAGGTCAGTGTTAGTGATGGGGAGAAGGGGTGATGGGGAGAAGGGGTGATGGTTGATTTACAAACCCTTCCGCCTTCAGCCATCAGCCTTCAGCCTTTCACATTGAGTAACAAATTTACTCGTTTTTATAATATATCCAAATAATAAGGTGCGGTTTGTGGCGGAAGACAGTGTGAGGGGGCGACGGGGAATATGAGCTTTATACTTCTGTCTTGTCAATTAATCCTGATATCATTTTAACCGCCTTTTCAAAATCATCCGGTTTAATTTCAAGGATAGCATTTTGAGGGTGATCGTAATCCAGATCAACCCCGGCAATATTATCTATTTTACCTTCTTCTGCCTGTTTATAGATGCCATATTTATCATTTTTACGACAATATTCTATTCCGGCATTCGTATAAATAAGCAAAAATCTCTTCTCTCCGATTATCTCTTTTACCTGTTGCCTGATATTTTCATCAGGCGATATAAAGGAGCATATACAGATTATTCCCTGGTCGTTTAATAATTTGCAAATATGTGCTACCCTTCTCAGGTGTTCAGCTCTGTCAGCAAGTGAGTAGTCGAGTTCGCGAGAGAGTCCTGCCCTAACTGTTTTTCCGTCGAAAACAACAACTGTTTTACTCGATTCAAAAAGCTCCTTTTCCAATGAAAATGCCAGTTCGTTCTTGCCACTGCCATGAAGGCCTGTTATCCAGATTGTTTGAGCCCTTTGATTATATCGTTTTTCTCTCTGCTCCTGTGTAATTATACTACCCGATTTAATAATCTGCTCTTTCTCCCTGTCTGTTATACGGCTTGTGAGATTTTTACTGCTGAGTTTATCCAGTATTATTCCAGTTGCAACGGTATTATGGGTAACAGGGTCGATAAGAATAAATGAACCGGTCTGGCGGTTTTTTTTGAAGGGATCGAACATAAGTGGCCTGGTGGCAGTTATAACCACTCTTCCAATTTCATTTAGCTCAAAATGATCCGTCTCGCTCCTCTCAAGGGTATTTACATTAATCTTATATTTAATTTCATCTATCCTTGCCCTTGTAGTATGTGAATTATGCTTAATATAAAACTGAGTATATGAATCCATCGGGTTTTCATCCATCCATACCAGCATTGATTCAAAATGACGCTCAATATGCGGCCTGCTACCCGGATGAACAAGCATCTCCCCCCTGGAAATATCTATTTCATCTTCAAGCGTAAAAGACACTGACTGAGGGGGAAAGGCATATTTGGCTTCACCTGAAGAAGTCAGGATACCTTTTACTCTTGATGCCTTCATCGAAGGAAGAGCGAGAATCTCATCGCCCACTCTGAGTATTCCGCTGGCAACCTTTCCAGCAAATCCCCGGTAGTTGAGCCCAGGCCTTATTACATATTGTACCGGAAACCTCAGATCCTCAAAGTTTCTATCGCTGCTTACATGAACCGACTCTAAAAATTCTAGCAGACTTTTTCCATGGTACCAGGGCATTTTATCTGATACTTCAACAACATTATCTCCTTTAAGTGCTGAAACAGGAATAAATGTAATATCAGGAATATCAAGCTGGGTGGTAAATTTTCTGTAATCTTCACATATCTGTTCAAAGATCACCTGCTTATAAGCCACCAGATCCATTTTATTAACAGCAAGAACAACATGTTTGATTCCCAGAAGAGAGACAAGAAAAGTATGTCTTTTTGTCTGGGTAATAACCCCTTTCCTGGTATCAGCCAGTAATATAGCGAGACTGGCAGTAGAGCCACCGGTTATCATGTTGCGTGTGTATTGCTCATGACCTGGAGTGTCGGCTATAATAAACTTACGCCTGGATGTTGAAAAATAGCGGTATGCCACATCAATTGTAATGCCCTGCTCGCGTTCAGCTTTCAGTCCGTCGAGAAGCAGAGCATAATCAATACTATCGCCTGCATGCCCTTCTCTTTTAGAGTCACGCTCAAGAGCAGCAAGCTGGTCCTCATAGAGTTTCTTACTGTCGAAGAGTAATCTGCCAATTAAGGTTGACTTCCCATCGTCAACGCTTCCTGCAGTTAACAGGCGCAGAAGATCCTTTTTTTGATCCTGATCGAGGAACTCTTTTATGTTGAGTTTTTTGTGTACCACAGCTTTAGAAGTAACCTTCTCTTTTTTTCTGTTCCATACTTGCTTCCTGATCAAAATCGATCACCCTGGTGGTTCTTTCGCTCTTAGTAATAAGCATAATCTCTTCCACAATCTTTTCAATAGTGTCGGCTTCTGATTCAACAGCACCGGTAAGAGGGTAACAGCCCAGTGTCCTGAAACGTACCATCCTCATTTCAGCTTTTTCCCGTAGTTCCTTCGGCATACGTTCATCATCAGCAAGTATCAGATTGCCACCAATATCAACAACAGGCCTTTGTTTTGAATAATACAGAGGAACTATCGGAATATTTTCAAGACGGATATACTGCCATATATCAAGTTCGGTCCAGTTGCTCAAAGGAAAAACTCTTATCGATTCTCCTTTATGAATCCTGGCATTATATATATCCCATAATTCAGGTCGCTGGTTCTTAGGATCCCACTCGTGATACTTGTCACGGAATGAATATATGCGTTCCTTTGCACGGCTCTTCTCTTCATCACGCCTGGCTCCACCGAAAGCAGCATCAAATTTGTACCTGCTTAATCCTTCTAAAAGAGCCTGGGTCTTCATTACATCAGTATGCACCTTTGAGCAATGACTGAATGGCCCGATCCCCTCTGCAAAACCCTTCTTGTTGTAATGAACTATCAGGTCCCATCCCTTTTCTTTAGCATATCGATCACGAAACTCTGTCATTTCCCTGAATTTCCACTTGCTGTCGATATGCATCATAGGAAACGGAACTTTACCAGGAGCAAAGGCTTTTTCGGCAAGCCTAACCATTACTGAAGAATCTTTACCGATGCTGTAAAGCATTACAGGATTTTCAAATTCTGCAGCTACTTCACGTAAAATATAAATAGCTTCAGCCTCCAGTTCTTGCAGATTTGTAAGCGAGTAATTAATATCAGTAGCTTCAGCCATCATCCTAAACAAATTTTGAGATCTTTCTCACAGCTTCGCTCACCGAAATATTAGTAGTATCTATCCTGATTTCCGGATTCAATGGCTCCTCATATGGATCGTTTATGCCGGTAAAATTCCGTAACTCCCCTTTTATGGCCCTGGCGTATAATCCTTTTACATCCCTTTTAATGCACTCTTCAAGCGGAGTACTTAAATGGATCTCAACAAAATTATTACACAGACTTCTCACAAATTGTCTCGACTCCTCATATGGAGAAATAAATGATGCTACTACAATTACTCCGTTCTTTTCAAGCATGCTCGCCAGGAAACCAATCCTTTTTACATGCCTGTCTCTCTCTTCCTTCGAAAATCCGGTATTCGGAAAAATATCCCTTACCCTGTCGCCATCAAGATATTCTACCTTAAAACCCTTCCCCTTCAAATCATTATAAAGCTTCTCCCCTATGGTGCTCTTCCCTGACCCCGAAAGACCTGTCAGCCACAATACTTTAGGTTCTATCTCCTTCCTCCCTAAATGAATATAGTTCCATCCTCTTTCATGCAGATAGTATAATACCAGTTTTAGTACCATCTCTATCCCGCCAATAGCAAGAGCAATGTTGAGTTTCGCTGTAAAGGCATATACTATAGCTACAGTGGTAAGTGTGGCAAATAATCTCCATGAAACTGTTTTAAGGACCGATCGTATGCTTGATTCCCTATACATAGGCATTATTAATTTGAATTATAACTGTTCGAATCTGCAAAAATATCATTCTACAATGAATGACGGATTTAAAAGCTCTGCCTTATTATATGTGAGTTCTTTTCCTGTATCAGGACAGTATAAAAGCTTTCCAGCATTCTTAGCTATCGCATGGCCGGCAGCTGTATCCCACTCCATGGTCGGTGAAAACCTGGGATAAACATCAGCTGAACCTTCAGCAACCATGCAGATCTTTAGTGAACTGCCGCGGCTGGTTAATACATAATCTTTATTGTGTTTGCCAATTGTTTCAATATATTGCTCTGTTGCCGGGCTTAAATGTGAACGGCTGGCAGCTATTGTAAAAAAACTTCTTTTTTTGCTAAAAGGTAATTTTATTGATTTCCCGATCAGATTCTCTATTGGAATTGTATTGTTGTTCAGACAATATTTATAAGAACCTGCTCCGTCCATTCCAAAAAACAGTTCTCTGGTTACAGGTACATAAATTACTCCTAATACAGGAATGTTATCTTTTATCAGTGCTATATTCACAGTAAATTCACCATTTCGGTTAATAAACTCTTTAGTACCATCGAGGGGATCAATCATCCAGAATGTATCCCAGTATTTTCTTTCATTGTAATCAATATTTCTACCTTCCTCGCTTAATACCGGAAATCCTGTCTCATCCATTAACTTCACAATTATCTGATGACTTTTTTTGTCGGCAATAGTAAGAGGGGAGTTATCAGATTTCTTTTCGATTGAAAAATCAGACCCGGGATCATTATAAATCCTCATTATCTCCCGGCCGGCTTCTATTGCTGCCTTGATGGCAATCTCAGTATATTTTTTGTAGAGACTCACTTAGATTCAAAAATATTACTCTTTTATACACCATGACATATGGAACAGTGACAATAATTTTTAAGCATATGTCAAGTATCCTCTATTCGTATTCATTAAATTCAGTGCTGTCTATTTAAGATATCCGAACTTATCAGCTAAAAATATCAGCAACAAGGCCAGCAAAAAAGCCATAGCCGGGGCTATAAGCCACATAAGGAAAAACTTCTTTACCTCAGTCTTTCTGAAAATACTCCTAGGTCCTAATTTGGCAACACCAATTCCTAAAATTGCTGCAACATTTAACTGCACCAACGAGGAAGGAATTCCATTACTGAGTGATGCAAATAATAATAAACTTCCTGATACAAATGCTATTATTACTGCCTCAAATCTGCCAAACAAAACTATCTCCTTCCCGGTGTTTTCTACTATTTTATATCCAAAAATTGAACTTCCAATTCCAAAACAAGGAGCAACTACAAGTGTTGACAGAATCATTATCAATAGAAAATTTTTATCCAGAGAAATATTAAGCTCATTTGCTGTCATTGATGCAATCGGGCCGGAAGCATTTGCAACATTATTTGCTCCGATTGAGAAAGCAACATACAAGGACATAACAACAATTAAGCCATTCCAGATTGGTTTCATATTTTGCGCACTGGACAATGTAAGTCCCTTTCTTCTCATCGGCCTGTAAATATATTTTCCAATAATGAAACTCAAAATAAAGGAGACAATAGGTAATATAAACCACGCAGGGATTATCTCCAAAAATAACTTTTGAGAATTTAGATCATTGAAATATAATGCCGGTGCTACAACTGCAAGTACAGTTGCCTGGCTTGTTGATTGAGGTATCCCGGCAAGGTTTGCAATTAACAGAGAGACTGCTACTGAAAACAGAATAATTGAAACAACTGGAAACGACATCATTTCAGGCGCTAATAATCCCTTCCCTATTGTTGCAGCTGTTCCTTTTCCAGCAAGAATAGCTCCAAGGAACACCATTAATCCAAATAAGCCGGGGATTAAACTTTTTCTAATAACATTTGCTCCGTATGCTGCTGAAAATGAAGGTCCAGTACCACTTCCCCCCATCGTAATTGCCAACAGCATAGCAATTATATAAGGAATTAGCAAATGACTCATTAATGGTGATAGCATATTTGCAGATATTTAACTCAATTAAACACAATCAGAATATAAGAATAAGGACTAAATGAAAAATAATCTATCAATGGATAGTATTAATATTCTCCTGCACAAAAGAGGGGATGTTAAAAATTAATCGACTGTGACACTTTAAAAGGCTATTGAATTATGCTTTGTTGTTAAAAATAAAGTTTCTCCCAAATACTTTTCTACTAATTTACCATTCTTCTGGTTTGACTTATGTCTTGCTTTACTAGAAAGCTTCCGCCCCGTCAGTCACATCTTTAAAAGATGCCTGACAAGGCTGTATTTTATTATTTTTGTGTCAGTTATAAGTTATTATTGATAACTGACTTTGTTTTTATCTTCTTGCTTTTACATCCCCTTAGCCTTCCCGCTAATGCGAAACAGGCTCTTCAAAGGGGGAATTTAAAAATTCCGTTGCGCCTATGCGCCGCTGCGCCATTGCGCCTTTGTGTCTCTGTGCCTTTGTGCTGTTGCACCGTTGCTCCAAAGCGGGAGATGTTCTGTTGAATTAAGCTTCAATAACTCTGTTTCTGCCTCACCGGGGGCAATTATCTTATATTCAACCTTTCGCCCTACAAGCTCTTCAGCCTGGACAACCTTTCGATTGAGATATTCACGGTCAAGCTTTTCACCAACAAGTATCAGTTCTATCACCCTGCCGTCCTTCCCATGTGCAAAATCTCCGACAAGATACACTGACATGAGATTTCCCAGACGGTGGATCACTTTTTCAATAACTTTATCGATACCGGTCTCCTTCATTATTATGTTATGAATATCCTTGTAAAGCGGATGACCCTGGTTAGCCTGGTAGATCTTTTTATTGCCATCGCGTAATGAATGCAGCAAGCCTGCTTCTTCAAACCTGTTAAGCTCAATCCTTATGGAATTTGATGATTCCCCGAATTCGGCTTCGAGCCCCCGCAGATGAGCGCGTGTACTGCTGTTAAGAAAAAACTTCTTAAGCAACTTGATCCTGGTCTGAGAGGTTATTAAGGCTCCGATCATAGGTTAACGTTCAGGTTCAAGATAATGAAAGGGAGAAGGGGTGAGGGGGTGAAAGGGAGAGGGGGTGAGGGGGTGAAATGTTTTTTCCAACCCTTCCGCCTAACGCCCTCAGCCTTCAGCCTTTCATACTGAGTAACAAAATTACTCGTTTTTTCGATTTATCCAAATTTTGTTAATCTATTTAGACCAGAGTAACACAATAAAGGTTGCTTCGCCCCACTGCGTGGGGCTCGCAATGACAGTGGTCTATACGTAATTTTGTTAAAACGGGTCATTACCAAACCAACTCAATTAACCGTCATTGCGAGTCCTCCAACTAGCCCCCGGACCCGCTGGCGCGGATCCACCCCCTAAAGGGGGTAAAATTCCGAATCATAACTAATATAAGTTAAAAACCGAAAATTAACCCCCTTTAGGGGGGCAGGGGGGCTATTCATCGAGGCAGAGAATTCATAAATAACTTATCTTTACTCCTATGAAAGACCTCCTCTTACTCCTATCCCATTACCCTTATGATCCTGCAAACAGGGAGACTATAAGAAGGTTACTTGGAGAAGTAAAGGACTGGGATATATTCGTAAAACTGGTTAATTCCCATGGCATCATAGCTCTTTCCGCATATAACATTAAGGAGGCAAAGCTTGAAAAACAGGTCCCTGAAAAGGCAATGGCAATGCTTGAAAACGGTCTGATGCAAAGTGTTGTACGAAATGCCTGGCTGGCAGAGAGATGGAAGGAGATGAATGAGATACTTCTGAAGAATGGAATCAGACATATTCTTCTCAAGGGTATGGCTCTTGAGCATACTATTTACGAGGCAAAGGGCTTGAGACAGATGACCGATAACGACATTCTGATAAGCCAGGAAGAGTCAATGAAAGCGTGGAACATCCTGAAACAAAACGGATTCGAACCCGCCGAACCAAAATCACGGCTTCACAGAAAGATCATGTTCGATATCGGTCAGCATATGCCGGCACTGATCAGGGATGGTTATGCAGTGGAAATTCATACTGAACCGGATTTTATACAGAACAAAGCAGCGACCGGCATATTAAATCTCAGCGAAGAATTCATGATAGGTGGTTCATCGGCCCTGAAGCTGAAAAATGATCTTCACCTCAGGTTCCTGAAAGAGCATCTCAACCGCCATGCCGGGGCAGGAGAATGTCAGCTGAGATCATTAGCTGATATAAAGATCCTCGAGCCGTCAACAACCTTTGTTTTTCCCGAAGAATTCTATCTGAAACCCGATCAGAAGAACAATCCGCTTCACCGCAGAACACATTACAGCGAAACTGTAAGATCAGTTAAGAAAGGATACAGGTTGAGATTTATCGCCGGTGACATTTTCCCCTCAGTGAAGTGGATGAGAAGAAGATACGGATGCGGTACGCTTGCGGCGGTAATAAGGTATCCGCAGAGGCTTGGGAAGCTGGTATGGCTATTATGAGGCGTAGGGCAGAAGATATGGTGGCGAAAGGATATACACATGAACTGCTTTTCCCATACCAACATCCTGTTCATCAAAAAGGAGGTAACTCTCACATTATAAAAGTCAGCATTCATAAAAAAGGCCTCATCCTCAGCCCCATATATTTTGCTAAAGCTGAATCTTTTAGTATTTTTGTTATAATAATTCCTGTAATTCAACCAAAGCGATTCTAGACTGCCATGAAAAAAACAACGTATGTCTTGTGGTGATCTGAAATATTATCAGTCAGAAATATGAAAAAATATATCATTTTTTTGATGCTGCTTTTTGTCATCCGGACGGAGATGCAAGCTCAATACACAGTAGGAACAGTAGGATCAGGAGGAGATTTCACCGATCTCGAGGAAGCTTTTGATCTTATAAATAATTCAGGTTTTGATATCGGTGATATTGAATTGCAAATTATAACCAACATTACAGTTACCAGTACTAATGTCCTCTATCAAAGCGGCTATGGTGGGTCCTATTATTCCTCCATTGTTATTTATCCGTTAAGCTCTGGATTGACAATAAGCGGGAATATCAATGCTCCCTTGATTGATCTTAACGGAGCTACAAATGTCATAATAGACGGTAGGGTGAACAGGGCAGGTGTGGCAAACCTCACAATTTCAAACACAAATACCGGAATATCAGCTGCCACAATTAGATTTACAGAGTCAGCAGCCAATAACACAATAGGTTACTGTAATGTTAAGGGTTCGGGAACAGGAACTTCAGCAGGAATAATTACCTTTTCCACCTCATCTCTAGAATCTGCAGGTAATGGGAATAGCAGTAATACAATCGATCATAATTACATAACATCATCGACAGGCGGCAGGCCTGTATATGCAATATTTTCTTCTGGTGCTGCAGCCCCCAGGGAGAACAGCGGGAACACCATAAGCAACAACGAGATCTACAATTTTCTGAGGAACGGGACCACTTCAGCAGGAATTAACCTTTCATCAAATACAACCGGATGGACAATCTCTGGCAACAGCTTTTATGAGACTGCCTCA
>Ga0307375_10002389_pt1 | contig 19248 bp, 11 predicted proteins | sample TR1MG_FD_202531 | JGI IMG/M metagenome (GOLD analysis project Ga0307375, IMG submission 202531) | Soil microbial communities from Risofladan, Vaasa, Finland - TR-1 | ecosystem: Environmental > Terrestrial > Soil > Coastal area > Acid sulfate soil | place: Finland: Risofladan, Vaasa | collected...
GCTGGGAATCGGGCCGTTCGCATACAGGAGCAGAACCGGGCGCCATCGTTCAGCGAGGGCTTCCCTCATCCGCTGCGCACGAAGCGACGTCATGCTGCTGGCCGGCATGACCACGGCCAGATGCGAGGCCCGGCTTGCTGGCGCGCAGTCTAGGAGGATCTGTTCATATGCCCACGAACCACCTGAACCGGCCCTGTCGGGTGGCCGACTCCAAGGTGGAAGGAGCAGGACAGGTCCCTCCGCGAGCAGCCCAGAAGTAACCGCAGACATCTCGCCCGGAGAATCGACATCACAGTGACGCCAGGGAAGCGAGAGCTCCGACCAGCCTGGATCTGAACCAGAAGTCTGGCCGACACCAAGTCTCACCACAGTGGGTACTGCCTGCGTCAGATGCTCAAACGCGGTCACAAGCAAGCTGGCGAAAAGGACGGATCCGGCATCGCTCACGGCCGAAACCCTATCCTGCTTGAGGACTTTCAGCCGATCCTCGGTTAGCGAGAGTCCTCGTTGGAGATCGCCCCGTTCGCCCGCAGACCACCCTGTCTCGCGGCGAGCACGGTAGACCTGGCCCACTTCGATTGACATTCCTCATCAGGGTTCGCACCCGGAAGAATGTCCGACCTGGAGGCCAAGCTACGCCAGGAGAAACACGGGCTTGGCGAAGACCTGGGGATCCTCAAGCGGTCCTCGGCTTTCTTCGGATATTCTGGCCAGGTACCAGGTGTGGCATTACGGCGATAACGTGACAACTGTATCCTCGGGTCGGTGAGCGGACGCCCGGCGGTTGACGTTGTCGATATCCGCCGGGGCTGACCTGCCGGGCTGCCTCGCTGTCGCTCCCCTTGAAGGCCTAGCACCGATGACTTCGATTTCGAGTTTTCTTGGCGCCCTTTCTCCGGCTGATGTGACCCGCGTCATGCAGCACCCGGCTCAGCAAGCCAACGTCAGCGTTGTCGCGGCCCTGGTCAAGGAGCTGCGGGCATGCCAGAGTCCCGTGGATTACGACGAATTGCAGCGCCGCTTGTTCCAGTTCATCCAAGGCGCCGAGAAGCACAAAGGCGATTGCCGACGCTGCGCCGCGCGCCTTGACCGCAGGAAGGCGCTGCCTGACCCTCTTCCGCAGCTCCCGCCGGGGGCCGACCCTGGTGACCCGACGACGTGGCGGATCGAGGACCAGGTCTTCGACCGGATATGCCGCCAGCTCCGCGCCGTCGGTGACGGCCTGGCGTGGCGAGCATCGCGTTGCGACCGCAGATACGTCATCGCGCTCAGCAGCAATGCCTCCCCTGGCCCGATGGCAGGAAAGTCCGGGCTGCCCCACGAACTCGGCGCCACCGCCGAGTTGCGCAGAGCGGGGAGCTTCGGACTGCTTCATGATCTGACCAATTGCCTGCGGATCGGCGACATCACGGAATTCAGGCCAGACGGCTCGAAACTCCTCTACGAAATCAAGTCGAGCCCCACCGCGAAGACAGGCCCGCAGCGCAGGCGCATGAAAGAAGCCGTCGAAGCGGTCATGACCGGCGGGGAACTGCCAGGTCGCCCAGGCAACCGGATCATCACCCCAGCGACACGCTGCCGCACCCATATCCGCACCTTCGTGTCCGTAATCACAGAGGCCCATGCGCGGGGAATCGCCGGTGCCAGCATCTCGGATTCGCGGGCGCTGACCGCCTACTCATTCCCGGCGCTCGCCCAGAAACGCGCCGACGCCGGACCCACCCGGCTGGCCGACGACTTCAACGCCGAACGCCACCGCGTGCTAGCAAAGGCAGGGATCGCCTCGGCGCTGCACCATGTCCGGGTGATGAGCCCGACCCGGAACCATGACTTCGTGCCCAGCGTGATGCCGTTCGCCCTGTTCCCTCTCTCCCCCGAGCTAGCCGCTTTGCTCATCTGCGACTACGTGGGCTTCGACATCACCTCGGCGCCAGAGCGCATCGCCCGCAAGATGACCCGCTACGGAATCACCGCGGACATACCGCTGGCTCCCGCCAATGACATGCTCACGGCTTCGGACACGGTAATAACGCTGTCAAAAGGCTCCCGGACGCTGCGGCTTCACCCAGGAGCCCTCTATGAGCTCATGATCGAATGCCTGGACCTGGATACCTGGGCGGAAGCCAACGCCGAGATTCTCGACGCCCCCGATCCCCCGCCCCATCCCGTCCTCGCGTTCTCCACCACCAAAGTCTGGCGCTAGGCCACGATCCCCGGCCGACCTCCGCCTAGTCACGCAGTCGCTACATCGAAGATGTCACCAGCGCGGATCACCAGTTCCGGCTCGGGGCCCCATCCCCCATCCAGGACCAGCGATCCGCGTTGGATGCCGGAGTCGTTGTCCACGGCCGGACCCGCCGCCACCACCACGCCTGGCCGGACTGGTACTGAACCAGCTGGCCAGGTTCCCGCCTACCCCCGTTGAGCAGGATGACCCCAAGTCCGAGGTGATAGGCCTCACCGAACATTCCAGACTAAGCCGTTATACTCTGGGCGCGTTCATACCCAATCACAGGCGATCACCGCCCGGACCCTTACCGTAGAGTAAGTGACGTCGGCACACCGCCGGTTACGTGGCAGGATAACGGGGTGTCGCCGAGCAAGCCCGAGTCGGGGGTCAGTGACTACGAGTACCGGCAGCGGATCCGCAGGTACAAGCCCAGCTCCCTGCTGCCGCTGATCGCGGCGGCCGGCACCCGCTACCAAACCCAGCAGGAATGGCTGAATAGCCCGTACCGCGTTTACACGCCGTGGGCCATGGCAGACGCGGCACGCGTCTCGCTGGCGTACGGTACCGAGTTCGGCCGGGCGGATGCCACAGACCAGGACCTGCTGAGGATCCTGGATGCCTATAACCGGTTCGACAACCCGTTCCTCCATGATCACGACTGGCGTGCGTTCTTGCTGCGGATGGCCGGCGAGCAGCTGACCTGGCAGACCTCCGACTACGAGACGCTCGCCCGGACGGCGGCGATATTCTCCCAGACCCCGCCGGTCAGTCCGATGGAATGCCTGCTGCCGGGCTGGGACACCGAGCTGTTCGGATGCTCGCTCCGGGACTGTGTCGGCACCGCCCAGCTGGTCTGGGCGGGAGCGTCGGCCTGCGCGGGACGTTTCGACCTCGCACTGTTCGACGCCGAAGGCGGCGAGGCCATCGCCCAGGAGATCGGGCAGGATACGGTCATCCGCGTGCTGGATGCGCACTTCGCCATCAGCAAGGAACAATTCCGGGCCGAAGATGGGAAGGTCACGCAACGCGCCGACCGTGATGACCAGCTGCGCCGGTTCACTTACAACCCGCTGCGCGGCCGGCCTGCGCTCACCGGTTTCGGCGCCGGCTACTTGTGCCCGCTCCCGCAGCTTGCCTGGGCCAAGGCCACCCCGTGGGGCGTGTACTTCACCGGCCTCGACCACTACGGTGGCCGGTTCACCCGGGATCTGGGACACCTGTTCGAGCAGTACATCGGCCGCCAGTTGCGGCTGCTCCCCGGCGCACAGGTGCTCCCGGAGATCACTTACGGCCCCAGGACAGGCCGCCGCAAAACCATCGATTGGATCGTCGTATTCAGCGACCTTGTGCTGCTCGTGGAAGTCAAGTCCGCGATCCCCACGGAACCCGTCCGGCTCGGCACCCCGGACGCCGTCGACGAGGTTGCCAAGAAGCTCGGCAAGGCGTTCACCCAGATCGACATCACCGCCAGGCTCATCGAAGATCGGGACCCGGCGCTCGCGTCAGTGCCCGCGGGCCTGCCAGTCCTCGGAGTGGCGGTCACGCTGGAGCCGTTTCACCTGGCCAACGCGCCGTTCCTGCACGACCTGCTCCCCGCCACCCGGACACCTGTCACCGTGGCGGACGCAGCCGAGATCGAGAGCCTGGTCACGATCGCCGACATGCCACCCAGCCAACTGCTGCTTGAACTTGCCGCGGACACCGAGCGCTCCACCTGGTCCCTCGGCACCTCGCTGCACGGCCACGCCCGCAGCCGGAATCCCATCCTGGACGAGGCTTGGAACTCCTACCCCTGGGCATCAGCCAGCCGCGTAAACCGCTAGATCCCCTGGATCCCCGCAGCGCCCGGTGGTCCCACAGAGCGGGCGTCTCGTTACCAGGCACCCGGCCGAACCATTCTCTCCCAGGCCATCATGGGGATCTCAATGGGCCTCGGCAAGCGCCCAGGCGGCATCGATCGCTTGGCGCCACCGAGGCGGGTGGCTGGCAAAGTCATTTCTATCCAAGGTGGAGCGGACCGGACGTAGCCACGATCTGATCCGGTAATCCGCGCTGTCATCGGCCGATGTAACCTGCGCTACCGCCGCGACAAAACTGAACGGCCCGTGTTTCGCTTTCTGAGACGGCGTGGTGTTGACGGCTTCGGTTGCGGGGCGGATCTTCAGGGGTGGCTACGGGGAGGATCTGCCGAGTGCCATGGCTAGTACGAGGCGGCTGGCCTCGCGGAGCCGACCGAGCACCATGTAGTCGAAGATGACGTCGCTGCCTACCTCGAAGAGCCGCATGTGGTGCGAGTATCCGAACGTGTGCTCTGATCCGAAAAGGCTGCCTGTATGGCCCGTAGATGACCGCAGTTCATATGCGAGTCCGGCGATCTCTTTCGTCTCACGGTTACTCATGACCGTTTTCAGTGCCTTTCGGAACCGTTTCTGGGCGGCGCCTTTCATCTGCGTGCAATCGGGACAGCAGCCACATGGCACGTCTTCGGCGAAGCGCTCGCCGTATCCCTCGATCGCGGCGACGAACGTCAGGTGAGCCAGCGAGGGGTGGATCCGTTCCAGCCGCATCGCCTCGTAGACCGCGTTCACGGCCCTGCTGAGTCCTTCATCGGCTTCCAGCAGCGGCCATGCCTGCTCGACCCAGACCGGCAATCTGAACGACCTGGTGTCAGGAGGGATCTGCCCCTGCCACTCCGGTTCATCAGGCAGCCCGGCGATCGGTGGCATGGGACCGGATACCGCTGGCACCCGCAGCCGTTCACTGCTGTCAGCGAGCTGACGCGGCTGGCTGCGCGGGATCCACGGCTGGCCGGTGAAAAGGGACAACATCGCGCACGTGCGCCGCAGATACAGCTCAGCTGCCAGCGCGGCCCGGTCCCACAGGTAGGTGCTGAACTGGCCGGACGCGATCACTGGAAAGCTGTGCCTGATGCCGTTACCCTGATCCACGCGCTCGCTCGCGATCTGTTCGCGCATGCACACGCCGCCCGGAGTGAGGCGGACCGGCCCGATTCCCTGCGGCGCTTCGAGAGCACCCAGATGGTCTAGCCCGTAGGAATATGGCGCGGTACCGACTATCGCCTCCCAGGTGAAGGTGCGGTCACGGTGGCCCAGCGCCAAGGTGGCCGCCTCAGCCGCCCGCCGCCAGGGGTCCACTTGCTCCGGTGACGCGGCCTCGTCTTCGCCAGCCACGGCGCAGCTGACGCCGTCCGCGTGCGGCTGGATCAGTAGCTTGCTTCTTACCGGCCCGGACGGTGGCGGGCCGAGTTCGACCGGATCGGTGCCGTCAGTGCCCCTGGCGGCCATGTGACCGTGCCCGCTGATCTCGGTGCGGACGTGGTAAGACCATTCATCGCCCTGCCCCTTAAACGAGACGGGAAAGACACCGATTTCCTGCTCCCACACGTAAGGGCTCCCTGCCTCATCCGCCGACGCCGGGGCTGAGCTTAACGAGCGGGAACCACAAACGCCCCTGATTAACCGCCGCGCTGAACCGGCCTGGGGGCAGGCGCGGGATCGCGACGCTTCCCCTCGCCGCGGCCTCGCCGACGGCTGTCCCGCAGCTTGTGACCGCGACTCCCTCTGTGCCAAACCGGCAGCGCCAGGGGAACTGACCCCGGGCACAGTTATCGCTTCGGCGAATGAGCCTCCTGCGTGCGCCGCAACTGCCAGATCACAGCTATCCCGAGCTGCAAGCCAGCCGCAGGTCGGATAACGCTTGTCACCGCCGCCCGGAGTGGCAGCTGCCGATGTGTCACACCCTGCTCTGATAATTGAGACCGCGCGAACTACCCCCCGGCGAGGATGCTGGAGGTCGCAACTCCGAGGTGATGCCGTGCCGCCCAGGCGGAAGAAGGTCACGCCGCAGACGCTGACCGGCGAGGGCGGGGTCGCGGTCATAGCGCGGCGCGTGAACGAGATGGGCTACCTGTGGCATGACCGGCGGGTGGATCACGGGATCGACGGCGAGATCGAGCTCGTGTCCCCGGACGGCACCCCGCTCAACATCGTGGTCATGGTGCAGAGCAAGGCACGCGGCCGGCCTTTCGCGTTCGAGACCGGCGACAGCTTCCAGTGGACCGCGGACCCGGCGGACCTGGACTACTGGCTCAGCGGCAACGCCCCGGTGATCGTGGTCCTGTCGCGGCCGGCCGAGGACCTGGCCTGGTGGTTCGATGTCCGGGCCGAGTTCGCCGACCCCCGCCGCCGCGCCGAGCGCACCGTCACGATCAGCAAGCACCAGCAGTCCTTCGACAAGTCAGCCGCTGCCGCGATAATGCGCACCGCCGTGCCCCGCGGATCTGGCATCTACCTTGCCTCACCGCCGAAGAAGGAGGTCCTGACTACCAACCTGCTGGCGGTCCAGGCCTGGCCCGCCGCCCTGCAGCTCGCGCCGGCGGGGATACGCGACTACGCCGAGGGCTGGCGGCGGATCGGGCAGGCGCCCGGGCACGCGGCCGGCTGGATTCTCGGCGGCGGCATGGTCGTCAGCTTCGGTGACCTGGGCAGCTCGCCCCTGAAGGAGCTGTGTGACGGGCCAGCCGAGCGGCACGGCACCGCGGAGTGGGCCGACAGCGACGATCAGGACACCACGTACCAGTTCAGCGACCTGCTGCGCCGCACCCTCGTGAGCGACCGCTCGCGTGATATCCAGTGGCACCAGGCACGCAGTCATCTGCACTTCCGGGCCTCCCGTGATCTGCGGCCGCGGGTGGTGGGCCGCGGCCAGGGCAGGCGCGGGCGGACGGTGTTCGGTCCCCACTACGCCCAGGATGACCCTGGCAAGGTGAGTTACTACCATCACGCCGCGCTCATCCCCCGGTTCCGGCGCATCGGCGGAGCGTGGTTCTGCGTGCTCGGCGTGGACTACTGCTTCACCCGTGACGGGAAGAACGAGTCCTCATTCGCCGATACTCTCCTGTCGGGCATCAAGCGCCTGGACCATCACCCCGCGGTGAGGGGCTGGACGAGGATGTGGGAGACCTATCTCCAGGGCGACCTGCTGACCGCCGACTCGCTGCTCACCTTCGGCAGCCTGCTGGCTTTCCCCGTGGACCGCGGCATCGACGAGGCATGGTGGGGACCCGCCCCCGCCACCAGCGCCGACGAGGACACCACCGATGCTGCCCCAGGCGCGGATGTCGATACCGTGCTGCGCCAGGCCGGCGTCGCCCAGGCCGACCTGCTGTCCCTGCTCGACGAGGAGGCGCCAGCCCCGCCCAGGCCGCCCGCGCGGGCACAGCGCCGCGCGCCCGCGAAATCCCCGCGCCCGGGCCGGCGCAGCAGCAAACGGAGCAGCGCCTGATGCATATCGAGATCCTGGACGAGCCGGAACTGGAGTTCGGCGGCGCTCAGCGCCACGTAGATCCCCGGTTCGGCATCGCCGCCTACGGGCCGGCTGACCTGGGGCACGACTGCGCCCCGACCAATATCCGGCTCGGCCTTGTCGGCCCCCGCGACCAGCTCGACGGCATCCGGCGGTGGATCGACCGCTGCCGCAGCCCGATCGACGCCAAGGACGACAAGTACCCGCACTTGTTCCCGGGCTTTCCCGGCTGCGACAGCGACACCGGGCTATGCACCACCCTGACCATCGCCGACCGGAACTGCCGGGAGCTGCCCAGCCGGGAGCTGGAGCGCGCCAGCGGACTGCCCGGCGAGCTGGCCGTCCAGGCGATGGTCCAGGTGTACATGGACGAGATCGAAGCGCTCGCCGAGGGCAACCGGGCGGACGTCATCATCGTGGCGCGCCCCGACACGCTCGACGACGTTCATCTCGCCGCCCAGGCCACCGGCAGCGCGGACACCACCCGGCCCCCGGCCGGAGACACGGAGAACGGCGGCCCCGCGCCGGTGACCGCCAACTTCCACGACCTTCTCAAGGCCCGCGCGCTGCGGCTGGGCATCCCCCTGCAGATCCTGCGGCGCAGCACCTGGGACGAGTCAGCGCCTCCCCCGCCCCGGCGCAGCCGGCAGGACGAGGCGACCCGCGCGTGGAACCTGCATGTCGCGCTGTACTACAAAGCCGGCGGGGTGCCGTGGCGGCTGCGGCGCGCCTCGACCGACCTGCTCACCTGCTACGTAGGCATCTCCTTCTACCGCACGGCGGTTTCCGGCACCCTCGACACCGCCGTCGCTCACATCTTCAACGAACTCGGCGAGGGAGTGATCGTCCGCGGCGGGACAGCGCACGTCAGCAGCGAGGACCGCCAGCCGCACCTGCTCGCCGCCGACGCCAGCAGCCTGCTGGAAAACGCCCTGGCCGTGTACAAGCGCGAGCACCACACCCTGCCGGCCCGCGTCGTGATCCACAAGTCATCCCGCTTCACTAGCGCGGAGAACGACGGATTCACCGCCGCCGCTGATGACCGGGACCTGCACGCCCTGGACCTGATCTGGGTCACCAGCAGCGAGGATGCGCTCGTCTTCCGCCCCGGGAACGCGCCGCCCCTGCGCGGAACCTTCATGACGCTCGGCCCGGCCGAGCACCTGATCTACACCAAGGGCAGCGTGGACTTCTACTCCACCTACCCCGGCATGTACGTCCCCCGGCCCCTCGGCCTGCGGCCCGCCCGGCTGACCACCAGCCCTCGCGAACTCGGCACCGAGGTACTCGCCCTGAGCAAGATGAACTGGAACCAGTCCCGCCTCGACGCCCGGCTCCCCATCACCCTCAAGACCGCCGACCAGGTCAAGCACATCCTGCGATTCTGCGACCCTGCCCAGCAGATCGCCAGCCGATACGCGGAGTACATGTGAGGCCTCCGGGCATGCGGCACGCACACTGGCCAGGCCGCACAAGGCGCGGGGCGCCGCCGCCTGCTGCTGCTGCGCCTCGCAGCAGCCGACAAACCGGCGACTCACCGAGCGGAACCGTGTCAACCCGACCAACTCGCATAACCCCTCAGCGCGCAGCGTGACCAGCACGCAGGGGCCGCCAACCGAAGCCGAGACTGACCCTGCTGGAGAGCCATGGCGACCATCGAAGATCTGCTGCACCGACGGAATGACCTGTCAACGTTCGTCGTCCACTTCACCCGGGACACCCCGCCCTCAAGCGCATACGAGAACCTGCTCAGCATTCTGACGGGCTGGTGCCTTCGGGCATCGAATACGTACGGCATGGCGAAGAACCTGGCCGACCGGTTCCCGGAAGTGGCTGCGACCCAGCGCACGGTGTGCTTCACAGAGACGCCCCTAGAGCACGCATGGATGATGTGCAGTGACATCGACAACCGGGAGGTCCAGTTCAACGGCTATGGCGTGGCTTTCACCAAGACCTTCGCGCGCCGTCGCGGCGCGAACCCGGTGTGGTACCTCGACATCACGCCCGGCCGGGATTGGCTTACCAACCCGATTAACCAGATGGTCCGGGAAGCAGAAGAGGCCGCGTCCCCCGGCGGGTCGACGCCTGATACGGCTGGCATGTCGGAGGCGCCGATCCTGCGTCTGACACCCTTCATCGAGCAGATGGGCCGGCCCCTAGCCGCTGGCCGCCGGAAAGAGTTCTGGTGGGAACGTGAGTGGCGCCACGTCGGCGACCTGCACTTCACCCCGAATGACATCGTCGTCGTGTTCGCACCGGAAATCGAGCACGCGGACCTTCGAAGCGCACTGGCCGCCGATAAGAACTACGTAGACAGGATGCCGAAGATCATTGATGCCAACTGGGGGCTTGAGCGCATGATCGGAGTCCTCGCTGGTGTCACCGACCTTGGCCCATTCCCTTCCTGATCACACTGATCCAGCTACGAGATCCCCAGGGGCGGGATCATGCTCGGGGTGCCGGTTTCTCGACGGTCGGCGCGCGCAGTTTGGCGTCCTGAGTCCTGACCGGGACCGGGCATTATTGTTCGGGTGGAGATCACCACGCTCGTCGTCGATGCCGATGGCAGGCCGGGCTCGCCGCCGCTAACCCTGCGTCCCCTGGTCGACGACGACACCGTAGCTGTTCAGACCATGCTGGATGATCCGGACGTGCGCGAGGCGATGCGCTGGAAAGACGCCGAGCATATCGACGCCACACAGTTCATCGCCGCAGCGCTGGCCGAGCAAATCCCCTTCTACCGGGTGCGGTACACCTTCGGGATCGTTCCCGAAGGTGCCCCTTCCGTCGTTGGCGTGGCTGCCGTCATGATCGGCGAAAAGGAACCCGGGCAACTTCCGCCAGTGTTCCAGACTGACCTGACGATCTTCTTCGCGCCGGTGGACCGCGGCCTGGGCTACGGGCGCCGGATCCTGGCCCGGCTTAGGGACTGGTGCTTCGATGACCTGCGGTTCACTAGCCCGTTCGGCGAGGCTGTGCCCATCAGCGAGGTCACAGCGGTGTGCCAGCCTGGTAACGCCGCCTCGCGCGCGCTGCTCACCGACCTGCTCATCCCGCTTGGCCCTGCCGTGCTCCGGCACCGCAAAGACGGCACTGCCATCAATGCCCAGGCTTTCGCGCTGACTCGGGAGCAACACGAACAACGCGCGGCGCGATAGCACGATCCGCCACCCGATCGCGCGAGCACCCCCTGATCGGCCTGTCACCACCAAAGGAGTGAACGGCATGGAACCGGACCCAGTTGCGTGGGCAGAAGCGCTCGGCAAGCGGAATGCCGGGATCCTGGAACTGGCCACTCGCTGGTGCCGCCACGTCGCCCTGGACCAAAGCCAGTCAGGCTACGGCGTTGTCCAGCAACTGACCGGCCTTCCCGTCAGCGGAGGCGAGTTCCGGTGCGATTACGCGACGCTGCGCTCCGGCAGCAGCATGCGGCTGGAGCTGAGCGCGGTTGACTTCTACGCTGCCAACTGCGTCGGCTGCGAAAACCGCGACGCCGCAGATATCCCGCCCCATCTCGGCTCATACGCGGATGGCATACTCGCTGAACGAACCCGCCGCGAGGCGAAAGCGGCGCAGGCACGTCAGCGGCAAGCGGAAGATGCGGTCGCCAGGCGCGCGGCACGGCGCGCCCTCGTAACCGAGACGCGGGACACATCCTTCGTGCTATCCCTGCTTGACGGGCTCGATCAGCCGGAGACGCGCGCTGACGCGGCACGACGTCTCGGAGAGCAGACGGTGATCGACCCGGCCCCCGTAGCCGCGGCTTTGCCGGCGCTGGTCGATCCGGCGAGCACGCCGCAGGACAACGCGGTGATTGATGCTCTGGACAAGCTGGACCTGGCCGGCCTCGTGGCGGACGCCGAGCCGATCGTGTCACTCGCGCTACGAGCTGTCACCGAAGGCTGGGGATCCGCTGGCGGCCGGGTGCTGGCCAGGCACGCCGCCGCAGAGCACATCGGGTCCGAAGGCCTGATCCAGCGCCTGATCTTCCTGGCCGGTCCGGTCAGCGACAGGGTGATGCAGGAGGCGCCCGAAGCAGAACCAGATGCGTTGCTCGCGTACGTGGCCATCGACGCGGGGAAGGTTGCCGGGATTCTCGCGGCTGAGCTGCGCCACGGGGATGACAAGCGCAGGGCCTGCGCTGCCAGCGCGGCACCCAGGGTGCTTCGCGATTCCCCTGAACTGGTCGGGGCGCTGCTACCGGGCGTCCTCGACGGCCTGATCTTGGCTGACCATGGTCGGCCATCGATGTCGCATCCCACCGCGCGGCTGCAAGAGTGCCTGGCGCTGGCGCTAACGATGGAGCCCGGGCTCGTTGACGGGAAGGTCGCGTCCAGGTGGGCGAACGCGACCGCCGCCTATCGCGAGCGACTGCTCGGCGGTTACCAGCGAATGCTCGGCTCCGACGAGGATGACGGGCCGGTCCCGCCTGACGGGGCGGTGGCGGCAGCGCTATCCCGGGCCAGCGTCGTCCTGACGGACGGAATCGTCCCTCTGACGGACCCGCTTAGCAGGGAGGCTCGGGACGAGCACAGGACACGGGCGGAACTCCAGCGCACTGCCTCAGAAATCATCAGCAGCGCGGCTGAGCTTGGCGGATCCGCCGCCTCGCTTGACGTGCTGCTGGGCATCGTCATGCTCCTCGTCCAGCGAGAGCAGGAACTGGAATCAGCACCGCCGGCTGTGCCCTCCGATCCGGCAGCAGCCGTCATTGCACCGTTGGATAGGACCGCTCAGCTCCGGCACTTCGATTACCTGATACGCAAGATGACGAAAGCGCTGGCTGCGCGCGCCGGACGCGACCGGGAGCATTGGTGGTCATTGCTGGACGAGGCATGGGAGAGCACCGATAGCAGCGACCCGCTGCGGCCCCGGCTGCTGATGGCCGCAGCGCTGGTAGCCGTCGGCGATCTCGCGGACCTGCCCAGGCCAGTCCCGTATATGTTCGGGTCGCTGACCGGACCGACGGTTCCGCTGCGCGCCGCGGCTCTGCGAGGTCTGGGAGAGCTGGCCGGGCACGGACTAGCGGTCCCCGGCACAGTTCTGGAAACGGCTTGGGAACTCCGAAACGACACCAAACTGGCGGTAATAGTCGTGGCGGTGAGCGCCTTCCCCCGGCTATACAGGGATTCCGCTCCTGGCGCGCCGCGCGTGCTTGACCTGGTGATCTGGCTGTTGTTCTTCGCTCAGGTGTATTCCAGCGACCCGGAACGCGGTGACATCGTCACAGATGCGCTCGATAACGCGATCGGCCTGAGCACAGGCCAGTCGTGGGAGGATCAGGCGTGGCGGGCCAGCATGGCAGTTATCGGCGGGATGTATGCATATGATGCTGCTCACGCGCTTATCCGGATCTGCCCCTGGGACAGCCGGCCGATGTCTGACTGGACCGACGCAGCGGTCTCGGCCCTGCGCCTGGACACGCGGCCGGAATACGGTGGCCTTCAAGACAGTGATCGGGACGAGATTCTGCGTCCCTTCCTGCGCGTACCTCGCGAGGATCTGACCACCGCGCTGAAGGAGACGACCCTCGGTGCCGTGATCGCCGAGATCGCGAAGACTTACCTGCCGGGCCGGGTGCTGGATGCCTACGCGATGGCTGACGTCCTGGCACGAGGTGAGGCATGGTCGCTGGCCCAGGAAGTAGCGGACGCGGTCCTCGCCGCGATCCATGACGTTCCGGCTACGCACGGGTGGCATCTTGAAGCCGCGTACCGTTCCGCCCGATGCCGGGTCGAGTCAGCCGTGGCGGCCGGCAATCATGCTGACGCCGGCGACGCGCTTAGCAGGGCCGCTGAATACGAAGCCGAACTGCGACAGATCGGCGGCGTCACTGCCCGCGAAGGATGGTCCGCCGCTCGCCGGGCACTCATAGATGCTCTGCGCGGGGCCGCCAGCGGAACGGCTGAACCTGACGAACTCGACGAGGTGGCAGTCCGGCTGAACATGCTCGAGCCCAGGGGGCTTGGCGGGGGCCGCGTCGGCGGGTACCGAGAACTGCTGCGAGCACTGGCTAGCGCCATGAGGTGGCGGCCTGCGGCGCTCGCGGCTGATCCCAACCCGGAACGGTTCCTGCGTGCCGCGCACGAACGCGCCGCCACCATCCAGGACGGCGGCTACGACGAAGACCTCCACCGGATCAGCGCACAGATCATGACGCTTGACGCGTACACCGAGGTTCCTGCCATAGCCGAGGCCCTCGCCTCGGTCCCGCTCCCGCCGACGCTGAGCGATCTAGCCCCCGTAAGGCCCCGGCCCGCCATCCGTATACCTGTCCCAGAACCCGCGCAGCCGCCGGCCGTTGCGATTCAGGTCGACATCCAAGCGCCGCAGGCGGGAAACGCCAGCCTGCTCAATCCAGGTGCCATCGCCACCATCAACGTGAGCGCCAGCGTGCCAGCCTGGCCGGCCGGCGCGGAATCCCTGGATGTTTCCTTCGCCTCAACGCTCACGCCAGCGATGCTTCAGATCTCGCCGATCACTATCCCGCGTGACCAGACCACCGTCTCCGGCAGCATCCAGATCACCGGGCACTTGGCCCTGCTGGCCCGGCCAGCGGAGATCACCGTTAACGCGGCCTTCCGTACCGGCCAGTCCCACGAGGCCGCACGCGTTCTCACGAACCCGACGGTCCGCATCGTCACCACTGATCCGGGATTCGGCCTGAGCAATCTGCCGCTAGCCCAAGAAAGGCTGCGGACGATCCTTACCGAACTCCAGGTACTCCATCCCGCGTGGGCGGAAAGCGAGGACGCCCGAGACACTGTTCTTCTGCTCTCGGCGTTGATCCGCTTCTCGCACCACCTCACCGATGAAACCATCACCGCAACTCCCGAAGCAATGGACGAGGCGACGTTCCAGCGACGGCTCAAGGAATTCCTACGGGCCGACCCCGGGATCGGCGCCAGGCTCCGGGAAGCGCCACAATCCGGTGGCGGGATCACCGACCTAGTGCTTGGCGAAACCGTCCTGGAACTCAAGGTCGAGCCCAATGACCCAGTCAGTCCCGAAACCGCGACAGGTCATCTCGCGCAGCCGACGACTTACGCCAGCAGCCGAGATCGGGTCGTGAGCATCCTCGGAATACTTGACGAGTCACCTAAGGAACCACGGCAGGCCCGCGGGCCGATCGGCGACCATCTGACCTGGTTCACTCCCGCCACGCACGGACAGTCCCAGCAGAGCCACCCTGCCGCGGTGATCGCGGTGATCCTTGGGCGCCGCTTCCCGAGACCAAGTGATCTCAGCCGATAAACTGGATGACGCCATCCGATCACCACCACGGGCCGCAGCCGGCGCTTTACGCGTCGTGCCGGGACCGCGGAAGCGGCCTCATCTCTGCCAAGCCCAGTCGACCTAATCCGTCGGCGCTGGGCTACCGGGGTCTTCGCTTAGCAGGAACGACTGATACCGCCACCGCTGGGCTAGGTGGTAGGCGTCCCGGACGACCTGGACAATCTCAGGTACCGGCGCGTCGGCGTCCACACGGCAGCGGTCGATCTTGGCCCGCAAAGCCGGCCACAGGGCCTGTGCCAGCTGTGTCTTACTGACCTCGTACTCCCATGGCCCGGTCGTCCTCCGCACATGCTCGTCCCATCGGCCGCGCCGCCAGACCTGCTTGACGTCATCCCCCCTGCCCCGCCAATAGGCCAGGGCGGCCACCAGTTGACCCCTGGTCCAGCCGTCGATCGTGGTGTGCACGGCCATGATGCCGTCGGCCAGCTCATCGTCTGTGAAATGGGCGAACTCGTAGCAGGACTCAGACCAGGTGTGAACCCGGACCAGTTCGTCGAGTTCGGGCGGATTGGCCGCGATAACGCCCTGAGCCCGCAGGACGGCCCTGATCTCATTAAGGATCGACGTCCGCGTCCGCTGGACATTAGCCGGGGCGAAGTAGTGCCCCTCAGGGTCTACGGCGATATAGAGGCAGGTGGGAGGCTTGGTGAGCAGCCAGGCCGGCCTCTGGCCCGGCGCCTTCTGGCCGATCAGGGGTGCGGCGGCCAGGGCGGCCACCTTTTCGAGATCCCGGTCGACGCCTCCGAGCATCAGCACGCGCAGTAGTTCCGGTGCGTCCGGGTAGTTGAGTTGTTTCCAGATCAGGGGTACGTGGGCCTGCTCGGTGTCGCCTTCGATCGCCAGGACGACGCGGGGGTGCGGCGAGATGCCGAGATGCATGAGGTCTTCGTCAAGCGTCCGCTCGCGGTCGCTCAGGCGCTCACGAAGCGGATGCCAGCCGTTGCGCGGTACGTCAGGCAGGGACTCAGCCTGGCCACGGGCAGCCAGATCCTCGTAGAAGAGCAGCAGGATCTCGGCGGCGATCCGGTAGTCCAGGGCGGACAGGGCCGCGTCCTTAAAGCCCTTCCATGCTGTGCCAGGAGCGCGCCGCATGAGATTACTCCAGGAGTCGCCGACCGGATCGAGGTTCCTGGCCTTCGACAAGAGCCATTCGGCGTCCCGTCGAGCCTGCGCGGCTGAGTAGCCAAGATGAGCGCTGACCGCTCCCGGGTCGAAGCCCGCGCGGTAGCGCTGCCACTCGTCCCAGTCGGCGTTGACGGGCTGCAGCCACTCGGGGTCGAGCACCGGCAGGTACCTGGCTTCCAGGGCTGCCAGCATGACCGCCACGATGCGGAGCCTGACAGCCCGGTCCAGCAGTATCGGGCCAGCAGGCCCGGGGGATACGGACGATCGCAGTGCCCCGTGAAGTCCGCCAGCCTTTAAGGCGGGCCAGCAAGCCGTCCAGTTCCGGGCATACCAGTAGCTGATACCAGGAATAGAGAGGGCCGTTCCACCGGCCCCGGGCAGCGTGGTCATCAGAGCGGTCGAAACGCAACCGCGGACGGAAGGCGGTCCCGGCAGGATCGCTCAGCCGACCACGGTCACGGCTATAACGAAGCAGCTGCAGCAGCGTCCCGCCACGGCGCGGCTCCTCGCCAGCTAGCCCGAGTTTCCGAGGACGGTGGTCCTGGGCGGGCTGTTTCGCCTGCGTGGCCGGGGTTTCCGGGTGGCCGTGGGCCTATGACCTAACGGCCTTGGGCGCGTAGCGGGTGAGGCCGAAGATCTCAGTGAGCTTGTCCTGGGTGGCGGTGGTTTCGGTGAGCATGCGGCGGGCGCGGGGCCTGCCGCGGCCGGCGGCGGGGTAGATCAGGACGGTCTCGCCGATACCGGACAGGTGGGCGAGTAGTTCGCGGACGGACATGGGCAGTCCGGCGCGGCGGGCTTCCAGCCGCATGAGGTGGGCGATCTGCAGCGCGATGACGCAGGTCAGGGTGTGGACGCGGATGCTGTGGTCGGTCCAGCAGAACATGGGCGAGAACGAGACGGCGCGGGGGTCTTTCATCTGGCGGAAGGAGAACTCGGCCTCGGACTGGGAGCGGTAAGCGGCGATGACGTCAGCGGCGGGCCAGTCGTCATGGTCGGTTATCAGGACGTGCTTGCCGAAGATCTCCTCTTCCAGCGCGGCCCGGGCGCCGGGGTCGGCGGACCAGTTCAGCCGCAGGCTGGCGGGCTTGTCTCCTTCGAGGTGCCAGGTGATGACGCGGCGGACCCACGGGTCGGCGGTGATCCGGGTGATCTCGGCTTCCACCTTGGCCTGGGGGCGGCGGGTCTTCCCGCCGGCGAGGGTAGCGGCCAGCTCGTCCAGTTTCTGGCCGGCTTTGGCCAGGGTGGTGCCGTCGAAGCCGCGGGCCTGGTGGGCGTGGAGTTCCGGGGAGTGGGTCAGGATCGCCCGCCGCCCGGCGCCGTAGACGGCGCGGCGGGTATCGAGCGCGGTCAGGCCGGGGAACCGGTCCGCGTCGACGATCACGCGGTCGGCGGCGGGCCGGGCGAGCAGGTCCGGGCAGTCGCTGGCCGGGACTGACCCGACATACCGCAGGTTAGTGCCGGCCAGCAGGCCGAAGTTCGCCCTGGAGTTCTGCCCGGCGTCGAACACGACGGTCATCTCGGCCCCGTTCTGCCCGGCGGCGGCGGCCAGGGCGGCGTGGCGGGAGGCCAGCGCCGTGATCATCTCCGGGAACTGGGTGACGTCGGGCTTGTTCCCCGGGTAGGCGTGCGATAGCAGCGGGATCCCGCCGTCGCGGGTCACGACCAGGCCCAGCCCGACCAGCCGCAGATCGGACCGCTTCTGCTTCGCCTTCCCCCGCTGCGCTATCGGCGCTTTCTCGTTCCCGGTATCGATGAATGTGGCGAAGTTCGTCATGTCCAGCGCCACCGACCCGGTGTCCAGGCCGAACCGCGAGCAGGCGGCCAGCGCCAGCTTCTCCTCGATCACCGGCAGCGCCCCCAGCGGCACCGCCCGCATCGCGTCCCAGAACCGGCGGTGATCCAGCGCCGGAACCGGGATCTTCGTGAACCGGTCCGCCGCCGTGGCCCGCCACCACTCTGAGAAGGCCCGCTTCGAGCACGGATCGACGACCCGGTTCAGGACCGCCAGCGCCAGGTAGGTGCCCGGCGACAGCGCCATCCCCGCCGGGCGCGGCCCGGCGGCCCCGTCGACGATCGCGGCGACGCCCAGGTCCGACAGCATCCCCCATACCGCGGCGACCGCCCCGAAGTCCAGGTGCCGGGTCCGCTCCGGCACCATCTTCTCCTCCCGGGCGTCCAGCAGCGCCTCCACCTCCGCCGCCGTGCCCACGTACCGCTCGGAGACCATCTTCGGCCTGCCGTCGACCCACCCCATCTCCCGCAGGTACCAGTACGTCTTCCCGCTGATCTTCTTCGGATACAGGCTCGCCACAAATTTAGGTCATATGCCATCGCGCACCAGCAGTCAACAACCAGACACGGTGTGTCACAAGGGAAGCCGCGCCGGACCACTCACCAGGCAGCCCCCAGAAACGGCCGCCCCTCGGAAACTCCGGCTAGGGCTGGGACAGGCCCGACCTGGCGGTTGCTCACATAGACGAAAGGCTCGAGTACTTTGCGCCGGTACAGTTCGCGCAGGGCCAGCGTGTCAAGCCTCACCCCACGCCGCCCGGCTTCGTTGATGAAGTCAGAGGTACCCAGCGGCTGGCGCTGTGTGAACGCCCAGGGCATCGATGCGACGTCCGCGCTCGATACCGCCGATGATGCCAGCCGGCTTGGCGCTGCCGGGCAGTTGCTGGCTCACCGCATCATTGTCCACGGAGCCTGAGCGCTCCGCAGGTCCATGCCAGGTACATCGCAGGTCCACCAGAGGTCCATCGCCGGAGCGGCAGCAAGCCCCCCGGCCGCGCAGCCCTCACCACACCAGCCGTTCTAGCACAGGGTCTTGTGATCCGCCTGAGCTTCGCGTCATCCTGGATGCCGGGAGCGGAGCTACGCAGCACGCACGCCAGCAGCGAAAATTACCGACTGTAACCGCTGTTTCCACGAGATCCAGGCCGGGGATCCAGCCCTGAAGGCGCTGCCAGGATGCACGGATCCCGGAATCGTCTGCGGCTATGTTTGCTCCATGTTTGCTCGGATGTCGCGGTACGGGCCGGCAGCGGGCGGCACTGTGCGACACTTGATCTCGTGAGTTGCCGCACAGCCCGGCACGTCATAGCATGGCTTGGCACTATGCGCCGCTAGCTCAATTGGCAGAGCAGCAGACTCTTAATCCGCGGGTTGGGGGTTCAAGTCCCTCGCGGCGCACCCGTACTGACCTGGTGTTTTTATCATCTCTTTACCCTGGTCGATGGCCGTTTCCGGGCGATGGTTGCTCCACGTTTGCTCGC
>Ga0307375_10002391_pt1 | contig 19245 bp, 46 predicted proteins | sample TR1MG_FD_202531 | JGI IMG/M metagenome (GOLD analysis project Ga0307375, IMG submission 202531) | Soil microbial communities from Risofladan, Vaasa, Finland - TR-1 | ecosystem: Environmental > Terrestrial > Soil > Coastal area > Acid sulfate soil | place: Finland: Risofladan, Vaasa | collected...
AACAAAATATAATGTTGCAATCAACATACGAGGGAACGAATACCCCCGTAATGAAATTGAAACTTTGGCCAGTATATGTCCTAGCTGTGGTGTTCTTCAAGTCTTAAGTTCTGATAGTGAATATACAAAACTCATTTCCGGGGGATTACCTGATGTTAATCAAGATGATATAGATCAGCTCGATCTGGATGCTCTATTCAATGAACTGGTACTTCCTGGAAGAGATTTTGGTGAAGAAATAAAATGGATTGATCCAGCTGATTTAGAAGGTCATGAGGTTGATACATATTATCAAGAAATATTCGGAAACGGAGTTCCAACATTAGGAAAATATAAGAGGTTAGTACATTTCTTAAAAATGGACCCAGCAGATAGATTAAATGGGTATGGCCCGTTGAAATGCACATCATTAAGAATAATTCCTGGAGGTACCTTTTCTTTTAGAGAAGGAAGAGCAAGATTCTTGTTATTTAGATATGCAGGAGCTAAAAGAATTCCAGTTGCAATATCTCCTGAGTATGCAGCTAATGCCGGAGATGCTGGAATTACACTATATGACAGTAAAGAATAAATGAAAGGATAAAACTTTGATACAAATAGCACATCGAATAGTTCTTACAGAGAAGTGTAATCTTTCATGCCCACATTGTTTCAATGCAAATGTTAGAGAAGATAGAGTTATGGATGTAGACCTTTTTATAAGGTTTATGGAAGAAAACTCTTCTTCTCTTAACGATGCATTACTTAAAATAATGGGAGGAGAGCCAACAGTACATCCAAGAATACTTGAAGTTATGAAAGAGTCTGTCAAGCATTATGGAAATGTAAGTCTATTCACAAACGGAACAACTATGGCAGAGGTAGCCAAGGATCCTATAATAATAAAGAATCATTTTCAAGGAAGAATAGGGTATGTAATCAATGGTTTCACTTTCAATATTAAAGACTTTACAACATATAGAGACTACATCCACTCTGCAACACTTCACTTTGTCATCCCTTTAAAAAATCATGAAGCTGTAATTGAAAAAATTGAAAAGTGTATGGAATTATACCCACAAGTTTGGTTTGTTTTATCTCCAGATACTCAACTTGATTTAATAGATGGAGAAGACCTTGAACCATACAGGAAAGTATGGACTCATGCTATAACTACAATAGTTTCTAAATTGAGATCTATAAACTCCCCTTTCAATTTTGATCATAGACTACCAATGTGTTTTTATACACAAGAGATGATTGACGAATTTCATTCTGTTGGTCTTGATAAACTTCATCAAGAAACTACTACTTGTTGCGGAGATCAACAAATTGGTCTGATAGGATATAACTTTGACATTTATTACTGCAACCAGACTAGAATTAAACTAGGATCTTTATTAGATACCAATGGTAATCCTAGATCTGTCGAGGAGATAAATGAGATGATCCAATCTGCATCAAAAATAAAAGTAGAACAAATAAAAAATATATCTGATAAATGTCATGATTGTAATGTGCTCGCAACCTGTAAAGTGGGTTGTTATTATAATAACCTTTTAGAGAGGAATGAAAATGAGTGAAGACATAAATCTTTTTATTCAAGCTCGTGATTATCTCCTTGAAAATATTGATCCTACAATACAAGCATATCTATGCAATATATGGGATCCATATGCAAAGTTTATAATTGCCAGAGAGATTGATTCTATGATAGCCCATGATTTAGGTGAAAAGTTTCCTGAATTAGAAGAAAGACTTCAACCTAGATTTAAATACAGGATTCATGAGGAAGATAATGAAGTTGAAATGAACATCCAAAAGTATCTGAATACAGATTGGAATCTCGAATATTTAGGTGCAATTGGTATGGGAGATGTACTTTATGATCTCTATTATAGAGATGCATATGATGGTAGTGATGATAAGTATTTCATTGCTAGGTATGGTCATATATATGAAAATTACTTCTCAGGAACCAAAACTGCTGAGGCTGAATATTACTTGGGGCAGTTCACTCCATTGTCAGTTGCATATGGTATGGCAATCAGTGATGGTATCATATAAAGCACTCGCATCTATATATATTAATTAATGAGAATAAGATTTGGTTATTTTTTTAATGGAGGAATCATGGAACATTATTCGACAAGAGTTAGGTGTACTAACTGTGGAAAAGTATTCGTTAAAGAATTTGAGAAAGGCACTGCAATCACAGAGAGCAAGGATCCTTGTCCTGTGTGTGGCACAAATAGTGCTGTTGAGGCAATCGCAGATGGATCAATGACAACAATCGACGGAAGACAAATCTTACACGAAAGGAGATAGCGAATGATAGGCGTGCTTATGATTTTTGCAGTCCTTTTTCTTCTATCTTATGGAGGATGGGAACTATACAAATGGAACAATGGCAAAAAGAAAAGAGAATTTGAGAACACATTTGATTTCAAGAAGTTCAAAATCATTGAGACAATCTACAACATATCAAAGACAACTGGACAAATATCAGGAATGCCAGTTAACAAGATTGCAATTCTTGAAAAGACCAATCTATCACCCAAGCAACTTAAAGAGTTGTACAGTACAATGGTTAAAGATGAGCTGGTAACCGATCAAGGGGCAGCTCTTACACTTACCGACTTCGGGGCTAAATACTTCGAAGTATTCCTAAAAAAGAAAAAAGATGTCTGACAGTGTCTTAAGACATCTCCCTCTATTCTTCATCCTATTCCTAATCATAACTTACATATTAAAGGATATTGATGGAGGTCCGTTGTTCCTATCTATTTTCTTGATACTCATTCCATCTACCGGAGAAGCAATTCAGCTTGTCTTTCCAAAACAATGGGGGTTTGAGTTTGAGATGACGGATGTTATTATTAATTATGTTGGGTCAATTTTAGGGATCGGAGGTATGCTATTATGGCACAAATTTGTGATCGTTGTAAAAAAGAAACAATTGTTACAACTATGAGTATGTTCAATATTCAAAACTGTTGCCCCAACTGTACTGAAAAAGAGAGGGCACATCCAAAGTTTAAAGAAGCTAGAGCTGTTGAATTAGAACAACTCCAAGCTGGGAATTATAACTATGAAGGAATCGGATTACCAGACGATTTAAAGGAGGGTACACCATGAGAAAGTATATTATCTCATTAATCTTATTAGTGTTTGTATTAACATCAGTTGTTTATGCTCAAGGTCCAGTGTCGGACTTCAAATATCCATGGAAAAAAAATGTCAACGTGTTAAAGAATTTCTTGAACGCCAATTTCAAACTATCAAATGGCCAATCATGGACACTCGTTAAAGAACATGAAGGAACATATACTGCCTGTTATAAATCAGGAAGTTCACAAATATGTATGCCGAAACTATTTTTCTTCCAAAAAGGACTATTGGTTGGGTACTACGCTAAGTATCCGCCAGAGAAATTAGATGCCCTTAAAGCTCAGGCATTAAGGGACTATGGTAAAAGAAGAGCATATGTAGAATCTTTATCATATATGGCAGAGTATTATGACAAAGGCGCCTTGCAATTTGAACTCGAATATTTTAAACCCAAAGCTGTAATTCAAATACAAGTTAAAACTAAATAAGGAGAACTTATGCTAACAAAAGTGAAGTCATTTATGATTGATGCTGGTGAACTACTCGACGATAAAATTAACGAATGGGTTGATGAAACCAAAAACTATATCGTTGATGTTAAAACACACGGCGATTTACCATTAGGACATGGGAGGCTATTGGTCATTGTAACTTATATGACCCATGAGGATATAACAGCGATGATTATGCCATTGGGTGGTGGGGCATTTGTAGATTTTGAAAAAGGAAAAGATGGAAGCAACATTCTTGACCTCTCCCAGTTTGAAGACGATTATGACGCCAAACCTGCATGATCTGCCCATCCCATGATTCTAAGAAACCCCTGTAAAAAATGTCTCGTAGGTCCCTGTTGTAGGGAAACCTGTGACGAGAAGGACTATCATAATCATCTAATTGAATATATAAAAGATGGTATAAAAAATGCGCCAGATGCCATACTAGAATTTTTAGGGCTCAGTACTTTAATTGTAGTTGAACTTTTCCTTGTCCTACTCATTGTGGGACTATTATTTATTTCCGTATCATTACTAATATCATAGGAGGTATTATATGTTTGTAGATTTTGAAAAAGGAGCTGACAAAGTCAGAATCACGGACTTAGATGTCAAAAAAGTAGACGTTCAAATGCCTTATGAGTTGAAAACTTCAATCGGACAATTGAAATCCGTACAGATCTTTGAAGACACAATTCAAATAACGCTATTCAATCAAGGCACCGGTACAGTAACAATATGGGTCTACAAAACAAGCACCCAAAACTGGACTAAGTTGGTGTTATTATAATGGGATATGGGGACTGTAATTTAGCAGTCCTCAACCCATCATGAGGTAATATATGAAAGCAAAGAGACCATGCAATAAGTGTATAGTTTATCCTATGTGTTCAGAGATGTGTGATGATTTTTATATCTACTTGGATAAAAAGTATAAGGTTGAGTTGTCGTCATTTAAAGAAGCAAAACCTAAAAAAGTTGAGGAAGTAGCAAAAGAACTTTCAAATCAATCTATCCGTATAGATAAAAGTATTGATAAATAATGTCAATGAAAAGGAGTTGACTGATGGCACCAATAAAGCCAAGAGATCCATGGGACCCATTTGATCCATTTGAACGAGCGTTTGATAAATTTGAGGATGCATTTGATAAAGTCGATAGTGCATTTGATAAAATAGACGACTTGTTTGATGGAGTGACCTATGACAAAGGTATTTCCAAACTAAAACTGAAATTAGAAGAACTGAAAAAGAAGCAAGCATCTCGCCCAACACCCCCACCAGGACGAGTGGATGGGCTTAAACATTCAAGAGATGAGGTTGAAAGAATATTCCAGAGAAGAAAAGAATCTTTGGATAGACGATCCAAACGTGCTATAAGAAACATCATTGTATTTGCAACACTCTTTACCTTTATTTTTATTGCCATTATTATGGGGGGATTTCTTGGCAATAAAAAAGAAGCAACCCCACCACCTCTGGTTGAGACATCAGCACCTCTAAATCCTACCCTCGGTGAAAAACCCACCAATGATATTCCAAAACTTGAGCTAAAATAATGACTCGCTGTGAACAATGCCCTTCCTTAGCATTGTGTATAGCTCAGGAAAGTGGAAAATGTGAACTCATATATGAGGACATTAATCAAAAGGGAAGTTCAAGAGATGGAGTCTGGACTAACAAACTTTCACACTATAGAAAGATCCTTCGTAAGAATTATATATGGGTTCGATCCAATCAACAATATGCGAGGTTTATAAAATGACTCCATGTGAACAATGCCCAGTGTTAGCAATGTGCTTGAACAAATTTGATACTGTAATAATCTGTGATATTGTATGGAAGTACGTAGTCATTGATACAGAGCATGAGTATGTAGGATTAAATCCCCTACCAGGACCAACCCGCCATAGAAGAGTTAAAGCAATACAACGTATATTTCATAACTTTAAATGTGAATTTGCTCCAGAAGATAAGAGCGATTTACTATAACCAAAAAGGAGTTACCTATGTTTTTTCCAATTTTCATTACCATTGAAGGTCATGAGGTTCGACTTCCTTTAGATAAAATCTTGGGCTATAGACCTTCTTATGAGGGGGCATTTCCAACCCTCTATGTAACAATAGATTCATCTATTGAACAAAATTCTAAGGTTAATATTCAATATAATACCAAAGAAGAGTTGGAAACTGTCGTTGCAAATCTTGATCGTATATGTACTGTAGTTCCAATTCCTAAAGATGGTCCACTCACTTACCCAGAACCAGGTGCATCTTCGTCTTCGGGAGGAGACCATACTCTTCAATGAAGCCTTAGATGTCTTATTTCGAGTATATGGGGCGATCTTGTATCAATACATATTGGTGTATAGTTAACCATATGAACTCTTGATCTTGCCCCATATACTATGCGTATTTACCCATCATTATATACAATTGGAAGGAGGGTTTGGTGCAAACAGTAGCACATGAACAAAGTAGAAAACTTAAAAACTATATGAAAAATATCTCTCCATGTAAAGATTGTATATCTTATGCTGTATGCCAAAATGAAGATGTTGTTTCTGCTATATGGAGATGTGTAATTTTATCTACATCAATAGTTGGTTATAAGAATAAGAAAGAAGGATTATATATTACAATATCAAATGAAGAGAAGATATTAAATGGATATCGTTATTATGTATATTATTATGGAACATACTTGGGAAACTTTATAAATCCAGGATACTGGAGTAAAGACTATGGATAAGGAGAAAGAAAAATGGAAAAAGAAGTAACCAGGCTTAAAAGAAAAATGCTAGTACCTCCTTGTGCTAGCTGCCCACAGTTGGAAAAATATTGTAAAGGTAAACAGCTAAAGAATAGAAGCAAAAGATGTCAGTTGCTTCTTTCTCATGTAATTGGATCCTGTCATGATGGTGACGACATATATAATATTGCTAAGATAATAAAGCCACAGTGGTATAGTAGCAGCCTTAAATCTTTAAGAGACAAGAAGGAACTTTCTAAAAAACTTCTAAGTGCCATCCAAACTATTGCTAGAGACAATAAAAAAGGATCACTAACTAACTCAAAATATAACACAAGAATGCAAAAGTCATATTTTTAACGGAGGAACAATGATAACAAATATACTATTAACTGTACTATTTTTGTTTGCCATCTATATGTTATTAGGGTTTCGTGTAATATCTGATCCTAAATTCACTTTGGATCTTATTATAGCAGATAAGACATTCCCATATAGATTCAAGATTAGAAACTTCTTAATCGTACTTTTCCACTTCATCATATGGCCACGCCTGATTGTTCTCTATAAAAGGAAACAACGAAAATGATTGCTCCATGTGAGGAATGTATATCATTGGCTATATGTAAAGGTAGGGGAATGTTATTATGTGAAGACTTATTCAACTTCATACATAATCAAGAGTCGGAGTCTGAAATAGATAAAACTTGGGACTGGTTAAATGAGCAATATCTCAGAGGACGAAAAACAAAAATACTCATTAAACATCCAAGCAAATATTCCCATATTATATATAGACTATCATAGGAGGTCTAATGAGCAAAGTTCCATGTGAAGAATGTATATCTTATGCTATGTGTGTCAACCAATCAATGATTATATGTCCTATCATCTATAATTACTTTCAACAAATGACAAGCAGATTGGGAAGCAAAATAACTCAAAGGCATGTTGACATACTAGAAAGCATAGTAAAAGTCCTAAAGAAAACAGACTGGCGTTTAAAGAATAAGGGGTTAATTATATATGAAGTGATTGATGCCAATTCAGTAGGCCCAGCAATTTCTGCCCCCAACACTCCAACCAGACTATCTGATGGTTCTATTATATTCTATCGTAAAGGCGGAGTTACTGAATATGAGATTGAAGTATTGAACGCAGAGGAGATGATCATAAATGGAAAATATTATAATTCCGTGTGAGACTTGTATATCATTTGCTATATGTTACCAACGGAAAGTAATCAGGTGCAAAGATTTATATGACTTCGTATGTATAACAAATCCTCTTGGTGGATTTTGTGGATATAAAGATGGAGTAGCAGAACAGATATACGAACTATACAGAAAGTATATATCGGCAACCTATTATAGCCAAAATACTATATATCTAAGGAAGAATATAGATCCAAATAATTATCTAAGCCCCTTTCATGAGCAAAGATTATATAAATATATAAATGACTTTAAGGAGAACTTTTATAGTGAAGGACATGAAACTTTATAATTATGGAGATGCGTGATGGGTCAACCAACGAAGTGTCCATGTAAAGATTGTATTTCTCTTGCAATATGCAGACATAAAAACTATACTAATTTAGTAGAAGGATGCATACTCTTATTAGATACTCTATATATGCATAGAATGGCAGATGCAAGATATAGAAAAGACGGGTTCGTTAAGAAAATATCAGCTATAGATAAATGTCTTAAACCAACTGAATGGAATCTAAACTATTTTCCTCAAAGTCATGAGGGTGGAGTTATTGAGACTGGAGTCTATGTTGAGAAACTGAGGTATAAAGTATAATGAGCTGCCCATGTAAAGACTGTATATGTGTTCCTATATGCAGACACAAAAAACATTATGTTCTGTTTGATCAATGTGTATTATTAAAAGATTATATACAAGAATTTTATGAACCAGAAAAAAGGGATCCAAATAAGATTTTTGAATTAAGGGATATACTTAAACCTACATTGTGGGATTTGGTACTCGATATTGGAGAGGAAACAGGAGTGAAAACTGAATATCTAAAGGATATCCCAGTGATTATATCTAAGAAAGATCTAAATATTTAGGTTAACAAGGAGGAACCATGCTACTATCTTATTTGTTAATTTGTTATGCAACATTCGGTATATTCATTGTAGTGTATATTTACTTTCTGTATACCAAGAAGAAACTAAACGAAAGTAAAAAAGAATTAGTCACTACACTCAAAATGAAAATCCTATTATTACGATCAATCAGAGACTTTTTATTACTTAAGAAAAAGATAGAGGAAAAAGAACGTGAAATCAAAAAAATGTCCTTGTGAAGAATGCCTTATTATCCCTATATGTAGACATAAGTATTATGTAAGTCTATTTCGTCAGTGTTCTATATTAACAGAATATGAAAGAAGTTATACCTCAGTACTTGGATGGGATTTTAACCGTATATTAGCAATAGAGAATGCACTTAAACCAACTAAATGGGAATCTCATATCAGAGAAGATGAAAGAGAGGATGTGATAACAAAAGAAGGAGTCGACCCATACAGAGGAGAAGGATATGTTAGAAGTACCTTGTGAAGAATGTATATCCCTAGCAATATGCTATCAAAAGAATGACCTTAATTGTAAAGATTTATATGAGTATATCTGTAATGTAGATCATACCAAGTATCTATCGTTCGACGGTTATAAACGTGGTAGTGGAACTCATGTTACCAAAACATTCAATAGGTATATTACCAACACAAATATCACTGGTTTTAAAATAACGTTAACAAAAAACAAAGATCTAATAGGGAGTAATTTATTATATGAACAATGAAAAGTGCCCATGCGAAGAGTGCATATTAATACCTATATGCAGACATAAACCATATTTTCAACTATTAGATGAATGCTCTTTACTTAAACCAATGTATGAAAGACCAGCATGTGTTTTAAATGAATCATCTCCATACACAAACCAAAAGAAGATACTCATTAAACATCTTAATCCAACTACATGGACTATCAATAAGACAGGATGGATTTGTAATACGAAAGGAGATAGAATATAAAATGAATGAGTGTCCGTGTGAAGACTGTATATGCTTAGCCATATGTAGGAATAAACCTTACTGGAATCTATTCCGTGAATGTGACTTATTAAGACCGTATCTCCATTTTGATATATCCTATATGGCACCAGGCAATACCAAACGAATATGTAAGATACGAACTACATTAAAACCTACAGAATGGGGAGTAAGAAAGATAAGACACAGTAGTGCCGCGATATTCAATAAACGCAGACACAAATATGAGGAGTATCCAGATGACGAAGAATAAGTGTCCATGTATAGACTGTATATGTGTACCTATATGCAAAGGTAAGATGTACTCCGCTCTATTTGCAGAGTGTTCATTAATAGAACAATGGATACCACTTTATTATATGCCATATGCCAGGGCGAAATCAGACCTGGACAAATTGATTAGTGCACTAAACCCTACAAGATGGTATATACACCCAGATCCAAATAAAACAAACTACAGCATACGTGATAGATACGTTGTAACAGAAATGGTAAAGGAATTTGGAAATGAATAAGTGTCCATGTAAAGATTGCATCTGTATAGCCATATGCAGATATAAGAATTATAGTAACATGGTAGAAACGTGTTCTTCTGTTAGAGTATTTATATATGATAGGACTGACAGTGATCAAGATAGGTATAAACAGGCAGCCATTAAAGTGGAGGATATAATAAATCCTATTGAGTGGACTTGTAAATGGGGGAAATGGGGGGAGCAACACAATGATAAACATCAAGTGGCCATGCATTGAGTGTATGAAATATCCCATATGCATAAGCAAAAAAGACGTAGTATGTAGTGATTTGTACTCTTTATTTTTTAACAGTTATAGAAAACTATCAAAAGGTCCTGATAAATTAGCAGAGGAAAGCCTTGATGAGATATGGACTAATTTGTGGGCACACTTAAAAGTAATGTTCCCACATATAAGAATACTCAATAGTCATTATGAGGATTACAATGAAACGCAAATATAAAAAGATACCATGCCCAACCTGCATATCCTTAGCTATATGCAAACCAAGGAAAATATTAAAGTGTAGTCTCTTATATGACTATATGTTGGATGATCATATAATCCCTGTTGATTCAACTTTCTATACACGAATAAGAAAAATCAAACGTGTCTATGGTAAGATGTACAGGAAGTTCCATTATGCCGTAGACTCTAAATCAAGATTCATTATATATTGGGAGACAATCAAATGAAAGATATTCTACAAGTTTTAATCATATTTGCAACAAGCGGATGGTTAATATCTATGAGTTTTATAATGGTCACAAAAAATATAACCTCTGCAATTATATTCAAAGTCATTCCATTCTTCTTAGGATTAGGATGCCTATTTGTAGCACTTAGAATGGTAGGAGTGATTCCATGAAGTGTCCGTGTGAAGAGTGTATGTGTATTCCCATATGCAGGAGCAGACACATAACCATATCAACTGAGGTATGTTCCTTATTAGATCAGTATATGGAAGCTGGATGTACAAAATATAAACAAGGGTCTATAAAGATAATAGACGGAATACCATTAAAAGAAGTAAACCGAATATTCAATTGGGGGTCATATGACTATACAGGTTAAGTGCCCATGTAAAGAATGTCTAAAGTATGCTATATGTATTGGACAAAAGCAATTATCATGTGAGGACTTCTATACATTCTTTAATGATACTCATGATGCACTGAAGTTAGCGTATGGAGCATTTACTACAACAAGCTATATGACATTAAATTTAAGAAATAAAGTATGGGATAAATTATGGGATAAAGTTAGAATCCATATGCCAAATTGTCAAGGTTTATTCAGGAATCAAAAGAGACAAAAAATGCCTAACTATCCCAGACCAACTCGAGTATGTAAGGATGCAAAATGAAAGATAAATGCCCATGTAGAGACTGTATATGTATTCCCATATGCAGACATAAGAGATTCAGCATTATAACAGATGAATGCTCATTGGCTATGGATTATCGTAATGACTATACAGATAGAGATGATGAAGATTACTTCATATCAATAGTCCAAATGGAAAAGATATTAAAACCAATTCTGTGGAGATATAAAATCAATAAACAATATATAGATCAAACCAAAGTAATGAGGTCTCATAATTCAAGAGGTGTATATGTTTAAGTGTCCATGTGAAGAGTGTATATGTGTTCCTATATGTAGAAATAAAAGCTTTCAAGGTATAATAGATGACTGCTCATTACTTCTAGATTATCGTAATGACTATACAGTTATAAATGATGAATACTACTATATATCCATAATGGAAATGGAACGGATATTAAAACCAAGCAGATGGAGTTATAGACAAGATGCACAATATCATAATCAAGATAAAGTAAAGAGGTCTAATATAGCCTGGAGGGATATATGTTGAATAAGTGTCCGTGTGAAGAGTGCATATGTATTCCCATATGCAAACACAAAACATATCCATCATTAATACTAGAATGTGAACTCATACATGGTATGATATATGCAATCACCATAAGTATAACCAGTAGGGAAGAATGTGCTAAAATTGTAAGAGATATAAGAGATAATATTAAACCAACTATATGGGACATTAATGAAAGAGACACTATTATTGAACCAAATAAAACGCGTAATATGAGGCAGATACATGACTGATATAAAGTGTCCATGTAAAGACTGTATATGTATTCCCATATGTAGACACAAACCCTTCAATACACTATTTCATGATTGCATAAACATAACTGGTTATGAACCCAAATACAGACAACCCACAAATAGGAATATAAACAGTATGAACGAAATAGTAAATACCCTTGAACCAACTTTATGGAGTTATAAAAGAAGTTATAAAAGAGATGACTTCAAAAACTATATATACATAATAGTTCCTAAGAGGAGATAATAAGCAATGAAGTGTCCATGCCAAGAGTGTATATGTGTTCCCGTATGCAGGTATAAGAAATATGAAGACTTATTTGATGATTGTTGTCTAGCATATAATTATATGTCAGAGGTACAGAGTAATCATCTAGTATTCGTAATGAGGGATCCTAAACTAAGATCTATATACGAAGCCCTTAATGCAGTATATTGGGAATACGTATATAACAATAAATACTCATGGGAAAATAAGGCTCTAAACAATAATAAACCAATGGTAATAACTCCAGACCACTTATATATACAAAACAATAATAAGCCAATGGTATATACAAAGGAAGATTAAGACTTATGAATAACATTCCATATATGAAAGATCATTATATAGATATACCAGAATCTCCAGACTCCCCATGTGAGTTATGTATCTGTGTTCCTATATGTCGAAATAAGACTTATATAAAACTCTTTCAAGACTGTGGTAATATCCGTTTATATGAACCCAGCCATAACAAGCCAATACAGAGGGACAAATACAGGATACAAGCAATAGAGAAACACCTCAATCCAAGCATATGGAGCATAAGATATATAGTTCAATACAAGTTACATATGATAGTTAATAAGACCTATAATGAAATAGAAGATGCACCTATGGATTGGACAGAATTAATGAAAAGGGGTAATAGAGTGATATAGTATAGGGGATATAGAGCATATAGAAGTTTGTCATATGGGGGTATATACGAGTTTCTATCTTGGACTCTATATGGGATACTAACTAGTTGATATATGGGTAGATATAAGTTCTTCTTATGTCTGTGAGGGAATCATAAGCTCAGTTTATGGATTGAAAGCATATATCAGGAGGACTTATAGCAGGATTCGTTCTATACCAAGCACCTGACCCAAGCGGGTGTCTCGCCTCAGCATATGCTTTCTACTCAGGACTTAGCATATTCCGTATATACTAGCAGTCTATATACGGAATATGCTAGAAGTCTATATAGAGTCTATGGAGCAACCCCCCATTTCTTTTTTTTGCCCTGGCATATAGTATATACCATATAGTATATAGTATATACCATATAGTATATAGTATATAGTATATACCATATAGTATATACCATATAGTATATAGTATATAGTATATACCATATAGTATATAGTATATACCATATAGTATATGCTAGCATATGGAATATACTATATACTCTAAGAACAAATTATAAAAGCGAAAGGATAGGTGAATGAAGAAACTAACTAGCCAGGCTCGTATATCGCTATATGACAACGAGTATATGGCGTTATATAACGAAGCATATAGACGGTCTATGGCGAACGGTAAGCAGTGCTCTATATCAAGTATATTAAGGGAGTATATAGCCCCGCATATAGCAGCGCTCATTGATGGTGATGCCATGCATGATGATGAGAGTCATGATGCCGTATGTGTCCCTGACTTAGATACGGATAACACCCAAGGGCATATGCCTGATAGTGATATTGACTCTATGCCTGATAGTATCCATGAGTCTATGCGTGAAGCAAGCACTACGAGTGTTGCTAGTAATCCCGGACTTTATGATTTTACTGATCTGGGTAATTAGCGAGATACGAGCAAAACGGTGATAACGGTGATAACGGATATATCGCGGGATTACTAGCTGCAGGGCCTCTTATAGAATCTTAGAAAAAATATTAGATGGTGTTCAAACATCGAAAACGCCCATACACCAAACCGAAATGACTGAACCAGACCTCCGATGCTAAGCAGTATTATTTTTTCATCTCATATAGGAACCGGTCTTTTATATATCAACTCAAAATTTTTTTGCTACTAAAAACTCTAATCCCATAACGGAATCCGTTTTTCTATATCCTTCCAATTTTTTTGCTACCCAATTTCCCACCCCATATAGGGATGCTAATTATCCACTACGGAACAAAATATAAAAGAAAGGATTTATTTATGGACAAGTTTAATGGTGAAGATCCTTACGGTTTATTAAGAGGATTGGATACAGTATATAATGGAAACGAAAGAGTATTACTAACACATCGAGCATGGGATAGATGGGATGATATATACGGATGTGGTAGATTAGATTACATGGTATATGCATTATGTGATGGAAGCGATCCAGGAAAATACATATATGGACCACCTGATAGTATCCAACTGAAATTAAATTATAGACCTCGTTATATAGGTCATGGCCAATGCGAGAAAGGAAAACGGAAATCCAGATGTGTTGAGTCAGCAGGGAAAGGAAGACAAGAAGATAAAGCTGGGGAAAAATATTATTGGATAGAACAGATGGCAATAAAAAAGAGAAAAATTTATCAAGTAGTTCTCGGATTATATCATACAAAAAACAAAGCAAAAATGGTAGAAATAAAATTATTGAGCCTGATGAAAAAACATGGTGTCTATCTAACCAATGCTGAATATACTTGGACTCAGGTTCCTTTAAATGAGAATGATTTTACTAATCCCGTACCTGTTTTGTTTTTCGATAAGGAGTAATATAAAATGAGAGCATTCTTAATAGCTATCATAATAGCTGGCGCCCTATTTTTAATATGGGGTGTCTTCGCCAATATCTAAACCAAAAAAAAGAAGGAGGGCCGAAGCCCCCCACTACAATTAGGAGCTAGCAATCCTGAGGCTTCCGCCAGAAACACGCTTCGTGGTTACACGATACTCATGGGGATCGATACCGAACACCTCCACTGGTTACATCCCCGCCTTCTGCTTTTCCCATCCACGATTCTTTACAGGATTGCTAGCATTCCCATTATAAACAATTACTCAAGACTTCCAGCAGCTACCCAGTAGTCAATACAATGCCTTGTAGTTGGGAACATGGCTGTTGGTACTTTTGGATATGAGCATAACTCCCGAGCTCTTTCATCACATCTTTCATATTTGGCCCGGGCACGATCCCTTGTATCTTTCCAGTTGTCGATTCTGTTGTTGAAGCTATCAGCCGCTTCACGGGATGAAGCTCGATTCTTTTCACGAACCAGATAGTTAATTTTGGATTGAGCCTTTTCGTATTTGCTATGCCACTTGTTGACACAATACTGCTCTGCGATCGCGGTACCACTTATAGTTAGCATTCCTAAACATATCATCAGACAAATTAATTTACGCATAATGACTTCTCCTTATACCATTTTATTAAACAATCTATTTAATTTCTCCTCAGTAAGTAGCCTCCACTTAAAATTCTTATATAGCCAAAGTTTAGATGTATAATATTTTTCGACAATATATTTTGTCTCATCATCAACCTCTTTGAGGATTGGCCATATACTCTCCATATATTCAGCTGATACAGCTTTTGCATTTTTACCTCTTGGAGAATTTTTGCATCCATTATCTAAACCAAACCCATGTTGAGAATTGGTAGGATCCTTGTTGAAAGGAAACCGTCTACATATCAGTGGTCTATTTTCATATATAGTGCAACCAACTTCATCATCATATAATGGACACCTCTTTCCTATGAGTTTATACAGGAGGACGGTTACATTTGATTTTGAATCCCCATAACCGATATATGGAATAAACTTTTCTTTTGGAAATAATTCTATTTCATCTCTGTATAGTTCCATTGGAGTATATTGATGTTTACAGCAGCGGCCACATCTTTTACAAAACCAATATTCCATAGAAAAAAAACCTCCATTAAAAATTTTTGGTGAATGCTAGCTATCCTGAACTGAGATAGCTAGCATTCAGCTATGAGTTAAATACTACTAGTACCAATACCACAAGTGCCACAAGGACTTCCGATTTCGGAAGCACCTTTGCAGGTGGGGCATATTCTCTTGCCAGTTTCAATCTCGTGCTTAAGGAGTACAATCCTCTCGCCAAGATGCCAATCATAGCTTTTATTAGAAGCTTGAATGGCCTGCCATTTTTCTAACAGTTCTATATTAGACATTATATTAATCCTTTCTACATTTAAAAGGTTAATTGGTTTACTCATTAATTAATATATATAATGATGGATTATTAACCCAAAAAAAGAAGGGGGACCGAAGTCCCCCACTCTTTTTAATCTCTGTTTAAGAGATTGAGTACTGTCTCGATCTGTCTCTCCACTTTATCCTGCTCGTTAGAATGATATCTGTAATATGCCATATCAGACATATCATCAGACTCAAACCAACTGCGGATAAACTGAAAATGCTGCTCTCTACGAGCAACTAGATCAGACAGTAGATGCTCTAGTCCTTTGGACATAGAATCACCTCCTTCCTTTATTTTTTCTTAGTATAAAGGGTTCTCAATCTCTTTTCATTTACTATCCTTTTTAGAATGCTACTCCCCTTGGAGCTCTTCCTTGATATTTTGTATATTTATGAATATGAACAATATTACAAATCCCGACTCCCATCTTTAAAAGGGACTCTCCTATTGTTAGTACCATCGGTCTGGCAGGAACCCAGATTTCTGAAAATTCTATTCCACACCCTCTACATTCTGTAAATTCCCCTGTTAATACTTTTAGAATTCCTTTTCTAGTACTGTTATCTGGTCTGTTAATATGCCCACACTGTCTACACCTAACATGAAATTTCATTGACATAATGTTTTTCTCCTTTCTATTATAGTTAAAAGAATAATAAAGGACCGGATATAGCTAATGCATAACGTAGAGCAACGCTCATAGCGACAGCGTTAATGCTAGCAGGTATCCGGCGCATACACATTCGGAAGCTATCCGACATTATATATGCTATAATTTAATTAATCAATGCAGTCGCCAATGCCTTTAACAATTATTAATATATATAGTATTGCTATTTTTAACTAACCAAAAAAAGAAGGAGGGCCGAAGCCTCCCTTCTCTTTATGATACACTGGCGAACTTTGGATTTCTCAGTTAGGCTGGTAAATTTGATCAACTTGGTTTTCTGGGTCTTATTGATTAACTATGGTATTGCGGGTTTATTTGCTGCGATGGTAAACTGCCTTTAATAGGTTTCCTTACAGGTTTTGGTAAACTTCACTGTTCTGGTTTTCTCTTGTTCGTTGGTAAACTTTTCCGCTATGGGTTTCTCAGTTAACTTGGTTAACTCTCACTCCCGGGATTTCTTAGCTCGTTTGGTAAACTCAAGGAGAGTGGTTTTCTTCGGAGAGATGGTAAACTTACTCTTGCTGGGTTTCTGGAACGGCTTGGTGAACTTGGGACGATTGGATTTCTGGGTGGTTCTGATTAACTCAAGAGCCGTGGGTTACTTTGTCCGCGTGGTAAACTCTTGCCTCCTGGTTTGCTTAGCTTAAGTGGTACACTACGTCCTTTTGGTTTTCTCTCATAGAGTGATTAACTATTGCACCTTGGGTTGATTGCAGCCTTTGGTGAACTCACCTCCTTTGGGTTTCTTGTTGCCTATTGGTTCACTTTAACACCTTGGGTGTCTAGGCGTTAATGGTACACTTCACCTATCTGGTTTTCTCTTATCCTTTGGTAAACTTAATATCATTGGTATACTTTATGATATTGGTTAACTAAGCGAGGTTGGATTTCTTTCGTCCCTTGGTAAACTTGCTCAGGGGGATTGGGTTATCCCCCTGAGGTTAAGACTTAATTGAGATGATGGGAAACATCCATCCCTAGTTTTGCTTCTTGGTATGAAGGTTCAGGATTAAGCCCTTCTATTTCTTTCCATACTGGGTAAAGATCTTGAATCAACATTTTTATCATATACCTGATTGAAGCGTTATGGAGTCTTGCATCTGGCCAGATCTTTTTAACCTCCTTCTCTGCCTCAAGAACAGTAATGTTCTTTTGAGAAGAGACCCTCATAATATTAACTTCTCTTTTCCGGATCTGGCGATTTTTATAGTCGTAATAAATCTTTCCATGCCTCAGACCTATCCCATCTTTTTTAAGAACTCTTCCATGTTGTTTTAAAAGACTAGGACCGAGGACACCCAGAAGCTTGGTTTTGAGGAATGGATTAAAAGAGATTCCCATCTTTGTGTCTGGCTTTCCCTCCCTGTTAATATAAGGTTGCTTGACAAGGTGATGAGATTTTCGGGAACGGCCTTCACCTTCAACAACATCCAATCCGGCATATTTCCATAGCGACGAAACATATTTGGCTTTATAGATGTCATATTCTGAGATTATGACTCCAGCCATAAGAGGCCCCAATCCACAAATGGTTTTCATCCAAACAGTCCAAATGGGAAAATACTCAAGGTAATCAGCCATTTGTTTTTCTAGATAATCCTCCTGTTTAGAAAAATCAACAAATGTTTGCACCAGTCCAAATTCTGCTTTTGAACTGATAATACCTTTGTGTTCATCTAATACTTTTTTTAACTTTCTTGTATTTCCTGCGATAAAATCTGAAAGTTTATTGTACTCCTGTAGATAATATTGAAGGATTTCTTTTCCCCAGTTGTCTGCTTCTTCAACTTTTTTTCCTGGTTCAACTCCAATTTTTACATAGAAGTTGGCACAGAGGCGATTGCCAATTGAGATACGTAATTTTTGAATGTCATAGAATCCTCTAACCAATTGGCGAAGGATTGACCTGTGACCTGTTTGTAGGAACTGTACTTTTTTAATAACATCTTCGAATTTAGTTGGTGCTTTTTTCATAACATTTTTTCTCCTTTTTTTAAGTTAGTTAAAAGTAACATTGCTTTCATATCATTTATTAATATATATGGTAATTGAATATTAAACTACTGGTAGCGCGGTAAACAAAAATAGCTATCTATCCCCTATAAAAAATGGAACAAAATAATGATACTATAATAAAAGCGAGGACTCCGATAATGATTGATCCCATTACAAAATATATATTAGAAGTGTATGATGTTAGTCCTCCCGAAGCATTTAAAGGTGTAGATTTTTTAAAGATGATAAATGATTTAGAAAACAAATTGGGTATTCCACTAACCACAAACATCACAGATACTTGGTACAC
>Ga0307375_10002392_pt1 | contig 19232 bp, 22 predicted proteins | sample TR1MG_FD_202531 | JGI IMG/M metagenome (GOLD analysis project Ga0307375, IMG submission 202531) | Soil microbial communities from Risofladan, Vaasa, Finland - TR-1 | ecosystem: Environmental > Terrestrial > Soil > Coastal area > Acid sulfate soil | place: Finland: Risofladan, Vaasa | collected...
GCCTGGGGCCAGGAAGGCCAGGTCGTGGCAAGCGCCCGGGTCGGACGCAAAAGACCTGCGCCCGCCGCCACCGCTAAGGCTGAGCCCGAGAGCGCCTGCTTCAAGAAGGTTCTACGTGGAAGATTCATGCTGTAATCCTAGTGATAGAGTTTTTATAAAGTCCACAGAAAGGCTACGACCTCACGGATTTGCGCTTTGGTGAGGATGTGATCTTTCCCAAAAGGTGGCATGGCAGTATGGGGATTGTTGATCGTAGGGTCGTAGATTTGCGCGAAGAGCGCCTGTTTGTTCGGGAAAAGCTTGCGAACGTCTTTGAGTGCGGGCCCGACGTTTCCGTTCATCGTCGTTCCGGCCATGATATGGCAGGCCATGCAATTTCCCAGCCCACGGTTAATGACGATACATCCGCCTTTCATCGCCGCGCTTGTCGGGTGAGCCGCGCATTCTGCGGGTGTTGGAGCGCGGCCAGCGGCCATCGCCAGGGGCGCAAGGAGCAGGCCAATACCGATCGCAGCCCCCCGTGCCGCGTGTATCGCGGTCTTGATGCCCATACTTCCTCCTAGGAAAGTTTATAATCATTAAAGAGCTTTATGAGAGTCACCGCGGCCCTTTTTGCGTAAAGCCGCTTGTTGAAACATAGCGACCTGCACTAGGGGACGTCAAGGGAATATTTCCCGCTCTTTAGGCAAATTTGCGGTTTTGGGCAGTCTTTGGGTCTCCAGGACTTACCGGGCGGGCGTCTCGTTTGGGTTTATCCTGCATTCGGTAGTGGGCGCGGGAAAAGCGATCCACCTGTCGGGTTTCTTAAAGAGGCTTGAACGACCCCGCAATTCACTTCATGGATGAATGTGCGTTTTGGCTCAGAGCCTTACGAATCAAACCACCGTTCTGGCGGTGGTCGCTTCACCTGCCGAATTGAGGTTTATGGGAAGGCGGGCGGGACCGTCCAGCCTTCTTTGAGCGCCACTTTCATTGTCTTTAAGCGCCCTAGGGCTTGCGGTTGTGTGGCGAAAGGCGCCGCTAGGTTGAGTTCGTCTTGCGCGCCCTTTTGATCGCCTTCTAGGAAAAAGGCCTCGGCCAAGGCTTCATGGGCGTGGAGGTAGTCATGGCGCAAACCATAGATATGCGCCAGTTCCCTATAGAGGGATGGGCGGTAGGGTTGGACATTGAGCCAGCTTTTTATGAGGTGGTGGGCGCGATTGACGTGACCGGCCGCCAAAAGTGCGCGTGTCGTCAACACGCCAAGCCAGACGCTTCCCGGGCGTAGCGCCGAGGCCTGGGCTAGGGCGTCTATGGCCTGTTCGTAGTCGTGTGCGGCCTGGGCCCACGAGGCCAAGCCTAAGCGATAGGCTACGACGCGCGGGTTCTCTTGCACGAGCGCCGTAAGGATCTTTTTTGCGTGCGCAAAACGGTTCAGCCGGATATCCGCTAGCGCTTGTCCATAGAGCCGCGCCGAGGGATCTTTCCGATGACGCATGAGTTCCGCGATTCTGGCCTTTCCCGTATAAGGACTGCCCGTGCTCGCCATGAGCGCCGCTTGGGCGCGATCGAAAGCCGGGCGGTCACGAATGGGGGTATTGGGATAACGGGAGGCGAGATTTTCCGCTTCGGCGATACGGATGTCGGTGGCCGGATGGGTTCGCCAAGATTCGGGGATGTTGATGCTCGTAAAGCGGTTGTAGGATTTGAGGCGCATAAAGAAAGCCGCCATCGCGCGCGGGTTGAATCCGGCCCGCGCCATCGTGCGTAAGCCGATATGGTCGGCCTCCGATTCGTAGCCTCGGCGGTGTTTTAAGTTTTCTGCGGCCACGCCTGCTGAGGTGAGGGATACGGCCGCGGCCCCGCTTTCGAATTGCGAACTTCCCATGAGCGCCACCCCCGCCAGCATACCGAGAAGCGCCGCCCAAGAGAGTTTGTGGGACATGGCGATGAGTCGCGGAATATGGCGTTGCGTGTCGTGGGATATCTCGTGGGCAATGACGGCGGCGAGTTCGTCTTCATTGCGTGCCGCAAGGATGGCGCCGCTGTTGATGAAGACGTAGCCGCCTGGAACCGAGAAGGCATTTATGGCGGCGCTGCGGATAATGTAGAAGTGAAAATGAATCTGTGGATCGGGGCTGGCTGCCACCAACTGTTGGCCGAGGTGACGAATAAACGCCTGCGTCTCGGGCTCATGGATGAATCGATAGGTTTTCTTGGCATGAATAAGAAAAGTCTTGCCGAAGGTCACTTGCTGCGCACGCGACATCACGACCCCGGACGCATGTCCGAGGTCCGGAAGGTGGCCTATATCGGCGTGGGCCGGGTTCGTGACAAGCAGGGTAAGCGCTGCGAACCCCAGTCGCTTGCCCCTTTTTGAGCGGATCGTTTACTTACCGGCGGCAGGAGAACTGGAGTAACGTTCCATCACCGTGCGATCAGCCCAGGTCGACTCCTTTAATACCGCGTCCGGGATGCGGAATTTCATCTCCGCGCTCACGGGTGTTTCTTTGACGATCTTTAATACTTGGTCGTAGCCGATCTTGTACAGAAACCCGCTATGGTCGGTCTTGCGGGCGATCATGAAGTTGTCGTAGATACGGTACACGTAAAGGTTGGCGGGACGTACTTTCCCTTCATAGTCGCGCCACGCCACGGTGTAGCGGGTATCCGGCTTGAAATCATCTTTTTTCAAGGTCTTAGGTCTCCGGTTTAAGCGTGGCCGCGACTCTAGCATGGAGGCTTGCGCATCGGCAATGAGCGGGGCGTTTCAAGCGGCCGCGTGCTTGCATGTCCCGATAAAACAGTGCAAGCTCCCGCGCGAGTATGGGCATTTCATGACTTCTTTATAGAGAGGCTGCTAGTCTTATGGTCGCGTTTCAGGACCTCGATCCGACAGAATTACACGAACTCCTCAAAAGTGACGATGCGACTGTTCTGCTCGTCGATGTGCGCACACCAGCGGAAGTGGCGCGCGGCGTCATTCCGGGGGCTCAATCGATCCCACTTCATCTATTGCCCGTAACGGTAAGCGCGCTTGACAAGGACCGCCCGGTAGTTTTCTACTGCCAGTCCGGCGGACGCTCGTCGCAGGCCTGCGCCTATTTGCGCCAGCAGGGCCACGATAAGCTCTATAATTTGCGTGGTGGCATCATGGCGTGGGTACGTAACGGACTACCACTGGAGTCCGCTTAAAGATCGTCCATACTATGAGCGCGGTCCCAAAATAATAAACGTGTTCATTAATAGAATTTATAGCAAGTACGCCGCAGGGCGCTTGCCTAATGTGAATCTTGGGTGTACTCACTCTCAGGATGGGTGGCCACCGAACGAAAGGGACGCGATGGGCGCGTGTCTTCGGAAGGTGAGTTAGGTTGTTATACTTGTGTAACACGGAGGAAATATGGCGAATTGTGATAAGGAACTGGACGCGCGCGGTTTGAATTGCCCACTCCCTATTCTGCGCACAAAGAAGGCCTTGAATGACTTAACGGGCGGACAGACCTTACGCGTGATCGCGACCGACCCTGGTGCGATCAAGGACTTCCAGGCCTTTGCCAAACAGACTGGCAATGAACTGGTTGAATCGGGTGAGGCAAACGGCGAGTTTACGTTTGTACTCCGCAAAAAGGCATAGTTGACTTGCAGTCAACAGGAGATTGAATTATGGCCCCGAAAAAGCTTGCCATTATCGCGACAAAGGGAACGTTAGACTGGGGCTATCCGCCCTTCATTTTAGCGTCCACGGCCGCAGCGCTTGGATATGACGTACAGATATTCTTTACCTTTTACGGGCTGCAGTTGCTTCGTAAAAGCCTCAACCACTTGAAGGTCACATCGCTCGGAAATCCGGGAATGCCGATGCCCATGCCCATGCCCATTTTGCTTCAGGCGCTTCCAGGCATGCAAAGCGTCATGACCAGCATGATGAAGAGCAAGATGAAATCCAAAGGCGTGGCCAGCTTGGAAGATCTACGCGGCCTGTGTGCTGAGGCCGATGTGAAGATGATTGGCTGTCAAATGACGGTTGACCTCTTTGGATTTAACCCGAGTGACTTCATTCCGGGGATTGAGATGGGCGGCGCGGCAACGTTTTTTGAGTTCGCTGGCGAGTCGGATATCTGCTTATTCATGTAGGGCTTCCACGACATAGTCCTTTGGGGGTACACTCCAGGGGCTTTGTTGGATACAATATCAGCAAATCCGAATATTCTGAAGGGTAGGAGGAGCTTGAATGGCAACATACGCCGAAATGCGCGAGATTTACGACGACATTCGGAACGACTTTCGTTACGATCATGAGTTGAACGGATGTCTCAACTGCGGCATTTGCACGGCGACGTGCCCGGCTGCGCACTTCTACGATTTTAGTCCCCGCGAGATCGTCCAGCTCCTTTGGACGGAAAATGTTGAGCAGATTTATGATGCCATGCAGGAAAAGATCTGGGCCTGCGCCCAGTGCATGACATGCGCGTCACGCTGTCCCTTCAAGAACTCTCCCGGCGGTCTCATCGCCATCATGCGCGAAGTCTCGATCAAGCACGGTATGCAGTCCGCCAAAGACGTGCTTCGGCCGTTTGGTCGCGTTATGCTCAAGCTCATCACGACGGGCAACCAGCTCTCGCCGGATATGATTCAACCGGATCATTTTCCAGACTGGGGTCCTAACATTCAGAAGGTCGAGGGTGACCTCAAGATTTTGCGAAAGGCCATCCCCGTGCGGACTCTGCAAACGACCGATACCGCGTGGGAAGTCTCGCTCAAGACCTCGGTCGAAATGTATACCATATGGGAAATGACCGGGGTCATGGACGCGTTACAGATCGTTGATGAAAACCTCTTCGACGTGATCGAGGACTTTATTGATGAGAAGCGCGAAGACTATAGCGATTGGCTAGAGGCTCAGGAGGACCAGAAGGACGACTGATTCTAGTCGCACTTTAAGCCTGGTTCAATGTCTTAAGTAGCATTGCCGTGAGGACACACCTTATGAAACCGACCGAACAGAGCCCTGGAAATCACAACACCTCACCCCAGGGGGCGGGAGCAGGGACCATGAAGCCCGGATTCCATAATACGGATGGGCAAGGAATTGCGGGCCATGGCTCGTTTTTCCAGCAAACGAACCTCTCGAACGCTGACGCGGCGAAGGCTACGGAGTGGGTACGTAAACAGGTGGATCGACGAACGCTCGACCTCTCCGACCGAATGGATGACATTCGGGACCACATGTGGGAATTGGAGAAAGACGGCCAAATTATCGTACACCGCATTAATGACCAACATGAACCGAAGATGGTTAAAACCTTATTCGGTTGGGATAAGAAGATCCCCACGAAGCAGCTCTGGCACCACAAGTCTTGCGGTCAATGCGGTAACATCCCCGGTTATCCGACCTCGCTCCTCTGGTTTATGAATAAATTCGGTTTCGTGCCCGGTAAAGATTACCTAGACGAAACAGATCAAACCTCGTGTACTGCGTGGAACTATCATGGGTCGGGTATCGGTAACGTAGAATCCCTGGCCGCCGTGTTTCTTCGGAACTTCCACCAAGCCTATGTATCGGGCAAGCAACACGGCTTTGAGCTGGGTCATTTCTTCCCGCTCGTGCATTGCGGCACTTCGTTTGGCAACTATAAGGAAATCCGCAAGTACCTGATCGAGTCGGCGGAGTTGCGCGAGAAGGTCACCAAGATTCTAGGCAAGCTGGGCCGCCTCGTGGACGGCAAGCTCGTGATCCCAGAAGAGATCGTGCATTACTCGGAATGGGTGCATGTGATGCGTAATCGTATCGCGTCCGAGCTCCAAACCGTGGATATGTCGAATATCCGCGTGACCATGCACGTGGCCTGCCATTACTACAAGATGGTCCATGAAGACGCCATTTACGACCCCGAGACCCTAAACGGGAATCGCACGGCGATTGGTACCGCCATTGGCCAAGCGCTGGGCGCCCAGGTTATCGACTACTCGACATGGTATGACTGCTGTGGTTTCGGCTTCCGGCATATCATTTCCGAGCGGGAGTTTACGCGGTCGTTCACGATGGATCGCAAGATCAAGGTTGCCCGCCAAGAAGCCAATGCCGATGTCATGATCGGTAACGACACCGGTTGCATCACAACGATGGATAAGAACCAGTGGATTGGAAAGGCCCATGGCCAAAACTTCCAGGTTCCCATCATGGCTGATGTTCAGTTGGCGGCGCTTGCCTGCGGTGCGGACCCGTTCAAGATCGTCCAGCTGCAGTGGCACGCGAGCCCGTGCGAGGAGTTGGTCGAAAAGATGGGTATCGACTGGAATAAGGCGAAAGGCGAGTTCGAGAAATATTTGAAGCAAGTCGAGCAGGGCAATATCGAATATCTTTATAATCCTGAGTTGGCGTTGGGGGGCAAGGCGTAAGCGATGCAAAATACGGTCTTAGTGATAGGAGCCGGGCCAGCCGGCTTGGCAGCAGCTGCGGGCGTTGCCGAAAGTGGTGGCAACGTAGTCTTGGTGGAGAAGGCCCCGCAGTTGGGCGGTACGCCGATATTGTCGGGATATGCGAAGCTCGTCCCTTCTGGCGAATGGGCGCGGGACGCCATGGGACGCATGGTAAAGCGCGTCGAGGACGCCAAGGGCGTCACGATCTACAAAGAGACTAAGGTCACGAAATTAGCGGGGGAGCTCGGTAACTTTACCGCAACCCTCACTAATGGGACCAGCGTCGAGTGTGGATCGGTGATTTTGGCGACCGGGTTTACGCATTTCGATTCGATCAATAAGCCGGAATGGGGTTTTGGCACATTCGAAGACGTCGTCACGACCACGCAGGTCGAGCAGATGGTCGCTGCGGGCAAGGTCATCTGTCCGTCCGATGGTCGGGTACCCGAGCGCGTCGCGATTCTTTTATGCGTAGGCTCGCGTGATCGACAGATCGGCCGTGAATGGTGTTCCAAGATCTGCTGCACGGTGTCGACGAACCTCGCCATGGAGATCAAGGAGCTTTCGCCAACGACGGATGTCTTCATTTATTACATGGACATTCGCACCTTCGGGCTGTACGAGGATCGCTTCTACTGGAAGTCTCAAGAGGAGTTCAAGACCAAGTTCGTGAAGGCCCGTATCGCGGAAGTGACGCGTGCGCCGGACGGCAGGCTCTTGGTGAAGGGCGAGGACACTTTGGTGAAGCGGCCGATCGTGATCCCCATGGATCTCGTGGTCCACGCCGTTGGGATGGACCCGAATGAGGACAATCCGGAAATCGCGCGCGTATTTGGTGTCGGTCTCGAGAAGCACGGGTTTATCGAGCGCGCTGAGCATTACACCAATACCTGCGGGACGACGCGTCGTGGGATTTATGCGGTCGGGTCCGCCTTAGGCCCCGAGACGATCGACGATTCCATTTCTCAAGGCACGGCGGCGGCCATGCGCGCTGTCGCGGATATGCATGCTTTGGTTCAAAAGACAGCCTGAACCGGCTACCGGCAACGCCGCCCGCTCCGAGATAGTGGAGCCGGTGGTGCTCGCCGTGGGTCTCGATGAACGCGTGTTCAAGCAGAAGTTTGCGCAGTTCCTCGAGGTCTTACGGGAAGGGGGCGGGATTGATCCGTTCGTCGTCGCGCTGACTATGAAACACAAGTTGTTTGCGGCGACTCTCGAGAAGGATCTGCTGGCGGATTTGGACATCGGCAAGGTCCAGTTGTTGGTCGAGACCATTATGCCGGCGCGTAAGCGCGTATGGCCTTCGCTTGAGGCGTTCGGAATAGAAGCCTTGCGTGCGGCGATCGCTACCTTGTTGTACGGGTCCGAACCGCTCGCCGACCGAGTGGCCTCGTTTACCGCGGGAATACCGGTCGTGGGCGCGTCCGACCCAAAGGCGGAACGCAAAGTACGGCGCGCCATCGCGGATTTTTGCGCGGAGTTGCTTCATTTTCGGGCACCCGTCCAGTATCCGCTCATGACGCGCTGGGTTTGGGACCAGGCGACGCATAGTGGCGCCTTACGCGAGCTCGTGAAAGGTGGCGACACGCTAGACAAGGTCTTGCTCGGAACCGAGCCCGGGGTTTATGAGGCGGGGCGCCGTTGGGTAGCCGAGCGTATGGCGGAGAACGGCATGTATCGCGACCCCGAGTTCGTGGTCGATGTGTTTTTGGCGCACGCCTATGGGGACTACATGCGCGCGCTTTCGAGCGGCATGGGGCTTCTCAATGCCGATTTCGGCGGCAAGGACGACCCGCTCGAGGTAGTGCGAAAACTTTTAGGAATAGACGCAGCGCGCCGCACGGAATCGCGAGTCAAGAAGCTGCTGCATTAGGCGCAATCAGGAGAGACGGCTGAGATGGCTATTCATGAGAAATCACTAATCGACGCGGACCGCATTCTGACCAATGACAATTTGGTCTTAGATGGGGTCGACGTGTCGGGGCACTGGAATACGATGGTATTGCCGCGCTACCTAACCGATTACGATACGGATTTCGCGCGACAGATACAGACCTTCTCGGGAGGCGAGAACGTCCATCGTTGCTGGCAATGCGGGTCGTGCACGAATTCCTGCACGGTCTATGGGCAAAACACCGATTTTAATCCGCGGTATTGGATCTATCTGACGAACCTTGGTTTGAAGACCGAGATTCTAAAGGATAAGGATATCATCTGGACATGCGTGTCTTGTAATCGCTGCACCAATATCTGTCCGAAGGATGTGAAGCCCGAAGGAGTCATGAAGGCGCTCGCGCACTGGCTAGAAGAAGAAGGCCATACGCCCGAAAGCCGGTCGACGATATTCGATGAAGAGTTCCTAGACCAGGTGTACGCGACGGGCCGGATCGAGGATACGCGCGTCTTGATTAATTTCCTGCGCAAGACCAAGCAATCCTTGATGCCGCCTTGGTTGATCGAGATTGGCAAGCGGATGACCAAGCACCTGCCGTTAACGTTTTTGATGCATATGGGATTCCATCTTGTATTTAAGCCCCGCACGAAGTCATGGGGCCGCACCGGTGACGTATTGCGAGAATACGTTCGTGAGCAAAAAGAGATTGCGCATAAGGCGCGCACCATGCCCAAGGAGGCTGTCCATGTCTAAGGTCGCATATTACCCAGGGTGTGCATTAGAGGGCTCTGGCGGTCCTTACGACAAGTCCACACGCGTTCTCGTAGACAAGCTCGGCCTTAAGATGGAAAACCTTGAAGATTATAATTGTTGCGGTGCGATGGAAGTGAAAAACGTCCATCCCATGTTGCAGACTTATATGTCCGCGCGCAACCTCGCGATCGCAAGCGAAAAGATGGGCTACGACACGGTGATGGCGCCATGCAACGGCTGCTATCACAATTTAAAAAAGACCGAGTACGAGCTGGCGGTATCCGAAGAACATTTAAAGACGGTTCAAGATCTGGCGGTCAAGGCGGACGATCCCGTGTATAAAGGGGACGTTCGGACGGTCCATCTTTTGGAATGGTTGATGGAAGAGATCGGACCCGAAGGCATCAAGCAGCAGATGTCGAAGAGCTTGAATGGCGTCAAGGTCGCTAATTATTACGGATGCATGTATACGAGGCCTCGGCAAATTTTCCCGGAAAAGGATCAGGGGCCGGGGTCCGATTCCTCTTACAAGCCGCATTTTATGGACGATCTGCTGGCCGCGGCGGGCGTCGTGAACGTCGATTTCCCGCTCAAGACCGCTTGTTGCGGCGGTGCGCATACCTTGTCCGATTCCGACACGTCGACGCAGCTCGTCTTGAACATACTGCAGGCGGCCGAAGAGGCCGGCGCGGAGGTCATCGCGACGGAATGCCCCACCTGCCATTCGGGCCTCGAAATGCACCAGGTTCGCGCCGAGAAGGAATTTGGGATCAAGACCAACGTGAAGATCGTGTATTTTACCCAGATGCTGGGTCTTGCCATGGGTCTATCGCCTCGCAAGATGGGTATCCATGAAAATATCAGCGATTCGATGGGGTTCTTTAAGGGAAAAGGCGTCGCTTAAGGCGCGCCGCGCGAGATCTGGGGGTCGTTAGGTGGAGTGCAACGGTTGCGAGTTTCGTCCCGAGTTGTACTACGACCGCGATTTCCAGATCTGGCTGCGCCGAGAAGAGGATGGGACGATTACGATCGGTATGACCGATATCTCTCAGACCATCGCGGGCAAGATCCTTCATGCCCGGGTTCGGCGACCAGGCACGCTTCGCCCCTTGGGCAAGCCCGTGGCTACGATCGAGAGCGGCAAGTGGGCGGGCCCTATCCCCAACGTCTTCGATTGTGTGATCGAGGCCGGGAATCACGAGGTGTTAGACGACCCAAACCTCTTGAACGTAGAGCCTTACGAGGCGTGGGTCGCGCGCGTTCGACCGGTCGCGCCGATTGAAGAGGTATTGAGCGCGCTCGTGACCGGGGAAGAAGCGGCGCGCGGCTATGTCGAGCGTTGCCGGCGCGAAGACATTAAGTGTACGCGGGGTGTCAGGTGACGTCGGACGACCATTATTTGGATACGGAAGAAAAGACCGTCTTGATCGTTATGACGAGCGGGCCGTCGACCCCGCACCGGTGCGCTACGCCCTTTTTTCTGGGTAGCCTATTAGCTTCCATGGATGCCGATGTGCGCATCTTCTTTACCATGGAGGGCGTGAACCTCGTCCGAAAGGGTGTCGCCGAGAATTTGGTGGCCATGGAAGGGGGGAAGCGGATCATAGATTTCATGCGCGACGCGAAGAGCGCGGGGGTCAAGCTCCATCTTTGCCTTCCGGCGCTGCCAGGCTATAAAATCGACGAAAAAACGGATATTATCGACGAAGTTGACGAGTGCTCGGGCGGTGGAACGCTTGCGGACTTGATTTTGTCCAGCGACAAGATATTGTTTTTTTAGAGGTTTTTTGGATCAGACGAAGTAGGGATTGAAAACGAGTCCTTATCGGCATTAATAAGACGAATCATTTTTGATGCAACGGGAGGCTTTAGGATATGGGGTCCGTACGAGGTTGTAATGTTCCAGAAGATTTGAGTTATAACGTAGAGAACAATGTGTGGGCCCGACGTGAAGCCGATGGCACGGTGACCGTGGGATTAACCGCTTACGCATGTTCTCTGGCAGGCGAGATCGTGGCCTATACGCCGAAGAAGGCGGGTAAGGACATCGTCAAGGACAAATCGTGCGCGACCGTGGAGTCCGGGAAGTGGGTAGGTCCCGTGAAGGCTCCCGTGACCGGCGCGGTTGTCGCTGTGAATGACGCGGTGACCGCCAAGCCCGGACTTATCAATAAAGATCCGTATGGCGAAGGCTGGGTCGTGAAGATGAAGCCGAGCGATTGGGACGGAGAGTCGAAGTCCTTGAAGGTGGGTGGCGATGCCATCAAGGCCTTCGAGGGCAAGATGGATGCGGACGGCTTTAAGGGCTGCTGATGCTAAGACGCGGCCTGGCCGCGTCTTACGCGTTACCGAAGGATACCCATGAGCGCGTGGTCGGAGATTCTAGAGCAGGTAGAGCCGTTAGACGATCTGGCGTTCGATCAAGGCTTGGTCGAGCGCTTAACGGACAGTAAGGCGTCATTGCCCGGTATCCATTTTTACACCCCGACGTTCAAGAGCTACGCGAGTAGCGAGATTAAGGGTTGTGGTCAGAGCGCGTGGCCCGCGGTTTCGATTACCGGCGGCGACTGTAAGCTCAATTGCGATCACTGCAAGGCCAAGATCTTGGAGCCCATGATCGCGGCGCGCTCGCCCGAGGCGTTGTGGCGCACGGTAAACGATATCGTCGCCAAGGGTGCGGGTGGGATGCTGCTTACCGGCGGCTCGAACCACAAAAACGAGGTGGAGTACGACCTGTACTACCCGACGATCCGACGCATCAAAGACGAGTTTCCTCACTTTCGTATCGCCATGCACACGGCGCTCGTGGATGACGCCATCGCCTCACGGATGTCCGATGCGGGCATCGACGCGGCCATGATGGACGTGATCGGGGCGCAGGATACAATCACCCAGGTCTATCATCTCCGTAGGTCCACGGACGATTTCGAGCGCTCGCTTGAGGCCTTGACGCGCACATCGATGAAGGTTGTGCCCCATATCGTGGTCGGCTTGCATTACGGGCAGCTGTTAGGCGAATGGAATGCCTTGGAGATCGTGGCGCGCCATAAGCCCGCAGCGCTTGTTCTGGTCGTGGTCATGCCCACGTACGCAAGCGAGTTACGCCCTTATGCGGTGCCTAACGCGCATGAAGTCGGGCACTTTTTCGCCGATGCCCGCGAGGCGCTTCCCGATCTGCCATTGTTGCTCGGTTGCGCGCGCCCCGCGGGCGCCGTGAAGGTTCTGATCGATTCCTACGCGGTCATGGCGGGCCTAGATGGCATGGCCCATCCGAGTGACGGTATGGTGGAGTTGGCGGCACGGCTCGACCGACGCGTGCGTGTGACGGCGGCTTGCTGTTCGATTGCGGTGGGCGACGAGGTCATGGCCTTGGACGGATCGGATCCGGGTCTCGAGATCGATTTGGCGCAGATTATCGAACATGAGCGCGCGCGGCGCGAGATCGCGCGCAAGCAGGGCGTTTTTGGTCGCGTGAAGGTCGTGGGTGGGGGAGACGTATCGGGTTGTTGTGGGACATGACCGTAAGCGACGGCGCTTGGCGGCTTCTCGATACCGGTGTGCGACCGGCCTTCGAGAACATGGCGCTGGATCGGACCTTACTCGAGTCTTGCCAGGGCGGCGCCCCTAATACCCTCCGTTTTCTGCGATTTAAGCCATCCGCCCTTGTCGGATACCATCAAAGCGTCAGTCAAGAGTTGGATGTCGAATTTTGCCGTGCGCACGGGATCGAGATCTCGCGCCGGATTACGGGCGGTGGCGCACTCTATTGCGATGAAGGGCAGTTTGGGTGGGAGCTCTTCGTTCATCGAAGGACTTTCCACACCGCCGATATGTTGGCGATCGCGCGCGAGATCTGTGGGGTGGTCGTGGAGGGCCTGCGGAGCTTAAGGGTCGATGCCGCTTTTCGTCCGCGTAACGATATCGAAGTGCACGGCCGCAAGATCGGCGGCACGGGCGGCGCTTTCGATGGGGATGCGCTGCTCTACCAAGGCACGGTCTTGGTGGACTTTGATATCGAGCGGATGTTGAAGGTGTTGCGCATACCGAAGGAAAAGTTATCAGATAAGGCGATTTCTTCGGCGCGTGAACGTATCACCACGCTGCGCACGGTCTTGGGGACCGCGCCTGACGTAGGGCTTGTACAGACAGCGCTTGTGGAGGCCTTTAGCCGCTGTTTGGGTGTGGAGATGCGCGCGGGGGATTTAAGCGCGCATGAGGGGGCGCTCTTTCGTCGTTATTGCGTTGAGACGGCCTCCGATGACTGGATTTTCGAAACAGATAGGCCGCGACTCGAGATGGCGCATGTGAGCGCCATGCGTAAGACCGCCGGAGGTCTCGTGCGGGTCATGCTGGCGGTGGATCGGCCCCGAGGTCGTTTAAAGCAGGCCTTCATTACGGGCGATTTTTTTGTGCAGCCAAAGCGCGCGATCGTGGATCTGGAGGCCGCGCTACGCGATGTCGCCTTGGAGCGGATCGATGCGATCGTGGCGGAGTTTTTCGTAGAGCGGCATGTCGAGATGATGTTGCTTGGTCCGGACGATCTTTTGGGCGTGCTGCATGAAGCGCTCGGGGCGGATGGCGGTGCGGGTTATGAGCGGCGAAGTGTTTGACGTTTTGATCGTGGGTTTGGGCCCGGGTGGCGCGTCCGCGGCCCTGGCGGCCGCTTCGGCCGGTCTTTCGGTGCTGGCGGTCGATAAGCGGCGTAAGATCGGCGAGCCCGTGCAGTGCGCGGAATTCGTGCCGCTTCCGTTGAGTCGGCATGCGCGCTCCGCGGTGGTCCAGAACATCACGGGCATGCAGAGCGTATTGCCGTCCGGGATTCGCGAGCATTCGGATTTCCCAGGGCTCATGATAGACCGCGCCGCTTTTGATCAGGCCTTGGCGACTCAGGCCTCGTCTGCGGGGGCCTTACTGCAAAGCCAGACGACCCTAAAGGGCCTGGATAGAGACGGACGGTTTGCGTTGCTTCAGGGGGCGAATGGCGAGTCTGTGCGCGCCCAGTACCGGGTTTTGATCGCGGCCGATGGACCACATTCGGCCGTCGCGCGTAGCCTGGGATTGGCGCCGCTTGCTACGGTCGAGACGCGTCAATATCGGATGCCCTTATTGCATCCGTATGCGGATACAGATATTTGGCTTTCGGATGAATTTCCGGGAGGCTACGGGTGGCTCTTCCCGAAAGGGTCTGTCGCTAATATCGGCGTCGGCGCGGACCTTAGGTTCGTGGCGAATTTAAAGGCCCCCCTCGAGCGGCTGTGTGCGAGCTTGGTGTCGGAGGGGACCGTGGGACCTGCCGTACTGAGTCGTACCGGGGGCGCGATTCCGGTGGGGGGAATGCGCTTACCCTTAGTTCATGAAAATATCGTGTTTGTAGGGGATGCCGCGGGTCTTACCCATCCGATTACGGGCGCGGGTATCGCCAGCGCGGTCGTTTCCGGTGAGCGGGCAGGGCAGGCCGCGGCCGCTTATGTAGGCGGGGCGATGGATGCCTTAACCGGTTACGCGGAAGAAATGCAAGACGAGTTTGAAGACAGCCTTGCGCGCGCGGTCTCGCGGCGGCAATGGTTGATGGAGCGCTGGCATACGCCGGCCGCTCATTTGGACGCGACTCATAAGCGGGGCTGGATCGCGTTTTCGGAATATTTCGCCGCTTGAATTCTGTTGAGGAGATGATGATGAGCGCTACTGCCGACTCCATTACGCCGATTACGTTTTATCGGCCGAATTACCATACGAAGACGCCCACTATGCGTTCTCCGGAATATGTGCAGATGTCGACCGCGGCCGCCATGACCTTAGGGTTGGTCCCAGGGAAGATGCACAGGACCGGCTGCACGCATTGCTTGAATCTTCTCGTGACATACGCCGAAGGGTGCCGCGCCAATTGCGCCTATTGCGGACTGGCGCGTCATCGCGAAGAGGCGCGCGATTATGCGGATCGTAATTTTATCCGGGTGGATTGGCCTGCTGTGCACTATGACGAGGTTATCGAACGGGTGCAGGCGGAGGCTGATAAGTCTCAGTTTCAGCGCATGTGTATCTCTATGATCACCCATCCCGAGTCAGACCGCGATACTATGACCCTCTTAAAGAAATGGGTTGCGGCCGTCCCCCATATTCCGGTATCGATTCTGTCGAACCCGACTACCATGGAGAAGGCGGATTTGATTGCGTTACGCGATGCGGGCGCGGACATCTTCACCATCGCTTTAGATGCGGTGACGCCCGAGATCTTCGATCGTACACGCGGCAAGGCGGTCGATAGCCCGCATAAATGGTCCAAGTACTGGGAGGCCATGGAATGGGCCGCCGAGGTTTTCGGTCCTGAGAAGTTTGGCGCGCATTTGATATGCGGGATGGGCGAGACCGAGCAGGAAATTTTAGCGGTCGCACAGAAGATCACGGATATGGGCGGGCACAATCATATGTTCGCGTTCTTTCCGGAACGCGGCTCTCTGATGGAGGATTGGGCCCCCGTTGCGAAGGATCAGTGGCGTCGCGTGCAGCTTGCGCGTTTTATCATCGACTACGCCGGCGGTCATATCGATCGCATGCGCTTCGATGACGAGGGTCGTGTCGTCGACTATGGCATGAGCGAAGCGGATCTTGCGGACCTCATAGCGTCTGGGAAGCCCTTTCAAACGTCCGGCTGTCCTGGTAAAGACGACGAGGAGATCTCGGCCTGTAACCGTCCGTACGGCGATTCAAGCCCCTCTGATATCTTGTCGTTCCCGTTCGCGCTCAATCGCCGCGACGTGGAGATCGTGAAGCGTCAGATGGCGGGCGAGGATATCGGTACGCTCTAAAAAAGGACCCTCATGGAGCAAGCCGCTAGTAAACAGAGTTGAAAAATAGGGTAAGCTCCGGTCTGAGAAGACCGGAGCTTACTTTCGAATACCAGGAATGCGAATGGCCGCGTCCGGAGTGAAAGCGGCCAGATGTTTGAGCGACTACAAACGGTCCGTTCCCGGCACGCGGCGGTCTTCAAGAATTTGGAAAGCGGCCGTTTAGCGTTAAATTGAAAGGCGCAGGACGCGTCGACGGGCCCCATAAGCGCTTATCCGAATTCCTGCCCCACTGGAAGCGTAGTCTGTCCTAGTTGTTACGTCCTTCTCTGCTTTAGGCTCTCCCGCCCTCAATATCCCGGTATCCTTTAGGGGCTTTTAAGGAACAGCGCCGGAAAGAGCGCGTGAGAAGCCCAACATAAGATAGGCCGATGTTCCTCTGTTAAAGTGGGAAGTTCTGACACTCATCCACGACAAAGGAAACCGGCCTATGGTTCGGATTGTATCGGGTATCGCCACGCTTCACCCACATCGGGAAACGCTGTGCCAGGCCCCGGACGTATATCGCCCACCCGCGTGTCCGCATTGTGGCCTCGGGGGCCTGTGGTCGCACGGTTGTTATCAACGCACGGTTGAGTGCGGCAGCCCGGTCACATTAGTCGTAATACCAACACCGCGCAGATACGCCGGTCTACACCATCGTGATGTCTTGCATTGAGGCTTTAGACGTACGACAGCATCCCCCGTATCTCGGGAGCAATGGCGGCTTGCCGTTCGCACTCACGTTCGATCACCGCTCTGATGCGTTCGATTACTTCGGGATCGACGTCACTGAGTAAGGTGTCCCGCTCAACCTTGGCTACGCAGCCCCTCATGAGATCGATCATGCGCTGAATTTCGCGCACGACCAGAGCGGCATTCAAGTGGGTGGTTGCGCAAAGTTGTGCCCATTCGATGGCTGTGACTTCCTCGATCAGGAATGCATCACCCACGGCCATCGCAAGATTCTGGTTGACGTTCTCGATGTAGAGCGTACTGCACACCAGATCGTAGGCCGGGGCGAGCACATGACCGTTTGATGTCATGAAGAACGACAGATTCTTTGCGTGCGCATCCGCATTGCCGATCAACACGTTAAAGATCGTCCAGCGCAACAGATCGAGCCGGTCGCGGGCCGGATTCACCGCACAAGTTGCCGCATCGATAAAACGGGGCAAAGAAGCGCCATCGCGAAGATGCCTCACGTCGCGTCCTTCACCATAGATGCGCTCATACTTGTGCGCAACAGGCAGGCCAAGCAACTGGCAACCATCGATTGTATGCGCACGTCGGATCGCATCATCCTGGCGCCGTCGATCAAATCGCGCTATGAGTAACACTGGCTCTGGAACATGATGCAACTCGACCGGAGCCACCGGCAGGCCGACCGCATGAGCGAGCCGCATGCAGAAAAACTCGTTGCTGGTCAGCCCGGCAAGCGATAGCCGTATCGGCTCGGGCTTGAGGATATGTGTCGAGGCTAGGTTCGGCCCTTCGGCTAGGTACCAGTGATCGCCTTCGACCAGCAGTGCGAGCTTGTCTTGGTAGCCTGCGATCGACAGGCGCACCTTATTATCCCACACGGAAAACGGCAGGTCGGCTCGCTGACGAATCCGCTCCGACAACTCAGCGGCCGGCACCAGTCGCTTTTCATCGTGATCTGAGGTTGGGGCGCCGGCCACTACCAGTCGGATTGCGCCGGCCATTTCCCGGCCAAGCCCGACCAGCAGGCCGGCAAGATTCGATTTGCTGACCCTGAGCGCTTGCACGGCATCATCGAGAGCCTGCCCCTCGGGTAGCAGATTCTCGAAAAACCGGCGCACCTGCACGATGCGTGCGCCAGTCGAGCTATCCGCTGACGGCTGCATTGGCAGCATCGGGCTGAGCGGGTAGCCGTCTGGCCGCGCCAGCCAAGAAGGATCGTAGTCAAACGCAAAGCTATCAGCGTCCGCGTCGTGTGTCAGCCTGCCCGCCAGCGCGGTATCTAACCAGACCTCAAGCTCCATAGCGGGGATTCGCAGGTTTTTGCCACGTCAGGCGAAGACCAAGCCCGTTAGCTACCTTGATCGCCAGCGCGAGCGATACCGTGCCGGTGCCGCGCTCAAGGTTCTGCATGGTGTTCTTGGACACACCGATGACCAGCGCCGCTTCTTCAAGCGTCATACTGGAGCGCGTGCGTACTGCGCGAAGGGCAAGACCTAGATCTTCGGCGTCGTTAATAAATGGCTGATCGGGTATAGGGGAGGGGACAACCTTTCGCATCTGTATAATCCTCCTATAAAAAGATTATACGCGCAAAGAACCTACTTGACACTAAAAATCCTACTACAGGGTATTTTTTGATAAAGAGCCACAGTAATATGCATTAAATCCCCTCTTAAGAGGATTTAATCGGGCTTCAATCTTCTCAATACCTGGTATCGTGCCCGAATACGCACTCCCCCATTTGGCTTCACCCCCTATTTGGGACGGCTTTTTGACGGTACGACCGGTAGGCCAAAAGGAATTTACAGCTGCCACTCGCTTCAAAAAGAACTCGTGGTAAAACTTTTTGATCTCTTGTTTACCGTGAATCTCCTCACCTCTCGCCGGTTTCACGGAAGCATTCGCGGAAAAACAATCGATTAATTTTTGGAACGCGACTTTGTCTGTTCCGGCAATATCAGATAAATGAAGTCTCCCCCCGCTAAACACCAAACGCAGGTGTTGTAGCGGGGGTTTCCAAGGTCAACGACCAGAGCGCTTGGGTGTTACCACCCAAGCGACTTACCACGGTCTCACCAGGCGGTGGTTGCGTTTCCGCAGCCGGTTCGGAGCCTTCCGCCCCTACCTTGATTCTTGTAATCCCGCACCGTTTTTTCTCTTTCTGTACACACTTCCCGGCCAGTAATTGCCGGACGCCACGCAGGGCAATCACACGTGCCGCATTGTGATCTGCATGGTCGGTGTTTCCGCAGCTTAGGCAGACGAATGCGGATTGTGATACCCGATTGTCCGGGTGAATGTAACCGCACGCGGCACATTCCTGCGAAGAGTAGAACGGTGGCACTTCGATAACCAGCTTGCCTTGACGGCGCGCTTTGTACTGCAAATACGTTTTGGTCTGTCCCCACGTCGAAGCCAGAATGGATTTGTTGAGGCCGGATTTGGCGGCAGCGCCGTTCTTGATCCAGCGACCCTGTTCGTCTTGCTTGGGCTTGGGCTTGGGCTTGGCCTTCTTGGTCATATTCTTGACCTTGAGCGCCTCGAACACGAACAGTGTGTAGCGTGGATCGGAGCTGAGTGTGTGACTGGTCTTGTGAGCCACATCCCGGCGCACGTCGGCACCGTACCGCTGGTAACGCGCTACACGACGCTTT
>Ga0307375_10002393_pt1 | contig 19230 bp, 28 predicted proteins | sample TR1MG_FD_202531 | JGI IMG/M metagenome (GOLD analysis project Ga0307375, IMG submission 202531) | Soil microbial communities from Risofladan, Vaasa, Finland - TR-1 | ecosystem: Environmental > Terrestrial > Soil > Coastal area > Acid sulfate soil | place: Finland: Risofladan, Vaasa | collected...
GGCCAGGGTCTGGAACTGTGGCGCATCGACATTGACACCCTGTTGGAGCAGGACGAGAACGCCCGCGTTATGTCACGCGCAATGTTCAAACGGCTGGAGGATACCATCGGCAGGGACAAGCGGCTCGGGGCGCTTCCCTTCTGCGCTGCCACCGATAAGGGGATCGAGATCGTCTCTGGTCACCACAGGATCAGGGCGGCCAGGGAGGCAGGGTTATCGGAAGTCCACGCCATCGTGGACGTCACGGGCCTGAGCAAGGACCAGATTCGAGCGAAGCAGTTGGCTCACAATTCAATCTCTGGCGAGGACGACGAACAGGTGCTCGCCAGAATCTACAGCAAGATCGCGGACGTAGAGGCGCGGTTGGAGTCGTTCATTGACCCGAAGGTGGTCGAGAAGGCAATCCAGAAGGCAAAGGCAATCGCCATGGACCTCAATCTCAGTTACCGCATGGTAGTGATTACGTTCATGCCCATCGAGTACGACAGATTTGTTGAGGCGGCCGACAAGGTACAACGGCACATCAGCAAGGACGTGCTGGACGTGTGGCTTGCCAGCATTGGGGGAATTGAGAAGTTCCGCGAGGCGGCGAAGCGGGCGGGCCTGGTCTATGAGGTGCGTGCGATGGGCACGGTGCTGGACACGATGGCCGAGATAGTCTTGGCCCAACTCCAGGAGGAAGCGGGCGAGGCGGGGGCCGAGCCTGGGACGGGAGAAGTATTGTAGCATGGACGGTGTAAAGAAGTGTCGAATTACGCCGAGGCGTGAGCAGCGCATCGCCACTGTTGCTCGCGGCATCGTTTCAGGCCGCACACAACAAGACCTGGCGGAAGAGTTCGGCGTTTCGCAGCAGCAGATAGCGAAGGACTGGAGCATCGCTATAACCAGGTGGCGTGATTCTGAGTTGGTAGACGTTAACGAGGTCAAGAACAAGCAACTTACAGAACTGGACGCGGTCAAGCATGCAGCGTGGGAAGCGTGGTGGGCCAGTCTGGAGGACAGGGAGAAAGTCGTAACAGAGCAGCAAGGTGACAATGGCACCCCGCGAGTCAAGGTTGAGAAGGAAACGAAAGGCGGGGATCCACGCTACCTGGACGTGATTATACGCTGCTGTGAGCGAGAGGCGAGGCTGATTGGTCTCGATGAAGCGGTGAACGTGGACCTGACCACGGGCGGGCAGCCTCTCAGGTTCACGACGGTCGAGGTTGTGAAGGACTATGGGCCAGACGGTAAACCAGTCGGTGACTGAGGGAGCGCGTGAGTGGTCTTTATGAGATCGTCAATGGCAAGCTACGACTCAATCTCCATCCTGGGCAGACGCGAGCGTGGGACAGTGGCAGGCGCTTCGTGTTCATGCTCGCGGGCGCGCAGGGTGGTAAAACTGGGTTCGCGCCCTGGTGGCTGGCCCGCGAGATATATGGGGATCTCATCTTTCACAATGCCCCACCAGGCCAGGGGCCAGGGGACTACCTGGCGGCTACATCGTCCTACGATTTGTTCAAATTACGCTTCAGGCCCGCCATGTTGGAAGTCTACGAGCAGGTTCTCCAGTGCGGGCGGTATTGGTCGGGCGACAAACTCATCGAACTCAAGGACCCTGAGACGGGCAAGTTCTGGGCCAAGCGTGCCAGCGACCCCATGTGGGGGCGCATCATTCTGCGTTCGGCCTCGGCTGGTGGCGGGCTCGAGTCGGCTACCGCAAAAGCGGCAGTCCTGGACGAGTGCGGCCAAGAGGAATTCACTCTTGAGACCTGGGAGGCGGTGTTACGCCGACTCAGCCTCGCCACCGGCCGAGTGCTGGGCGCGACAACCTTATACAATCGGGGCTGGCTCAAGACCGAGGTCCACGATCGGTGGCTGGACGGCGATCCCGACTACGACGTCGTCCAGTTTCCGAGTTACCTCAACCCTGCCTTCCCCAAGAAGGAGTACGAGCGGGCGAAACGCACACTGCCAGAGTGGCGGTTCCTCATGTTCTACGAGGGGAAGTTCGCCAGGCCGGCCGGCCTCATCTACGGCGACTTCACAGACACCATGCTGGTGGACCCCTTCAGCATCCCCCCAGACTGGCCGCGCGTGGTTGGGGTTGACCCTGGCGGGGCGAACACGGCGCTGGTGTGGCTGGCGCAATCTCCAGAAGGAACCTGGTACGCTTACCGTGAAAGCCTCGGCGGGGGCGTTTCTACGCCCGAGCACGTGGGGGCGGCCAAGGCAATCATCGGCGGCCTGCAGGACATCGCCTTTGCGGGTGGGGCCTCTTCCGAAGGGCAGTTCCGCACTGATTGGAAAGCGGCGGGGCTGGCAGTCGAGGATCCGCCAGACGTCGGCGTGGAGGGCGGGATCAGCCGCGTGGTGGGGCTGGTTCGCGGTGATCAGTTCCGCGTGTTCCGGACCCTCAAGGGGCTGCGGGACGAACTCGGCACCTACAGTCGCAAGGTGGACGATGCGGGGCAGCCAACAGACGAAATTGCGGACAAACGTAAGTTTCACCGCCTGGACGCGCTGAGATACGCCGTGGCCCACATTTTGGGCGGGGGCAACAAGGCAGACGAGGGCGGGTTCGCATTTTGATGGAGGATGGTATGGACGTTGGAACTGGCAAGACGATATACACGGTGCCCGTGCCTGTAGCAGCGGCAGCGAAGGCGCTCCCTGACCCCACCCAGCCAGTGGATAGCAAGCAGATCCAAGCCACGCTGGGTGACCGCAATGCGTTCACGGGCTGGTGGCCGCTCCTGCAACAGCACGGTATGCTCAAGACAGAGCATAGTAGAATCATCGGCAACCAGGGGATACCTGGCAACTGCAATTCTACACTGCGCAGTCAGATGGCCGGGCTACAGTGGCGTGTCATCACCAGGGATACCAGAGAGGAGACCGACGAAACCAAGTACTACAGTCTGGTGCTGGGGAATGCGCGGGATCAGCACGGCGCGCAGATCGGGGCGGCTGGCCTATTCGACCTGGTGGCTCAAGACGTTCTCAATTCCCACGAAGCCGGCAACGCTGAGGTGGTGCGCATCAGGGGCGGGCGATACGATGGCGTGCCGATTGCCCTGTATGCCGTTGACGCGGCCAGCTTGCGCTGGCTCCCACGGGGCGCGGAGGACCCCGAGCCTATCGCCCAGATCAACCCCGACTCCCTCTTACCCATTCACGGTGGTGGAGGCGCGGAGGTGCGGTTCGCACAGGACGAGATCATGCACGTCGTGTGGAGCCGCTACCAGTCGGGTGGCCTACAGTGGTACAACCGTCATCCCGTGCAAATGGCGTGGGTGGCGATCAACTGCTTGGCGGCGGGGGATGACTACAATTATTCCTTATTGACAGAAGTCATCCCCCAGGGCTTGCTCAATCTCGGTCCTGGCTTCGACCGTACCAAGGCGATGCAGTGGCGGGATGCGTGGCGGGCGGCGCGCCAGAGCGGGAAACTGGAGGACATCGGTCTGCTGTGGGGAACTGAAAAGGTGGAGTTCATCAGGTTCAACCAGGCCCTGACAGAGCAGCCCTACCAGCACATGGCGTACTGGTATCTGACCACGGTCACGGGGGCCTATGGTATGTCGCCTCTGGACATCGGCTTCATGACGCAACTCAACACGAAGGCCGGTGCGGAGGTGAGTGTCGAACTGAGCAAGAACAAGGGCTTGGCCCACCTGCTGAGGGTGCTCGGGCAGGGGGTCGAGTTCTGGATTCTGCCCGAGCACCTGGCGCTCGATTGGCCCGACCTCGACCCGACAGACGAGCAGGTGGAGGCGGGCACGCGGGAGGCCAATAGCCGCGCTATCACGACCGCCTTTGCGGCTGGGCTGGGCTGGATCACTCAGCAAGAGGCGCGGGCGGAATCGGTGCGGCTGGGCGTGTTCGACCTGGACGTTGACGAAGAGGTCCCACAGGTGGGGGACCAGGATGAGGCGGAGGAGGATGACACGGGCGAGAAGGATGACACGGGCGATGAGGAAACGGAAACCGAGGACACCGAAAAGGAGGGGGAAGAAACCGAGGCAGAGGAGGAGGTCGCAGCGGCGCTGTCCCCCTACCTCGCCAAGTCTCATATCCCCAAGGTGGTTTCCATGACCTGTCCCTTGTGCGGGTTCGATAAGGTGAACCAGTTCGATGCGACACACGGCAACCTGTGCGTATGCATCGGTTGCGGTTGCACGTTCGACCCAGAGGTCGAGTCGGTCCCCATGACCTTGACGCTGGGGGTTGGCAACCTGGAATAGCAGGGAGCACTTAGAAAGAGGAGGCATAAAGTGAACAAAGGTGAGGATTTGAAATCCCTTCCCCCGCTGTCGGGCACATCCCTTGACCATGGCCTTACTGGGCAGTCCTTTCCCCCGCTGTCGGGTACATCCCTCGACCATGGCCTGTCCACACCCGTCTCCGCTCCAGGGATCGCCTACCTGGACGGGCGGGACTTCGAGGCAAAGCCCCCGCTCACGGTCATGCGCATTAACCTGTGGGACGGCGTTCCGCGCACGTGTGTGGTAGCCACCGTGCGGCACGGGCAGCGGGTGCGTGTGCTGAGACGGGAATGGGAAGAGAGCGAGAAGCGGTACTACTATTTGGTGTGGCGCTGGTTCAAGTTGGGCTGGGTGTCCGCACCGTTCCTCAATCCTTTTCGGATGGAGCCGATAGGGGATAGGCTTTAGACGGGAGGCATGAGATGGGTAATCGCGGTCTGGGAGTAGTGAATCACGCGGCAGAATTGGGTGAGGAGATTGCTGAGCTGATGAGTAGATCAGATCGGCGGGAGGATTACTGGTATACAGCTGAGGAGGTCAAGGTCCTTACACCTATGGCCATGTCGGGGGCATCGTTCTGTATCAGTGCAGACACAACACGGTTCGATGAAGCCCTGGCGCAGTACAAAGCGAACCACGCCCCCAAGCCCGAGTACGTGCTGGCGTGGGAGTGCGGGGACTGCGGCCATAGGTACTACGGTGACTTGCCGCCCGTACATTGCCTGGGCTGTCAGGGATCACACTATAGACCCCTCAAGCTGCGGGTACAGGATGCGGAGCAGTCAGACGCAGTTCCCAGTTGGAAAGACCACGTAAAGCCATGGCTTGAGGCAGTGTGCAGGCTAGAGGAATCAGCCTTCATAAACGGTAGGGGGAGGCACTATGCCAGTACAGGAATGTGAACTCAAGGGCAAGCCAGGCTGGCGCTGGGGCCGCCGAGGCAAATGCTATACGTACACCGAAGGGGATGAGGAGGCCAGCGACCGCGCCCACGACAAGGCCGAGGCCCAAGGCGCAGCGATACGGGCGCGCCAGGCCGAGGGCAAGACGGCGGCCAAGGCGGGCGACGGGGAGGCGGAACTGACCCAAGAGGAGCAGGACGCGCGTGATGCCAAACTCAGACAGAAGTCTCTGAAAGCCACGACCGAGGCGATCGTGACCGTGATGGACAACTCGGACGGGCTGGCGCGTCTCAGGGCAATCTCAGACGATGAGTGGGCGGAAGCAGAGGCCAAGAGCAATGGAACTGAGTGAAACATACATCGGGAGGATAAGACATGGCGTTAGCATTTAGATGCCCAAAGGGTCATAGTTACGTCGCCCCTGACATTGTAGCACCTGGCATGGGCGGATGTCCCATTTGTCGTGCTGAGCATTGGGCAGCGCTATTGCGTCGGGCTGCACACTATGCTGAAACATTGTATAAACCAGAAGATGCGCAAGCACTGAAAGAGTGGGCGGAGGCCAAGAGCAATGGAACTGAGTGAGCGGCTGGTACAGTTGGCGCAGGAACTTGGGGCGACTTCGGTGCACCTGGTCTACTTTGGCGCATCTCACAGGTGGGGCGTCATAGCGATATGGGGCGAAAACGAACTGATGCAGTTTGCCCACAAGGGCACGCCAGAGGATGCAGTAGATGCGGCATTTCTAGGAACACAAGGCAATGAGCATGCATCACACCATGCAGGCGATTAACCAGTTCTGGCGCTACGCGATGGCTGATCCTTCGGCCATCCCGCTAGAGGACAGGGCGGAGGTCAACGAAGCCAACCTGTTGGTGGTGTTGAATGAGGGAAACTTGAGGGAGAGACTTGCGCGATTGATGGGCGAAGGGGTTGCTCCCACTACTGCCCAGGCACGGGGGCAGGGAGGATAGGATTATGCCGCTCGACTGGCACTCAGTTGTCAACACAATGACCGACGTCCAGCGCCTGGTCCACCTGGCCATGCGCCAGGATGCAATTGACGAGGACCGCACACGTACCGAACTACTCAAACAGGCGCGCCGCATCTTCGAGGAGGAGTTGACCATACAGGCGGGGCGCGTGGGCTGTCCTGGTCGGCGGGGGCGGCTGAGCAACGGGCCTATCCTGACAAAGGTGAACGAACTGTGCAAGACGTGGGCGACCAGTCAGACGAACACCTACAACTACGACCTGGCCGGCGCGATACTGAGCATTGCGGCCGATACCCCCACTGCCAACCGCCACGTCTACGCCAAGCGCCTCCAGGAGTGGGACGCGAGCCGCCAGTCTCAGCGCGGCCCGCTGATCGCCCAGTACATCGAGGGTGCTGTCCGCGCGCTGGCAAATCAGCACTTCTACGAGCAGAACGGGGCGGCGCTGGGATACGCGATACTGCAACCGTCCGAGGCGGTCTGCCCCGTCTGCCAGGGCTGGATACAACGCGGGGAGGTCCCGCTGAAGGTGGCGATGAACAATCCTCCCCCTTACCACTTTCGATGCTTTCCACCTGATGCATTGGTTATGCTTCCTGATGGCTCAGAGAAACACATTGATCAAATAACGGAAGGGGAAGTTGTTGCTTGTCGCGGAGGGGCTGGTCGGGTAATCCGAGTATTTCAGCGACATACGAAGGAAGTTCTTTATCGCGTCTCTGTTCACGGTCGAGTCCTTCAATTAACAGGAGATCATCCTGTGCTAACCCCTCGCGGGTGGCTTTCCGCGCGAGAGTTACAAGTTGGTGATTCGGTGGTGCTGGTGTATTGCCATGGATAGCGCCCTGGTGACAAGTAGCACACACGGTGATAAGGTTATAAGGATGATTACAATGTGTTTCAGCCCAGTCATAGATATGATGCACGTCAAGTTGGGCCACGTCGCTTGCGGGCCTGCCGCAAAGGACGCAAGTATTTCCGTCACGGCGCTTGATCAATTTCCTGATGGTATGCCAGCCCTTGCCACGATACCCGTCTCGCCCACCCTTCCAGTGACAGCACTTTTCTCCTGTCAGCCCATAGGCAGGGTTGTTCTCGCCCGTTCTGCTTCTCAGGCGTTGCATAGCTTCTGGGCTGAATTTGCGGTTGGGGTGGCGCTGCGGATGCTCGCGTACATATTCTATGTAGCAGTCGTGATTACAAAACTTGCGTTTTGCATGGGCGTTTTTACGTCTATTTGTCTTGCCGCAGTTGGGGCACACAACGTCAACGCTGTGTCCCCGGTCTCGCAAGCGGCAGCCGCACTTTCGAGAGCACGCAAGTGGCTTGTCGGTACCTTTTGGATATGTTTGCCTAAAATAGTGCCTGGTGACAGTCCTTTCCCGTCCGCACCATTCGCAGGTATACGTGATCATCGTCCGCTTCCGTGGCATTGTGACCTCCTTGACAGGTCTTGGCTTTTTGGTGGGGCGTCTGGCAGCCAAGGTACCAGATTTGTCAGCGGGTGATCAGCCCGCTCAAGCCCGCTATTATTATACCATAGGGGTGCTGAAAATGCAAGACGTAACTGGGATCATTGACGTGATAGAAGTTGAGGAATACGATGGACTGGTGTTCAACCTGGAGACGGAAGATGGCGAGTATGTTGTTAGTAATGTTGTGGTTCACAACTGTCCGCACAATTTCGTGACTTACCCTGCCAAGTGGGCACCTGATGACTGCCCCCTGCTGTGGATGGGGGAATAGTAAACAAGAGGAGGACAAGATGAAAAAGGACATGCTCAAATTCTGGATTGCGAGCGCAGCCGCTGGGTTAGTGCTGGCGCTCCTTCTCATGGCACTAGAAGGATGCAGGGGGACAGGCCCCACCCCCACGGCCACAACCGCTTTCAGGCTGCGGACGTGGCTGGCAGCAGGACTCATAGCACTTGGGGCCTGGGTGCTCGGATGCAGATTGGAGGAGCGGACAGTAGACGCGTGGTACCCGATCCCAGAATGGGAGCCGCCGTTCCTTGAGGACGTCCTGCTTTGGAACGGTCTGCGCTACGTGGTAGGGATTCGGGGCGGGGACGCGCAGTACTACGTGGCACAAGAAGCGGCCCCGTTCCGGGCTACCCACTGGGCATGGATAGATCCCGCCCCAGAGGATGAGGACGGGGAAGGCGAGGCATAATGCCGCTTCGGTCGCGCATCGAGTGGCAGGGGCTGTCCCGCTTCACGGGGGTTCTGGAGGCGGGTAAGAGACGCATCCCCGCTAAGTTCAACGACCTTACCCGCAAGGCAGGCGGTATCGTCTTGGACCTCTACAAGGACAACCTCAGCGGGCGCGTGCCCAGTACGGCGGCGCAACCGCTCCCTGTGGGGATCCGCTCGGGGAGGCTGCTCGAGGGCGCGAAGTTGACGCAGGTCAACCAGTATCGGGTGGACATTGAGAACGACGTACCCTACAGCGGCTTCATCGAGGCGGGGACTTACAAGCTCGCCCCGCGTCACCCGCTGAAAGCTGCTGTCGATCAGTTCATCGGGGAGGACCTTCCCGATGAGGCACGGAAGGTCATGGTCGAGATATGGAGAGAGTAGAGCACCGCTACAGGCAAGTGGCGCATAGGGCGTGTGCATCACACGAATAACATGGAGGCTGAGAGATGGTAGTTATACCAGAACCTAAACCTATGACTTGCCCACGGTGTGGTTACCACCAGGATGATTCGTTCGACCAGTTAGCAATGCAGCCGAAATACCTTCCACCTGAGCGGCTGCTACCCGTCCACAAGTGTCCCAACTGCAAGCACCTGTTCGCCCTGGCCCCAGAACCTCTTACGGGGCAGGGGCAGGACGCCAAGCAGGTGAACTGATGCCTACCTGGTCAACCCTAACACCATCCCAGCAGGCAGAGGCGCTGGCGGCGGTCACGGGCGGGGAGAGCATAGATGAGGTAGCACGGAGGTTTGATTTAAAGTCGGGCAGTTTGGGGCGTGCAATTCGTAAGGTACGGCAGAAAGCACGCGGTGGGAGTTCTCTACCGCGTGAGCAGGTTATACGGCAAGAGGACCTTAACACCACCACGATTGAGAGCAAGACGGCGCGCATCAAGTCGCTCGACCAACTGTTGGCGGAATGCGCAGTTGACTTGACCATCTGGCGCGTTGACCACTACCTGGTCAACAAGTGGGAAGTGGGGACTAAGACCCCAGAGGGCGACGTGGTAGTAACCCCGCTGTTTCAGGTTAAGGCGTGGCTGGTGCGCATCAATCCTCAGCCCCTCTTCCCCGCCGTCCAACCTGTGACCTGTAACCTGGCGATGGCCGTCCCGCCAGCATCGAGCAGGGACGGGATACGGCGCTCTCTGGTCTGGGCCGATCCTCACTTCGGTTTCACCCTGGACCTGCGCACGGCGCGGCTTACCCCGTTCCACGATCGGCGGGCACTGGACGTGATCCTACAGATCGTGGTCGCGGCGGACGTGGATCGCGTAGACTGCCTGGGTGACCTGGTGGACTTGACGGAGTGGACAGACCGCTTCGTCCGTTCGCCCGAGTTCGCCCGTGCGACCCAGCCTGCAATCCTGGAAGCCCACTGGTGGCTGGGGCAGATGCGGCTGGCAGCCCCACTGGCGGGCTTCAGGCTGCATCAGGGCAACCACGAGAAGCGCATGGAGGACGTGCTGTCGGCTCACCTCCAGGCGGCCTACGGCCTGAAGGCAGCGGACGAACTGGACCTCCCGCCGGCCATGAGCATTCCAAAGTTGCTGGCCCTCCACGAACTGGGCATCGAGTGGATCGGGAACTATCCCGATGACGGTGACTGGCTCAACGAGACGCTGAGGCTATCGCACGGCGACACCGCTCAATCGGCACCAGGCAGCACGGCGCGGGCGATGGTGAGTGACTCCGACACGACGGAAGTTTTCGGCCACGTGCACCGCATCGAGTGGGTGAGCCGGACCAAGCGCACGCGCGACGAGCAGCAGGTGCTGGCGGGCTTCTGCCCTGGGTGCGCCTGTCTGACCGATGGGAGCGTACCAGGGAGCACGAAGCAGCGGCAGTGGCAGAACGGCTGCGCTATCGTGGACTACGAAGTGAACGGGCGGCGCTTCTCCATTACGCCCGTGGTGATAGAGGATGGGCGCGCAATCTGGGACGGGCAGTTGTTCGAGGCGCGCGACAGGCTCCCCGACCTCCAGGCTGCCTACCCTGGATGGAACTGGGGGGATTGAGTACTACACTGTGCTTGTAGCGCACAGACCCTTGACGACTAGCCGCTTATGCACTATACTGGTGCCAACCTAGAGAGGGAGGAAATAGCATGAGATTCGCAATACAGACGTCACGGGATGAGCGGTCACAAGGGAAACCGATACCATATAACCTTCCAGTGCAGTGGCAGGATCAGCCAACGCGCAGCAGGAAGGGGTATTGGTGCATAGAGATTGAGGACCTGAATGCTCTCATGGCATTGAGCCAGAAGACGGCAAGCCCTATCATAGTGACCCTCAAAGAGCAGGCTTCGGTGTTTGACCCCGTGGGGGTTGACATTCTGACTATCTATGATGGCTATCTCGAGTAGGTCTCCCACTTCACTGTGAACTAACCCAAGGCCCGTCACCTGGCAGCAGGTGGCGGGCTTTTTGCTTGCTCCTCCGCAACCTTAACATTTTTGAAAATCACTGTCAACCCCTTGACAACTGGTTAGTTGTGTGCTATAATATAGACAGTTGAGATAAGGGACCAGACTCAGGGAGGACAGAAATGAAAACCTACGGATACGCGCTAGAAACAGATGATGGGGAGCACCTCAATCGGTTCGACACGAAGGCCGAGGCAGACACCGCGAAGGCGGCGCGTGAGGACGAGAACGTTCGCAGAGAGGCCGAGGGATGGGGCAAGGCAAAGCCCCTCACGGTTCGCCCGATTTATGACCGCAGGTGGGCGTGAGAACATAACTCAGGGAGGACAGAGCAATGGCAAACGAGAGAACGACCAAGCAAATTACAGTTACTGGCAAGTGCGGGGCGCTCGTAGTGGCCGAGGCCGACGTGTACGAAAACGGCGTCATCGTGGCCGCAGTCGAGATGGAGCACGTTACGTGCTGCCAGTTCGATAAGGCGCTGCGGCGCGAGTTCCCAGGCTACACGTTCTACGCCCACATTGAGGGTGACCAGATCGTTGCACAGGCAGACCCCATCTAGGAAAACAGGGCAATGGCAAACTATCTTTTCAGAAACAGACCCCCTGGAATCGGATGCCAGCCAGACGGCTGGGTGAACCGCGAGACCTGGATGCCGGCCAAGGAAATTCAGGAGCGGTTCTTTTTGGGCCAGGTCGAATACGCCGAGCCGCTCCCGTTCGAGCAGGTGAAGCGATACGAACTCTGGCCCGAGAGTGAGCTTGAACGAGCCGAGTACCTTTTCTGGCTCGAAGGCGAGGACGCTGGGTGGCTGCGCACTGACTACCTCTCACAACCTCTTGACAGACTGGAGAAATATGCAGCTCGATACGATCAAAAGGCGCAGGCGGCACTTATCATCTTACGGCACCAGACAGAAAGGATAGAGGCGCTATGAGCACTCAGCACAATTATACCCAATTGATTGCCGCAATCACGGTGGAGAAGAATTTGACCGAGGACGCCCGCACCACGGACCAGCAGTCCTATCACACCATGCGGCGGGACTGGCTCCAGGGCAAGGCCGCCGTCCTGAAGGTCAAGGTGGATCAGGCAATAGCCTTCGGCCTTGACCGCTTCATCGCAGAACGGCGCTCCCCCAACTGGCTCGATACTTTCATTAAGGTCGAGGAGCGGGAACGGGCGCGGCTGGAGCGGGAACGCGGCAGCGCGGGACTTGAGGCGGGCGCTCGGGCGCGGCGGACCTTCGGAGTATAGGGGGCATACAAATGAGCACAGAAGTGGTGACAGGCATAATCGAACCTTGGAGGCGGTGTGATGGATGAAGAGCAAAGATTAACTATGAGCACAGAAGTGATGACAGGCATAATCGAACCCGCGACCTATGCGGGTACTGACATGTTCAGGGTTGAGGTTCGGCGCAACGGGATCGCTACGAGCGGCCACCTGGTGAACAAGGCGAGGATGGGCGCATTCGTGGAGGAGCACCAGTTTGCCACCGTCACCATGGGCGACCAGGTCCTCGACCTCTCTGATGCCCGCCTCGACATTTCCCCCTACTTTGAGGGGGACCGCGCGGCTCTGATCATCTGGCTGAAGGATGCGGTAAAGTACCATCAGCGGATCGTAGAGGAATACAAGAGGGGACAACGCGGAAAGAACCTTGACGCGGCAGGGCGCTCGGAGATGCTGGCGGTAAACAAGGCGGCTCTGGTAGACGCGGAGCAGCAGTTGCGGCTGCAGCAGGCGGCTCTGGCGGTGGGGCTGTGAAGGGGGACACGATGGGCAAGTGGACATACGACAAGTTGGGAGCAGCGATTGACCGCCTCCCTTTTCCCGACAATGAGGCGGAGCGGCTGGCCTACTGTGAGGCGCTCCAGGAGGTATTCGAGGCTGCTGGGTGGACTTGGGAGGAGTGGGACATTGAACTTGAGCGGCGGATTGACCAACGTTCAGCTGTCAAAAACTTGACAATAGCAGGTTAATGTAGTATCCTGTTAACGAACTGGCGGACCGTCTCTGTCCTGGGACTCCCTGAGTATCACTGCTCATTGTTCCGCCAGGTTGCCCTGGTGGGACGGTTCCCGCCAGGGCAACACCTAAAACTGAATAGATTGTGACGAAGGCCATAGGGCACGTTGCCTATGGCTTTTTTCTATTTAGGGAGGATGACATGTCTGTAGACGTTCAACTGATGGACGGGGAGTTTCGGTTTCTGGTCCCCCTCGCCAAGGCGACGGGCGAGGGTGACAACCTGTTCGTGGAGGGCATTGCCAGTGACACGGGGATGGACCTCCAGGAGCAGCGCATTGGCTTGAAAGGTCAGCAGTCAATGGCCTGGTGGGCCAAGGCGGGCAAGGTAGCACTGGGCGGTGAGGCTGATCACTTCCAGATTGCTTTCGACGACGACCTGGGCAAACTGGTGGACGGCTCTGTTTCGGACCAGGGCGAGTTTTTCATCAAGGCGCAACTGGACACCGACAACCCGCGTGCGGTCGGGCTACATACCTCGCTGGGCAAGGGCAAGCAGTTGGGCCTATCCGTGTTCGGCAAGGTCACCGAGTTCCACGAAGACGCGGGCATACCCGTCATTGATGGCGTACAACTCACCCGCGTAATGGTGACCCCCAGCCCGGCCAACCCGCGCACCTGGCTGGCCGACGTCGCCAAGTCCCTACACTCTGACCAGGTAGCCACCCAGCAAGAGGGGGAGGGCACGGGCGGGGCGGTTGTGACGGCGGATGCTGCCAAGGGGATGTTCTTGGACGCCCTGCGCGAGGCAATCGCGAATGATGAGGCGATGGCCCCCGTGATGCAGCAACTCGACCGTATCACTGGCATTGATGGGCTTCTGTCGCTTCTGTTCGGTGTGGCCTACGACGTCTACGATCAGGTGGAATGGGGCGGAATGCTCCCAGAAGACGCGGCGGCACTTCTCAGTGAAGCGGTGGATGAATTCAAGTTGGAAGTCGTCTCAAAGGCTCAAGCGGCAGGCATTGAGGGGACGACCGTTGCCAAAGACGGGGAGGCCCCAGCGCCCGAGGCACCAGGGGATCCCGCCAATGATGAGGTGGCCCCCATCGAAGCCCCTGCCGCTGAGGCCCCCGTTCCTACTGAGAAAACCCCTACTGATGGCGAGGAAGCCCCTACTGAGGAAGTGGCTCCCGCTGAGGGCGAGGGGGAAATCGCACAGGATGAACAAGCCCTTGAACCTGCCCCTGCTGAGGAGCCACCCGTAGAGGATGAGAAAAGCCCCGCTGAGAGCGCACAGGCACCAGCCCCCACTACTACAGGAGGTGGTGTCATGCCACAAGGTAAATCGCTGTCTGAGATTGCGCACGTATTCGCAGACGACCGCACCGCAGAGGTTTATGCCCAGGTTGCTCCGCAACCCGCCCCACAGCCGTCCCATCCCGCCGTCATGGTGGCGGACACTTTCGCGGAGGCGGTCAAGCGACTGGTGCAGGATGGTCAATTGAGCACCGATGAACGGCGGCAAGCTGTGGCCCTGGCCCTGGCGGCCACGATGCAACGCATGGAAGAAGTTCTGCCCGCTGCGCCAGCAGACAGCGGGCTGGAAGAGGCACCCGCCTGGGCGCGGGCGCTGGTAACGAAGGTGAACGACCTGGAGACCGCTCTGCAACAGCAGACCACGCTCCAGCAACGGCACAGCGTGAATGTCAGCGCTGGCAGTGCTCCCAGCACTCCCCCAGAGACCGTGGACAACCCCACGCTACCGACTCGGAAGTCTAAGGTTCCCGACCTGCAACCCAGCACGGTGGTGCAGCGGACCCAGACGCTCCGAGACATAGCACTGCAACTCGTAATGGGCAACACTGATGCCCTACGGTTGCCCTAACGCTTACTCTCTGGGAGGAATGACACAATGTCTATGGTGAACGCAGTAACGGGCAAGTCGGTTGACCCGGCTATCATGAGTGCCCTTTCCGCGAGTTTGACCGTTCAATACGGCATCACGATTGCCGAGGAGACGGTCGCCCTGTGGGGCATGAAGGCTCCACTGTACCAACGGCTGATGACCCTCGGGCCGGCCACGATCAGGCCCGATGCGGCAGCCGTCTACTCGATTCTGACCGCGGCTGACTTCACGGGTTCGGGCGCTGGCGCGGCCTTCGCGGCTGGCGGGGACCCCTACAGCATCAACCCCACGCGCGCCATGTACGCGGTGACCAAGAAGTCCTACGGCGCATCGGGCGGCGTCAAGGACGTGGACGTGATCGCGAGCACCATGCCTGGTGCCCCCATCTCCATCAACACGGATAAGTTCGCGGACGATGCCGAAATGCTCCTGGCCCTGCTCCTGCAGCGGACCCTGATGGGCATTGACTACGACATCATCCACGGCAGCGTGGCCGCAGACGCCAACGCCTTCGATGGTATCGAGACGAAGGTGGTCAGTGGCACCAGCGGCTTCTACAAGGACAAGGCGGGTGCGACCCTCACCGCCGGCCTGATCAACGAGCACATCGCCTGGATGATGGCGGGCGGCTCGTCCCCCAAGGGTAATGGCCCCATCCCCACGGCGATCTACTGCCACCCCGTCATGCACCTGGGGATCGTCAACGCCTACGAGAGCCGCACGCTCGCCAGCATCAACATCACGGACGGCAAGACTGGGACGCTGGGCCTGTGGGCGACCAGCATCGTCACGCCGGCGGGTGAAATCCCTATCATCTCCGACAACCGCTTCACTATCACCAGTGACGGGACGAGTGTGACCGGCGATATCTTCTTCGCGGTCGAGAACCACAACGGGGTCCGTATCCTGTACCCCGAGTGGCAGGTCTACCCGACTGCCGTCCCGCTCGGCAAGGTGATGGGACGCGGGCGGACGACCTCTACCGAGTTGGCCGTCTGGTCTCACCTGTGCCTGGTCGAGCGTACCAACTGGTGGGCACAGGGCCGCATGGCCAATCTCAAGGTATCGTTTACGCCTACGGTCAGCGCAGCCTCTGAGTAACGAGGGCGCTTGACCTCTTTCGACAAGACTGGGGGAGGACCGGTGACGGTCCTCCCCCACCCTCAAACTGGCAGGGAGGAGAGATTGAGAGCAACAGCAGCGGGCAGAAAACAAACTGGCGGTAGCAAGCCCAAAATCATCGCCCTGCCAGGCGACCTCTCGGCCTGCGGGTACTACCGCGTGTTCGCGCCCCTGGCGGCAATGGAGCGGGCGGGGCTGGCAGAAGTGCATCGCCCCGAACCCACAATTGACGAAGACGGCCACGTGGACGTGCGGATTAACACTGAGGATCTGAAAGGCTTCGATATTGCCGTATTCCAGCGCCAGCCAGAGATGCGTATTCTGGCCCTGTTCGGGCACGCGCGGCGGTACGGCACGAAGACGGTCTACGACGTGGACGATGACCTGTTCAACGTGCCGCCCAACTCACCCGCCTACCTGGCATACGGTCGGGACTGGCGCAGGGTTGGGGGGTTGGGAAAACTGGTGGGGCGGACGTATCAGGAATTTCCGCCTGTTAGCGATGGGAGAATAATACTCGATCCCAAAAGACGCGAGTACGCGGCATTGGAGCACGCGGCACACGAGTGGACAGACCAGGCGCGGGCGAACTGCGCAGGGATCATTCGCAACATGCGGGCCGCCGACCTGGTGACGGTGAGCACCGAGCGGTTGAGGGAAGTATATGGCGCGCACCGCTCCGACCTGGTGATCCTGAGGAACCAGATCGAGCCGCGTGACTGGGCTGGCGCAATCGAGGACCCCTACCCCAAACCAGAGCAGGAATGCTGGATCGGCTGGGCTGGAACCAGGACCCACTACGCCGACCTGAAAGAGATCGCACGGGCGGTGGTGACGGTCTTGCAGCGCAACCCCAACACTCGATTGGTGCTGGCCGGCTTCCCAGAGGCCAGATCGCTCTTTCAGAAAGTCACGGCACAGGTGGTCACGTTCGACTGGATGCCTATCACAGACTACCGCCGTATCGTAGCCGCATTCGACATCGCCCTGGCCCCCCTCGATGCGATCAAGTTTAACGAGGCCAAGTCCGACATCCGCGTGCTGGAGGCGGCACTTTGCGGCGTGCCCGTGGTGGCGAGCGAGACCACCTACGGGGATACTGTGAGGGCGGGCAACTGTGGGCTAGTCGCCAAGACGCCGCAGAAATGGATCGGGCACCTGGAGCGCCTGGTCCACAACCCCGACCTGCGCAAGCAGATGGGGGAGAACGGTAGGAAATACGTCACGCGCAAGCGGACGTATGACGCCAATGCCTGGAGATGGGCGGAGGCGTATGCACAACTCATGAACTAAGGAGGCTTTACGATGAAACACAAAATCGTCTTTATCGCTCTGGTCACTCTGATGCTCACGATGCTGATGACTTCTTGCCAGGGAGAACCGACCCTGGCGGCAGTCGCCCCAGCGGACGTCTGGGCCAGGGTACGCGAGTTCTGCCTGTGGCTGGTGAGCATTCCAGAGGTCAAGTTCATCGGGGCACACGTCCTGATCAACGTGCTGGTGGCCCTGGCCGCGGCAATCTACGCAAACGACTTCAAACTGTACAAAGTGGCCGAGTTTCTGTATCGCAAGCTGTTGCCCTACATCCTGGTCTACACGGCGGTCCGCATCTTCGGGGACGCAATAGGACTGGCGTTCCTGGCCGTCTCGGTGTTCGCGCTGATCGAGGTCGCCTTGCTGGCGGACCTGGTCGAGAACCTGGACGTGCTCGGGATCAAGTTGCCAGACAGGATATACAACCTGGTGAGCAAGTCGGACTGACACTTCACTGTGAACCGAGGCAACAGACGAAGGCCGTAGGGCGCGTTCCCTGCGGCCTTCATTTTATGTTTCTGAGATGACTGGAGGTTGACATGGCTGGTGTGACGAATAAGGGAAAAGTCTCGATATTGGGCTGGGTCTTCCGAGGAGCGGCGCTGCCAGGGCACTTTTACGTTGCACTGGTGACGAGTGCTGTGGCACCGACCGCCGTAATCAACACGTTCGGTGAGTTGACTGAAATTGCCGACACGCAAGGCTACACCACTGGCGGATACGAATTGAATCTGAACGAGACGGACTTCGATACGCTCACTGAGGATGACATCTCGGGCCAGGGCTTCGTTCAGGTCAAGGACGTGGTGTGGACGGCAACGGGGGGGAATCTGCCAGAGAGCGGGGATGGGGCACGATATGCGGTGCTCCTAGATGACAACGTAACGGTGGCCGATCGGTTGGTGCTGGCATACTGGGATCTGACGGCGGACCGGACGGTGAGCGATGGACAGACACTGACGTTGCAGAATTTGGAAATAGATCTGAACGAATCGTAGCGATATGGCGCGGCAATTCAATAACGTCTCACTCGAATATCTGGAGCGCATTGCCAGCGTGCCCGTGACTGGCCCGCCATTTACGATGGCCTGCTGGTACAACACGGGCATCAACAATTTGGGTCTTGTCCTGATGCAAATCCAGGACAAGGACGTCGAGGATAATTATCACCAGCTGGCTCTGCTGGGGGCAACCGCGAATGACCCGGTGGGTGCATATTCGCGGAAGGGCGACGTTGTTGCGACCACGTCCACGGGGTTTTCGACAAACACCTGGGAACACGCCTGTGGCGTGTGGGCGGCTGCCAATGACCGACGCGTATACAAAAATGGTGGGAGTAAGGGGACCAATACAGGAACATCGAACGATGCCAATATAGATTCTGTAAGCATTGGCCGAGCAGGTGATTCTACTCCGCTCGGCTACATGAGTGGGGCCATTGCTAGGGCGGCTATCTGGGACATTGCGCTATCAGACGCCGAGGTGGCTCTTCTCGCAAGTCCCAATACGTTGCCAAGTGAGGTTCAGGCCGACCACCTGGTGGCGTATTGGGAATTTCTGGATGACGATGATGATGAAGCCGGCAGCTATGACCTAACGGCGTACAATACGCCAGGGTGGGCGGCACACATTTCGATGGCGGTCGGCCCGTCGGCTGGTACGGTGGTGGCGGCAGCCAGCGGGGGAACGGTGGTGCTGGGATCGTTGGCGCTGGGGCCTACGGCCGTGAGCGTGGTGACGGCCTCGGGCGGGCCGGGGGTGGTGCTGGGGAGTGTGGCGGTGGGGCCGGCGGCGGGGACGGTGGTGGGGGCGACGAGTGCGCCGGTGGTGGTGTTGGGGAGTATCGCGGTAGAGCCCGGCGCGGTGGGGGCGATTGCGGTAGCGGCGGGGGGGACGGTGGTGCTGGGGAGCATTGCGGTAGGACCCTACCAGGCCGAGGCAATCACGACGACGGATGGCCCCACCGTCGTGCTGGGGAGCATTGCGGTAGGACCCTACCAGGCCGAGGCAATCACGACGACGGATGGCCCCACCGTCGTGCTGGGGAGCATTGCGGTAGGACCCTACCAGGCCGAGGCAATCACGACGACGGATGGCCCCACCGTCGTGCTGGGGAGCATTGCGGTAGGACCCTACCAGGCCGA
>Ga0307375_10002395_pt1 | contig 19213 bp, 18 predicted proteins | sample TR1MG_FD_202531 | JGI IMG/M metagenome (GOLD analysis project Ga0307375, IMG submission 202531) | Soil microbial communities from Risofladan, Vaasa, Finland - TR-1 | ecosystem: Environmental > Terrestrial > Soil > Coastal area > Acid sulfate soil | place: Finland: Risofladan, Vaasa | collected...
TGTATAGACCGAACAAAATTGAGATTTGTAATAATTAAGGCTCAATATTCTTGCCAAAATGCTGATCCTTGTATAATATTTACTCCCTTTCAAGGCACGTTTAATCAAATCAGAATATATAGATAATTTAACGGAGGAATCAGGGAAGTGCAGAAATTAACAGAGAAAGATTTAGCAGAACAACATGGGATTAAAAATCCCGCAAATATTTACTATAATCTTCCAATTCCCACCTTGTATGAAGAAGTGATAAGAAGGGAAGAGGGAATTATCGGAGAAGAGGGAACGCTTGTTGCCTATACCGGAGCCCATACCGGACGCTCTCCCGCAGATAGGTTTATTGTTAAGGAAGCGGGAACTGAAAATGATATTTTATGGGGGCCTGTAAATAAAGCTATTTCCCCTGAGCATTTTGACTTATTGCATAAAAAAATTCTGGATTACTATGAAGGCAAAGACTTATTTGTAAGGGATCTCCAGGTATGCGCACATCCTGATTATAAAACCAATGTCCGTGTTATTAATGAATACGCGTGGCACAATGTTTTTGTAAACAACTTGTTCCTAAGACCCGGCCCCGAAGAGCTGCCGCATAAATCAGTGGACTTTACAGTTCTTAGTGCACCTGGTTTGAAAGCTGACCCTGAAACTGATGGAACACGCTCAGAAACTTTTATTATATTGAATTTTGAAAAACGTATGGCTATTATTGGCGGGACTGAATACGCAGGTGAAATGAAGAAATCTGCATTTTCTGCACTAAATTTTCTTCTTCCTAACCAAGGCGTATTCCCTATGCACTGCTCAGCTAATGTTGGAAAAGATGGAGACGTCGCACTGTTCTTCGGGCTTTCTGGAACAGGTAAGACAACCTTATCTGCTGATCCTGACCGAGCCTTGATTGGTGATGATGAGCATGGGTGGTTTGATAATGGTGTGTTTAACTTTGAAGGCGGCTGTTATGCAAAAGCTATTAAGTTAAGCGCTAAAACCGAACCTGAAATTTACAATGCTTCTCTTAGATTCGGTTCTGTATTAGAGAACGTAAAAATTGACAATGAAACAAAGAAGATAGATTTTGACAGTGATGAGCATACTGAAAACACAAGGGTTGCCTATCAAATTGATTTTCTAACAAACATAGTTCCTGAAGGTGTTGGTGGTATACCGAAAACAATTTTCATGCTCACATATGATGCTTTTGGTGTTCTTCCCCCTATTTCAAAACTCACGCCAGAACAAGCCATGTATTACTTTACTCTTGGATATACAGCGAAAGTAGCCGGTACCGAGAGGGGGGTAAACGAGCCGCAAGCTACATTTAGCTCATGCTTTGGCGCTCCGTTTCTTCCAAGACCGCCATTATTTTATGCTGGAATGTTAAAAGATAAGCTTGAAGCGAGTGGAGCTACAGTTTGGCTTCTAAACACCGGGATTACCGGCGGCCCATATGGGGTAGGCGATAGGATGCCGTTGCCACAGACACGAGCACTAGTAACAGCAGCGGTTGATGGAACTCTGGATAAAGGTTCTTTCAATGAAGTTGAGATCTTTGGTTTGCAGGTTCCTACATCATGTCCTGGTGTAGATGAAAAGCTTCTTGAGCCTAAGAAGAGCTGGAGCGACCCAGCGGAGTATGATTCTAAAGCAGCGGAACTTGCAGCAAGATTTGAAGAAGAATTTGCCAAGCATAAAGCATAAAAACTAAAATCTATGGGCAGCCTTACCGGGCCGCCCATAGCCCATTAAAATATCTCTAAAAGTTTTTGTAACCTCTATTTTTCTTGTACTCAAAATTTATAATCACATACTTTGATTTTCTGAAATAAAGTCTGAAACTGGAATTTAGTACCAGGATGTGCTAAAAAATTGGTATTAATTCAACATAGGAGATTAATAATGGATTTTATCAATAGAGAAAGTACTTCATTTGTCGTTGTTGATGTTCAGGAAAGACTTATGGGTGCCATGCCTGAAGATATTGCTGAAACTAATTTGAAAAACATGAAAATTTTACTTGAGGCAGCCAAAATACTAGGGATACCCGTAACCGTAACTGAGCAATATCCTAAGGGGCTTGGGCCTACGATAGAAGAAATCAAAGAATCAGTAGGTGAGGGTTTCTCTCCTGTAGAAAAAATTGTATTCAGCTGCGCAAGGTCTCCGGAGTTTGAATCAGCCATTAACAAGATAGATAAAAAATCAGTTCTTTTATGTGGCGTGGAAACGCACGTATGTGTACTACAAACTGCAATAGATATGGTGAATAAAGGCTACACCGTATATGTACCTGCAGATGCTGTAATTTCAAGACGTGAGCTTGACTGGGAAAAGGGTATCAATCTCATCGAAAAGGCAGGGGCCATTGTAGGTACGACCGAGACATTCTTGTTCCAATTACTTGAGACAGCCGGAACAGATGAGTTTAAACAGATATCTAAGCTAGTTAGATAAAATTAGCAGTGCCTAATTTCAGCCGATACAATATGGCTTTATGTTTGTGTAAAATATTGTTGAATTTTTACTTAGACGTATCTCAAATAGTTTAGATGCGTCCCCAAGGGGATTTGAACCCCTGTTTACGGCGTGAAAGGCCGGTGTCCTGGGCCAGGCTAGACGATGGGGACCTAACTTAGTATGAGCCGTGCAGGATTCGAACCTGCGGCCCACTGCTTAAAAGGCAGTTGCTCTACCTACTGAGCTAACGGCTCATTAATAAGGCCAACAATATATCATGTGATTATGCATTGTCAAAGAATCTAGTTATTATCTCTAATCTCTAGATCGCCTTAAAATCTAGGTACTATTTAGCGGATTTCTACAAAATAATATGGCATCTCGTTTCTCCTCACCACAATTTAGGAATTTTGCTCTAGCAACAGCTGCTAACTTCTTTTTTTTCTGCAACTTTTCTTCGTTTTTTCTCCTGCCTTTGTATATAAAAGATTTAGGCGGCAATGAAGCTAATATTGGCTTTATAATGGGCTCGTTTGGTATCACTTCCCTGGGAGCAATCCCATTTGTTGCATATCTAGTAGATAAATACGGCAGAAGAAGATTTATGTTATTAGGATATGGGATTATGGTACTAGCTACTCTAGGCTATCTCTCTATATCCCACTTGTCCCCAGTTTTCTATTTGCTGCGTTTTGTTCAGGGAGTCTCATTCGCTTTTGCCTTTACCTCGGCCGGTACATTTGTGTCGGATTATATTCCCCCCGAAAGACGGGCGGAAGGGCTCGGAATATTCAGCGCGTTTACAATCGCATCTTACGCAATCGGTCCTTCGTTGGGAGAACTCGTAATTAAGCTTTTTGGTTTCCATTTGTTTTTTATCTATGCCTCCTTTTTTAGTTTAGTAGCATTTGTTCTCACGATATTTGCAAGAGACGGGGAATTTGTCCGCTCTAACGACCCTTACGGGTTTGGTTTTTTTCGCTTAATAGCTTCTAAGAGATATTTGCTAATTCTCGTATCCAATTTAATTCTTGCCGGAGGTTTGGGGGCAATATTAAACTTTGTTGCTACATTCCTACGTTCAAAAGGACTGGCGGCATTTTACTTTTTCCTGACCTACACGGTAGCAGTTACCGCAGTGAGAATATTCGGGGGGCGTATTTCAGATAGTCTCGGAAGAAAGTTTATAGCCTCACCTTGTCTTTTGGCGGTCTCAATATCTCTTGCTGCCATGTACTTTGTGGATAATGCTTTAAGCGCAGTTTTAATATCACTCTTCTTTAGCATTGGATATGGGTTTTTATACCCCACCCTAAGCGCCATGGTTATTGATAAAGCTAAATCGGATGAAAGAGGAAAGGCTATGGGGGCATTTAATGCCACTTACAGTATAGGGATCAACTTTCTGGCATTTCCGCTCGGTCTTATTGCGAGGGATTTCGGATATGAGGTTATGTATCTTATAACAGGGTGCCTGGTATTCTTGGGCTTTTTGCTTTTCACTTTTTTTCAACCGAGCAGTGAATCTTGAAAATGAACTTGTTATGAATTACTCTTGCGAGCAATGAAAATAAAAACTGGTGATCATGTATTAATAATTTCTCCTGATGAAAAGACCTTTCTTGTTGTAGTTTCTGAGAATAAGAAAATGGGAACGCACAAAGGTGAAATCAATCTTGGTGACTGTATCGGGAAATCATTTGGCGAAAGAATACATTCGAATTTAGAACACGCCTTCTTGTTGCTCGAGCCCACGCTTGAGGACAAAATGATGAAGGTCAAGCGGCACACTCAGATTATCTATCCCAAAGATGCCGCCTATATGATTCTGAAAACGGGGCTTCAATCCGGAATGAGGGTCATTGAATGCGGTGCAGGCTCAGGCTCTCTTACCATGGCTCTTGCAAATGCGGTAGCTCCCAGCGGAATGGTCTATGCCTATGATGTTAGGGAAAAGCATCTTGATAACGCAAAAATGAATATTGAAAATGCCGGATACTCAGATTACGTAGAGTTTAAATTAAGGCAAGCTCAAGATGGCTTTGATGAAGAAGATGTTGATGTAGTTATTTTGGATCTTCCCTCACCTTGGGACGGTATCGCATCGGCCGCTAAATCACTAAGAGGTGGCGGTAGAATTGCAAGCTTATCGCCTACTTATAACCAAATTGAAAAGTGTGTTGAGAATTTAGAAAAGCACGGTTTCGTATATATTGAAACGCTTGAATTATTACTCAGGTATATACAAGTCAGCACCGGCAAAACAAGACCTGTGGACCGGATGGTTAGTCATACCGGGTTTCTCACCTTCGGCAGAAAGATAATATCTGAAGAGCCCAATCATCAACAACTCAGTGAATTCGCTGCACCTAATAACTCTTAATGCACGTTTTTAAAGGAAACTTGAGATGAATCGTAATCGAAGAAAGATTTCATATCTCCTTTTACTTGTCTTAATCTTTGGGGCTTATTATTTTTTTGCAAAAACAGAGAAAGCCCCCGATTCTGCAGAGTACACAGTTCTTAAAGTTATAGACGGCGATACTGTAATAATAGATGATGCAAAGAATTCCCGTGTCAGATATTTGGGCATTGATACGCCCGAAATCGGACATCAAGATTCCCCTGGGGATCCAATGTCAAAAGAGGCCACAGATTTTAATGCTGATTTTGTTCAGGGGAAAAAAGTCAGACTTGAGTTTGATAAGGAAAAATACGATGTCTATGGAAGGCTTCTTGCCTATGTATATGTGGGAGATGTTCTTGTAAATGAGGAGCTTCTAAGAGAGGGTCTAGCGACCGTTCTTATTATTGAACCAAATGGTATGCATTCTGAAATTATTTATGATGCTGCTGATGAAGCAAAGAAAAAGAAAAAAGGCATATGGGGAGATTTGAAATATTTAGTGCCCCCCGACAGCAACCAGCGGTTTCAAACTGATCTTGATAAAGCTAATCGCTATGAAGGAAAACGAATAGTTGTTAGTGGGAAGATTGTAAGTTCCCGTAAATCCAACAAGGTTGTTGTCTTAAATATGGAAGATAAGCTCGATGTAGTTATTTTCCCAGATGATTGGGAGAATTTCGGGCATTTTGGTATAGCGCCCGAGAACTTTTATCAGGATAAAAATGTTGAAGTAATTGGAAGAGTTAAAATGTACAAGGGAAAGCCGAGCATTGTTGTGGATCACCCCATGCTTTTAAGGAGGCAGTTTTGAGCCTTGGTGATTTTTTGATAGAAGGGGCAAGAGAGCTTGGTGTTATAGTTTCTGATGACAAGTTAAATCTCTTTCTTTTGTATCTCGACAATCTAAAAAAATGGAATGAAGGGATAAACCTGACAGCTATTAGAAATGATAGAGAGATAGTGTTAAATCATTTCATTGATTCACTTTCAATAGTTCCTTTTATAGAAAATGACAAGAGTCTCCTTGATATTGGTTCGGGCGGTGGTTTCCCTGGGATACCGCTTAAAATTGTGCGCCCGGCACTACAAGTAACTTTACTTGATTCGGTAAATAAGAAAGTTTCATTTATGAATGACACTGTCAGGAAACTACAACTTAAAGATATTCATGCAGTCTGGGGTAGGGCGGAAGATATAAATAATAAAGTGCCTAGAGGAAGTTTTGATTACGTAGTTACCAGAGCTGTCGGGAGTATTTCAGATACCGCCAGGCTGAGCTCCCCTTATGTGTCTGAAAATGGAGCTATAGTGCTTATGAGGGGAAAGAAAGGGCCCGAAGAGTGGATTTTAGCAAAAGAGGAAATCGGGTGCGATTTTGAACTTGTAGATAGCAAAGAGTTTACTCTTCCACAAAGCGATTTAGTAAGAAGTATCTTTATTCTGAAACCAAATAGATCATCCAAAAGCTGAAATTCTTGACCACAAATAGTTTGAATGTTAGTTTAAGTGCTCTTTAATGCATGAGGTGAATATGAAAACTGTTGGTGTAATCGGGGGAAGCGGGCTTTACGAAATTGAGGGACTCACGGATGTTGAGTCTATTAGCATTGATACTCCATGGGGCAGCCCATCTGATGATTTAATCGTAGGCACTTTGGGCGATACAAAGATGGTATTTCTCCCCAGGCACGGCCGCGGTCACAAACTAGTGCCCTCGGAAATAAACTTTAGAGCAAATATTTACGCAATGAAGAAAATGGGTGTGGAATGGATTGTATCCGTAAGTGCTGTGGGCAGCATGAAAGAGCATATCTTTCCAGGTCAAATCGTTATTCCTTCACAGTTCTACGATCATACAAAGATTAGAGTTTCGACATTCTTTGGTGATGGAATTGTAGCTCATGTGTCTATGGCTGATCCCGTATGTGCCTTGCTTTCAGATGAGCTTTACAACGCCTCAATAAGCTCGGGCGCAACAGTTCATAAAGGCGGGACTTATCTTTGTATGGAGGGGCCACAATTCTCTTCCAGAGCTGAAAGCAATATATACAGAAGCTGGGGGGTAGATGTAATAGGCATGACTAACGCAACTGAAGCCAAGCTTGCCCGTGAAGCTGAGATTTGCTACGCTAGCCTTTCATTGGCTACCGATTATGACTGTTGGCATGAGCAGCATGACGATGTAACTGTCGAAGACTTGATCCAAACTCTGAATAGCAATGTTCAGATGGCAAGGAATATTATAAAAACTGTAGTTCCTGCAATTAGCGAATCCAGAGAATGCCCATGTTGTAATGCTCTTGAGAATGCGATAATCACCCCAAAAGAAGCTATCACTCAAGAGACTAAAGACCGTCTCGAAATACTAATAAAGAGGTATATAAAATGAAATTACTAGTTGTTGGTTCTATGGCACTTGATACAATTGAAACACCGTTTGGTAAAGAAGATAACATTCTAGGAGGCTCTGCATCATATTTCTCTTTGGCCGCCAGTATGTTTACCGATGTAGGGATAGTGGCTGTGGTTGGAAAGGATTTTCCGGAAAGCCATTTAGATTTACTGAGATCAAAGAACATAGATCTTCAGGGTGTAATCAGGGAAGAGGGGGAAACCTTTAAATGGGAAGGTAAATATGGTTATGATCTTGGAGATCCCGAGACTCTCGGTACCTATTTAAATGTATTCGAAGATTTTAATCCTGTAATACCTGAATCATATAGTAATGTAGATTACGTCTTTCTTGCAAACATAGACCCTGAGCTTCAACTAAGCGTGTTGAATCAAGTTAAGAATCCAAAACTTGTAGCGTGTGATACTATGAATTTCTGGATTAATAATAAGGTTGAGGAGCTTAAAAAAGTTCTTAAGCATGTGGACATACTGCTTATTAATGATTCAGAGACCAGAGCACTTGCAGGGGAGCCGAGAATTACGACTGCGGCAAGAGCAGTGCTTGATATGGGGCCTAAGGTCCTTATTGTGAAAAGGGGTGAATACGGAGCTCTTATGTTCTCAGGTGATGATATTTTCTGGGCCCCGAGTTTCCCGCTTGAAGAAGTAATTGATCCTACGGGCGCTGGAGACACATTTGCAGGAGGGTTTATGGGCTATATCGCAGGTAATGATATAACTGAACCCGCAGGATTTAAGACAGCCGTAGTTAACGGCAGTGTTGTAGCATCTTTTACAGTAGAGAATTTTAGTGTCAGAAGGCTGTCAGGGCTTACGAAACAAGAAATCAACACTAGATTTGCTGAATTCTTAAAACTGTCTAAAGTTGACTAGATATTATCAGTAAATACTGTTTTTTTGCAATCCAGATTCACTTCATTATTGAATCGGATTGCCGCTATTACAAGAATTGAACTTTTCACTATATTAAAATCGTATATACTTTCTTTGTATGATTGACCTCCATTGCCATTTGCTCCCCAATATTGATGACGGGCCAAAAACCTGGGAGGAGAGCCTGGAGATGGCCTCCATAGCCCATCAGGACGGCATCAAGGGCGCTGTAATGACCCCTCACTGGATTCAAGGCACCAACTGGGAGCCTAAATCATCAACCGTAATTGAAAAGGTAAATGAATTTAATATCAGATTATTAGATGCAGGGATAGATTTTAAGGTTTATCCAGGTATGGAGATAGGTATAACGGCCAATTTGGCTGAATTCGTTAGCTCCGGCCGCATACTGACACTCGCTGAGGGGGAGTGCTTGTTATTGGAGATTCCATTTTACTCGCTCCCTTATGGGCTTGAAGAGATAATCAATAGTTTGCGTAAGATAGGTAAGAAAGCCATATTGGCTCATCCCGAAAGAGGCAAGGAATTTCAAGAGAACCCAGCTAGAATTCTAGATTTCAAAGAACTGGGGGCATTAGTTCAGATAACTGCGGGAAGCTTATGTGGAGATTTTGGAGATAAGGCCAAAAAGTGTGCATTAGAATTTGCAAAGATGGGCGTTCTCGATATTGTGTCCAGTGATGCTCATTCCACCCGTAGAAGGCGCCCAATAGTATCATCAGGGCTTAAGGTATTAGAAGCTGAGATAGGCTCGGATAAAATTGATGAAATTATCGAGGATTCGTATAACGTCATAGGTCTTAAATCAACTACTTAACACTAAGAGTTGAAGTTGAGAATTTAGCCAGCTTTAGAATGCTGTATGAATCTTAATCTAAGATTATAGAGAACATCGTTTAGCAGCTTATTCTCATTATCATCCAAATTGCCGACAGTCTTGTCTTTTAGAATTTCCAAAATCTCAATAGTATGCTTAGCTGCAGGAAGATTTACCGTTATTTCCTTAAGCTGAGGGTCATGAATTTCTCCCATATGGATTAGAGATGAAGCGTTTAATGATAGTATGAAAGTGGAAAAATCCATTGTTAATCCGCCTGAGTCTTGCAGAGTTTGCTTTTCGCTCATAATTTCAGAATCTCCTTGTAAGCTAATTCTATTTTAACTTCTTCCTTTCATATAATCGCTGTATTTTGTTCTCGGATCATAAGGGCTAGATTCAGCTAGCTCTTCAAAATTTTTTTTGTCACTATCTTTTATATTATCAGGCATAACTACTTTAATCTCAACATATTGATTCCCTCTTTCTTTGGATTTTATATTTGGTACGCCTTTTCCTTTTAGTCTAAGCTTTGTGCCGTTCTGTACACCTGAAGGAATAGTTACCTTTGCAGCTCCGTCGATAGTTGGGACATCAACCTGTTTACCCAAGGCGGCTTCATAAAATGTAATAGGAAGTTCAAGATATATATCGTCTTGTCTGCGCTTGAATATGGGGTGCGGTTTGACCTTAATTCTTAGATACAGATCGCCCTGATCACCTCTTCCACTTGATTCTCCTTTGCCTTGTACTCTAATTCTTGACCCCGTGGAGACTCCCGGCGGTATCTTAACAGATAGTTTCTCTGTGTTTACATTATTTAGTTTCTGACGGCTGATTGTAATATCTCGAACTCCGCCTTTGATTGCCGTATCAAAATCTACTTCGATCTGATATTCCAGATCTTTTCCTTTTACAGGCTTTTCTCTTGATGCCTGGCTGAAAATATCTCGAAACCCACCACCACCTCTGTTGCCTGTGCTTGCTCTTGCCCTTGGGTCTCCTCCAAAGCCGAATATGTCTTTGAAAATACCTTCAAACCCAGGGAAATCTTGGGAGCTGTAAGTATATTGATAGTTGCCACCTCCGGGATCTCCAGCCCTTTTCCATGTAGTTTGACCGCCTGGTCTGAATTCGGCGCTTCCAAACATATCGTAGGTCTTCCTCTTTTCCTCATCTGAAAGGACTTCGTGCGCTTCTTGAAGCTCTTTGAACTTTTCTTCAGCTTCTTTGTTGTCTGGATTGTGATCCGGGTGGTACTTTCTTGCAAGACTGTGATAAGCCTTTTTCATTTCTGCTTTAGTAGCGTCTTTAGATACGCCTAATATTTTATAATAGTCTTTAACTGATGCCATTTATTTGTTTAAAGTGTCTAGCTGCCCAAAAAGATATTGTAGAAGACAGAATATCTAGTTGGTGATCCAACGTCAATTCATTTATGCAGTCCAAAAATCCTAATATGTCCTCATCAAAGCTCATACGTTTTTTTGAATAAACTCCATCGTTGCTAAAAAGAAGTTTCCATTTAACAAGATAATCTTTTAAGAATCCGGATCATCATGGAATAGGAGTAGTTGTCAGCTGCAATAGTTAAGTTAATTAGGCCTTTTCGACCGTGTCTAATATGTGTACGGCTATTTTGGTAAATGCCTTTGCCGCTGTGCTTTCAGGGTGCGATTCTACTATCGGAACTCCCCCGTCGCCGCCTATTCTTATCTGCGGATCAATAGGTATCTCCCCTAAGAAAGGTACACCAAACTGCTCAGCCATTTTTCTTCCTCCGCCTCTTCCGAAGATGTCGATTGGCTCTCCGCCCCCGGTTTGCTCTAGATAGCTCATGTTCTCAACTATCCCGAGTATCGGAACATTTAATTTCCTGAACATCTGAACGCCGCGCTTCACATCTATGAGTGCAACCTCCTGAGGAGTTGTAACAATTAAACCTCCGCTTAGCGGTACCGTTTGTACAAGGGAAAGCTGGGCGTCTCCAGTGCCTGGTGGCAGATCGATTACCAGGTGATCGGTGTCGTCCCAAATTACGTCTTCAATAAACTGTTTTATGGCTCCATGGACCATCGGTCCTCGCCATATAACCGTCTCGTCTTCGTTTACCAGAAACCCAATAGACATGAGCTTAAGCCCGAATTTGTTTAGAGGAACAATCTTGTTGTCCTCTGTTGCCTTGGGTCTATCTTTTATGCCGAGCATGGTTGGGATACTAGGCCCCCAAATGTCGGCGTCCATGAGACCAACTTTATCCCTCATCTTGGCCATAGCCACAGCAATATTTACTGCCACGGTGGACTTGCCTACTCCGCCTTTTCCGCTGGCTACTGCAATGTAATACTTGATATCGGGAAGCTTTGCCGACTTTTCAGCTTTCGCGGGCCCCTGTCCTGGCGGAGCTGCCTTGGGTTCACGCGCTGATATCTGTATATCGACATCAGAAACTCCAGGAGTTTCCAGAACTGCAGTCCTGACTGAATCGCTAATTTCTGCTTTTAATTTGTCATCCGGCTTAGGAAGTACCAGAGATACATTGACTTTGGCTCCGTCAATCTGCACATCTTTAACGAGGCCGAATGATACTATATCTCTTGTAAAACCGGGATATTTTACATTTTGTAGTACTTTTTTTATCGTATCAGGACTAAGTTCCATAATTTGTGTTCAAGCTCCTTATCAAATTCCGAGTTTCTCTTTCGCTTCGTCAGACATCATATCAGGATTCCATGGTGGATCCCATACAACTTCAACCAATACATTTTTAGCCCCAGCGTCTTTAATGGCCTCTTCTGCCTGGCCGGCTATCATAGCCCCCATGCCGCAGCCCGGTGTTGTTAGAGTCATCTGCAGGTTGACGTTATTACCAGAGGAAATGGCTACATTGTAAATAAGTCCCAGGTCAACAATGCTGACAGGTATTTCCGGGTCATATACATTCTTAAGAGCGCCGTAAACTATGTCCTCAGTTAATTCGACATTTGTATCAGGCTTTTCAGTTTTATCGAATTTCTTAAAGCTAACCCCTTTATTCGCAGAGTCTGCAGGAGTGTCAGGCTGTATTGTTATTATTTTTTTCATTCCCATGCTGTAACCCTCCCAAATTTTTCTTGTCTGGTGAAATACTTTACCAGTCCAGTTTAGTTAAACAGTTTACCAGTATTTATGTAAAGCTGTAAGTTTACCCTAAATCCCTATATCTTAGGTTTGGATGTTTCCGCAGTAGAAGGTGGAAGCACCGGCAGCTTTAGAGCGTCCTCTGGTATCTCACCTGTTAGAGAATCTAAGAAGATCACGATATTAGAGATTTCCTCATCGCTTAGCTGCATTCCCAATTGACTCTCGCCCATAATGTAAACAGCTTCTCTGATATCCCAAACCTGACCGTCATGAAAATACGGGTATGTTCTGGTAATATTCCTCAAAGACGGCACTTTGAATACGTATTTATCAGCTTCTTTGTTGGTAATCTTATATCGTCCCAAATCTTCTTGGTTCTTGTAGGGCTTGACGACGCCGAATTTCTGATACATTGAGCCGCCAACTCCAGCTCCGTTGTGACAAGTTATACAAGCTTTGGTCATAAATAACTGAAGACCTTCTTTTTCCTCAGGAGTTAAAGCGTTGTTGTTTCCATTAAGATAATCATCAAACCTTGAAGGGGTAACAAGAGTTCTTTCAAATGCCGCAATCGCATTTGCGACATTGTCGTAATTAACGGGCTCATCGCCTTCAAATACTACTGCAAATTCCTCACGGTACTCAGGGATTGAACTTAATCTCTGTATTACCAGCTCAGAGTCGGGCATGGCCATCTCAAGCGGATTAAGCACAGGGCCCTTGGCTTGACCTTCCAAGTCCGGCTCTCTTCCGTCCCAGAACTGGGCTATATGAGTTCCGGCATTTAAGACTGTAGGGGCGTTTCGGCCGCCGGTCTGAAAGTTGTGCCCAAGTGATGTCTCGACATTGTCAGAGCCATATGTGGCGAGGTTGTGACAAGTGTTACAGCTAATAACGCCGCTTAATGAAAGCCTTGGATCGTAGTAAAGTTTTTTACCTAACCGAACCTTCTCGGCTGTTGTAGGGTTTGCCTCAGAAGCAGGCATAGTCTCAGCAAGCGGTTTAAATATGGCTTGCGCCTGTTTTTGGATCTTTTGATCATCCGATTTTGTGTTCTGACTGGAGTTCTGCGCATTTGTTGGTGTTAGAAAGAAAGCGCCAAAAATAATAAATGCTGTAAGAGTAGCTGTATAAATAGTTAATCTCTTTTTCATTGTTAACTGCCCCCGTCTTAGGATATGCTTTTCAAGTTGAATCCTAAATTTATTTTTCTCCTATTAACCCTATCTTCTGAATTAATATGAGAGAATATTATATCAGGGCAATATCCAATATCAAATAATAATTTAACCTAGATAAGAATCATTTGCATTTGCTCAGGGGTTAGTGTTAAACTATCTAAGTGTTTAGGGGAAAATAACTATTGTATTAGGGAAGTTGTATTGGGAAATTTAGATGACTGAAAATAATAATCTTGAAAAGCTTGTTGGTCTATCAAAGGAAAAGGGCTTAAAGCTAACTCCACAGAGGATGGTAATTTTTCGCATCTTATCTGAATGCAATCAGCATGTGACTGTGGATCAGGTTTATCAAAAAGCGAGCGCTGAATACCCAATGCTGTCTCCGGCTACCGTGTATCGCAATATGGAGCAGATGGTGGACGCCGGGCTCCTTACGCGGCTGGATTTAGGCGGGAGTTCAATGAGGTACGATACTAATTTAGAAGAACACCACCACTTTGTATGCACAGAATGTGGGAAGGTATCAGACGTATACTTAGAAGATATTCAGTACAAGATGGATGCCAATCGTTCCCAACTAGGCAAAGCCAAAATCAACTCCCTTGACCTCCACCTGCAAGGTACTTGTGGAGAGTGTGTGTAGGAATCGTAATTTTACAAAAGTTTGTATCTTGAAACATCCAACCACTATAGTATATTTACAGCCCATAAATTCTAGCAGTTATTCACGTTAAAAAAGGATAGTATCTAACAACATGGAATCGCTCTTCAGCGGCAATCTCTCACTGATCATATTCTTCCCGCTTTTAGGGATACCTATCATCCTTTTTCTCTCATATTTATATGAGGATTCAGAAGAATCAATGAAGATTGGGGCTTTGGTTGTAACCCTTATCGAATTCCTTATCTCTATTCCATTATTCACCAACTTTGAAACCGGCAGCGCTGCAATGCAGTTCGTACAAAAGATTCCCTGGATTGAGAGCTTAGGTATCAGCTATCACGTTGGGCTAGACGGTATAAGCCTATTTCTTGTGCTGCTGACTACGTTTATTATGCCGATTACACTTCTAGGGTCATGGCGCTCTATTCATAAGGGCATGTGCGGATTCCTGATATTAATGCTCGTTCTTCAGACGGCGCTAATAGGTACCTTTGTTGCTCTGGATATGATTCTTTTCTTCATATTCTGGGAAGCGGTGCTTGTCCCGATGTACTTCATTATAGGAATATGGGGAACGGAAAGAAGAATATATGCGGCAATAAAGTTTTTTCTTTACACAGCTTTCGGAAGTGCGTTAATGCTGATTGCAATACTTTTCCTCTTCTATTTGCATATTGAGCAATTTGGTGTTGCCTCAATGGATGTAGAAGATTTCTACAAGTTGAGCATACCGTTTGATGGAATTTTGAGCCCTCAGGGGTTAGCGTTCCTAGCATTCTTTTTGGCTTTTGCTATTAAAGTGCCGATGTTTCCATTCCATACATGGCTGCCTGATGCCCACGTAGAGGCCCCAACTGCGGGTAGCGTCATTCTTGCCGGCGTGCTTCTGAAAATGGGCACATATGGTTTTCTTAGGTTTCTGATGCCGTTTTTCCCCGATGCATTTATGGCATATTTGCCAGTCCTCATTGCCATAGCTATTATTGGAATTATTTACGGTGCTATGGTTGCGTTTGCCCAAAAGGATCTTAAAAAACTAGTTGCTTACTCAAGCGTAAGCCACCTGGGATTGGTAATGCTCGGTATTTTCGTTCTGAACATACAGGGAATGCAGGGTGGGATCTATCAGATGATTAACCATGGTATATCAACAGGCGCTCTATTTATCTTAGTTGGGATGGTATACGACAGACGCCATACCAAGAAGATCGAGGAATTTGGCGGGATAGCCAAAGTTATGCCTATATTTGCTGCGTTTTTTATGCTGGCAACGCTTGCATCAATCGGGCTTCCGCTGTTAAACGGTTTTGTAGGGGAATTCTTAATACTGCTCGGAGCTTTTGAGTTTAATTGGGTTTATTCAGCTCTCGGAGCAACCGGGATTATTCTAGGCGCAATCTACATGCTGTGGGCATACCAGAGAGTATTTTTAGGTCCGCTTAATAAAGCCGCAAACAAAGCGCTTCAGGATATAAACCTAAGAGAGATCATAGTAATTCTTCCACTCGCTATAATGATGTTTGTAATGGGTATATACCCTAAGCCTTTTTTAGATAAAATTGAGCCTTCGGTTGAGGCTTTGCTTAACTCTAAATTTAGTGTGATGGCACCAAAATCTAAACCTTCAGACGATCAGAATCCTGATGATGGATTCCGTCTAGTATTTCCTGAATAATATCCTCAGGCTTTATCCCTTCAGCTTCAGCTCTGAAATTTAATACCACTCTATGTTTTAGCACAGCAGGCGCAATTGCCCTTACGTCCTCTGTAGTTGGTGTATATCTTCCGTTTAGCGCTGCTCTCGCTTTGCTTCCGAATATTAGATACTGAGACGCTCTGGGGCCGACTCCCCATGCGAGGCCATTTTTTACAGATTCCGTTGTGCTTGGATCATCGGGTCTGGTTGCTCGCGCCACTTTTACGGCAAAAGAGGCGACATGGTCTGAGACAGGAACTCTATGTACTAGATTCTGAAACTCAATAATTTTGTTGGAGCTTAAAATTTTCCTTAGCTCAGGCTTATAAGTTCCTGTTGTAGTTCGAACTATCTCAAGCTCTTCATCGAATGAAGGGTATGTGACATCAATTTGAAACATAAATCTGTCAAGCTCAGCCTCAGGGAGTGGATACGTGCCTTCCTGTTCAATTGGGTTTTGAGTTGCGAATACTAAAAATGGGGTCGCGATAGGGTATGTCTCTCCGCCTACAGTTACCTTTTTCTCCTGCATTGCCTGAAGCAGAGCAGCCTGTGTTTTAGGGGAGGCTCTGTTTATCTCATCAGCCAGCAGGATATTGCAGAAGATCGGCCCATGAATAAATCTAAAATATCTCTTGTCTGATATATCATCTTTTTCAAGAACTTCAGACCCTGTTATGTCTGAGGGCATAAGATCGGGCGTGAACTGTACACGGTTGAAATTAAGGCTCAACACGTCGGCAAGGGTGCTGACTAGAAGAGTTTTTGCCAGTCCCGGAACTCCAACAAAAAGGGAATGCCCAGAGGACATAAGCGATATTAAGAGCAGTTCCACCACTTTTTCCTGGCCCACTATTACTTTCCCTATTTCAGATACAATTTCATTTTTAATGCGAAAGAGCTCTTCAACTTTTTGAATGTCTTCTCTATTGTTTTCCATTATCTGTTTCCTCATCGAGTAATAATTTTAGAAATTTTTCTTCTCTTTGTTTAAGTTCTGTCTGCCCCTGCTTATCATACAACATTATTAGCGAGGCGTGTACTTCGGGATCATAAGGATTAATTGATACTGCTGTTAAGTACTCTCCCTCGGCTTTGCTAAGATTGCCCTCATCTAAATATATCCTTCCCAATATCATGTGTATATCCATGTGACTGGGATAAAATTCAAGTATTGGGTATAGAACTTCTCTAGCTCTTTTTGTTTCTCCTATTATGTTTAAAGCAGACGCGAGCCTGCTTGATATTATAGGGGAGTATGGATCTAACTCAAGCGCCTTTTCATACTCAAAACTTGCAGGGCTCAGTCTCCCCCTTTGTTTAAGAAGGTCTCCCAGTCTTGTATAGTCTCTTGCCCTGTTGTTATCAATTTCTATCAAGTCTTCGCTGCCGTCTATGGATTTTTTTTCAGTATTTTTAATCCTGACGCCTTTAACACTGACGCCGGGTATCTTTTCTTCAAGGTTCTTGGAACGTAAATCTTTCTCCCAAGATTCATAAAATAGAGGGAAATTCAAATTTGTAACAGATTCTATCGCGGCTTGATAATCGTCTGTGTCTCTTATTGATTCGATAAGATTTACCAACGCCTCCTGACCCCATTTGTCCACTAGATGGCTTACCATCGTGCCCGACTGAGCGAATGCTAGCTGTGCTTCACGTGCGCTTTCGAGCATTGCTAGAGATGGGTGCATCTTTTCAATAGGCACCAATTCGTTTTTTTTGAGTGCTTCTGATAATATGGTTTCGTAAAATGGGCTGATTACATCGTTGTCTTTTTCTTTCCATCTTTTTTCCTCGTACTTGGCAATACCCTCGTGGAGCCATACGGGAACTCTATTCTCACTCTTTAGAAATACAAGATAGTGAACATATTCATGCGCTAAAGTGTCAGCCCACGTATATCCTTTAGGTAATAACCTGGGAGATAGAATCATTATTCTGTTGAACTTACAAATACCGACAACACCTGTCTTCTCTACATTCTTTGCCGGCAGAGTGGAGGCTAGGGTAAAGCTCTTCATATCGGGGTATATCTCAACAATTACAGGGTCTTCGGGATATGCCTCCAGATCAAGCCCTATCTCATAGCGAGATTTCTCCAAGACATCCTTTGCATACTCTGCAAGTATGATGTCTTTAGGATTAGCGTAGCGAATCACAAAGTTTTCACTCGTAATTTCCCTGAATTCAGGTGCGGAACTAGACGCCGCTACTATAAAATTAAGGAAACCGGTTTCTTCTTCTATCTCTTTATTTGATAGTGCTTTCTCTCCGTATTCATTTGCGCTTTGGTAATCCCCTTTATAAAAATCTACTAGCGATTTTAGATAGAATGAGCGAAATTTCTCGGCGTCTGTCTCGGCAATTTTCACTGCCTGATCTACAGAAACTGACGCACTGCTTATTTGCCATGTTTTAATGTCTTTTTCGACCTTATCAAATAGCTCACCAATTTCTGATGAACAAGCGGGCAAAGTTCCACCAATTATATAGGCCGTCAATAAACAAAATAGAATTAGAGTAGATATTAGTTTCATTTAATAATCCTGTCGTAATACTTTTTGTTTAACTCTATGTATCCCTCTGGTGAACCACCCTTCATTGCTTCTAAGATTCTTTGCTTGAACTCCCTTCCGATCTGTGATTCGTCGAGCTCAGGAATCTCGACATATCTGTTGTCTGATCCCTGTGGGCTTTGACCGGATTGCATCTGTCTCAGCATCATTGGAGCCGGGGACCCATTTCCCTTAGCACTCATTCTCATTTGCTGTAGCATATCCTGGGCTTGCTGTTTTGCTTCCTGGAGGGCCTTTAAAGCTTCCTCTTGATTAGATATAGCCTTTGAGACTTGACTCCCTTGGAGGTCTTGAGACGCGTTTCCCATAAAATCTTCTGCCTGTCCTAACTTCTCTCCCAGAGCAGGGCTAACAAAGAAACCACTTCCTAATTCTGATAACTCCTCAGTCAGATCACCGGTTTCCCCTTGTATCTCGTCCTGCCTTTCGGCCATATCTGCGAATTGTCCTTCGTTATTTTCTTGAGCGCCAAATCGTTCAAGGTCGCTTCGTATTTTCTTGGCAAGTCTGCTGGCGTTGTTGATTTCTTCAGATGCTTTACCTAAATTTCCAAAATTGAGATTGCTCATTTCACTAAGACCTTGTGTGCTTTCTTGAATACTCTTTGCATTCTTTTGGGCTTCGTTAAACTCCATGGCTTTTAGCCAATTGTTTAGTTGCTCAGTCTTCTCTATCATTTTCTCAATCAAATAAGCCCCATCAGGATTGCTTTCAATAGGCGAGCTGTTAGCTATCTTCGCTCTAGCTTCTTCAAGATTATTTGTAAGCTCCTTAGCCTTTTTCATTTCTTTGTCTATAAACTCTCTCAAATTCTCGCCTTGTGAATTTGGATTTTCCAGTAAGGATTTCTTTACTTCACTTGTTTTATCTTTGAGTGAAGATTCTTCCCTCTCAATATTTTCAATACGGGACACAAGTTCGTTTAACTTAGACATCTCTTTTGCCATCATGGAAGATCCAAAAGATTGCATGCCGTTTTC
>Ga0307375_10002396_pt1 | contig 19210 bp, 11 predicted proteins | sample TR1MG_FD_202531 | JGI IMG/M metagenome (GOLD analysis project Ga0307375, IMG submission 202531) | Soil microbial communities from Risofladan, Vaasa, Finland - TR-1 | ecosystem: Environmental > Terrestrial > Soil > Coastal area > Acid sulfate soil | place: Finland: Risofladan, Vaasa | collected...
GGTTGAGCCGATAAAGCGCATAGCGCGTCGCAATGTCCGTTTGCGCCGCCGTCGCGATGTCGGCGGCTATTTGCGTCGCGGTGTTGATCCCACTCAGCGTAAAGTTGTACGCAGGCGCAGCTGCCGTACCTACATTGAATGTCGATCCTTTGAGAAAATCTTCAAGCGCTGTCAGGTTGGCGTAATAGGATTCGCGGTTGTCAATTGCGGTGGCGGAAGCAGCATGAATAGGATTTCCATCTGGCAAGTTGCGCTGGAACAGAGTACGAAAAGCGTCGAGGGTGGCTTCAAGGCTGTTGCCAGAAACATTCGATGATGCTTTGAGAATGTCGGTAATGGTATCAATGCCAGCCGCGCCCGACGAGTTGAGCGTAGGAGCGAGGGTGGCGAACAGATCGTAGAGTGCAAGGGATTCGGATAGCTTAACGATGTAGTGGTTATCTATTGGATTGATTGAAGACAGTTCAATAAAAATGCGATCTCGCGTGCCAAAATAATTGCCTACGCCTGCCGCGAGCGTCATACCACCTTCGCCAATCACGTCAGTGATTTTCTTTTGTTCGCCTAATTGAGTGGCATCTACCAACGTGTTGACGCCGAATATGCCTCCCTGTCCGGGGGCGTTATAGGTCACCACGTCTGTCACATTGCCTTGGCTGAATTGCTGCACCATCGCCGCGAGCAAGGTCGCCACATGCCCGCCGAGACTGTGGCCGGTGAAGTGAATCTGGGCAGTGGCGGGGTCTATAGCGCCCAGCCCCAAATTGTCCAGGTTCGAAGCATCGGTGAGCGAATCGAGGAATAAGTTGACACGAACTGCACGCACCAATGCGTCCAATATCGGATTGGGCAAGGTAAGCAAAATTGCGTTATACAACGAGCCGAGTTTTGTCAGCTCCGCTGCCGTATAGCTTACCTGCTGTCCGTTCGTGGTAGTCAGTTGCCTGTAGTAGCGGTAAGCGCTGATGGCTTGATCATAGGCTGCTCCTTCCAGTCCAATACCCAGCACGTCCGCATTCACCAAGTCGGAAAGGAAATTCCCTATTGTCGTCGGTTCCGTTCCGCGGACCGCGATCGTGTAGTCGTTCGGCACGCCATTGGCTTTAAATACTGTTGCCGAAAATCCGCTTGCATCATTGGGCCTGTAGTTAGTGAAGCTGAAGCCCTTAGCCGGGTCGGTAAAGGTTGCTGCCTGAGCAACAGTAAAGATGTTGTTGGGGTTGATTTGATTAGTTTTCGTCAACTCCCTCTGCATATCAGCAGGTAGAGCACTAAGTTCGAGCGCGGTAAAATCCAAATAAGAGGCTTGCGACATCCAAGAAGAATTCAATAGCTGCTTAGTAGTCATCGCCATGACTGTTCTCCCGATTTAATGTTTCAAGCTGCTAGTCACTACCTGCGCAACCTCATACTTGGCCGAATGTGAAGGATCCCTGTCGCAAAACGCAACGTTTCCCACACCGGCATCAGTAAATGCTGCCAAGAAACGCTCTGCCCAGCCACCATGAAAGGAAAAGCCCTTATAGGACGCCAGTACTTCATCGCCATTTATCGTTTCAACGCGCCGCTCCGCTCTAACATAAGTGTCACCATTCGAAACATAGCGCACTCGATACATGCTCTTAGACCGCACATTCTTTTCTGTGATCAATTTCCCATTTTGCATGGAATATCGAGTTACTCGTCCGTTCACTGGCGGACTTTCAGAAAACTGAAACCCGTACTTCTTCAGCCAATAATCTCCATCCCAAAATGTGTCACTCATAAACCCATCCACGTGCTGCGCAACCCGATAGACCTTCAATCCACCTTCCTTGGCGCACAGGTATTTGAGATACACCCGGCCCACGACTGCATCCGCCGTTGGAAGCAGGACCACCACCGCGACCACGAGCCACTTGATGCGCGACGCCTTCGTCGATTTGATCGCCCGGTAGGCGAGGACGAGGTAAAGCGATATCGAGAGTAAGACTGCGAGTCCGCCCATGTCATGTCACCTTTCTTTGACTAAGCGAGCCACCCAATTTAGAACTAAAAAGAGACGAATTGATTTTCATAGCAGCCTCACCTTTCACCGTTGATCAAAGTCGAGCCCGATCTGCTCGCCCTCTATTGCACCTGTTTCCTTGTGCCTGCCTCGCTTTCTCGGCGCGACGCGCTTGCCCAGAGCCTCTTCGATCTCCTGCCTGAAGCGCTCGTTGCCCAACACCAGTCCCCGGCTTGCCGCCTTGCGGATCCCTGTCAGCGCAGCATTGTCCAGTTGCGATCTGAACAACTCCCGGTACGCGCGTTGCCTGTCCTCTGCCTTCACTCCCAGCGCCAGGTAAAGCTCGTGGTCGTGGATCAGTTCGTCGCGCTCTCCGAGCCCGTGGCTGCGATAGCTCGACCACGGGTACACCCCGGGGTCCTGCACCATACCGGCCCGTACCGGATTGAGTTCGATGTAGCGGTAGCACAGGAGCAGGTATTCCTCGGCGTTCACCAAGCTCGCCTTGAAGCGCCCTTCCCACAGGGTGCCGCTTCTCTTGTAGACGCGGTTCACGTACTGCACGTAACGTCGGCCCAGGCTTTGCATGAGTCCTGATGCGCTCGTTTTCGCCTGCGGGGTGAGGAGCAGGTGCACGTGGTTGGTCATGAGGACGTAGGCGTGGATGTCGCAGCCGTACTTCTCCGCGCCCTTCTTGAGCCAATACAGATAGAAGCGATAGTCCTCTTCGGCGAAGAAGCAGGCCTGGCGATTGTTGCCGCGCTGGATGACGTGCAGCGGCACACTGACGATGTTCAGGCGCGGTCGGCGGGGCATGGTGTGGGTCCGGGCTCATCTTGTCAGGCAGCTAGTTGGGCTGCGTCACAGCATGGGCTTGGCGTTGAAAAAAGATTTCGTCTCTGACCCCAATGGCACTCAGGGTCTGGTCGGCGAATTCGAACGTGTCGATCGCGCAGGTGTTGAGCGGGTCGTTCGGGTCGTAGCCGTCGATGTGCAGTACGTCACCATTGGCGAAGCTGAGTTTTAGCGAACCCAGTCCGACTGCGATGCCGGAACCGGCAAAAGCGAAGTTGAACAGCGCGATGTTGCTGGCAGGATTGTCCACGCGGTAGCCGGTGATACCGATAAGAAAATCACTGTCGGCAATATGATCTTCCCCGAACCCCGCGTCGAACGCGTAGGTGTCGCTGCCGGCGCCGCCGTCCAGGGTGTTCCCGCCGCCACTGGCGGAGAGCCGGTCGTCGCCGGCCCCGCCAACCAGGATATTGTTGCCCCCGTCCGCGATCAGGATGTCGTTGCCATCGCCGCCATCCAGATAACTTCCCCCGCCCGCCGAAGACAGGGTGTCGTCGCCCGCGCCGCCATCCAGCGTGTTGCCACCCAGGTCGGCGATGAGCAAGTCGTTGCCGTCACCACCATCCAGCGTGCTGTTGCCGCCTGTGGAGGACAGGGTGTCATCGCCCGTGCCGCTGTACACCGTATTGCCGCCGCCGTCGGCGAGGATCGTGTTGGTCCCGTCGCCGCCCTCAAGATAGCTATTGCCGCCCGCCGAAGAGAGGGTGTCGTCGCCTGCGCCGCCGTAGAGCGTGTTGCCGCCGCCGTCGGCGATGATGGTGTTGGTCCCGTCGCCGCCGTCGAGATAGTTGTTGCCGCCGCCGGCGGAAAGATTGTCATCGCCCGCCCCGGCAAACAGGGTGTTGCCGCCGCCATCGGCGTAGAGCGTGTTGGTGCCCTCTTCGCCGTCGAGGTAGTTGTTGCCGCCAGAGGCCGAGAGGTCGTCGTTGCCCGCCCCGCCGAACAGGGTGTTGTCGCCACCGTCGGCGGTAAGCGTGTCGGTGCCGTCTTCGCCGTCGAGGTAATTGCCACCATCGGCGGCAGAGAGGTCGTCGTCGCCGGCGCCGCCAAACAGGTTGCTGCCGGGACCACCGCTGTTGAGGATGTCGTTGCCGTCTTCGCCGTCGAGATAGTTGGCGCCGGTTTCTCCGTAGAGTTTGTCGTCACCCGCGCCGCCGAAGAGATCGTCGTCGCCATTGCCGCCCCACAGGGTGTCGACGCCGTCACTGCCATCCAGATAATCGTTGTCCTCGCCGCCGAACAAGACGTCGTTATCGGCGCCGCCGATCAGGATGTCATTGCCCGCTTGGCCGTCCAGCGTGTCGTCACCGTCGTCGCCATATAGAACATCATCACCCGCGCCCGCCCATACCCGATCAGCACCCGCTCCGGCATAGATCACATCCGCCCCGCTGTCGGCCGGGTTGGTTTCGCCGACCACCGGATAGAAATGTGCGGTGCCGTCCTGGTCTATGGTGACAGTCCAGTCGAATGTCTCTGCACTGCTGTGGTACCAGTCTGTGCCGCTTATGCTGTAACGCGGGGTGTCTTCCGGGAGGTATTGCGCGTAATAGTCGGCATCGCCGAGGATGTAGTCGTCGCCCGCTCCCGCGACGAGGAGGTCGGCGCCCCCGCCGCCAGTTAGAACGTCGTTGTCGGCGCCGGCGATCAGCGTGTCATCGCCGGCGTTGCCCGAGAGCCAGTCGCCTTTCTGGCCGCTGCCGGTGTCGCTCTCGCCATTGGCGATGGCGGTGGCGATATCTATCTGAGTATTCGCGTAGAGCTGGTCGTCGCCGCTTTCGCCGAACAGAAGATCCTTTCCGGCTCCGCCTTCGATCAGGTCGTTGCCTGTGCGACCCCCGATGTAGTCATTGCCGTTTCCGCCTTCGATCCAGTCGTCTCCCGCGCCACCGCCAACGTCGTCATTCAGCTCTCCAGCCAGGATATGGTCGTTGCCGTCGCTCCCGCCGAGGATATCTCCGTAGGGCTGGCTGGTACCGATGGGGTTGCTCTGCGCGTCTCCTTGGGCCTGGATGCCCGGTGTGTTCGGGTCGATGTCGGTGGGGGTGATGTCGCCGGTGATGGTGAGAGTGGTGGTCGGCGCCTCCGCCGCTTTGAACAAACGAATGCCAGCAAGATCCTGATTGACAAGATCGACCGTAGTGAGGTCTTGAAAGGTTATGGTGTCACCATTGCCAAAATCCAGTGTCGCTGGTGAGTTAATCGAAATCTTCACCTGATCGTCGGTGATAAGCTCGTACGTATTGGTGTTCGCAATCTGACTAAAGCCCCCGTTGAACATCTTGCCGTCGCGCTTTACGATACTGTGGTCGCTGTCGTCAATTTGATCGTTGCCGTCACCGGTGTTGATCACGTAAGTATCTTCGCCATCACCACCGATCAAAATATCGTTTCCGATACCACCGATCAGCAGATCATTGCCGGCGCCACCGGTGAGGGTATCGATGCTCCCGTTGCCCACGAGGACATCGTTGCCGGTTCCTCCGGTGAGCGTGTCGCTGCCGGTACTGCCGAACATAAAGGCGTTGTTGTTGCCGGTATCGGTGGCGTTCAGCGCGTCCGTCCCAGCCTGGATGTACCAGTCGCGCAGGCTGGGGAGCGCACTCCGGATTGGCTCTGCGTTGTACTCTTGGCCGAGGTCTGCGTAATACTGTCGGAGAAACTGATCAAAGTAGGCGTAGCCTTTCGCAGAAGTGACCGTGGACGCAACGTCCTGCATGTCGAAGTGGATGCCGCCGCTACCGCCGGCGATGTTACTGAAGAGTGTGTTCTTGTAGCCGGTGCTGGTATTGATTTCTACATAGTACTTTTCCATGGCGAAGGCAGTGAGCGCGTCGGCCAGATTCTTGTAATTCAGCGTCAGCCCGCCGTCTTGGGCGATTTTCCATAAGTCTTGGGTGAAGCGGGTGACCATGGCGTCGGCGGGTAACGATGCCGTGCCCGTCGCTGGATCGTACACTCCTTCCTCATGGCGGATGAGGCGCTCAAGGAAGTTCTCGTCAGCTGTATTGTTTCTTCCTGTCGTATGCGCAAACAACTCCGGATCAAAAATCATCCCCAGCAGGTTGGTTAACTTGAAAGTGACCTTGCTTAACGTTTGTTGCGAGTTACCGCTAGAGACAGCGCTCTGGTCGCTTTGCAGGAATGCCGCGAGCAGCGACTGGGCGTGCAGTTCTGTGAAAGCTGAGATATCGGTCGGCCCATGCTGAAACAAGATCGGCGGCGCACCGATGGCGTTAAATCCACGAATGGAGGAGGTAAACTCACCTTCCACACGAATGGTGCTCACCAAGTCAGCATTGGGGATGCTGCCATAGGGAAGTGCTTGACGCTGCGTCATAAAACCGTTCAGAGCTGACACCATCGCATCGCGCGCGGCCAGCTGGTCTGGATCGACCAGAGTCAAGTTTGACAAATGTTGTCTGAGGCTCGCTGCGACATCCGGATGCAATAGGCTCAGTTCTGCCGTCTTCGCAAACGGCGCTTGGTCGAATGTGACAGCCGGCCGGCCAAAGAATACGCCCATCAACGCGGCCAATCCACCACCCAAAGAATGGCCGGTGAACGTGATGTCGGCATTAGGGTTGGCAGCCTTGACGGCAAGGTAGTAGTCGACCGCATCCACGAGTTGCGGCGAACCCCACCCTGTCGCCAACTCCACATTGGCAAATTGATCGCGGGTAAAAAAGCCGTCTGTGCCGGCAAAGGAGATTACGATTTCAGTGTTTGCGCCCGAAACTTTCCTGAAATAGACAGCTTCGAATCCACTTGCCCCAGGGAACGCCGGGATCCCCGGATCCGGAACATGAAATAGTTCCTGCCAGCCAGCCGGAATTGCAAACTGGTTAACTTGAGCACGATTGGTTTGATAGGCCCGTCCTGCCATCAATGCAAATTCAATTGTCGTCGCCACGAGTTCTCTCCCTGACAAATCCGCCTCTGTCTAATTGACCGTTACTTGCCCCTACTCATTCCGTTCTGTTGACTATTTGATGCAGGAGTGCCCGACTTATTGGAAAGTGGCTTCCCATCTGGTCCAGTATTGATTGGCTTCCCGTCCGGCCCTGTAGGAATTGGACAAGCGGTCAGACTATCCCAACGTGGCTTCAGTGCCTCCCTAAGGATGGCCTTGTGTTCGGGTTGCTTGTAACCTCCGTACAAAGCCTTGATCGTCTCCGCTGAAACGATGCGCTGCCCAGTTTTTTTCGCCTCGCTGTCAGGTGATGAGAAAATCAAATTCGGTGTCGTCAGTTCCGCTGGCAGATCTTGTAGCGGAATGCGTTGCCACGCCTTATCTTGATATTTGAAGACGACATAGGGCGGGTTCGGTCGTCCCCATTTGTTGTAAGAGAAACAACCCATTGGATAGACCACCAAATAGGGTGTGTCTTTATGTATCTCCAATTGCATCGGTAAAAAGCTCGCTCCACCGACGTCAGCGTTGAATTTGTCTTTCCAGGTCACGTTTTGGTTTGTGCCCGGCAAAATAAAGCTCAGGCTCTGCTCCTTGATCGGCGGCTCCTGTCCAATCTCATGCCGCCCACCACGCTCGACTGTGCGCTCAACAATAATCTTGCTCCCATCATGCAGCAGCACTTCCTCTTTCCAGCTCGCACCACCGAATCCAAAGAGTCCCGCATCTGCATTCATGCTCACCCCCACCATCAATAGGAATCCAAGTTTCGTAATTTGCTTCAGCCACAGTTGATGGGTTTTCATGCCGCTACCCTCCATGCAGAAGTTATCTCATGATTCGCCGCCTTGCTGCCTTTTATAGTCGCGGCACGAGTTTTCCGTCGCATGCGGTCGCTGACGCCACCTGGCAGGATGTTTTTGCCGTCAGTTCCGTTGATGATGTTGTTCAGCTCATTGCCGATGCCGTCGATCGCGTCCGTGCCCGCCAGACTCAGGTTCTCGAGGTTTACGCCCAGCGTGTAGGTAACACTGCTTCGCACCACGTCGATGCCTTCGTTGAAATTCTCGGTCACCACGTCGCCGCTTTTGTCCACCGTGTAGTCGTCATCGCCCGCGCCACCCGCCATGGTGTCCGCACCTGTGCCTCCCGACAGGGTGTCGTTTCCGCTACCGCCCGCCAGGGTGTCGTCACCTGCGCCGCCGGACAGCCAGTCGTCACCCCCCGCGCCCGACAGAACGTTGGTACCGTCATTGCCGTTAATGTAGTTGTTCAGCGCATTGCCCGTGCCGTCGATATTGTCGGCGCCGGTCAGGGTGAGGCCTTCGACGTGGTTGCCCAGCGTGTAGCTGACCGAGCTCTGCACCGCGTCCCAGCCTTCGTCGAGGTTTTCCGTCACCGTATCGCCGGCGTTGTCGACCACGTAGGTGTCATTGCCCGCCCCGCCCTTCATCAGATCTGCACCGCTGCCGCCGTCGATGGTGTCGTCGCCATCGCCGCCTTCTATGGTGTCGTCCCGCGCCCCGGCGTCGATAGTGTCGTCCCCTGCCAGCGCGTAGATGTGTTCGGACTTGTCTGTGCCCTGAATCACGTCCGCATAGTCCGTGCCGATGATGTCCGGGCCGATGGTGAAGTTGACGGCGGGACCGCCGAGGTCGAGGATGTCCTGCATGGTCAGGGTCTGATCATTGAACTGGAAGGTGCTGACAGAGCAGGTGTTGAGCGGGTCGTTGGGGTCGTAGCCGTCGATGTGCAGTACGTCACCATTGGCGAAGCTGAGCTTTAACGAACCCAGGCCTACTTCGAGCCCCGAACCGGCGAAGTCGAACTGAAATAGCGCCATGTTGATATCGTCAATGCTGCCTTGGTAACTAACGGGGTTCAAGAAGCCGCTATCTGAAATGTGATTCTCGCCGAACCCTGCCTCGAAAGCATAGGTGTCGTTGCCCGCGCCGCCGTCCAGCATATTCGCGCCGCCGCCGGCAGAGAGCCGGTCCGCGCCCGCTCCACCAAACAACGTGTTGTTGCCGCCGTCCGCGATCAGGATGTCGTTGCCATCGCCGCCATCCAGATAACTTCCCCCGCCCGCCGAAGACAGGGTGTCGTCGCCTGTGCCGCCGTCCAGCGTGTTGCCACCCAGGTCCGCGATGAGCAGGTCCTTGCCGTCGCCACCATCCAGCGTGCTGTTGCCGCCTGTGGAGGACAGGGTGTCATCGCCCGTGCCGCTGTACACCGTATTGCCGCCGCCGTCGGCGAGGATCGTGTTGGTCCCGTCGCCGCCGTCGAGATAGCTGTTGCCGCCTGCCGAAGAGAGGGTGTCGTTGCCCGCGCCGCCGTAGAGCGTGTTGCCACCGCCGTCGGCGACGATGGTGTTGGTCCCGTCGCCGCCGTCGAGGTAGTTGTTACCGCCGCCGGCGGAAAGATTGTCATCGCCGGCACCGGCGAACAGCGTGTTGCCGCCGCCATCGGCGTAGAGCGTGTTGTTGCCTTCTTCGCCGTCGAGGTAGTTGTTGCCGCCGCCCGCGGAGAGTTCATCATCGCCTTCGCCGCCGAACAGGGTGTTATCGCCAGCGTCGGCGGTGAGGCTATCGTTTCCGTCTTCGCCGTCGAGGTAGTTGCCGCCGCCCGCGGCGGAAATGTCGTCGTCGCCAGCGCCGCCAAACAGGTTGCTGCCGGGGCCACCGCTGTTGAGGGTGTCGTTGCCGTCTTCGCCATCGAGATAGTTGGCGCCGGCCTCGCCGTAAAGCTTGTCGTCGCCAGCGCCGCCGAACAGGCTGTCGTTGCCGTTTCCGCCCCACAGGGTGTCGAAGCCGTCGCCGCCATCCAGATAATCGTTGTCCTCACCGCCAAACAAGACGTCGTTGTCCGCTCCGCCCAACAGGATGTCGTTGCCTGCTTCGCCGTCCAGCGTGTCGTCGCCGCCTTCACCATAGACGACGTCATCGCCTTCGCCCGCCCATACGCGGTCGTTGCCCTCCCCGGCGTAGATGGTGTCGGCGCCGCCGCCCGGGGGATTTGTGTCGCCGACGACCGGCGCGAACGTCCAGTGACTGCCCGTATCGGTTACGGTCCAGTTGAAGGTGTCCGGGCTGCTGTGATGCCAGTCGGTGCTGCCGATGCTGTAGCTCGGCGTATCGGCTGAGAGAAACTGCGCCATGTAATCGGCATCGCCGAGGAGGAAGTCGTCGCCCGCGCCGGCAATCAGCAGGTCGGCGCCCGCGCCGCCGGCAAGGACGTCGTTGTCCGCGCCGGTGATCAGGATGTCGTCACCAGCGTTGCCCGAGAGCCAGTCGCCTTTCTCGCCACTGCCAGTGTCGCTGTTGCCGCTGGCGATGGCGGTGGCCATGTCCACATTGACGTCGCCATAGAGCCGGTCGTTGTCGTCTCCGCCGAGGAGGATGTCGCTTCCCTCTCCGCCTTCGATGAGATCCTTGCCCGTATCCCCATACATGTAGTCGTTGCCGCTGCCGCCTTCGATCCAGTCGTCGCCCGCGCCGCTGCTGACGTCGTCATTGAGCGCGCCGGAGGAAATGTGGTCGTTGCCGGCGCTGCCGAGCAGGATGTCGGCATAGGGCTGGGAAGTGCCGATGGGATTGCCTTGGGCGTCGGCCGCGGCCTGGATGCCGCCTTTGCTGGGGTCGATGTCGGTGGGGGTGATGTCGCCGGTGATGGTGAGGGTGGTGGTCGGCGCCTCCGCCGCCTTGAACAGACGAATGCCAGCAAGATCCTGATTGACAAGATCGACCGTAGTGAGGTCTTGAAAGGTTATGGTGTCACCGTTGCCAAAATCAAGTGTCGCCGGTGAGTTAATCGAAATTTTCACCTGATCGTCGGTGATGAGTTTGTAGGTATTGGTGTTGGCAATCTGACTAAAAACCCCGTTGAACATCTTGCCGTCGCGCTTCAGGATACTGTGGCCGCTGTCGTCAATTTGATCGTTGCCGTCACCGGTGTTGATCACGTAAGTATCTTCGCCATCACCACCAATCAAATTATCGTTACCGATGCCGCCGATCAGCAGATCGTTGCCCGCCCCGCCGGTGAGGGTATCGATGCCACCGTTGCCCACGAGGACATCGTTACCGGTTCCTCCTGTGAGCGTGTCGGTGCCAGTACTGCCGAACATAAAGGCGTTGTTGTTGCCGGTATCGGTGGCGTTCAGAGCCCCCGTCCCAGCCTGGATGTACCAGTCGCGCAAGCTCGGGAGCGCACTCCGGATTGGCTCTATGTTGTACGCTTGCCCGGGGTCAGCGTAATACTGTTTGAGGAACTGATTGAAGTAGGCGTTGCCTTTCGCGGCGGTTACCGAAGACGCAACGTCCTGCATGTCGAAGTGGATGCCGCCGCTACCGTCGGTGATGTCACTGAAGAGTGTGTCGTTATAGCCGGTGCTGGCACTGGTTTCTACGTAGTACTTTTCCATGGCGAAGGCGGTGAGCGCGTCGGCCAAATCCTTGTCATTCAGCGTCAGACCGCCGTCTTGCGCAACTTTCCACAAATCTTGCGTAAAGCGGGTGACCATGGCATCGGCCGACGTCAATGTAGCGCCCGTCGCGGGATCGCGCACGCCCGCCTCGTGGCGGATGAGGCGTTCGAGGAGGTTGGGTTGTGGATTTACCTTAATGTTTGGGTCGTGGTAATACAGTTTCGAATCGAAAATCATCTGCAGTAGATCTGTCAGCTTGAATGTGACCTTACTTAAGGTTTGTTCCAGGTTGCCGCTCGAGGCGGCGCTCTGGTCGCTCTGCAAAAACGCAGCGAGCAGCGATTGGGAGTGCAATCCGGTAAAAGCCGAGATATCAGTCGGCCCATGCTGAAACAAGATTGGTGGCGCACCGATAGGATCGAACTCGCTAAATGGAGGAGTGGAAGAGGTAAATTCCCCTTGCACCCTAATCGTGCTCACCAAATCAGAATTGGGGATACTTCCAACGGGGAGCGCTTGCCGTTGCGAAATGAAACCGTTAAGGTGAGACACCATGGCGTCGCGCGCGGCCAGCTGATCTGGATCAGTCAAGGTCATGGTCGACAGATGTCGCCCTAGCCTCGCCGCGACATCCGAGGGCAATAGGCTCAGTCTCGCAGTATTTGCAAACGGCGCCTGATCGAACGTGACGGCCGGCCTACCGAAGAACACCGCCATCAGGGCGGCCAACCCGCCACCTAAGGAATGTCCAGTGAACGTGATGTCAGCAACGGGATTGGCAGCCTTTACCGCAAGGTAGTAATCAACCGCATCCACGAGTTGTTGCGCCCCCCAACCTGTTGCCAACCCAAAATTCGCAAACTGATCGCGGGTAAATAACCCGTCCGTGCCAGCAAATGAGATCACGACATCGTTCGGGTTGGCGATGCTTTGGAAGGAAACTGCTTCGAAGCCGCTTGCCCCGGTAAACATCGGGAAGTCTGGGTTGTTCGGTACGTGGAATATCTCTACCCATCCTGCCGGTATTGGAAATTGGTTTATGGGGTCGCGGTTGGTCTGATATGCCCGGCCAGCCATCAATGCGAGATCGATTATGATTTGGTTCTCCATAACAACCTCCTAAATTTTTCGCCAAGTTACTGTTTATTCTGCTGTTCATTCCGCGGCTTCATAGGAAGCGGCGCCTTTGGACTCCGATATTGCCGCGAGTTGTAATCTGGACAACTTGTTAGCCCCTCCCCGCCCTTCACTGTCTCTCTAAGAACAGTCTTATATTCGGGTGTACTTATGTCGTGGTTCTGTTCGTTGACTTGCGCAACCGTGTAGTATGGCTGCAGCAATGAGCTGGCCGGCCTGCCAACTATGACGTTAGCTTTGCTCAGTGCAGCCGGGAATTCCGCCAAGGCAATGCGTTTCCATTGATCATCCTCATATTTGAATAAGACCTGGGGCGGGTTGGGGCGCTTCCACTTGTTGTAGGCGATGCATCCGGCTGGATAGGTAGCGCTGTAGGGCACACCATCAACGATGTCGAGCAGGATTAGATTGAGGCTGTTGGGCTCTGGCTTAGAATCCCTGAAATCCGTCTTCCATACAATCCGCTTGCTTGTACCAGGCTGGCTGAACGTTACCGTTTCATCAAGAGTCGCGCGTTCCCTGCTCTCGAGTGCAGGATAGCCTCCCAGGTTAAAAAGACGCTCCACAACAATTGTTTGTCCATCGTGCAAGAGCACCTCTTCTTTCCAGCTCATCACTGCGCCAGACAATCCGAAACCCCCTGCATCTGCACCCATGCTCACTCCCATCATCAAGATCAATCCCAGCTCCACGATACGTTGCAGCCACAATGAAGCTAAACGAACTAAAGGGGTCGGAGTCGAATTTATTTTCATGGCAACCTCACCTTTCACCGTTGATCAAAGTCGAGCCCGCCCAAGCCCTTGCGTCGGCCCCGCTTCTGCGACTCCACGCGCTTGCCCAATGCCTGCTCGATCTCCTGCCTGAAGCGCTCGTTCCCTAGCACCAGGTCCCCGCTCGCCGCCTCGCGGATCTCGGTCAGCGCGGCTTCGTCCATCTGCGATCTGAACAACTCTCGGTATGCCCTCTGCCGTTCGTCTACGCTTGCTCCTAACGCTAGGTACAGCTCGTGGTCGTGGATCAGTTCGTCGCGCTCTCCCACTCCGTGGCTGCGATAGCTTGACCAGGGGTAGGCACCGGGGTCCTGCACCATGCCCGCCCGTGCCGGATTGAGTTCGATGTAGCGGTAGCACAGGAGCAGGTACTCCTCGGCGTTCACTAGGCTCGCCTTGAAGCGCCCTTCCCACAGGGTGCCGCTTCGCTTGTAGATGCGGGTCACGTACTGCACGTAGCGCCGGCCCAGGCTTTGCATGAGTCCTGATGCGCTCGTTTTCGCCTGCGGGGTGAGGAGCATGTGCACGTGGTTGGTCATGAGGACATAGGCGTGGATGTCGCAGCCGTACTTCTCCGCGCCCTTCTTGAGCCAATACAGATAGAAGCCATAGTCCTCCTCGGCGAAGAAGCAGGCCTGGCGATTGTTGCCGCGCTGGATGACGTGCAGCGGCACACTGGCAAGGTTCAGGCGCGGTCGGCGTGGCATTGTTTTGGTCCGGGCTCATCTTGTCAGGCAGCTTTCTGGCTAGCTCAGAGCATGGGCTTGGCGTTCAAAAGCAATTCGTCTCTGAACCCCTTTTGTTACTGCCCGCGCCCGCCCATACCCGGTCAGCACCCGCTCCGGCATAAATCACATCCGCCCCGCTATCGGCCGGGTCGGTTTCGCCGACCACCGGATAGAAATGTGCGGTGCCGTCCTGGTCTATGGTGACAGTCCAGTCGAAGGTTTCCGCACTGCTGTGGTACCAGTCTGTGCCGCTTATGCTGTAACGCGGGGTGTCTTCCGGGATGTATTGCGCGTAATAGTCGGCATCGCCGAGGATGTAGTCATCGCCCGCCCCCGCGACGAGCAGGTCGGCGCCCCCGCCGCCAGTGAGAACGTCGTTGTCGGCGCCGGCGACCAGCGTGTCGTCGCCGGCATTACCCGAGAGCCAGTCGCCTTTCTGGCCGCTGCCGGTGTCGCTATCGCCATTGGCGATGGCGGTGGCGATATCTATCCGAGTATCCGCATAGAGCTGGTCGTCGCCGCTTTCGCCGAACAGAAGGTCCTTTCCCGCTCCGCCTTCGATCAGGTCGTCGCCTGTGCGACCCCCGAGGTAGTCGTTGCCATTGCCGCCTTCGATCCAGTCGTCTCCCGCGCCACCGCCAACGTCGTCATTCAGCTCTCCAGCCAGGATATGGTCGTTGCCGTCACTCCCGCCGAGGATATCTCCGTAGGGCTGACTGGTACCGATGGGGCTGCCCCGCGCGTCGCCCTGGGCCTGGATGCCCGGTGTGCTCGGGTCGATGTCGGTGGGGGTGATGTCGCCGGTGATGGTTAGGGTGGTAGTCGGAGTCGTCGCCGCTTGGATGAGGCGAATACCGGCAAGTTCCTGATTGACCAGATCGACCGTGGTCAGATCTTCAAAGGTAATGCTGTCGCCGTTGCCAAAATCAAGCGTCGCTGGTGAGTTGATCGCAATTTCCACCTGATCGTCGGTGACAAGCTCGTAGGTATTGGAATTCCCAATTTGACGAAATACCCCGGTGAATACCACCCCGTCGCGCTTCAATATACTGTGATCGCTGTCTATGATTTGGTCGTTGCCGTCACCAGTATTGATCACGTAGGTGTCTTCGCCATCCCCACCGATCAGAATATCATTTCCCGTACCACCAATGAGCGTGTCCGCGTCATCTCCACCATAAAGCCGATCGCTTCCACCGTTGCCGACTAAGCGGTCGTTACCGCCAAACCCAAATAGCGTATCGTTCTGCGTCCATCCTTCTATTACATCTGCGCCCGCCCCACCCAAGAGAGTAGTGCTAATGTCGAGTCGGTTTACAATCGCAGGAAAATCTCCTAGCGCCGTATTGGCCGGTAAGCTGAGCTCGCTCGTTATACCGAGGGCGTTAAGAACGGAGGTGACGACAGAATTACTGTTTTGGGAGAAGGCCCCGTAACCAAGGTGCGCTGCAGCGATATTTGCAGCTTGTTGCTGCATAATTTGCCAAACATCGATTGCATTTCTCCCCCCCAAATTCAAGACTCTGCTACCTCGCGCTTGCGGGGTATCATCCCCTCTCGCATCCTCCGACTCTGCCAATGGAACATTAATTTGCAGGACAATATCACCAGGAGAGTTAAGGATACCAAGACCTCCGCGGATCACCGTTTCGGCACCGGTGTCATCTCGAAACACGAGATAAAGATGGCGATACCAGTATCCCGAAAGAGCAACACGTTTTGACTCGATTGAGATTTGCGCCATGATCTTCTCCAGGAAAACCCGTTATGGGACCTTAACATTGACTATTTTGTCTGACACGTCGAGCTCGAGGATAATTACCAATTTGATCTCTTCCAATGCCACCCGAGGTAGAACGCCAATGTCGCGCGTAAAAGTATATTCATACCGGGCTGCGCGACCCTTCTCTATATATGCGGGCCCGACCAATTTTCCATACCATCCAAGCTCGCCTAATCGCTTCATCACCTCGATCGCTTCTGATTTCGGCAGGCCTCGAGGTAGGATATTTCTCAGAACTGCCTCTGCTTCTTCCTTGCTTCGAAAGAAATCTAAATTGGGCAACTGATGCCTGAGCACATAGAATTCCGGTGAAACAAATGGTTTCAACGCGATCGCTTCAAGTCCGCCGCCGAGAGTGGTCAACACTGCAAGCCGCCACGCAATTGAACCGCCGTCTTGAACTTGGCAGTCTTTCTGAAAAATATAGAGCTTGGCATTGGGCTTGGTATCTTCCAGTCGTTGCCCCTTGGTCACGACTAGCCGTGCCAGGTCAAAATCGTCTCTGGCCATCGCTGTTTTCATTACTTTGCTTGCGGCCGCCAGAAGTGGGCTCGCGTTGGATGCCATCGGATAGCTTTGCAATATGCCAGCCCTCAAATTCCAATAATCATCAGGCGAATGCCTGCACAGGCTAGCAAGCGTTTGTTGAACCGGCTGCGATTTCTCGTCCATTCCTGAAATTCCCCATGAGGCAAATAGCAGAATTAGTCCACCTATCACAAACAGCAATAGTCCCTTTCCTTCTTTCAACAGGTCAATCAGATTGCTTTTAACCAATGTGATCAGAGACGAATTGATTTTCATAGCGCCCTCACCTTTCACCGTCGATCAAAGTCGAGCCAGATCTGTTCAAGATCATTCACGCGCAAAGCCTCCTGGAGCACAGTCGAATGTCCCAGGTTCGCGGACTGCCCCATTCACCCCCCACCCTTCCCCTTCCCCGCCGCCTCCCCCAACCCCGCCAGCACCCGCCCCAACTGCTGGTGCAGATTGACCATCGCGTCGTACCCCATCGCCACGCGCACGGCGAGCTTGCCGTTCAGCCGCTCGGGCAGCTTGCCGCCTTGTTTGGCGACGCGCGGCAGCGCGGCGAGCATGCCCGGCTCGAGAAAACCGAAATCGACGAACACCATTCCGGGCGCGACGTTGAGCGCGGTGTAGTTCGCGACCACGGGCTGGTCGGAGTCACCGACGGGCGCGAGGCGGATGCCCATTGCGGCAGGCCGTTTCTTCTTCGCCGCGTCCTCGGCTGCGGGCTGGTCTTGCGCTTTCGTTGATTCGGGCATGGCTTGCACCTTTTTCAGTGGTTGAACGGATTGCGCGTTTTTTCTCCGATGCGGCTCACGGCCGCACCTTTTCTTCCTCAACCACATGCATCTGCGTCGGCGGCTGCGGCTCGCCGGCAGCGCCGGCCTTGGCCGCGGTGCGCGGGCCGAACTGGATCACTTCGTCCACCAGCAAGCCGCGCGGCAGGATGTGCGCGATGAACACCATCGTCACTTTGCCCTTGAGCTGGTTGATGGTCTGGGCGAAGCTCTCGGCGGTGGCCTGGTCGAGGTTGCTGGTGGCTTCGTCGAAAATGAGCACGCTCGGCTTCTTCAGCAGCGCGCGCGCGATGGCGATCCGCTGGCGCTGGCCGCCGGAGAGCCCTACGCCGTGCTCGCCGAGCGGAGTCTGGTAGCCCTGCGGCAGCTGCTCGATCACTTCGTGGATCTCGGCCATGCGGCAGGCGGCGGCGATCTGGGCGAAGTCGGCGAGCGCATTGGCCATCTGCAGGTTGTCGTACACCGTGCCCGAGAACAGCGTCGTCTCCTGCGGCACCACGCCGAAGCGCGCGCGCAGTTCGTTCGCGCTCATGTAGGCGATGTCCTGCCCGTCGACGAGGATGCGGCCGTCGCTGGGCGGGTAGAAGCCGAGGAGCAGCTTGGCGAGCGTGCTCTTGCCGCAGCCGCTGGGACCGACGAGCACGGTGAGCTGCCCGGGCTCGATCACGAGGTTGAGGTTGCGGTAGAGCCAGGGGTGTTTGTCGGAGTAGCGGAAGGACAGCGCCTGGATGTCGATGCGCCCGCCGCGGGCCTCGGCATCGGGCGCGCGCTGCGGCACCAGCGCGTAGGGCTCGGGGGGCATGTCCATCACGTCGCCCAGGCGCTGGACCGAGATGTTGGCCTGCTGGAACTGCTGCCACAGGCCGACCAGGCGCAGCATCGGCTGGCTCATGCGGCTGGCGAACATCTGGAACGCGACCAGCATGCCCACGGTGAAGGTGGCGGCGCCGGCAGCGGCATTCGCAGCGCTGTCGATTACCAGCAGCGCGCCCATGGTGAGGATGGCGAGCGTCATCACCTGCTCCAGTGCGTTGGCGATGACGTTGTAGCTGTTGGCGAGCTGCTTGGTCTCGAAGCCGGCGGCGAGGTATTGCGCGAGCTGGTCGCCGTAGCACGCTTCGAGCACCGGCTCCATCTGCAAGGATTTCACCGTGGCCATGCCGGAGACGTATTCGGTGACGAAGGCCTGGTTACGCGCGCCGACCAGGAATTGCTTGTTGAGCTTCATGCGGAAGATCGGCGACACCGCGAGGCTGATGGCCGCGATCAGCGCCAGGATCGCGAGCGCGATCAGGCTCAGCTCCCAGCTGTACCAGAACATCACCCCAAGGAAGATGAACAGGAACGGGCAGTCGAGCAACAGCGTCACCGCCGCGCCGGCGACGAACTCGCGGATCTGCTCCACCCCGTGCAGCCGCGCGACCAGCACGCCGGTCTGGCGGTGCTCAAAGTAAGGCAGCGGCAGGCGAAAGAGATGCCTAAACACCGTCTGCCCCAGCACCGCGTCGACGCGGTTGCCGGTGTGCAGCACCAGGTACTGGCGCATCCAGGTCATGACCGCCGAGAACAGCATGAACATGGCGAGCCCGATGCCCACCGCCCACAGGGTGTTGCGCGTGTGGTGCACGACGATCTTGTCGATCACCACCTGGGTGAAGAGCGGCGTGGCAAGGGCCACCAGTTGGATCGCGAGCGAGGCGGCGAGCACTTCGCGCCAGATCTTCTTGTGCTTGAGCAGTTCGGGGATGAACCACTTGAAGCCGAACGGCTCTTTGGCGGCGGGCAGGTCCTCGTCCGCCGCCTGCGCGCTCGAACGGGCGAAGAGCATGATCTGCGGCTCCAGGCGCGAGGCGAATTCAGCTAAGGGCAAAGTCAGCGGGGCGCTCGCGCCGGGTTCGAAGTAAAGCAGCTCACTGTCGCTGGCGCGCACCAGCAGCGCGGGCCTGGACTGCGGCGCTGCGGCGCCGGCGTCGGTGGCCGGCGGCACCGCCTCGGCGGCGGGCGACGGCTTGAGGAACATCACACAGGGCAGCGGCAGCGCGGCGAGCTCTTTCGGGCTAACGGTTCTTTCGCCGACCTTGAAGTCTAGCGCCTTGGCTGCGCCGAGCAGCGTGTCGCGGTCGTAGGGCGGCGGGAACTGTTGCTGCAGCAGGGCAGGGGCAAACGGGATGCGGTAGAGCTGGCACAGGCTGCCCAAGACCCACATGAAATCCTGCCCCGACAGCCTTCCCGACGCCGCCATGAGACGTCTCTCCCTCTTCTCTTTACTGCCCCTTCACACTG
>Ga0307375_10002397_pt1 | contig 19203 bp, 13 predicted proteins | sample TR1MG_FD_202531 | JGI IMG/M metagenome (GOLD analysis project Ga0307375, IMG submission 202531) | Soil microbial communities from Risofladan, Vaasa, Finland - TR-1 | ecosystem: Environmental > Terrestrial > Soil > Coastal area > Acid sulfate soil | place: Finland: Risofladan, Vaasa | collected...
AACAACAACAACAACAACAACAACAACAACAACAACAACAACAACAACAACAACAACAACAACAACAACAACAACAACAACAACAACAACAACAACATTATCAGAATCAACAGCAACCCGCTCACCCTTCCTTTCCTCATCCCACTACTCACTGGTACTCCCCTCGAGCCGACCACTTGTCCTCCCAATCTCTTCATCCTCCTCATCCCTCCTCAACAACGACATCTACAACCCTGACCCTGACAGCTCATCCGCAGAGCACTTTGCCGCCACCCAATGCCCCCTCGCCCATGCCTTACTCCACCGCTCCTTCCCCTTCTCACAACATGACACAGCCATCCCAACACACGACCTTGTATTCACCAAGAACATTGCAACAAGTGGCCGCAATGCCTCATACTGGGACTCCATCCTTGCGCCAACCAACTTACACCGTTTCCTCTTCCTCCTCTCACCCTCCCACGACGCCCCTCCAGTACCCAATCAGCCTTTCAGTACCACATGCGCAAGCGTACGCTACCCAACAACAAGCGGCTGCGCCCATGTATCAGAGAAACACCTTCGGAGATGCGACCCCTCCCTCAACCCTCTACCCAATCTCTCTGCAAATTCAGAAGCCCTCCGACCCACACGAGGCAAGCAACGCTGTGCAGAGATTGAAAGCTCTGTATGGCGATACATCAGGACTGGAGAACGAGCTGTTGGCGATGGACGATTTCCTACCCAATCAACGAACTGAACGAAGGTAACAGTGCTTTGCCCGGTCTTGTTCTGCATGTAGCACTTTTAGATATCATCCAATCGGCCAATTTCGTTTCCACTCTTCTATTAGCCGGGGTATTTTTGCACTTTACCCTAAACTAAACTCAATCTAGTCGAGGATGGAGGGTCAAGCCGCCGCCGGAGGAACTAGCCCTAGTCCAGCCAGCCAGCCGCTGAAGCCCAAGGCGCCTTGTTCGCCCCATTCTCGTTTCTAACTTGTGTGTAACTCTATTCCTTGCACAACCATGGATGACGATGAGCTAGATAGTCTGATTTCCGAGATCGAAATGGAGCCCAAGAAGCCAGCTGCTGGGCAAGGCTCATCGGCACCCGTCACAGCTGAATTCTCCCTCGACGACATCGACGCGTTCATGGCTGACATTAACATTGGTGGTGCCGCTGCTAGAGCGCAAGTTTCGAAGAAGCCCGTCATCAAACGAACCAACAAATACACAGCAGTCGGTGCAGCGTCCGGAAATGAGTTGGATGCTTTACTTGAGAATCTCGACCCAAAGAGTGTCGATTTGTCCAAACTCTCGAAGGGTACGTTCGTAACACACGCTCTTGTACCTTGATACACCTATTTCACCGCTGTATATGCCACTGCAACTCCGAATTGGCGATGCTGACTTCATCTTCCCTTCTATCGCCTCACAATCACTCTCTAACCCTTCATTATCCTAGGAACATGCGCTCAGTGTAACAACAACATCATTGGTGACTTTGTGTCTTGTATGGGCAAAGTATACCATCCCGAGCACATTCAATGCTGGAATTGCAAGAAGCGCGATGCCAACAACCGCTACTTTGAAAAAGATGCTCAGATTGTGTGCTCCAATTGCCAAATTCAAAAGTACGTTCTGAAAGTGTGCATCTTGCGCGACTTTGGGGCACGGTAGCTCTCGGTTTTTGGTGTCGTTTCAGCGCTTGATCTTCGTTGGCGTCTTCTGTCGGTCACTGACTCTTTTGTCCCTTGGTGTACCCTCATTGTGGTGTCCATTTAGGACTGGAGTGTATTGTCATGGCTGTGGTCAAGGTATTCTATCAGTATCAACAGATGCGATGGGTCACAAGTGGCATCCCGACTGCTTCAAGTGCTCTCGTTGTCGTAAGACGTTCGATGATGGAAAGTATGTAGTACGCGATGGTAAGCCGATGTGCCAGTCGTGTTCTGCCTCGACGCAGTTCTGCAGGTCGTGCAACAAGCTGATCGAAGGCCAAGCCATCTCCGCGCTCGGCGGCTTCTTCCACAAGCAAGGCTCCTGTTTTGCCTGCCAAACGTGCGCCAAGCCCGTCGGCCCTGGTTTTTGCAACGACGAAGGTCTCCCGTACTGCGAAATGCACTTCCTGGAGAAGAAGGGCGTATCGATTTGCGCCCACTGCACACGCCCCATCTCGGGTCCCTTCATGAGCGCACTTGGCAAGAAGTACCACCCTGACCACTTCCTATGCACACTTTGCATGAACCCGCTCGGTGCCAACTTCCTCGAACAAGGCGGGAAGCCATACTGCAACACCTGCTCCACGCTCATCTAGCTCCCCACTGACATATAGTGCTCCATATCTGTCACCCAATATACGCAAATGTACAACCAATCAAAGGGCAAACTCAAGCGCGCAGTACAAGGCGGGATCGAGCAGAGCAGAGGAAGAAAGTTCCGTCTACGTCCGTGGTATGCATGCGGCTGACTCTACATTGTTGGACAAACAAGATCGTTCTTGAGTTGTGGTCATCTTGTGCTACCATGAGCGGAGCGTTGCCAATTCCAGCGAGTTCGGTTCGCTGAGGAGCACCAAATCCTCACAGTCTTCTTCGTGGGATGCGTGAGTGTGTGGCTCCAGAGTGAACAGTACATGTTGCGGGTTCGCAGTGATGTTTGGGATAGGTCCGCTCGGGAAGAAGGGTTGACGGGCGGGTCAGGACGAGTGGGGAGGCCTTATGGCTGAGCCGGTACGCCATAGTTGTGATGTGCGTAGATGGGCGAAGTGCGAGGCGGAGGGAGGTTCTTTCCGGAGGTTTTGAGGCGGTTGGCGGCAGGCGAGGGCTCGAAGAGGAAGTCGGCGCTGTTGTTAGGCGGATTGGCGACTTTGAGGCTGCCGTCGCTGCTGACTATGAGCTGCACAGGCTTTCCAGGACCAGCAATGAACTGTTGTTGCAATTGCCAGAGAGGAGCGTCGGTGGGCGCAGGAGAGCGGGACGATGGCTGCTGCGCAGGTCGGAACAGTTCCATGGACTGACGCGTGCTCTGCACAGCCTGTTGCATTGGTAGGAGGTGATCTAAGGAGAAGTCGTGGTTCACTCCATTCGCGGAAGGCAGGGTCGGACCACCAGGAGGAGGAAAGGGGTTGGAGGGGGCGATGGACATCTGGGCGACGGGATTCGCTCCAGCGGTGTTGTTGGGTACTAGCATTGCGTTTGACGTCGAGGAGACAGCAGCAAACGGGTTGCCTACGGAAGGGGGCGGGAAGACGGGGTTGGGCACCATCTGGGCGGACGGTTGTTGGGGTGGGGAGAAGGGCGCCGAGATTCCCCCACTCGTAAGTTCTGGGAGATTTCGCGAGAAGTCGGCAGGATTTCCATGACGAGGCGCTGAAGAGTACGCGCTCACTGGGGTGGTGGTTTGGCTGATGGAAGAGTTGGCGTGCTGTAAGGCCAAAATGCGGGCGATGGCGTCTTGATGTTGCGCTTGGGTCGCGGTGGGCGCGAGGGAAGGCGGGGCGGACGCGGGGGGCATATAACCCGCTTGGGAGAAGCCAGGTGCCATTAGATTCACTCCAAATGCACCGGGGCCAGCTTGAGGATGATGATGAGGGGGCACGCCGACACCAGGGACGAGTGGGGCGAGCGAGAGTGGGGCAGGAACAATGTTGGGCGCAAACGGCGCCATGCCAGTGTTATTGGGGACGGTGCCGAAGGGGGTAAGATGGAAGGGGATGGGGGCTAACATTTCACTTCTGCTAGTGGCGACATTGGAGGAGGGTGAAGGCGCAACGGAGGGGGCAAGGGGCGAGGCGGGACTTTGATCGATTGCGCCCTCCGCAGGGGTACGACGCATCCAGGAGGGTGTTGACACCGGACCAGCAGTAGGCTCGTTATCGTAACTGCCCATAGCATAGCCCTCGTCGGAGGATATGGATGGCGCCTTATTGCGCGAATTTGAACGGTTCGGTCGCGCTTTCTTTGGTTGTCCTTGAGTGGGCTTAGTCAGTCCATTCCTAGATTGCCAATATGAGTACACGAAAACGACACACAGAGGTCAGGAGACGACAGCTAAAGCGCATCAAGGGCTACATACAGGATCGTAGTGGAAACGTACGGTTGCGAGGGTGCTTTGCGAGGAGGTTGCGACATAATGAAGAATTTCGAAGATAGTTAAGGGGAGATACCAATGATACAGAAAAAATTGAAGTAGAGGTTGATCGAGAGCAAGGGAAACGGTTTCGGGTAGTCTTGACGGTAGCTGTGCTCTTCTTTGGCGATTATACGGCTTTAGTTGATGCTTCCGCGGTTCCAGATAGAATATTGCGATCGCTCGTACTTGCTCATATTTACAACGAAGAAGATGAGATGACACTAGAGGCCCGCAGAGGGAGGAATGGGAACTTCTGAGCGCATTGTTGGTGAGTAGGCACAAACTTGAAAGAGTGGCGAAAAGTGGCGAAATTTCGTGATAGTTGGTCAATGACCTGTGTGCCATCTGAATAACAGATGGGCTTTCAAGATGGCTTCCCTGCATTAGATAGCTATTGGACGCGCGGATATTGGTATCTGAGAAGCAGCCAGAACCGGCCGGGCAGGACCAAATGTCCGAAATCGTATGAAGCGTGTCAGAAGAACTGCCCTGGAGAGTTCCGGGGGAAGATTCTTCGCGCCTGCTGCCTGCTCCTGATCCCCACTCCCCTGCACATGCTGCTTGAAAAGCGAATCGATTGAATATCACAAAGAGAGATGCGAGTCGTACTGCGTTCTATCGGTTTAATCTTCTCCAGCATCAAAAGCACCATCGAACATCTCATCATCCTCCTCGGCAAGGTTGACAGTCTTCTTTGCTGGAGGTGAGGTGTGCAGTCTTGGGGCAATGTTCATGGAGACAAGCTCCTGGAAGAGTAGTTTGCATGCATATGGGAGCAGAATTTGAGTGATTTGAGCGTTGTTGCGGCAGTAGTTGCAAGAGAAGGTGTTTGTAGCCAGTTTGGCAGTGGCGATCATGCCGCAGGTCTCGCATATGTGGAGATAGTACAAGTCTGATTGATAGAGTAGGCGTTCCTTGAGAAATTGAGAGGATCCGTGAGCGATCATGACGTCGCGCTCCATCTCTCCGAATCTGAGACCTCCTCCCTTGGATCTACCTTCAGCGGGTTGTCTCGTTAGTCCTTGAACTCTTCCAGTAGCTCTGCAGAACATTTTGTCTTCGACCAAGTGTTTGAGCCTCTGATAGTAGATGGGGCCCATGAAGAGTTGAGCCTCCATTCTTCTTCCAGTGTGTCCGTGGTACATGACTTCATTGCCTCTATTTTGGTATCCTTCGGCATGCAATTGCGCAGAGATGTTGTCCACAGTGTTGTCGGTAGCAAAGGGCGTGGCATCTCCTTCAAAGCCTTTCAACGAAGCGACCTTACTCAACAAGCACTCGATCATGTGTCCAATGGTCATACGAGACGGAATGGCGTGAGGATTCATAATCAAGTCGGGACTAATACCATCTCTGTTGAAGGGCATGTCCTCCTGTCGGTACAGCATTCCACAAGTACCCTTCTGTCCGTGTCTCGATGCGAACTTGTCTCCAATCGTAGGTGTACGAATCGCTCTCATTCTTACCTTCACAAAGCGATGAGATCCCTTCTCAGTGATCATCACGGTGTCCACAATACCGGTTTCAGTCGAACGAATGCGCTCAGAGTTGTCCTCTCTAGTGAACGAAGTGGGGCCTGCAATGTCCATGGTTGGAATCTCTCTCGTTGCGCCAATCACAATTTCGTGGCCAGTCATCGGAGTACCGGGGTGAGGCAAGCCGTCAACGTCCAACTTGTCGTACGCGTCCGGCGCCATTTTCGACCTCAATTCAGACGGTACAGGTCTCTCCAGATCACCATCCTTCTCGTCCCAGTTATACGTACGATAGAATACGGAGCGGAAGAGGCCACGATCAATGGAGGACTGGTTCAGCATGACGGAGTCTTCCTGATTGTACCCAGAATAGCATGCAACGGCGCAAATGACGTTCGTTCCAGCAGGCAAAGATGAGAACTTGAGATATTTGGCCGAATGAGGACGAGCGAGGGGCTTTTGAGGGTACCATAGGACGTGGGAAAGAGATTCCAATCTGATGTTGAACGTGGTTGCATAGACTCCAATAGCTTGTTTACCCATGGCAGACTGATAAGTGTTACGAGGCGATTGATTGTGGTCGGGGAAGGGGATGATGGAGGCGACGACACCGAGGATCATTGAAGGGTGAATTTCGCAGTGCGTGTAATTCTGTGTCTTGCCATCGTGCTTTGCTCTTACCTCCCTAGAGAGTTCCAAGTCCTTCGGGGTCATTGCAATCATGAGTGTTTCCTCCTCAGAAGCGTCGACGATATCGATGACACCGTGATGACAGAGCATTCTCCAGCCGTCTCCCTTCTGAGCCTCTCTCCTCTCCTCTCTCTTCAATATGTCCTCCAATTCTCCAAGATGCCTTTGAGTAAGTCTAAGTTGACCATCCTCGTCGACGACGAACAAGGGGCGGCACGTGCGACCGGCTTCGGTTTGGATGTGAATCTCTCTGTGTTCGATGTTGTGAATGATGGACACCTGAGAAGCGTCGGTATCGTCGTGTCTCCAGTTTCTCAAGTTGTGCAGGAAGAGAGCGGGGTTTTGGTTCATGCCCATCCAAGCACCGTTCCAAAAGACCTTGGTGTGCGTCTTCACCTCTGTAGCGGCCACGTGTACAAACGGAATGAGGTCAAAGTCGTTGAGCATATCGGGAATTACAGTGCTACCACGATAACCGAGAGAAACGAGAGTCATGAGGGAGAGATTCTTGACGAGACCGCATTGATGACCTTCTGGAGTTTCTGCGGGACAAACCATTCCCCAGTGCGTGTTGTGCAACTGTCTTGGGCGCGTCAATTTGGAGTCTGAACCAATCGGGGTGTTGAGGCGGCGAAGATGTGAGAGGGTGGAGATGAATGTGAGTCGATTGAGCACCTGAGCGACACCGGATTTGGCAGCGCCAACGTCCGCTCCCCAGTTTCCCGTGGCGAGGCAGTATTGCAGCTTCTTCGAGACGTCCGCATCGTCGATGATGTTCTGCAAGTTGAAGTCTTGACGGTTGTCGATGCACTTCTGGAATTGGAGGCGAATGGTCTTCATGAGTTTGGCGAACACTTGACGGAAGAGATGCTCCAACAAGAAGCCAGCCATGTCCATGCGCTTGTTGCCGTAATGATCTCTGTCGTCCTGAGGTCTACGCCCAAGCGCAGCCTGAAGCAAACGGTGTACCAGATAGCCGAAGTAGAAGGACTTGGGAGTAGAACCGCCCGGGGATTGCGAAATGTGCGGCAGGAACTCCTTCTCCAACACATCCTCTGCATATGCAATGCGATGTACACGCGCTACACCACGCGCCGCTCCACGATTTCCAATGTAATTCAACGCCTCTTGGCGCGTTGGCAGCTCGAAACCCTCAATCAACGATGGACGCAACATGTCCACCATTGCCGTATCGTCCACATCGTAACACACGTGCTCCACGATATCCTGCTCTGTCTCGAGACCCAACGCACGGAAAACGGCAGCAATAGGCAAATCAGACTTGATGCTCGTCGTAATCGTCGACACGATCGTGCGGTCCGCAGCCTTGATCTTCACATACGTCGCTGATGAAGGACGAGACGCGCCCTCCGGTGCACAACGCACTTCTGCCACCCAACTGAAACGCGCATCCTTGTTCTTCTGGAAGACGTTGATCATGTTGTTCGCCATGCGCTCTTGTGCTAACACCGCCTTCTCACTTCCATTGACCACGAAGTAGCCACCTTCATCATATTCACACTCCATATTTCGGTACGGATCATCGTTTTGGTTCCTATAGGACAACAGACACAGGTCGGACTTGAGCATCACCGGAATCAGCGCCAACTTCTGCGACCACTTCTTCTTCTCCACCTGCGCTCCATTACCTCCAGATTGCTCACGCTCAATAATCTGCGTCACCTCACAAAACAACTGCGACGTATAGGTAGAATCACGCAAACGTGCCTCATGCGGCCAAAGCGCAGTCGTACGATTGTTCGCCTCCGTAATCGACGGGAACGCAAACTTCAAAGCACCAAATTCCACCTTCATCGTTTTCTACACACAGAGAGCCAATGCAAGAGAGGAGAAACAGGCGGTTAGAACACTACAGAAGCACGGGAAGCGACTAGTACGAACACAGAGGGCGATATATAGGGGAAAAGAAGACACCTACGATTTGAGCTAGATCTGTGACGTGGTATTGCCGATTGGGCGTCATCTCAAGAGGAGGGGCATTCGATACGATGTTCTTCAGGTTGTGGATGAAATAATTGAAGGATGAGATCTGCTGAGAGGCCAAACCCTCCTTTTCGAAGAAGGCAGTAATGACACTCCATGAGTGCTCCTGAGTGATGGGAGACTCCCGGAAAGTATCTAAAATGACACGTAAACAGAAAAGGAGAGCATGATAGTCAGTATGGGAGTCACGGAAAATGCAAGAGAGAGGCAATAGATGGAAGAATCAGTTTGGTCCACACGATATCGCCCTTTTTCAGGTTCGAATAGTCCTTAACACTGTGAATCACAATGAATATGACGAAGCGTACCATCGTCCATTCCATAATCCATCTTGAAGTGAGTGAAGACGAAGGAGTAGACCAGGAGTGATTGTGCAACGAGAGAATCAGAGACGGAGGGCCGCCAAGTGCTACCGTTAGAGACCAGAACAGTGCAAGTTGTGCAATCACCAGAATTACAAGATACCAGCCACTCGAAGTCTCGGGCCTCACTGGTCAAACTGTGAACAAGGTCGCACGGCCGGCGATATTGGCCTCTCCATTCTCTCTGAAGGGTCGGCAATCTCTCCATTGTGCGTACGGGTGTGTCGAATGCAGCCGAAGCGCGTCTTCCGGCATCATTCCTCTCTGCACTACCTCAGGATGCGAACCTCTACCTTTGTGGCCCTTTCTCTTGCCTTGTTGTGCATCGTTTCTGCCTCGCAGGCGGCGAAGTTGCCGTCATTGAAGGCTCAAATCGCCATCAGAGCCGTAACTGGAAACAGCACCGACATGATGAGCGGCATCCTTGATGGCATGTCGGTACGTGCCTGGCCTTTGGTTTCGATTGAGCTTTCGCAGTGTCCTTAGACTCTAAGTGTCCCACTGGTACTGCTACGAACAACAGACAGATGCAAAAGAGGTGAGCTAACTCTCAGATACCCTTTCGACTTTTCCGCAGTATGTCGCCGGTTTGCCCCAGCTTTGCTCCAAGTCTCACGCCGATGCTAGCAGCAACTTCGTCGAATCTATGCGCGCGTTTGGTCGTGCCTTCAGCAACCCTGGAGACGTGCAGGATTTCGAGCAGGGACTTCGCCGTACGTGTCTCAAAACTTCGCATCTTCACACGAATGTCCTTCTGTCCCCTCCTCTGCCTTGCTCTGTTTGTCCCTCTTCTTCCTGCAATGATCTTCGACGATATTCACCCACTGACCCATGCCCCTCTCAACGCTGAACTGCACGCCTTTTCGCCGCTCGTTTCAGTCTACGGCTTGGGAATCGCTTCTGTCGCCGATACCATGCAATTCTGCGGTCTCAACACGATCGTCTCTAACTGGACGAAGGTTGCCCACCAAATTAGCGCCAACCCCGGACGTGGAGTCACCAACTTGATGAACTCCATGGCCACCCGCATACAGGCGCTCAACCTCCCCAACCTCATCCAGCAGATCAACAACGACCTCGCTCAGGGCAACGAGTATGCTGCTGGTGTCAAGATCGGAACCATCATGGCCACCATCCTCACTCCCAACGTCCCCGACTTGACCTTCTTCCGTTTCTTGGAGCTGATGACTCAGTTTGTTTTCCTCATGAACCACTGAGCGATCCAACGTCTACCTCTCACTTCGTAGACCACCCCACCGCCATTGTTTGTAGGGTACCCTTGTTTGTATCATTGTCCCCCCCCCCAATGAACTACATCGATAACACAGCACTCACACACGCGCAATGGGCTCAACTCTGCTGCAGTTTTCCGATCTTCTTGCGATTCTGATAACGCACTAGTCCCGTGTATCGTATGCCCTGCGCGGATGGTGACGAAATGGTGTTGTTGTTCGTCGAAAGTGGAAAAGAGGATGTTGGGTACGGCGGGCGTTATATTCACAAAGGGTGTCTTGAGTGAGGAGAGAGGGAGAGAGAGAGAGAGAGAGAGAGAGAGAGAGAAGAGAGAGAGAGAGAGAGAGAGAGAGAGAATGAGAGAGAGAGTTAGGAGTGAGGCGTCTCTCAATGCAGGGGGCAAGGAGGCATGTTGGTTGTGCGCGTGGTTAGACTCTTCTCTTCTTCCTCTTTCCTGAGCGAGATCTCACTTCGTTTGGGTTCTTCCTTCCGTATCCTACTACCACTTGCTGTTGGTGCTTTGCCGTTCTTGTTGCGAAGCCATCGTCGAAGTCTCTAGTGGATTCCTTGTGCTGCTGCTGCGACATCCAATTGGGGACAGAGTTGGACGAGAGGACGAGGTTCTTTGACTTGCACCCTCCCTTTGGATTGGGAATGCTGTAGATGGTACCTCTTGTTGAGATGTTCGTGTTGACGTTGGAAAGGACGACTTGACCATCGGCACCGACAGTGCACTGAACGCGTTGGAGCGTGTTGTTGCCGCACATCGGACAGAACAGCTTTGTCATGTCTCTACACAATCGGAAACACGAGAAACACCTCAAAATCCACTGCTGCAACCTCTTAATCGTCCTTCCATCGGGAGACGTCAAATGAAGACCCAGCTGAAGAAGGACGTTCTGCATCGCGAAATCGGAAGTCAAACACGAAACTCGCACATCCTTATCACCTTCCAACTCTCCCTCTTCTCTTCCTAGATAGGTCTTAGTGTATTCTTTGATGTTACCAGAACCAATCCAACCATCTTCATTATCAGAGTCGAAATCACCGAAGCCAACCAACTGACCATTCTCCTCGCCGGAATTGCTCTCAGACTCCTCAGATTCCTCCTCTTCGGCCTTGGAATTGGATGTGCTCGCTTGGGTAGTATCGGAATCAGCAGATTGGGAAGGAACAGAAGGGGATGCAGAGCTGTCAGAGCTCGAAGGAGTCTCGGTCGACTTCTCACCATTAGTCTTGGGGAGGTAGACCTGCGTGTTGGCAGGATTTGAGGTGATTTCGGCTGTGACGGGGTTACTTCTGAGATGGCTCGACCCACCCTTCACTTCGACCTCTAACATGTACGCAAGCGCCAACACTTTCAAGTCCACTTTACTCAGCGTGGGGAAGTCACCGGTCTTCTTTGAGAATTCTACGATAGCTTCATATGCAGTAGCACTAGGTTCTCGAGTTTTGATTGTAATAGGGAGCGATTCCAGGAAGGCACGAGCTTTGCCATCGCGCACCTCTTTCAACACCTCGGGAATCGTGTAATACTCGCTACCGAAGTGCGCAAACTGCACGCGACCAATGAATGCAGCGGTATCTAGCACAAGCTTGCGATTAGGGATACCAGAAATGACAGCGGATGGAACAGGAGCAGCGACATTCTTCTTCACGGGCCAGCTCGGAATTGGGACGGTTTCCACAGGTTTTGGACCACTCGAAGGCCTAGTCGGAACAGAAGGACAAACAAAACACAACGGGTCAACATGTGAACTCATGTACTGCACAACTGGAAGCGAAGGTGGCGCAGAAGTCGGATCACATCTTCTTCCTTTCTCAGAGTCCAGAGCAGAGCAGTGGTAGTGTTCAAATGCCAATGTATCAGCTTGTCACGTACCCAGTATCGACAGAAGAGGCCATTCTTTGGGAAGGAAGTCCAAATGGAACTGAAAAGCGAGAGCAAGTTGGGTGGTAGACAACTCTGGCGAATTGGGGTGGTGTATTACAACAAGGACGGCATTATATTGTCTGATACATCTGCATTATCGTCTACGGTGGCTTCTGCTACCAGATCCACGGTGAGAGGAAGGCGGGAGAGGAGGACCGATGACTTCTGTCGGGGGAGTGGGGCTCTTTGTGTCTGCTGCTGATGACGAGGATGATGATTTTGTTGTTGTTACAGGTTCCCTTTTGATGGCAGATGATGATGAAGAAGAAGAGGATGTTGTGGTAGTCTTCACAGGATGAGAGGTCTCTTCGCTAGTCTTCTGGCGCTTCTCGGCTGCGGGCGCAGGTGGCTCTGGAGATCCTGATCTTCCTCTCTTCTTCAACCCTTCTTTGGAGTCACCTTTCAATGGTGGTGGTGGTTGTTGTTGTTGGCTTGAGGTGGTCTTCTCATCTTTAGGTTTCGCAGAGGTGGTGGTGGATGTCGAAGAGGAGGTAGTTGCTGCCGATGCTGAAGAAGAAGAAGAAGAAGAAGAGGAGGAGGAGGAGGAGGAGGGCGCAGTTGCTGCCGCTGCGGATGACGATGATGAAGAAGAGGAAGAACGAGGCTGGTATCGATCCAGTTCTCTGCTGCCACCATATCGGTCTCCTCTGCCCCAATCATTGTCTCTCAAGTCTCTACGATCTCTGAAGTCTCGATTATCTCGGAAGTCTTGGGGTCTCGAATCAGAGAATTCACGATGTCGATCGAGAGGGCGTTGATCTCTGAAGTCTCTTCTTACGTCGCTCGCGTGCCGATCGCTTCCTCCAGATCCTCCAGTGCTGCTGCCGCTGCCTGAGCCATGACCATTCTGGGCACTCGAAGATGGTGAAGCCTTTTCAGTTGTAGAGGATGAAGAAGTCAACGTAGTGGTTGATGAAGAAGGTTCAGTGCTTCGAGATGAAGGTTTGGATTCCACGCTCGGCTTCTTCAGCTGGCCATCTCCTTCCTTCTTCTCCTTGGTATCTGCAGATTCGCGAGACGGTGTCGATGATGCTGAAGAATGCGATGTTGCAGGAGGAGCAGCGGAAGTTTCCGTTTTCGGAGCCAAGGTTTGCGGTCGGAAAGCAGTAGGGGTCGATACTTGACTGCCTCTTCCCTTAGAGCTCTTGGTCGAAAGTTCTCCTGGATACGAGAAGTTGGTTGGAGCGCCAGACGAAGACGGTGGTGCCGCGGTTGAGTGCGACGTTCCCACAGACGGAGTGCGAGCTCTCAAGTCAGTATCGGCTATTGAGTCGAATGAGTAGGAAGGAGCAGAGGGCTTTTCAACGATAGGCAGGTCAGGGAAGATGAATCCAGGGAACATGGCTTGGAACTTCTTGTGCGGCAATACCGTCTTGGCTCGTATCTCCAACAGGTTCTGGTAGCTGTTCGAGAGGGCTTTCAAGTCGTCGCCGCCTGAGGCGTGTGTTTTTAGAGTGTGGCTGAGAAGAGAGCAGAAGCGCTCGCTCGTGGGGAAGACGTTGCTCGTTTCCTTGAGGAAGAAGATGATGGCTCTTCGCATCCATCGATCCACTGGCTTGGAAATACCATTCATGACGTGATCCAAGAGCGCCTTTTCCCAACGAATTGAGCGTAAACAGTACTCAAGATGCGCTCTGCGGAGGATGGACTCGGTAGATTGGAGAGCTGACGACGATGACGCTGATGCAGTGGCCTTGGATGCCATCGCCTTAACATCTTGAGGTTGCTCAGATGGAGTGGTAGGCGCTAGCGGGACGGGAGTAGATGGGATTGAGATCGCGGTGGGTGTCACCGAAGTCGCGGTCAGCATTTCTTCGCCTTCACCAGTCGCTCTTTCGCTTACCTGATCGAATCCTACATTGCCATCTCCATTGCTCATCGCCATGTCCAAAGAGGCCTCGTCGACATCCATCGCTGAAGGAGGAGACGTCGTACGACCAACAGAACTTTCCACTTTGCTTCCTTCGCCTTCGCCCACAGTGACCGGAATCTCTGGTACTGCCGAGACGGTAGCATTCGATACTTGAGCGGTCATCGATTCTTGAGGTCCAAGCAAGTCACGTCCTCCAAGGTCAGCGCACCAGGCATCGAAATCTCGCCAAGCGAAGATAGTTTCCAAAATACTGCACATCAGTCGTCCATACCTGCTGCTTTCGTTGGTAGTGGTAGAGGAGGTCGGTGTCCCACAGAGGAGATGGATTGAGGCGATGGAGGAGGAAGATGAACGAACCACAGAACAGGGCGTCTTCAGCAGATATCATCGCTCTTGGAAGCACGCAGTATTGCAAGAAGGCCATAGCGACGTAGCGCTTCTTCGAATCATCATCCATATCATCCAAAATGTCTTTCAGGTCTTGATTGGAGGTGCCATTGACAACGTTGCCGGAATCCACATCCATTCCATTCGAGGTAGCCATCGATGATGATTGCAACGATGGAGAAGACGAAAGAGAAGCGGAGAGATCCAAGAACCAATCGCACGAAGTGGAGGACTGCAGTTTGAGACGATCGAGTACTGCGGCCACGTGTTCGCTGTGTGCGTTCAAATCCTTCTCCAATACCGAGGCGGATATCTCTGCGATGGCCTTAGGCACAGATCCTTGTTGTTGTAGTTGCGTCTGTTTGACCATGGCTTGGCGGTAGATGGAGGTGTTGCATTCCACATCGACCAATCTGAGGCCCCAGAATGCCGCCAAGAACTTGCCGCTCAGTGGAAAAACGTCTTTGAGAGGAGTGAGATCCGTTTTGTGGATGTAATAGTCGGCATTGGGATCGGGAGGAGGCACACGGGCGTCGAGCGCCGCTTGGAGCCTTTCGTTCAGAGGGAAGTGAAGGAGACTCTTGCCATGGTTCTTGTGCGAAAAGCTCAAGTCGTCGGACAGGAGCAACATACGGTCCAAAGAGATGGAAAGGGGGTGTCGCGTGGAATCGCCGGAGACAGAAACGTTCATCTCCTGCCCAGCATCGGACGAGGATGACTTGTCCAATGTGGAATGGCGATATGAGATCATGGGGTTGGTATTTCCGATGAGTTCCGCGACGTCGGTGTAAATGAGGTGGAGGATGGGACGGTAGAGGTGCAACATTCCCGGGAAGGACACGTCGTACTCCTGTGCGATGGTTCCCGCAGATTTCAGGAGGGAAGGGTTGACTTGAGCATGGTACTTTTGGAACATGATGGAGGTGAACTCTGCCAGTTGCAGCGAGAGCTGGTGGACGGTATCGAAGGAGCCAGAGATGGCGGAGATGTCGTTCGTTTCGAGGTGGAAGGCGCAATGACTCTCTAGTTGCAGCACCAAGATGTACAAGGGAAGCCAGGAGTTGGAATTCCAGAGACGATCGCGGAGTGGGACAATGGAGGAGCGAGAAGTCTCCTTGCTTTGAAGAGCACCAGAGATGGCGAGCGTGTTTAGCGATGGGAAGGAGTGGAGCATCTTGATTTGCGAAGAAAGGGTGTCTTCGAGGATATCTACGCATCCCATCTTGCTTAGGAGGGTGGTGAAGAGTGTGGCGCCAGTCAACTTGGTCTTCTTCGTGAGCTGTTCGATGACGTCCAGCAGGGGCACAATGTCGAGTCTCTCGTAGTAGATCTTGAAAATGCATGCAATGAAGTGTGCAATATTAGAAAGATGAGAACCATGGGGCATGTTGACGATGGAGTCCAAGCAGGAGAAGACGAGCACGTCCAAACTCAAGTCCGACAAGTAGCGCATGCTATCGGCCAATGGCTGAACAAAGTTCGGGAATACCAAGCTTCCAATGAGATCAGCAAGGATGATGGGGAACCTGTTGCCCCACTTACAAAGAGGTCGTCCAGTCTCCTTAATCGAAGTGTCCGTCATTCGCTTCAGCATGCCCTTCACCTTCAACTTTGACGCCGTGCCAATCGATGTAAGGCTTGGGAACTTGGGATTGCGCATCATTTTGCCCCAAGCATGGTACATGCGGTAACGAGCGGCGTAGGGAAAGCGATGCATCAACCGCCACATACTATCCGCGTTGATCTCCAAGCACACGAACGATGGTAGCAACACTTGAGTAAGAATCTCCTCAATGGCGTCGAATAGGATGGCCAAGGTAGAAGTTGGGACCTCGTCCACGTTGAAAGGGATGAGTCTCTCCAGACCTTCCTGTGCAGTCGCTTTCGAGAGATGAGGTGATTGTTGTCGCCCGGAATCAGATGAAGAACGCGAAGAGAGAAGGATTCCGTCAAGGAGGCTTGTACAGAGGACGCAGAGGATGTGGTGAAGTTGAGCGGAGATGGTCTCTCCCATGACCGTCAGCAGTGATCTAGCTTCCAATATGGCGTCGGTCATTTCCATCATAGTAGGCATATCCAAGCACTTTCGAGTGGAAGAGAGTGCGTGAAGTCGGTTGGAAGGGGCGAGGGGTTCGAAGATGGGGGAGAAGTGAGCAACGAGGCGATTGGAGAAAACAGCCGCCACTCGTTTGGATGCGAAGATGTTGGGGTGGAAGGTCTCTGGTCCGAGATAGCACACGAATGAGGGGTCCACGAGGAAGTCGAGAGGAGCAGGATCGGGAATCTCCAGCAGGGCACAGAAGAGTTGAAGTCGAGGCGAGCGGAGGAAGTCTGATTGAGTGGAAGACGATGTGTTTGCGTTGTTGCTGTTGGTTGTGGTGTTGGCACTGGCCTCTGAGGAGGCAGATTCAGATTTGATGGATACAGATGCCTCCACTGCTGTGGACATCGAAGCGGGAATGGGAGCGGGAGAGGGGGAGACGAGCTCGAGAACGGGCTTCATGGAGACGAGACTCAAACGAACCAACATTGCCAAAATGCGACAAGTTGACATTGGCAGCGCATCCACTGTCACTTCTTCGATCTCAGAGTCGCCAACTTTTGCATCTTTCTTGGTCACAGGCGGTGTTCCAGAGCTGCCGCTCGGTTGCGTGGCGTTGGCCGGAGTCGCAGGTGTCGCGCTTGTGGTGGGTTTCAAATGGAAGGATAGAAGACTATACAAATGGTTTCGAGGTGTTTGGGCCAAGTAATCGCGAATCGGTGCCATAGCACGCTCATAGGATTCGAAAGTGTGGGTACCAGAGGCTCGTCCAAAGTATCGGTCCAAATGGTATCCAGATGATGTCAACACAATGTCCAGTACTCTATTTGGATGTAATGAGAAGGCTCCGATGATGGAATTGATGTTCTGGGCGTACTGAGATCCCTCTCGCTCCAAGTCGACTGAAAGAAGGTAGGCGATGAGTTTCGAGTATCCTTCGCTCTCCTCTCTCAACAAGTTGTACTCAGGAAGCGTGAAGAAGTGTCTAGAGAAGCATATTCTGTACGAACGGGAGAGATTAGGCTCAGGAACACCCAGCAAAGCAGCAGCAGAGCTAATACTGAATCGCCAGACGATGTCAACATTCTTGACCAATGACTCCTTCAATCCAGCCTGGATGAGTTCCATGAGGAAGTTGTGCCTCTCAGTGTTTCCAACCTCTGATGCCTCGCCCTCTTGAACCACCAGAACGTCCAAAATGATAGAACCAAGAGAAGACGAGATCGACGCCAGCATCACTGGATCACCTCCCACAGCCAACAAACGCTTCCAAAATGCCTTCGCAGTAGCCAAACTCGTGAATTCATCGAAGATGTCGTAAATGATCTCATGCAACGACGGCAAACTCGTGGTCGAAGTGACGGACTCACTATCTTCCTTTTTCGGGCTTGAAAACACTTTAACAGCCTCAGTTCGCACTATTTTCAATCTATAACACCAGTTCACACACAGAAGACGGTACAAGAAGGGCATGTGCGTCAGAGAATCAGCAAAAGGAGGCTCCTCACTGCAAGATCAATTTCATGTTCCAAACAGGATCCAATCGGTTCTAAATGCTTGAAATACAGACAAAGGACAACGTACAATTCATTTTCGCCGTCGGGAGTCCAGGTTTTGATGTATGCAGCGATTGCTTCGAGAGCCATGAGTTCGGAGGGCTCGTTGCTGCGCCAAACGAGGTGCGTAGATGAGATGGGCTCTGTGTTGAGTACACAGTGCAATTCTTCAACCAAAGCAAGCTCGCTCTGTCCGAGTTGAAGGTGCAAGGGGGACTAAAGGGGGTTGCACGCCCGCTGTGGGTCTGGCCACTGCGCCAGTGCCCACAAAGAGATCTGTGCAGCGCGCCCACACCCGAAGCCAGCAGAGACCAACCAACCTCGGGGCTTGCTGAGGGGAAAAACGGGAGCGCCTGCTGTCGGCGCTCTCTCACTCCTTCCTGCGGGCCTCAATCACTCTCTTCTCTGGAGTCACACGAGCTCAAACGTGATCCGCGCCTTCGTTGCAACTTTCTCTCCCCCCCCCGCTTCTCGTGCGCTCAGGTCAGAGCGACCCGCGCCAGTTTTGACCTCTCCTCAATTTGGTATCCGACATGGCGCATACTCTGACGACTGTAGACGACAGCGACGAGGAGATTCCGGTATGTCTCGGTATTTATTATCTGATGTACCGCATGATGTTTCTGGTAATAGGGCCATTCAAGCGTGCAAGTCCGCCTCGATGAGCGTACCGTTGTACCTGCCCCTTTGCTCACCATCAACCCCCTCTTTTGTCCTGTAGATGCTCTTTGAAGATTCCCACAGGCATCCTATCGCGAATGACTACGATATTTTGCAAGATCTTGGCGTGTACGTGTCAGAAAGTGTGACTCTTCGTTCGTGTCGTGGCGCGATCATATTTCCTCTGCTGAGCTATGAATGTGCTCTCTATCATCCTCCTTATTAGGTGTTTCATTCAATAACGAGTCCTATTTTGGTCTGTTATGTCGAATTTGAATCGATTGGAAATCCCAAACTGACCTCTTCTGATTTGCCACTCTTGTTCGCGCCCACTGTGCCTTGTGTGACCCTTGTAGTGGAAAGTTCTCCGTCGTTAGAATGGCACTCCATAAGCAGACGAAAACAAAGGTGGCCATCAAGCAAATTGATCGCAAGGTGTGCCCTGCGGAGCTAATGGTGAAGGAGGTGAACATCATGAAGCGTCTCTCTGGATGTCCTGGCGTCATTCATCTTTTGGATGTCTATGAGGAGCCCGATAAGCCTTGCACTCACTTGGTGATGGAATTAGTGACCGGTGGCGAGCTGTTCGATTACATTGTGAAGTGTTCCAGCTACAGCGAGAAGAGCGCTTCCGACTACGTCCGTCAACTCTGTCAGACCGTGGAGTACTTACACTCCAAAAACATCGTTCACCGTGATCTCAAGCCCGAGAATATGCTCTTTGAAGACCCTAGCGCTCAAGTTCTCAAGTTATGCGACTTCGGTCTGGCCGACACTCTCAAGGACGAATTCGACTTCCTCACTCTTGCTGTTGGCACTAAATCTTATATGGCACCCGAAGTCTCTTCAAACATGGGATATGGCAAGCCAGTCG
>Ga0307375_10002398_pt1 | contig 19200 bp, 31 predicted proteins | sample TR1MG_FD_202531 | JGI IMG/M metagenome (GOLD analysis project Ga0307375, IMG submission 202531) | Soil microbial communities from Risofladan, Vaasa, Finland - TR-1 | ecosystem: Environmental > Terrestrial > Soil > Coastal area > Acid sulfate soil | place: Finland: Risofladan, Vaasa | collected...
CGAATGGGAAAAGCGCTATGGCCGACGAAACGATTAACTACACGCCACTGACCGAGGAGGAGGCCAAGAAGCTTGGCATTGATTTCTCCACTGGAGCAGTGTTTTCGTCGGCACATCTTCGTAAGAATGACCAGAATCTCCTTCCAGCGGTATTCATGCCAATGGCTCTTGCTGGACAGGATGTGCTCAATCGGCTGAAGGCTGCCGATATCGTCGTCATCTACGAGTACGTGAGCGCCGCCGGTCCTCGTGTGATCAACGGCTATCCTCAGTTTTTCTCGATGCGAACATTGAATCGAGACGATGCAACGAGAGTTCTTGCATATGCTCGGAAATATTCGAAGCTTCGCGAACAGTTCGTAACGCCAGACATGAGGAAGCCTGACCACGACCCGAATCAGGAGAAACTATTCGATGGCGAAGAAACGTAAGAATCCAGAGAGACTTCGAGCAAATTACAGACATATACTTGAGTTCGAGCGTGTAACTGTTGTAGTATGGCCCGATCTTGAGCGTATCGCGATTGTGAGTCCTTTCGATTCGTCAAGCATCTCATTCGACGAATGCATCGATCTGATAGCGAAGACAAAGAAGTCGAGGAAGGGCAAGAGAAGCAATGGCGCATGATCCATGGACAAGGATTTTCAGATTCCCGAGTCCGCTGTCGCATCGAAATAAGCAGCTGAAGATGCGCTTCTGGGAGCCACTCTTCGAGATCTGGCACGTCGATCCGGAGACCGATGGAAGCGACTCGTCGTGTCAGCATCGGCTTCAGACAAATCACAACGACAGCTATATTCATACGTGCTGGCGCTTCTGGCACTGGCGACTACGGTTTCCCGTTGTCCACACGCTGATCAGATGGATTCGTGATCGCTGCGGACTCTGTGGAAAACCATTCGGAATGTTCGCTGGAGTGTGCGGTCACCTTGGCTCATCGAAGCACGCATATCACCCCGAGTGCTATGATATTGTGTGCAAGCGATTTCTGGCCGCGCTACATAAGCAGAATCCATGTGAATTCATGTTTGGCGACGGAGAGCCTTGCCCAAATATCGCAGATAGCGTTATCGCGATGATGGACGAGAAGGGCAATTTTCTTGAGTCAAAACGCTGCTGGCACCACATACCTCGGAAGTCTGCCACACGGCCACTCTCATATGGCCCTCCGATCAAAGTAAACGGAATGTGAACCTGCCAAGCTCCACAAGTAGTATGGAGGGTACGATGAGTAAGAAGAGAGCTACGGGAACTCGTGAGTGGGCGCAGAAAACGGTGAACTGCGTGCTCGGTTGCAAGCACGACTGTCGGTACTGCTATGCCCGCTACGATATGGTCGACCGCTTCGGAAAGATCAAGAGGGGTGACTGGACGAATCCCGTCGTTCGCGAGCCCGAAGTCAGAAAAAGCCGCCCAAAGTACGGCGGCGTCGTCATGTTTCCAAGCACTCATGACATCACTCCGGAAGTGCTTGACGAGTGTCTGATCGTTCTTGGAAAACTGCTCAAGGCCGGGAACGAGGTACTGCTCGTATCGAAGCCACACGTCGAATGCATCAAAGCAATCGTATACCCATTCGCGGCGTACACGGATCAGCTTCGGTTTAGGTTCACTATCGGATCTCCACGCGACAAGATTCTCAAGTTCTGGGAACCGGGTGCCCCCATGTTCGGCGAGCGCCTGTCCTCTCTGAGGATCGCATTTGACGGAGGTTTCAAGACGAGTATTAGCTCCGAACCTCTACTAGATCCTGCTTACGTCGGAGATCTCTGGGATCAGTTGATTCCGTTCGTGAACTGGGAGTTCTGGATCGGCAAGATGAACAAGACGGACAGTCGGGTTGACACCGATGATCCCGACGTTCGACGGATGCTTACGCCGATTCTCGAAGGCCAGACGGACGAGAGGGTCATGGCGATCTACGATATGTTCAAGACGGAGAAGTTGGTTCGTTGGAAGGACTCCTACAAGGAGGTCATCGAACGATGCCGGAAGTAGTAGCTCCAAGGCGACCGGTCGTCGGACTAGCCACCCTCTTCATCAAGGATGGGAAGATCCTTCTTGCTGAGCGTCGAGCCGGGAAGCGGCAGGGATTCATGAACTGCCCCGGAGGGCATCTTGAGTGGGGAGAGCATTTCGGTGAATGTGCGAGGCGCGAAGTCAAGGAAGAGACTGGAATCGATTTGCTTCAGTGCGAATTCCTGACGGCTGCCAACGGTCTCGCGCTCGAAGAAGATCATCACTATGTGATGATCTACATGCTTGCCACCAAGTGGGAAGGCGAGGCCCAGCAGATGGAAGAGGCGAATGGGCCGTGGAGTTGGTACGACATCCCGGGACCGGCTGACAAGATGCTTCCGACGACGCTGATAGCAATCTGCCGATATTTCGAGAGGATGTCGATACGTGGATGATCTAGTGGCCGCTCTGCATCTTCTCGCGCAAAAGCTTCGCGTCGACGTAGGTGAGTTATCTGATCGCTACGTGCTATACACGCAGATCTCTGCGATAGCGCTATTCGTCGTAAACCTGATCTGCGCGTACGCAACGTACAGGATCATCAATTACATCTGCAGACAGTACAAAGAAGCCGATCCAGTGAAGATCATGGAGACGCGCACTAAGAAGATCAAGGATGACCTCGGTCGAGAGATCGCTGTCGAAACGGCGAAGATAGCCCGATCCTCGGCGCTGGCAGGAGTCAACGCTGCTCGAATTACTCTCATGGCAATCATAATGGGAGTATTTCTGATAAGCGCCGCCAGTCAGATTCCGGCGATAATCGTGCCTCAGGGCGCTGCTCTCGATAAAGTGTTCGAGACGATGAAGGACGCTACGAAGGTTGAGATTGTTCAGAATAAGGAGTGCGAGACTTCTGAACGTCCGAAGAAGGTCGACGAGGCTGCTGAATCAGAAGGAGCAGATGATGGGAGACTTCCTTAAAGAGCCGTGGGCGTTCATTCTCATATTCGCTATTGTGGCGAATATCTTATGGGCTATCACGTGGCTATCCATGTGGTCAAAGGATCGATTCAAGAAATCATTTGGTGGAGGGTTACCAATCCTTCTCAGCATCGGGATATTGAACGTCCCGTTTGGATTTCTGTTCCTCGCCGGAGCCGTTCTTGGGACTGCGGTACTATCCGTATTCTGGCTATATGCGTCACTGACGAACTCATTCGAGAATGAGCGAAAGGCGATTTTAGAATTCATGAATCCACGAGAAGAAACCAAGAACGAGGAAGGAGGTGCGCAGAAAGAGGAGACAGCCAAACCGGCTGCGAAGATGGCGAGACGAAAGTCGCCATAGGATATGATGATCAAGTGAAGCTGAAAAGGAGATGCAGATGAATTCGAAAGAGAAGTTCGCACTTGTCGTAGGAATACTCGCAATAGTTGGTGTTCTCTCGCTGTTCGCGACGTTCAGATGGACGACGGTTCAAGGTTCGGAACGAGTTGTGTGGCAGACGTTGGGTGGTGTCCGAGACGACGTCTCTGAAGACGGTATTCATGTGTACTTCGGATGGACGACGACTCCGCACAAGTACTACATCGGTTCCGATACATTCATCATCGACGACAAGACGGTCACGCCAGACAATGACTATATGGACAGGGCTGAAATGGAGTTCAATCAGCCAGACGTTGCTCCAGTCGAGATCCCGGTAACCATGGAACGGCTGACGCTCGCTGACATTGAAAATGGAAAGACGACTGGTCCAACTAAGGTTATTCTGCGCTGCGTCATGCAGTTCCACCTCGACCCTACCAAGCTTGTGATTCTACATAAGGCGAAGACGAAAGCATTTCGCACGACATTCCTTAAAGACGTGTTGCTTCAGACGATCATCGACAGCACCACGATTCTCGATGCGCGAACCGTCTATCAGGGCGCTGGTCGTGTGGCGCTGCAGAGATCCATTGAAAAGTCACTGCAGAGTGAACCGCGCTTCGAAGAGTACGGAATCATAGTGGAGAGATTCGTAGTTCGCGACATCAAGCTCGTTGACCAGAAGTTCCTTGAGATGATCACTGCCGAAGCGCAGGCCGAGCAGAAGCGCAAGACGGCCATGAAGGAACAGCTTGCTGCTGACGCCGAGGCCGAGAAGGCAAAGTCCGTAGCTATGGCAGAGCAGAACACGCGACTCGTCGAGGCTGCGACGCTGAAGGGCGAAGAGATCGCTAAGGCGGAAGCGGCGGCGGCAAAGGAAGTTCTTGCCGCTGAAGCCGATGCGAAGAAGGTCGTCCTCGCGGCTGGCGCTGCCGCAAAGAAGGTTGAGCTTGCTGCGGAGGCCGCAAAGATTCAGGTAACGCTTGGTGCCGAAGCCGAGGCCAAGAAAGACGAGTTGGAAGGCGAAGGCTTGAAACTTCGAAAGATCGCCGAGGCCGAAGGTGTCCTCGCTCTTGGTAAGGCCGAAGCTGAAGCGAAGAAGCTGATGCTCGTTGCTTACGAGGGCGAAGGTGGTCAGCGATTCGCACAGGTCGAGATCTCAAAATACCTCGGACAAGGTATCCAGAAGGTTTACTACGTTCCAAGCGACATGAGCATCAACGCAATCGCGTCCGACTTCCAGAACGCGATTACGGTAGGTCTTCCGGGAAACACGAAGAAGTAGCCGCGAGCCGAAACGCCCGGGTTCATCCGGGCGTCTGTCCGGGACTTACCCCCCGGTACTGACGAGGCAGGTAGCGATGCTCGAACAACTGAAGAGGCTTACCATAATCGAATGGATCATCGTCGTAGCAGTTCTGGTGGGCGTTTCCAGAGCCCTGATGTAGGAATATCTCGATGCAAGATCAGCCGTCTCTCAGACAATGGGCGCTCGAAGAAGTCAATCAGAGTGGAGTCGTGCTGCTCGATTTCGACGGAACGATGACGACGGGCGGCTATCCTGAGATTGGAGATCCCCGAGAGAGCGTTCTTGAGTACGTGAGAATCGAGCGCTCTGGAGGAAGGGTCATCGTCATCTGGACGTGTCGGACCTCGATGTATCTATGCAAGACTCTAATAGCGCAGACAGAGGCGGTGCGCGGCATTGCAAAGTGGCTACATGAGAACATGGTCGAGGTTGATGGAATTCTCATGCACGATAAGCCAATCTGCGGACTCTATATTGGCGACGAGACAATGCATCCCGACTTTCTTGAGGACTATGAAGAGGCGGTGAAAGGTTGTCTTTCCACTGAAGAGGATGACGAATAGTGGTGTGGCAGTGCCACGAAAATGGACAGTGTCCAAGGAGGAAGTAATGCCGGAAGCAAGACAGACTGACGTAGTTCTGGACCCATCGCAGTGCGTACACATCATTGACGCCACGAAAGGCACCGTCGAGTGTCACGTAGGACCATGTCGACTCGACCTTGCCGAGAAGGATCGACCGGTCATGTTCGACGGCGTGAAGTTCCTTCGATGCAGATCAATCGAAGAAGCCGTACAGGCGTTTCCCGTCGCAAATGAGGGGGACTACATCGTCCTCATGAATCCTGCGAAGAGCACGTCGCAGGAACATCCGTCATGTGGAAAAGTGACGGGCGCGGCAGAACTCACCATCGGACGCAGCGTCGTGATTCCGGGACCGGCAAGCTTCCCACTGTGGCCGGGACAGACGGCGAAGGTCATCAAGGGGCACCAGCTTCGGTCGAACAAGTATCTCGTCGCTCGCGTCATCAACGAGACTGACGCAAAGACGAACTGGACGAAGATGGTTGCGGCAAGCGCCGCTCTCCCGAACAGTGACGAGAAACACGAGCATCCCAATGGTAACGATGATGACGGCGATGGTGTAAACACTGCCGAATCAGCGTCGTCCGACGTCGTATCAGCCGACGTCGTCAGCACGGACGACCTCATAATGGGAAAGGAGATTGTGATAAAGGGGACCGACGTCTCCTTCTTCATTCCTCCAACCGGCATCGCGGTAATTCCAGACGAGAATGGTCAGTACGTTCGCGACGCAGTGACTCTCGAAACTGTCGAGTACTGTGTGCTGATCGACGAAGATGGCAACAAGCGCTATGTTCGTGGCCCAGCCGTCGTTTTCCCAGAGCCTACCGAGCAGTTCGTAACCACCGAGGGAAATGATGGAAAGACGTCGCGTAAGTTCCGTGCTGTTGAGTTGAACGAGATATCAGGAATCCACGTCAAGGTAATCGCTGATTACGAGGATGACGACAGCAAGAAGTACAAGGAAGGAGATGAACTGTTCATCACGGGGGAGAAGCAGAGGATCTATTTCCCTCGTCCAGAACATGCGATCATCAAGTATGGGAAGAGCGAAAGGCACTTTGCCGTCGCTATTCCCGAAGGAGAAGCTCGCTACGTCCTCGATAGGATCAGTGGAGTCATTGGAACTCTCAGGGGTCCAAAGATGGCGCTTCTCGATCCTCGCAAGGAAGTCTTCGTTCGACGTGTGCTGGATCAGAAGACCGTACAGTTGTGGTTTCCCGGAAATACCGAGGCTCAGAAGGTCAATGCGAGTCTTGAAGAAATGCAGAAGCAGTTGAATGCCCTTCTGACCGAAGAGAAGACGTCCGGTTCCCGTGCAGTGCGGACGTCACGATCAAAAGGTCTTGAGGACTTCGCGCATCGTGCAGGATCATCGGCTCTCCTTGGAACGATGAACTTTGCCGGAGACGTTGGCGAAGTAGCACAGAGCTATGCGCAGAGTGAGCGTGCTGTAGACGAATTTGGTGGAGATGAGATCAAACGATCAGGGAACTTCACACCACCAAGAACAATTACTCTCGATACGAAGTACGAGGGAGCGGTGACGATCCGAACATGGACTGGATTTGCTGTTCAGGTCGTGTCGTCCACCGGAAAGAGAGAAGTCGTCGTAGGTCCATATCCTCGAATTCTCAACTACGACGAGATGCTTGAGATTGCTTCGCTATCGACGTCAGAATCCGGAGAGCCAAAGAGCTTCCATGATCCTCTCAGGACTCCGTATCTCAGAGTCAAAAACAATAGGGTGTCTGACGTCATCCTTGCTCAGACTTCGGATCTCGTAGACGTCAGAATCAACGTCTCGTATCGCGTCAACTTCGAGGGCGATAAGGACAAGTGGTTCAACGTCGAGAACTACGTTGGGCTGCTCTGCGAACGCTGTCGGTCGATCCTACGAGGTAAGATCAAGCGCATGTCGATTCGAGAGTTCATGTCAGACTCGGTGAGCATCGTCAGAAACGCCCTTCTTGGAGAGAAGCCGGTCATCACGAACGAAGACGGGTCGGCGACGACGCTTGGAGATCGTTCAGGTCTTAGGTTCGACGAGAACGATATGCATCTGTACGACATCGAAGTTCTCGATACCAGCATCGGCGACTGTGAAATCGCCAAGGAAATCGAGTCTGCACAGCACGTAATCGTGACGAACGAGATCGGACTGGATCAGGATCGGCAGAATCTGATTCTCACGCAGGCTAGGCAGGAGATTCAACAGAAGATCAACGAGGCAACAACGAAGACCATTCTCGCGAAGCTCCAAAATGAGACGCGGATCTCGTCTGCGGAGTACATGAAGAAGAGCGCCGAAGTTTCGTCAAACATAGAAGCACAAAAGCAACAGCGCGATCTGACGGAAAAGCAGGAATGTGTCCGAGATCTTGCTGCAGAGCGAGCGCTTGCTCGGAAGAAGGCTGAAAGCGAACAGGCGGTCGAGGATCTCAGAAAGCAGAAGGAGATCGAGGCTGACATGCTTGCTCACCATACGACTGCGTTCAAAGACCGAATGCTGTCAATCGGTCCTGACCTGATCGCGGCATTACAGATTCACGGCGACAAGATCCTTACGGCAGAGATGATGAAGGATCTCGGAGTCATGGCAGCCCTCACCGGGGAGAGCGTCGACGATGTCTACAAGAAGCTCATGAAGGGCTCGGTGCTCGCCGACGTGTTCTCTGGAAACGGAGATGGTGGCAAGGGCATCGCCGCAAATGCTCTCCGTCGATCTGGGCTCAAGGCTGACATCGAGAAGTAGTCGGTAGTATACTGGGGTCGGTCTGGGGCTAGTGCTCAGACCGGCCTTGGTATTTCGGAGGATGAATGAAGTTCAAGAAGCCGTACAAGCCCCCGAAGCTCACCAAGATCGTGCTAACCGACTCCGACTGTCCATTCACGGGCAGATGTATTGGAAGGAGCGTGTGCGGTGATATTTGGGCGGCTGTCATGTCTCGTCGGACTACACCTGTGGATAGAGACGACGAATCACAACTGGGGAGAGGCGATACGGATCAGGGAGTGTAGCAAATGCAACCGGAAACAGCGGCTGTTCGAAAGCAAAGGCGGAACCAAGCGGCGGTGGATAAAGCTTCCCGGGTAGACGTCGTTGTTCAATGCGGGAGTGAGAGGTACGTGGTAGTCAAAAATCTTGAGTGCTGGTACGATGATCGGTTCGAACCGGAGGTCTATGACGCGCTTGGAAATTGCGTGTTCGAAGCGCTCGAAAAGATCGCGGTGCGCCATCAAGCCGATCTCAGGGCGCAACGAGATCCTCTGCCATTGTTTGAAGGGATGGATTCAAATGGAAACAGCTAGGGACGTCAGTCTATTCATATGGGGCATGATTATCGGGAGTGTGATCGGAGTCGCGTCAGCATTTGGAGTCTTCTATACGGAACATCCTGTCCAAGCTGGTCCGAAGCTTCAGATCACTCAAGACGGAGAGTATCTCGTATACCCAGCTGAGGTCATAAGAGTCGTCGACGGAGACACGATTGATCTTCGGTTTAAGATTTGGCCCGACCTAATCAAAGACGCAAGAGTACGGCTACTTGGGATTGATGCTCCCGAAGTTCGGGGAGAGTCTCGACCATTGGGGTTACAGGCAACAGAGCACCTCAAGAGTCGACTTGATGGGGTTCAGGTCTACATCAAGACTGACGGAGCGCCGGATAAGTACGGACGTCTTCTGGGGATCATCTTGATTGATGCCGTCGATGGTAAGATAGACATCAACAAGGAAATGCTTGAAAAGGGGATAGTTCAGCCGTATAACTAGATCAGTATGATACGACAATGGAACATCAAAGACGAAAGTGGTAATTCAATTTCGATAGTCGCTGGATCGAAATACGAGGCAACGAATCAGTATCTCCGTATGATTAAAGATGGGAAGATCATTGAGATCGTAGCCGGAAAAATCATTAAGCCAAGAAGGATGCTCAAGCTTGACCTTCCCGGGAACGAGAGAAAGTTCGAGCCGGTCGCACCCATCAAGACGAAAGACACTGGTCCCGGACCGAACAAACCATGTTTGTGTGGAAGCGGACGAAAGTACAAGAAATGTTGCGTGCGCAAGGACGCAAAGCAAAATTCGAAGACGGGCTAAGAATGCTCTTTGTCCGATGTGCGCAATGCTCAGGGACTATTGGAGCATTGAACTTTCCTACGCTGCACAGTGAGATGGTATGGCGTAATTGGGCAGTAGTACAGAACGACGATGAATCTAAAAATGCCTATTGTCCAAGATGCGTGGAGACACATGATCCTATTCACAGATGGCGAGGGACAGCATTAGCAACTCAAGGCGATATTCTTCGAACGCTGGCAGAAAAGTGTGATGGCTAAACAAACTAAGAAATTCACCACACTTAACGTGCGCCAGATGTTGCGAGGAATGACATCAGAGCAAGTGCTGATGACAGCTAGGGGATCCGTCGAAGAACTCGTGTCTCGAAACTGCCTGAAATGCCGTCCGGCGATGGTGATCTTTGATATCCTTTCTCCGGAGAATTTTGGAGAAGCTAGAGAATAGTCCCGAGAACAATGCTTGGGCGGGGATTACGATGAAGGCCAAATGTAGTTTTCCTGATTGCACAAACACGCACGAAGTTTTCATACTAGATTGGTTGCTATGTAGCCTCGCGGCTATCAGCACTCGCTGGTATCTTTGCGAAGAGCATCGTTTCACCGAGAAAGAGTGGGGAGATCTCTACGACAAGCTTTCGCGGACTGGAAAGCTATCATGAATGATCATGCTCTCGATGCGAAGCTCGAAGAGATTGCCCATCAGTTTCGAATGACCGTATCAATCGAATACGCGTACGATTCGCACAAATGGATTGCCAACGTCGGGCTATCGATAGGTGCGGATAAATTCAGTCCTGAGAAGGCTCTTGAGCGAGCGGTTCGAGCCGCAGATCGATTTCTCGAAGAGGAAGAAGCTTCGATGGAAGAGTTTCCATGAACGATGGAACGTGGTCGGGAGCATTCGAGTGCCTCAGAGCCATCAGGGCGCTCGAACACAATTGGGATAGCTATGGATCAGATCCGATCCCAAAAATCATCTGTGATCGAGTCGAGGTGCTACTAAAGATGCTTCAGACGGTTGGATGGAGCGTTCCAAGCGTCGTTCCATGTCCGGACGGAAGTATTCAGTTTGAGTGGCACGAGCAAGGACGAAACGAGGAGTGGGAGATCTATGTCAGTCGAGCAGATTGCGCCGACGGAGCCTAACCCAGAGGACGTGATCAAGCGAATGTTCGCGCTCATTCAAGACGCGGCATTGAATGGTCATGCCGTCATGATGTGCGTCGGTCGAGAACGCGACGGAGAGCATAGCTTCGAGAATGCTCGAATCAATCTAGAAAGTTATGCGACGGCCGTCTCAATGCTGGGACGACTTCTTCATATGATCACGGCGGGAACCGGAGTGCGTCTCGACAAGGTGATCGAGCATCTTCGGACCATTCATGCCGACTTTGATAAATCAATTAGAGAGTCGAAATGACCTATCCACATCAGATGAACTGCAGTCACAGCGACGATGGATGGTGTCTCGATTGTGTCAACAAGCTCGGCATGGAGATGCTTGAACTCGAAGAGGGGTTTTCCGCACTCGAAACCTTTTGCCAATGCTTTGGCTTCGCACGTCTGTACCGATGCTTCGATGGGTGGTATGTCAGCAACCAGACTGACGAGGGAATCGGTGGTTGTGATCCCCGCATTCGTATCTACGGAAAGACTCCAGAAGAGGCGGTAATAGCAACGGCGCATTTCATCCGTGACCCCAAGATTCCTTCTGCAATTGCATGTCCGCACTGTGGCGTAACGATTCCCTGCAAGGAGTTCGTAGTCAACAAGCCCCATCGGCGTGAGGTCGAATTCTTCTGTTGGAATGACGGCTGTTATGCGTCATCGGCCGCCTCTGATATCTGTCCTGCGTGCATGGGGCCACTCGAAGTCATTGAAGTAGAGACTCTTGACGGTGTTGACGTGCGAACCAAGTGGGATGCCAAGTGTAAGAAGTGCGGAAAGATATTTCCAAGGGGAAACGATATCGACGAAGAGTATCCGGACTTCAAGATGGAGAAGATCGATCTCGAAGAAATAGGAGTGGATGATGCCGAATAACGACCCTCAGTACGATTACTGCGTAAAATGCGGAAAAGTGTCATTTCTGTGCACGTGCGAAGATGGCGAAGCGGAGTGCGACTGCGCTCTAACTGGCGCATGCGACGGATGTGACTCAGATAGTACCGTAACTCTCGTATGCGACTCATGCAAGAAGGCCATCATCGACGATGACGACGCGCATTCTTGTGAAGAATGCGCTGTCCCCGTTTGCACTTCTTGCGCCACACCAGTTGTCGATGAACATGGTGAGATGTATGTGATCTGTATGAAGTGTCTTCGAAAAGCCTAACGTATATACTGGAGATAATTGATGCGAATGTTCGCAGTCAAAATAGATAACGAAATGCGTCTTGTATCTAGTATGGCAAAAGCATACGTAGAACAGATTAAGAGTATTGACGTTGAAGTATATGCAGTAGACGTAACAGATGCTGGTGCAATTGAGATCGTCGATGGGCCGATAACGATTCTAACGCGCTACAGACTCTACGGAGATCCAAATATACTTCTGTATTCATTCGGACGACTACTAGCGGTAGCGAACTTCGTGTACTTCATTCCACAAATTTTTCTTCAGAGAAGCATCCTAGCCACGATGATCGTGGCTATTGCGGCGATTTGCTATCGGATATGTAGCAGGGCAGAGAACGCAGCCTTGGGACAAGTGATTTCCAACGGTATGGCGTTCATCAGAGAGGTGCAGGAATTAACCGGCACCGCTAGAGCACATGAGGCGATCAATCGTCTCGCGAAAGGACAGCAGTATGTCGCTAGCGACTATCAAGACGTCAGGGAATCAGAAGGAGATCGGAAAAGTCGTGCGGGATACACGCATGAAGTTAGGGATGACGATGACTCAGTTCGCTAAAAAGGTTGGCGTATCCCAAGCGCAGATATCCCGTCTTGAGGACGGACAGCAAGGGTTCAGGACTCACACGATGCAGAGGATTGCCGAGGCACTCGGCATTCCTGTCATCGTCTATTTCGGCCCGAAGAAGCAGGTAGCGTCACTGATCGGAGAGTAGCGTGGCCCAACGAAAGCGGATAGCCCGCGGACCCGGGTCTGAGTCGCCCGATACTGGAACTAGCACAAGTCTTCCGCCAAAGGGAAACGTCGGGCGATGTAAGAAGTGTCAGCGAATGTTGGATGCGTGCCTCATCGAAGTTAGCCGTCGAACGCCGACAGAAGGAATCGTTATGCAGAGAGCGTACGCATGTAGAGACCACGCGGCTGATGTGACGGCAGAGCTTGTTCATACCCTTGCAGGCTGGACGTATTGGGGGCGGGGAGACGAGTCAGTAGAGATCGTCGAGGGCAAGGAGGAGTAAATGCCTGACGGACTGCTCGACGACGGAAGATTCTACAAGCTCGAAAAGACGTGCAGAGTGTGTAGACGTACCGAACGCATCGCCGTATGGAATAGAATCGGAGCCGAGATCGGAGCGTCGATGATGATCGAACGGGGAAGCTCCGGAAGCTCGTTCGTGTGTCCGAACTGCGTGAGATTTGGAAAACATACGAAATGATCTATGGCTTCGTGCTCTGCATAGGAGATTCGCTACTGACTGGGGCGAGAAACGTCCACGGACTGAGCGTCCCAAGATACGTAGGAGACGCATTATCGAAGTCTGGCCAACGGTGGGTCGGAATTGATGAGGGGGTGAATGGAGAAACGACGAGTGAACTTCTCCGCCGGTTCTATCGTGTAGTCCGAGCGTATCCTGAAGCATCGGAAGTCGTCGTGTGCTCTGGGACGAATGACGCGAAACGCCCAAGTCTTCCGGCGAGGATATTCAAGAGGAACTACGAAGAACTGCTAAGAACGTTGGCGATACTGAAGAGGCGATGCTATGCGTGCTTGCTTCCTACGAGAACCGGATTCGGAGCACCCGATAATGTCGATAACGACGCAATCGTTGAGTACAACGAGATTATTCGCTCCGTGGCGACCAGATCTCAGGATTCTGTTTCAATCGTCGATCTTACCTGCGTCTTGGATACATGCCGTGACGATGGTATTCACTTCAATGTTGTGGGGGATAAATGGGCAGCAACCGCGATTGCCGAGACGATCATCAGGACTCTCTCGTAGAGGGGCTTGACGACGCCTTGGTGTTCATCAAGGCACTAGGAGCGCTGCGAATTGCGGAATACGTCCTCTGCGGCAGCGGTATCGGGATTGTCGTTTCCTGCGCGATGAGTGGAGTATGGTGGCCGATGGTTGCATACATCATGCTCGGAGCTATCATCGCCCGCACAGTTGATATCGGAAAGACGGCGCTGAAGATTGCGATTGAGACGGAGGAAGAGCGTAATGAAGAACGCGAAAACTATAGAAGGCTCAGCGAGCAACTTTGCCTTCGAGAGTTCAGGAAAGGGCAAGAAGATGGGAGAAGTTGATATTCTGAGTATCATTCCGAAGATTACGATCTACGGAAAGCCCGACTGTAGATTCTGTGACCACGCTAAGGCGGCATTAGATAGCGTCGAACTGCCGTACGAGTATAGCATCCTTGCCGATGCGATTTGCTCTTCTCACGACGACGGGACTCCTCGAAGGCTTCCTGATGATTGGCGAATAAGTGGAATCGTCGAGCTTCAGGCGATGTGGGTAATGTGTGGGGAACCAACCCCATTTATCGTGGTGGATGGGCGCGGGTACAAAAATCTATCGGCTGTGCTTGATTCAATCAGCTACAAAGACCGCAAGAAACTGATTGTGGCAAGGAAGAGGCGTGAGCAAGAAACTAATCCACGGTCTGACGCATAAAGAACTCGTCAAGATCGCCAATAGGTGGCTTAGAAATACCGCGAAGTGCTCGGTAGTCATTTCTGAGATGGTCTCACAGACGGAGATCCCTGATGCGATTGGTTGGCGAAATTGTCGGTCGCGTCTTATTGAGTGCAAGGCTACACGGGAAGACTTTCTTTCCGATAGGTCAAAGCGCTGCCGTCGGGTTATTTCCGGTCATTTCGCATTTGGAATGGGTAACTATCGCTACTATATGACTCCAGAGGGACTGGTTGGCTCCCACGAGCTTCCATCCGGATGGGGACTTCTTGAAATCTCGTTCACGGGGAGAGTAAAGAAGGTTGTTGAGTCGACGCTGTGGATGCTTCCGTCGATGGAGATGGGTCATGAGATGGGGCTGCTGTTGTCAGCGCTCCGCAGATATCAGGTCGCAGAAAGGAAATGACTGTGGACGGGACGAAGGTCTTGATTACTGATCAGTGTGATGCACGTGAGCGCGAACGACTTACTCGGTATTTTCAGGACGCCCTTGGCTGGAAAGAGGGGCAAGAGTTTTCAATACAGCATCCGATTATCGCGGGTAGTCAAACAAAGGAATCGGACGAGCTTCGGACATGTTCTGATTGCGGAAGTCCGTTCACATTTTCTATTGGCGAGCAGCACTACTTCGCTCAGAACAACCTTGCGCCAACAAAGCGGTGTCCAGACTGTCGGAAGCGTCGAAAAGCGGACAAGCAACGTGGAGATGCTGGAAAGAACGCGTTCTCGCACCGATAGGGGGCAGCATGATAAAGAAGACCTCTTACATGTCTTCGGCAAGCGACGGAAGCGTTGTGAACACGACCGTATTCGTGTGCGGACCAATACATGAGTGTTCGAAGTGCCCGGCCCTTGTTGTCATATCGAGCGATGGAGTGAGCGGGGAAGGACTATGCGCATTCCACAACACTAGGTTGAGCCGGGATGGCGACTATCCACGAAACTGTAGGGTAACGAAGATCACATTCGAGGAGCGCCTGTGAGAATTCTCGTAACTGGCGCAGCGGGGTTCATCGGATCGCACATTGCAAATTGGTATTCGGCCAATGACTACGAGGTCTTTGGAATAGATACGTACGTAGCCGGGAGCTATTTCCCAATTGATCCGACTATCAAGATGTATCCAGTAGACATCAGAGATCGATCCGCTCTAGCAACCCTAATGAAGATGATCCGGCCGGATATAGTTAATCACCACGCGGCACTCATCGATCCTCGCATATCGATGGAGCGGCCGATAGATGACACCGAGACCAACTACATCGGGACGATCAACGTTGTCGATAGCTCCATCCTCGCCGGATGCGAGAAACTCATATTCGCATCATCGTGTGCGGTATATGGCGATATCGGGGCTGCTGGTAATATGCTTGTTGGAATGTTCGAGCTTCCAAACTGTCCGTATGGAATATCGAAGCTCGCATCCGAGAAATATATCAGAGTCTCCTGTAGTCGGTCGGATCTCTCGGCTGTCATCATGCGGTATCCAAACGTCTACGGCTCATTCCAACGAGGAACAAGATCTACTGGAGTCATCGCCATCTTTGCCCACGAGATGGCGAAAGGAAATCAGATCGTAATCTATGGAGATGGAACTGCTCAGTATCAGTATTGCTATGTCGACGACATAGTCATGGCCAACAAGGCAGCCGAAGATTTCTTGCTCGACACAAACAACAAGTTCTTACTCGCGAATATTCCGGGAACACCGGCGTCTGTGAATGATGTTGCAAACATGCTCACTGTGCATTTTCCCAATTACGATAAGTGCCCTCGTTTTGAGAAACCTCGGCAAGGAGAGCAGTACTGCATTACGATGGGAGGAAATGAGGCGACGACGGAACTAAAGTGGGAGCCGCATGTCGACCTAACGGAAGGAATTGCCCGTGTCGCGGAAGCCGCGAAAGCGACGAGAGCCTAAATTGATGACGGAAATACCGGACATCGAGTTGTACTATCGACGGCTGTCCGAAAAGTTTGGCGCTGATCCTCGCGCCGACGGGTACTCGAACGAGCTTGCCCGAGAAGCTCGATTCGAAATGTACAGGAAGCATTTTGACTTTGGAGGAAAATCGGTACTTGATGTCGGATGCGGAACTGGGATGCTGCTCGACTTTCTTTGCGGATACACTCAATGTCATCCTAGACGATATGTCGGAATCGACATCATTCCGGAGAAGATTGAGGCTGCAAAGAAGGTGCTCACGAATCGAGGAACTTTAGATAGGTGTAGGCTTCGAGGAATCGAAGTGGAGTTCGTAGCCGGAGACATCTCGTCAATTTCAGACCTATTTCAGATTGTTGTCGCATGCTCGATCTTTGATGTAAAGCAGACGGACGTTGCGACAACGTTCTTACTTGCATGCCGAACGATGAGCGAGATGTGGTCACGGGCAACCGAGGGGATTGGAGCCGACTTCTTCAGCCCCTATGCTCTCGATATCCAGCCATTCAATGCTCCGATCCCCCCCGAGTGGCCCTTCAACTGGGCTATGCAGAATCTCAACAAGCGAGTGCTATTGGACTATACGTATCTTCCACACGACTACTCCATTATCGTTCATCGTGACGACAACAAGTTCGTGAAGGAGTGGCGGCGTGTTGGAGGATGGAATCGCGAAACTGGAGGAGAGCACGACTAATGCCGATGCACGCGTTGAAAGGCGAGACCTATCAAAGTAATTCGCCGCTGAGGATAGCAATACTTCCGATGCCGGGACACACATACTTTCCCGGCGAGACTGAGTTCCTCATGTTTCGTCAGTTTGCGAGAGACGTTCGAGATTGGTACGGCGTATTTTCGTACATCCTCCTTCCCGAGATCGCGAAGAAACAGATTAGGCCGGAGCCGGGTATTCGAATCATATTTGAGGGTCCATTCGAGTGCTTTCATGATGGGATAGTTCAGACGCCGACGACGTTCCTTGAACTGTTCAATCCTCGCGATGGAAAGTATCCGGTTGATCTCGTCATCACGTCGAGAGGAGCGTCAGGTGCGACTCTCCAGCGGGCTCTTCGAGACTATCGAAGCGACATCATTCCTCTGACGATCTACGAATCATCTTCCGACGGCATTCCGCTTGTCATCGACGAGTCGATGCCAGCAGATTTCGGATGGAAGGCGAATCCATCGCTTGATTGGACTGAACTCACGTCTCGTGTGTGCGCATACGCAACGGCTGCACGAACATACTTCGATACGGAACGAGAGCGACAAGTCGCTCTGAACTCTGCTCGGCGTGTCTTGAGTGCTCAAATGCTCAAGGATCTCGAATCGAAAATGGAGGCGATGCCATATGGTTTCTCGACAGACTTTGTGGAAGAGTGCACTCGGGGCGTCAACCGTCGCGACAGGTTCACTGTCTTCATGGGATCAAGGCACAACATCGACAAACGTTGGGATCGAATCCTCGCCATCTACAATCGATTCTTCGCTTTCGGACGAGACGTTGGGATCGTTATTACCGCCCCAAAACTCGAAAACGTATCAGCGCTTCCGATTGTCCAATCTAATGAAGCGATTGAAGTCACGTTTGAGTGCGCCCAACCAGACTTCATCAGAAAAGCGGCAGAGTGTCATGCAGCACTATGGATGTCAAAGGTCGAAGGACTCACCGTGGGCTTCCTCCAGCAGGCTTACTGTGGGTTGATCCTCCTTCTTCCTCGTAAGGCCGATTGGGTGAAAGAGATCCTAAGAGAAAAGTACGCCGACTATCCATTCCTATTCACCCGAGACAAGGAGGCTGAGCGTCGTCTTCGGTGGATCTACGAGAACTATGAAGAGGCGAAGAAGCTCGTTGAGTGGATGCCGAAGTGGATCAAGGACACTTATGGATCTCAGACGTGCACGAGGAAGGCATATGAGTCGATGCGCGATGGGATCATTCATCCTAAAGCGCCGTGTCGGCTCTGGACGAAATCGAACGTTGAGTTGTTCATAGCGGTCTCGGCGGCACTTCCAGACGAGTTCACTTTTGACGAGGCCGTTGACAAGTGCTTCTCGATGTCGCAGCAGCTATATAAGGACATGCGAGATCCTCGACGTGGGAAGCCGTCGAGATGGTCGCTATGGAAGTGGCTCAAGGGTCCGGGTGGGTATGTTGATACATGCAAGGCAGAGTTCCCGATTTTTGCGAAAGACCCAAACTTCGTGCCGGGGCCGTACAGTGACATGCAGTACTTCAAATACCGGGAAGAGCACGTCTGTCCGAAATGTGGCGGTCGGGGATTTCTTGACAAGGCCCGGGAGGCTGAGACGCGATGTCCACAGTGCGACGGAAGCGGAGAAATGCTGGAAGATGAGAGTGTCTGGTAAGTAATCGTTGACTAGACGCTAAATTCGCGTATATTCGATATACCTCCTCCCACGGAGGTTGCCCCCTTCTTTCTTGGCACCGGGCGACGGCTTCCTCCGTCGCCCGGTATTCTTTTGTACTCCAGTCATCTACGTTACTTGTCAATTTTATAGTTGACGAGATACGTCCGTGGCGATTATAGTATAGATAGTACTATGCGTACGAACGGTGATTTAGCAGTCATTGTATCGTCCAAGATAGATTGGAGTCGCAATGAGCGCCCCAACGATTACGTCCATTACCCCGGATCACGGGTCGTATCATGGTGGCACGGCCGTAACCATCGTCGGGACTGATTTCATCGCCTCGCCAGCGCCAACCCTTACGTTTGGCGGTGCTTCGGCAACAAGCATTGTCGTCGTCAGTACGACTACGCTTACTTGTGTGACTCCTGCCGGAACTGCTGGAGCGCAGGACGTTGTTTTCACGAACGACGATGCTGGAACAGTCACCGAGGTCGGTGGGTACACATATGAGGCAATCGCAATTACCTCAATCACTCCGGATCACGGTTCCTATCACGGCGAAACTTCGATCACCATCGTTGGTACTGGCTACTACACAGGTGCAACGGTTGACATCGACGGAAATCCAGCAACGAGTGTCGTCGTCGTAGACGAAAACACTATCACCTGCGACACGCCAGCTGGATCGGCGGGTGCTGTTGATGTTGTGGTGACGAATCTCGATGCGCAGA
>Ga0307375_10002403_pt1 | contig 19190 bp, 19 predicted proteins | sample TR1MG_FD_202531 | JGI IMG/M metagenome (GOLD analysis project Ga0307375, IMG submission 202531) | Soil microbial communities from Risofladan, Vaasa, Finland - TR-1 | ecosystem: Environmental > Terrestrial > Soil > Coastal area > Acid sulfate soil | place: Finland: Risofladan, Vaasa | collected...
AGGCGGTGGCCTGCAGGTGGCAGGCGCCGCTCCGCTCGCAGGACGGACAGAAGTGGTTGCCCTCGACGAAGAGCATTTGCAGCAGCGTCCGGCGCTTGTCGTCGAGTTCGGCGCTGCGGTTCTCGACCACCATGCCGGGCATGACTTTCAGCGTGCAGGCGGAACCGTAGCGGCCGTTTGCCTTGACCGTGCACAGCTTGCAGGAGCCGTGCGGCGCGAACTCGGGATGCCAGCACAGGTGCGGGATGTACTTGCCCGCCGCGCGCGCCGCCGCGATCACCGTCTGGCCCGGGTCGAAGGGGATCTCCTCGCCGTCGAGCAGGAAGCTGTTGCCGCGTTCGGCTTTACTCATTCGCCGCTCCCGTTTGCCAGGTGCGCGGCGGCGTCGTCGCGGCCGGTCATTTGTCGTGCCTGCGACAGCGCGGCGTCGAGATCGAAGGCGGGCTCGAACTCCAGCGATTTCAGGCGCCGCTCGTAGGCCGGGCGGAACTTGTCCAGGGTGTCGGCCAGCGCGTTGCCGGCGGAATGGCCCAAGCCGCAGTGGCTGGCCGCCTGCATCAGGCGCTGGAGCCTGTACAGCTCGTTGAGGTCGTAGGGCGAGCCGTGGCCGGCGGCGATCTTGTCCATCAGGCTTGCCGCCAGCGTCGTGCCGACGCGGCAGGGCGTGCAGAAACCGCAGCTCTCGTGGGCGAAGAAGTGGGCGAAATTGCGCGCCACCTCGAACAGGTCGCGGCGGGCGTCGAAGACCATCAGGGCACCGGCCGTGGGCAGGTCCTCGAAGGCCAGCTTCCGCCCGAATTCGTCGGCCGACAGGCAGGCGCCGGAAGGGCCGGAGACCTGCACCGCGATCGTGTTTTCGGCGGCGCAGTCAGCGAGCACCTGTCGGACGGTGACGCCGAACGGATACTCGTAGATGCCGGGCCGGGCGCAGTCGCCGGAGACCGACAGCAATTTGGTGCCGGCGGATTTCGCGCTGCCGATGCCGGCGTACCAGGCGCCACCGTGACGCGCGATCAGGCAGGCGGCGGCCAGCGTCTCGACGTTGTTCACCGTTGTCGGGCGGCCGAGATAGCCGTGCGTCACCGGAAAGGGTGGGCGGATCCGCGGCATGCCGCGTCGGCCCTCCAGCGATTCGATCAGGGCGGATTCCTCGCCGCAGACGTAGGCGCCCGCGCCCAGATGGATCTCGATGTCGAAGTCGAAGCCCGGCACGTCGAGGATGTCGCGGCCGAGGAGATGCGCTCGCCTCCTGGCCGCCAGGGTCGCTTGCAGCGATTCCAGCAGATAGCGGTATTCGCCGCGCAGGTAGAGCAGGCCCAGTCTTGCGCCGATGATCCGGCCGGCGATGGTCATGCCCTCGAACACCAGGTCGGCGTGAGCGCCGAGCAGCACGCGGTCCTTGAAGGTGCCGGGTTCGCCCTCGTCGGCGTTGCACACCACGTAGCGGCCGGCGGCATCGGCCGGCGCGTCTCTCGTCGCCCGCCATTTCTGTCCGGTGGCGAAACCGGCGCCGCCGCGGCCGCGCAGCCCGGCGGCCTCGATCTCGGCCAGCGTCGCCTCGGCACCGCGCGCCAGCGCCGAGGCGAGCGCCTCGCCCGGCACCAGTTGATGGCCGAGCAGGACGTCCTGGCGGAGGATGTTGTCACGGACCGCAAACCATTCGTGCGGCCAGTCCTGAAGCGCGATGCCGGCGCGGATCAGCTCGACCATGGCGTCGACGCGCTCGGCGTTCATCGCGGTGAGTGCGCGGCCATTGACCAGCAGCGCCGGCCCCTGGTCGCACATGCCGGTGCAGGAGGTCGTGGAAACGCTGACCAGACCGTCCTCGGAGACCCGTCCCGGCTCGGTCCACAGTCCGCGGCACATCTGCGCCATCAGCGCTTCGCTGCCCAGCATCCGGTCGGTGATGTTGTCGCTCCACAGCACCCGGTAGCGGCCCGCGGGCTCGGTGTGGAGGAAGCTGTAGAAGCCCGCCACGCCCAGCACCTCTGCGTAGGGCAACTCCAGCCTCCGGGCGATCTCGGCCAGCATCGGGCTCGGCAGCCAGCCCGTCAGTTCCTGGGCCTCGATCAGAATCTGGACCAGGCGGGTCGGGTCGCAGCGGTGGCGATCGAGCAGCGCGGCGAGATCGGTGTCTGACAAGGATTTCCTCCGGCTGGGATATTGGCTGAAAATCGAGCTCAAATCCGGGGTCATTGCGGATCCCCTAACGATACTCCTGCGGCGCTTATCGGGGCGCGGGACTTTCGGCTATATTAAGCGGGCAGACTTCGCCGTTTCCGGACCGATCATCATGATGAAAATCGCCAGCAAGGTCGTCATCGCACTGAGCTTCTGCGCCTGGCTCGCGGCGCTGTGCGCCTGCCAGCAGGAGCAAGGTTCCGGTCATGATATCGGCAAGTCGATCAAGAAAGCCGGGCAGCTCGGACACTCGGGCAGCTGAGGCGGCAATGCCCTGGTTCCTCTACCTGATCGAATGCCGGGACGGCAGCATCTACACCGGCATCACCATTGACGTTGCCGCCCGCTACGCCGCGCACGCTGGGGGCAGGGGCGCGCGTTATACCCGTTCCCACCCGCCTGCGCGACTCCTGGCGGTGGTCGAGTATCCCGACCGGTCTGCTGCGGCCAGCGCCGAGTACCGGACCAAGCTTCTGTCTCCGGCCGCCAAGCGCGAGTTCGCGGCGAGCCTGAACGGGTCCGCAGGCTGAGCCTCGCCTCAGCCGAGAAAATCGCGCAGTACATCGATCACCGCGTCGGGTTGCTCGGCCATCAGCGCGTGACCGGTGCCCGCCAGAATCATGCGCCGCACCCCGGGGATCGCCGCGGCCAATGCCAGCGTCGCTTTGGGCGGCGCCATCTGGTCGCTGCCACCGCAGAGGATCAGCGCCGGACAGGCGAGTTTCGCGGCCTGTTCCAATCCGTCGCGGTAAGCGTTGCAGGCGGCAAGATCGGTCAATAGCACGCCCGGGTTGGCGCGCTCCATCAGGCGCAGGTTCATGCCCAGGAGCCACAGGCCGGGAACGGCACTCGCGCCGGTCTGGCCGCGCGCGCTGTGCGACCAGGCGTTGATCATGCGCAGGGCGCGCGGCTCGTCGTCCCGCGCGGCGGCGAGCAGCGCTTCTGATACCGGCATCGGGGTGGCGTTGCCGAGCAGTGCTATGCGGCTCACGCGCTCCGGATAGCCAGCGGCCGCCTCCAGCACCGCCAATGAACCCATGCTGTGGCCGACCAGCGCCGCGCGTGCTATCCCGGCGGCATCCATCAGCGCTACCAGCCAGGCGGCGATGGCGGCGACGGACGCCGCTGGCTGGCCGCCCGAGCGGCCGTGGCCGGGCAGGTCGGGGGCGAGTACCGCCCAGCCGTGATGGGCGAACCAGCGGGCCTGCAGGTTCCAGCAGGAATGATCGAGTGCCGCGCCGTGGATGAAGACCACTGCCGGCAGCGAAGGGTCGAAAGTCTTGCCACCGGTATAGGCGTAGACGCTGTGGCCCGCGACCGCGATCTCCATCGTGTTCAGGACCGCTGCGCGGCGTGGAGGCCGCGATTCAGATCTTCGATCAGATCTTCCGCATCCTCCAGGCCGACCGACAGACGCACGGTGCCCGCGAAAATGCCCGCGGCGGCCAGCGCCTCCGGCGACATGCGAAAGTGGGTGGTGCTGGAAGGATGGATCACCAGCGACTTGGCATCGCCGACATTGGCCAGATGCGAGAACAGCCGCAGGCTCTCGATGAAGCGCTTGCCGGCGAGCTTCGCGTCGCCAGTACCCTGGCCGCCCTTCAATACGAAGCTGAACACGGCGCCGCAGCCCTTGGGCAGCAGGCGGCGGGCCAGATCATGGTCGGGGTGATCGGGCAGTTCCGGGTAGGAGACCGAGGCCACCTGGGGATGGGCCGCCAGATGCGCGACGATCCTGCGCGTGTTGTCTACGTGGCGCGCCATGCGCAGCGGCAGTGTCTCCATGCCCTGGAGGATCTGGAAGGCGGTGAAGGGCGACATCGCGGCGCCGAAGTCGCGCAGACCCTCGCGCCGGGCGCGCAGCAGGAAGGCAGCGACCGGCGACTCCTCGGCGAAGTCCATGCCGTGAAAACCTTGATAGGCTTCGGTCAGGGTCGGAAACTTGCCCGCACTCTTGTCCGCCCGCTCCCAGTCGAAGCGGCCGCCATCGACCAGCAGGCCGCCGATGGCGACACCGTGGCCGCCCAGGAACTTGGTCGCCGAGTGCAGCACCAGGTCGGCGCCCAGTTCCAGCGGCTGCATCAGATAGGGTGTGGTGAAGGTGGCGTCCACCAGCAGCGGCAGGCCGTGCTCGTGGGCGATCGCGGCGACGCCGGGAATGTCCAGCACGTCCGAGCCGGGATTGCCCAGGGTCTCGCCGAAGACGAGCCGCGTGTTGGGCCGGATCGCGGCGCGCAGACCCGCCAGGTCGCGCGGCGAGACGAAGCTGGTGGTGATGCCGAAGCGCGGCAGCGTGTATTCGAGCAGGTTGTGCGAACCGCCGTAGAGCGCGCGCGAGGCGACGATGTGGCTGCCTGCATCCATCAACGTCGCGATGGCCAGGTGCAGCGCCGCCTGGCCGCTGGCCGTGGCGATCGCGCCGACGCCGCCCTCCAGAGCGGCGATGCGCTCCTCCAGCACGGCGTTGGTCGGGTTGGAGATGCGCGAATAGACGTGGCCGGCGCGCTCCATGTTGAACAGCGACGCGGCCTGGTCGCTGTCCTTGAAGACGAAGGAGGTGGTGAGGTAGATCGGCGTGGCGCGCGCGCCGTACTGCGTATCGGGCACCTGGCCGGCGTGCAGGCTCAGGGTGTCGAAGCCGTAGCTCTTCGGTTCAGCCATCTGCGCCCGTCTATGCCAACGCGTCGGGCTCGAGCTGGCGCTGGAGCTGGCGGATGCGGTCCTTCAACAGGAGCTTGCGTTTTTTCAGCCGGCGCAGCAGCAGTTGATCCTCGGATGGCGCGGTGGTCAGCCGATCGATCGCCAGGTCGAGGTCGCGGTGCTCGACGGCGAGTTCGGCGAGCCGGCTCTTCAGCGCCTCGGGGTCTTCGGTCGTGGCCATGGACGAATCTTATGCGCGCCGTCGTGGAAAGACAACTGCTTAACAAACGCCTGGATACCTGATAGCGTGGCTGCCCATTTGACAGATTTTTTTCGGCAATATGACATCTCGGATCGGCCGTTTTGAAATCAGGAGCGAACTCGGCCGCGGCGCCCAGAGCATTGTCTATCTCGCCTTCGACCCGCATCTGCAGCGCGAGGTGGCGATCAAGACGATGCACTTTGGCGCCGACGATGCCAGCCCGAGCGAGCGCCAGTTGGCCGAGAACGCCCGCCTGATGGCCGAGGCCCGCACCGTCAGCAAGCTGCGCCATGCCAACATCGTGCCGATCTTCGAGGCTGGCGAGGAGGGCAACGATCCCTACCTGGTGTTCGAGTACGTCGCCGGCCGCGATCTCGGTCAGCGGCTCCGCGCCGAGGGCGCGCTGCCGCCGGCCGTTGCCGCGGAGCTGATGGTGGCGGTGCTCGGTGCGCTGGCGCACGCCCATCAGTACGGCATCATTCATCGCGATCTCAAGCCTTCCAATATCCTGATCGATGCCAGCGGTCTGCCCCGGGTGATGGATTTCGGCATCAGTGTCGGGGTCAGCGACGACCAACTGATCGAGGCGCAGGCGGGCCTGCTCGGCACGCCTGCCTACATGGCGCCGGAATACGTGCGCGAGCGTGCGGTGGGAGTAGGCTCCGACATCTACGCCGCCGGTCTGGTGCTACTGGAGATGCTCACCGGCCGGCGCGCGGTCGAAGGCGACAGCGCACGGGAGATCCTGGCGCGCGTGGCCGGGGAGACCTTGGCCCTGCCCACCGACGTGGTCATCGACGAGCGCCTGGGCAACATCATTCTCAAGGCCTGCGCGCCGGATCCAGAGGCGCGCTACGCCAGCGCCGGCGTGATGCGGCAGGCACTCTCAGCCTACCTGGAGGCAGGCGGGCGCGGGGATGATCCGCCGGCCGAGAGCGGCGGCGACGCGGGCAAACCCAGCACCCTGGAGTTCCTGCTGCGGCGGATGCGCCACAAGACCGACTTTCCGGCGCTGTCCGATTCGGTGGCGGCGATCAATCGCCTGACCGCTTCGGAGACGGAGAGCATCAACCGGCTGTCCAACGCCATCCTCAAGGATTTCGGCCTGACCAACAAGATCCTGCGCCTGGTCAACTCTGCCTATTACCGCCAGGCCGGCGGCGGCACCATCAGCACGGTGTCGCGCGCGGCGGTGGTGCTCGGCTTCGACGCCATCCGCAACATCGCCATCACCGTGCTGTTGTTCGAGCATCTGCAGAATAAGGGCAACGCCGGCCAGCTCAAGGAAGCCTTCCTGCGCGCCAATTTCTCCGGCCTCTTGGCGCGCGACATGAGCGCCAAGACGATGCCGCGCGAGTCCGAGGAAGCCTTCATCTGCTCGCTGTTCCACGGCCTCGGGCGACTCCTGGCGCAATACTATTTCCCCGAGGAGATGGAGGAAATCCTCAAGGTGATGCAGCAGAAGCAATGCAGCGACGAGGCGGCCGCGGTCAAGGTGCTGGGCATCGGCTTCGAAGATCTGGGCATCGGCATCGCCCGCAACTGGGGTTTTCCGAGAGCCATTGTCGCCAGCATGCGGCGGCTGCCCGAGGCACCGGTGAGAAAACCGGACACCCGCGAGGCGACCTTGCACGTGATGACCGGCTTCGCCAACGAGCTGTGCGACGCCATCGCCGGCGCGCCGACCGAGGATCGCAACACGGTGATGAAAAAGATCGGCGAGCGCTACTCGGCCAGCCTGCAGTTCTCCGATCAGCAGCTGCAGGAGACGCTGGAGAAATCCCTGGGCGAGCTGACCCAGGTTGCCGCGATCTTGCGCGTCAATCTCAAGCAGAGCCCCTTCGTGCGCCAGATCAAGTCCTGGTTGGAAGGCGGCCAGATGCCGGACGCGGCGGCCGGCGACGGCAGTCTCGACGGCACGGTGATCCTCGGCGCCGGCGCCACCCCGGAAGCGACCGAGGCGGCGCTGGCCGAGGAGTCGGGCCCGGCGCGTGGCGACGCCCAGACGATACTCGCCGCCGGCATCCAGGACATCAGCAATTCCCTGGTCGAGGACGCCAGCCTGAATGACATTTTGCGCATCACCCTGGAGACCATGTACCGGGCGATGGGTTTCTCGCGCGTGCTGCTCTGCCTGCGCGACGCCAAGAGCAACCGGATGGTCGGCCGCTTCGGCTTTGGCGTCGATGCCGGCGAGGTGGTGCGCGACTTTCATTTCTCCCTCGGCTTCTCGCCCGACGTGTTCCACGCCGCGATCTCCAAGGGTCTGGATATCTTCATCAGCGACGTCAATGACCCGAAGATCCAGGCACGCATTCCCGAGTGGTATACCCGACGCGTGCCGGCGCAGACCTTCGTGCTCTTTCCGCTGAGCATCAAGGGCAAGGCGGTGGCGCTGATCTACTGCGACCGGGACCGGGCGGGCGAGATCAGCATTCCGGAGAAGGAACTGTCGCTCCTGAAAACCCTGCGCAACCAGGCGCTGCTGGCGATCAAGCAGTCGGTCTAGCCCAGTATCGCCTGCAGACCCCACAGCGCGAGCATGCCGATGCTCACCGTGGCCATCGTGCTGCGCGTCTTCCAGGCCACCAGAGAGGCAATCACCGCGGCGAGCAGGCGCGCGGGGTCGAAGCTGGGAACCCCCGCCACCGCCGGAAACACCTGGGGCATGATGATCGCGGCGAGAATCGCCGGCGGCATGTAGGCCAGCGCCCGGCGCACCAAGCGCGGCAGTTCGACGTGCGCGAACAGACCGAGGAAGGACAGGCGCGTGGCGAAGGTCGCCGCGGCCAAGGCTAGGATGACGATCCAGACTTTTTCCATCTTTTCTCCAGCAGCAGGGCGACGCCGGCACCGGCCAGCGCCGCCGCCATCAGGTTGAGCTTGAACGGCAGCTGCGGCGCCAGCGCCACGGCGCCGCCCACCGCCGCCGCGACGCGCATCAGGCGCTCGCCCAGGAGCGGCACGATCAGCGCGATGAAGGTCAGGCTGATGACGAAATCGATCGACCAGCTGGCCGGAATGAAGCCGCCGAGCAGGATGCCGGCGAGGCTCGCCAGTTGCCATTGCAGCCAGCACGCGAGCGCCAGGCCGAGATAGAACCAGGCTGTCTCGCGCCGGTCGCGGCCGTCGGCGATGCGCCCCAGGGTGACCGCGAAGGCCTGGTCGGTGAGCAGGTAGGCGCCCAGCCAGCGGCCGAATCTTGAGCGCTCGCGAAAGTGGGGGGCGAGGGCGGCGCTGTACATCAGGAAGCGGAGATTCACCAGCCAGCCGGTGAGCACGATCACCCAGGCCGGCGCGCCCGCCGCCAGGAGCTGGATGGCGACGATCTGCGAGGAACCGGCGAAGACGATCCAGGACAGCGCGAAGGCCTGGTTGAAGTCCAGGCCAATGCCGGTGGCGCCGGCGCCGCAGACCACCCCGAAGGGGATCATGGCCATCGCCAAGGACAGGCTGGCGCGGGCCCCCGAAGCCAGGGCGGCGCGCCGCGGCAGAGGAGCAATCGGAGATCGGGCTGTCACCATGGGTGCCCGCATCATACAATGCCGCCTTTGCATAGTTGCGAGCGAACCATGAACCGGCAGTCTGCTCCGCCCTCCGGTGACGCCGAAGAGGACGACGAAGACGACGTTGCGGCGGGCCAGCCGCCGCCCGGCGGCGGCAACTATCTGACCCTGAGCGGCTACGCCCGGCTGCAGGCGGAACTGGAACAGCTGGTCAGGAGCGAGCGCCCGATCCTGGTGCAGACCGTGTCCTGGGCGGCGGGCAACGGCGACCGTTCCGAGAACGGCGATTACATCTACGGCAAGAAACGCCTGCGCGAGATCGACCGGCGCATCCGCTATCTGATGAAGCGCCTGGAGAACGCCGTGGTGGTGGACCCCGCGCGGCAGGAGAACCTCGATCAGGTGTTCTTCGCCGCCACCGTCAGCATTCGCGACGAAGACGGCACGACCGCCCGTTACCGCATCGTCGGCGTAGACGAGGCCGACGCCGCGGCCGGCTGCATCAGCTGGATCTCGCCCCTGGCCCAGGCGCTGATGCGTGCGCGGGTGGGTGACGTGGTGCGGCTGCGCAGTCCGGCGGGCGTGCGCGAGATCGAGATCCTGGACGTCAGTTATCAATGAACAAGCCATGAACGAAGCGACAAACGAAACGATGAACGAAGAAAAGTCAAAGCACCTGCTGCCGAAGCTGGTGCTGCTGGCAGCGGTGATCTGTATCGCCCTGTGGCTCGGCTACAAATGGTGGTGGGGCATAAACCACGTCACCAGCGACAACGCCCAGGTCGAGAGCCACATCATTCCGGTGCTGCCCAAGGTGGGCGGCTTCGTCGCCGCGGTCAAGGTCGAGGACAACCAGCCGGTCCATGCCGGCGACCTCCTGGCCACCATCGACGATCGCGATTACCGGGCCAGGCTGGCCCAGGCCGAGGCCGAACTGGCGCTGGCGCTGGCCGGCGCTGGCAGCGAGGGGCATCTTTCCGGCCAGGCGGCGGCGCAGGTGGCGGCGATGCGCGCCTCGGCCGCAGCGGCACGCTCGATGGTGGAGCAGGCGCTGGCCAATGCCGACCGGGCGCAGAAGGATCTCGACCGGACCCGTGCCCTGGTGGCGCAGAAGATGGTCTCGGCTCAAGCGCTGGACGCCGCCGAAGCCGCGGCGCGCTCGGCGCTGGCGCAGGTGCAGGCCAGCCGCGCCTCCGCCGCTTCCGCCGGCGAGCAGGTCACCGCCTCCAGCGCGGCGCTGCGTGCGGCGCTGGCCAAGGTCGATGCCGCGCGCGCGGCGCGCGACCTCGCCGCCAACCAGTTGGCCGACACGCGCATCGTGGCACCCGTCTCCGGCGTCGTCGCCAGCAAGAGCGTCGAGCCAGGGCAACTGGTGCAGGCGGGCCAGCCGCTGCTCTCGGTGGTGCCGCTAGACGACATCTGGGTGGTCGCCAACCTCAAGGAGACCGACCTTGCCGGCGTCAAGCCGGGCGACCCGGTGGCGATCACGGTCGATGCCTACCCCGGCCTCAAGGTGGCAGGCAGCGTCGATTCTTTGAGTCCGGCCACCGGCGCGCGCTTCTCGCTGTTGCCGCCGGACAACGCCACCGGCAACTTCACCAAGGTGGTGCAGCGCGTGCCGGTGAAAATCCGCCTCCAGCAGAACCCGGACACGGCCCGCCCGCTGCGCCCGGGCATGAGCGTGGTCGTTTCCATCAGCACCCAGTGACGCCGATTTGATCCCGATCCTGCCGGCCCTGCGCCGTCTCGACACAGAGGCGGAGATCTATGCCAGCCGCTACCTGATCGCCGTCACGGTGACCCTGGCCTCGGTGCTGGAACTGCTCGACACCAGCATCGTCAATGTCGCCATTCCGCACATGATGGGCACCCTCGGCGCGACCCTGGACGAGATCGCCTGGGTATCGACCGGCTACGTCGTCGCCAACGTCATCGTGCTGCCGATCTCCGGCTGGCTCGCCAACTACATCGGGCGGCGCAACTACTTCGCCTTGTCGATCCTGCTGTTCACCTTCGCCTCCTTCCTGTGCGGCAATTCCAGCACGCTGGAGAGCCTGGTGTTCTGGCGCATCGTCCAGGGACTGGGCGGCGGCGGCCTGATCGCCACGTCCCAGGCGACGCTCTACGAGACCTTCCCGCCGCGCGAGGCCGGCACCTCGATGGCGATCTTCGGCTTAGGCATCATGGTCGGCCCGATGCTCGGACCGACGCTGGGCGGCTGGATCACCGACGCGCTGTCCTGGCCGTGGATCTTCTACATCAACCTGCCGCTGGGCGCCCTGGCGCTGCTCTTGGCCTTGATGTACGTGCCCGACTCGAAATACGGCAAGCGCGCAGAACAGGTCGATGGTGTCGGCTTCCTGCTCCTGGCGGTGGGCGTCGGCTGCCTGCAGACGATGCTGGAACGCGGCCAGAAGCTCGACTGGTTTTCCTCTCCGGAGATCAAGACCTACGCCCTGGTGAGCATCACTGCGTTCATGCTGTTCGTGCGCCAGGAGCTGCGGCACGAGCATCCGATCGTCGATCTGCGCATCCTCAAGGACGTTCAGTTTGCGGTCTCCCTGGTGTTCACCTTCCTGCTCGGCGGCGCGCTGTTCGCGACGGTGTTCGTGTTTCCGGTCTATGTCCAGACGCTGCAGGGCTTCACCGCCTGGGAGACCGGCCTGGCGGTCCTGCCCGGCGCGATCGCGAGTGGCGTGACCATGGCGGTGATGGGCCGGATCACGGCCTCGACGCGGTTGGACCTGCGCCTGTTCGTGGTGATCGGCGCAGTGATCTTCGGCTATTCGATGTGGCGCCATTCGCTATTCACGACGCAGTCGGGCTGGGACGATTTCCTGATGCCGATGATCTACCGCGGCGTCGGTCTGGGCATGGTGTTCATTCCCTTGAACAACCTGGCGCTGGGCAATCTCGCGCCGGCGCGGATCGCCGCCGGCAGCGGCTTCTACAACCTGACGCGCCAGTTGGGCGGCAGTGTCGGCATCGCCCTGTCGGCCACCCTGTTCCAGCAGTTCCAGGAGAAAAACCGCGGCGAGATTCTGAACCATTTGAGCCAGTTCTCGCATCAGGTCACGGCGCGCCTGGCGCAGTTCGAGGCGCTGGTGATTTCCCACGGCGCGCCCGCGAGCCAGGCCAGGACCCAGGCGCTGCTGCTGCTGAACGGCGAGGTGGCGAAGCAGGCGGCGATGCTCTCCTTCGAGCGGCTGTTCCTGTGCTTCGGCGTCGCCCTGCTGGCCGCCTTGCCGCTCTTGCTGTTGATGGAGCGCGGTCAGTTCTCGCGCCGCGGCGCGGCCGAGGCGGCGCACTGATTTGCGTACCGAGGCGGCGCCCCGAGGCACTTGAAATCGGCGTAGCCGCCCCAAATTCGGGGCAGGCTTTTTTTTCCGGGAGAATACGATGACGGTGGCGACCACGCGCGAGACGCTCGGCTTTCAGACCGAGGTCAAGCAGCTTCTGCAGTTGATGATTCATTCACTCTACAGCAACCGCGAGATTTTCCTGCGCGAACTGATTTCCAACGCCTCGGACGCCTGCGACAAGCTGCGCTTCGAGGCGCTGCACAACGGTTCCCTGTTCGAGGACGACGCCGAGCTGAAGATCCGCGTTTCCTACGACAAGGCGGCGCGGACCCTGACCGTCGCCGACAACGGCATCGGCATGAGCCGCGACGAAGTGATCAGCAATCTGGGCACCATCGCCAAGTCGGGCACCCGCGAGTTCTTCTCGCAACTGTCGGGCGACCAGCAGAAGGACGCCAGCCTGATCGGCCAGTTCGGCGTCGGCTTCTATTCTTCCTTCATCGTCGCCGATAAGGTCACCGTTCTGACGCGCCGCGCAGGCGAGCTGGCGGACCAGGGCGTGCGCTGGGAGTCCGACGGCGGCGGCGAGTTCACCCTGGAGATGGTGGACAAGCCTGCTCGCGGCACCGAGATCATCCTGCATCTGCGCGAGGACCAGGAAGATCTGGCCGACGGCTGGAAGCTGCGCGCCATCATCCGCAAGTATTCCGACCACATCGTCCAGCCCATCCTGATGAACAAGCAGGAGTGGGACAAGGACAAGAACGAGCAGGTGGAAACCGCCGAGGACGAGACCGTCAATCAGGCCAGCGCGCTCTGGGCGCGCTCCAAGTCGGAGATTTCGGACGAGCAGTACCAGGAGTTCTACAAGCACGTCGGCCACGACTTCGAGCCGCCCCTGGCCTGGGTGCACGCCCGGGTCGAAGGCCGGCAGGAATACACCGAGCTGCTCTACCTGCCCGCGCGCGCGCCCTTCGACCTGTGGGATCGCGGCGGCGCCCGCCACGGCATCAAGCTCTATGTGCGCCGGGTGTTCATCATGGACGACGCCGAGCAGCTGATGCCGGCCTACCTGCGCTTCGTGCGCGGGGTGGTGGACTCCAACGACCTGCCGCTCAACGTCTCGCGCGAAATCCTCCAGGAGAGCCGCGACATCGAGGCGATCCGCGCCGGCTGCACGAAGAAAGTGCTGTCGCTGCTGGAGGACCTGGCCGAGAATCAGAAGGAGAAATACGCCGGCTTCTGGAAGGAGTTCGGCCGCGTGCTCAAGGAGGGCGTGGGCGAAGATCACGCCAACAGGGAGAAGGTCGCCGGCCTGTTGCGCCTGGCTTCGACCCACGCCGACACGCCCGAGGAGACGGTGTCCTTGGCCGACTACATCGCCCGGATGAAGGAAGGCCAGGACAAGATCTACTACGTCACCGCCGAGAGCTTCAACGCGGCGAAGAACAGTCCGCACCTGGAAATCTTCCGCAAGAAGGGCATCGAGGTGCTGCTGCTCTCCGATCGCGTCGACGAATGGGTGATCGGCAATCTCAGCGAATTCTCCGGCAAGCCCCTGCAATCGGTGGCCAAGGGTGGGCTCGACCTGGGCGCGCTGGAAGACCAGGCGGAGAAGGAAGAGCAGCAGAAGGAGTCGGATGAATTCAAGGGGCTCACCGACAAGATCCAGGCCAGCCTGGGCGAGCGCGTCAAGGAGGTGCGGATCACCCACCGCCTGACCGAGAGCCCGGCCTGCCTGGTCGCCGACGAACACGACGTCGGCGGCAATCTGGCGCGCATCCTCAAGGCCGCCGGCCAGAAGGCGCCCGAATCCAAACCCATCCTCGAAATCAATCCCCGGCATCCGGTGGTGCTGCGCCTGAAGGACGAGGATAAGCGCTTCGACGACTGGGCGGCGGTGCTCTTCGACCAGGCCCTGCTCGCCGAGGGCGGCAGCCTCGACGATCCAGCCGGCTTCGTGCGCCGGATCAATCAGCTGATGCTGGAGATGGGTGGCGCCGCCTGAGATGGGCGGGCTGGCCAGTCTGGCTGGCCTGCCGCCGATCATTTCCCATGACGCCCGGATCCTGATCCTGGGCAGCTTCCCGTCGCCGGCTTCGCTCGCGGCGGGACAGTATTACGGCCATCGGCGGAATCAGTTCTGGACCATCCTGGGCGCGGTGATCGGCGTGCCGCTGGCGGACATCGACTACGCGGGCAGGCAGCGCGCGCTGATCGATGCCGGCATCGCGGTGTGGGACGTCTATCAGCGCTGCCGTCGCGAAGGCAGCCTGGATGCCGCGATCCGCGACGCCTCAGCCAACGATTTCAGTCGGCTGAAAACGCTGGCGCCTGATCTTGTCCGGGTCTGCTTCAACGGCCAGACCGCCGGCCGCTTCGCGCCCCGTCTCGCCGCCCTGGGCTACCGCACCCAGGTATTGCCCTCGACCAGCCCGGCCTACACCCTGGCGATCGACAACAAGCTCGCGGCCTGGCGGGCGGCGCTGGGGAATTAGACTCGCCTCGGTCAGCCGTTCGCGCCGAAGTTCTCGGGCATCTGCACCGCCACCACCTCGCCGCGCGCGGTGGCGACGCCGCCTGCGAGCACCGTGGTTTCCACGATCACCCTGCGCCCCTTGATCTCCTTGACGCGGCCGCGGATTTCGAGCGGGCCCGCGAGCGGCGTCGGTTTGAGGTAGTCCACCCGCAGCGAACCGGTGACGAAGCGGAATGGCGGCAGGCTGTCCATCTCTCGTCCCTCGGCGCGGTACATCGCGGCCGCGGCGGTGCCGGTGCTGTGGCAGTCGATCAGCGAGGCGATCAGGCCGCCATAGGTGAAGCCGGGAACGGCGGTGTGATAGGGTTCGGGCGTGAACCAGGTCAGGCTCTCCTCGCCGTCCCAATGGGTCTTGATCTGGTGGCCGTGGGGGTTCAGCCGGCCGCAGCCATAGCAGTGTGCCACGTTGTCCGGGTAATAGTCCTGAAATGCTTTCATAAATTGTCCTCGACGATTCAGCGAAACTCGCTCAGGTAGCGACGCTCGAAATAGCGCTTGGCCCAGTGGAACAACCGGGAAGACGGCAACAGCCAGCTGCGCTTCGGATCGCGATAGACGAGCACGCCGGCATTGACCGTGTCGACGATGCAGATCAGTTCCGGCCGCGGGCGCGCCGTCGGCGCCCGGCCTTCGAGCGCCAGCAGCAGATTCTCCGCTACCGCACGGGCTTGCAGGTCGGCCATGTGCGCCTGCTTGGGCAGCCAGTCGGGACCGGGGTAACTGCCGGCGTCGCCGGCGACGAATACCCGCTCGGTGCCTCTGACCGCGCAGAACTCGTCGGCCAGAAAAAATCCGCCCTCGGACAGGCCCAGGCCCGAGTCCTTGGCCCAAGCCGGACCGGTGAGACCGGGCATGAACAGGATCAGATCGGCCGGCAGTTCGACCGCTTCGGTGCTCACGGCCTTTGTGGAAAACCCCGTGAGCTTGTGACCGAGGTGGGTGGCGATGCCGCGCCTGTCCATTTCGGCGAGCATCGCCGCGACGGCCTTAGGCCCCAGCCGCTTGCCGGGTTCCGCGGCGGCGTTGAAGAAGGACAGTTGAAAGCGCTGGCGTTTTCCCTGCTGCCGCAGCCAGGTGTCCACGCCGAACAGCAATTCGAACATCGGTCCGCCGCGCATCGCTGCGGGCTCCTTCGGATTGCCGCCGAAGCCGAAGGCGATACTGCCGCCCTGCATTTCCCGCAGCCGCCGACCGATGGCTTGCGCCGCCGGCACGCCCTCGCACAGCGTCATGGCGTGTTCGATGCCCGGCATGCCTTTGAGGAAGCGGCCGCCGGTGGCGATGACCAGGGCGTCGTTTTGAATCTCGCCACGATCGGTGCGCACGGTTCGTCCGCCATCCTTCAGTCCGGTCACGGTGCCGGCGTGGTGGTCGATCCGGTGCTTTTGCAGAAAGTGGGCGAGCGGCACGATCAGCTCCGAGCCTTCGCGGATTCCCGGCGGCACCCAGATCAGGCTGGGCAGATAGACGAACTCCGCGCGTGGCGCGACGAGCGTGATGGCCAGCTCAGGCGCGCGCCGGCGCAGCTCCCGCGCGGCCGTAAGCGCTGCAAAGCCGGCACCGAGAATGGCGACGCGCTGTGAACCGTGGGGCATGATCAAATATCCTCGTAACAATATGTGCGGCAACTCCGGCTATTGTGCCGGTCGTGCGCTCCGCGGGCCTTGCGGAATTCGCGCTGGCGACGGAAGCCGGAATAATATTAGCGTATACTGATGTATCGCTACTTGTCCAGGGAATACCTTCCCCCCAGCCCGCCCGGAGAGACTCATGCGCATCGCAGTGACCAGTCAAAATTTCCGCAGCGTCACCGGCCACGCCGGACGCGCGCGCCGCTTCATCGTTTTCGCGATTGAAGATGCTTTACAGCCCCGCGAGGTCGAGCGGCTCGATCTCGATGCCGACATGGCCATCCATGGCTACGATCGTCTCGCCCCGCACCCCTTGGACGGCATGAACGTGCTGATCACCGGGGGCGCCGGCGAAGGCTTCGTCCGTCATCTGGCGGCGCGGGGGGTGCGGGTGGTGGCGACCGCCGAGACCGATCCGCGCCTGGCCGTGGAAGCCTTCCTCGCTGGCCGGGTGACATCGCCCGGCGAAGGCTGCCAGCACGGCAATAATGACGATCACGACAAGGCCGGGCACGCCTGCGGCTGCCACGGCTGACAGTTCGGGCCTTCCGGCGGCGCAAGCTTCCGGGCGCATCCGGGCGGCTCAGGTGCTCAGCCCGGGATTTCCTCGCTCAGCGGCGTCTCGAACCAGGTCAGCTTGTCCCTCAGTCTGACCACCTCGCCGACGATGATCAGCGTCGGGGCCTTGAGCCGCGCCGCCTCGGCCAGTTCGGGCAGGGTCGCGAGCGTGCCGGTGACCGTGCGCTGAAAGGCGGTGGTGCCCTGCATCACGATCGCGGCCGGCCAGTCGGCCGGCAGGCCGTGGGCCATCAGCTCGCGGCACAGCGTCGGCAGGCCGTGCAGGCCCATGTAGATCACCACCGTCTGGCGCGGCCGCGCCAGCGCCGGCCAGTCCAGGCCCATGCTGCCGTCCTGGAGGTGGCCGGTGACGAAGACGCAGGCTTGCGCGCAGGAACGGTGGGTGAGCGGAATGCCGGCGTAGGCCGCGACCCCGGCCGCGGCGGTGACGCCGGGCACCACCTCGAAGGGCACGCGGTGCTCGAACAGGATTTCCACCTCCTCGCCACCGCGGCCGAAGGTGTAGGGGTCCCCGCCCTTCAGACGCACCACCACGCGGCCCTGTTGCGCCAGCTTCACCAGCAGCAGATTCAGCTCCTGCTGGGGCAGGGTGTGATTGCCGCGCTCCTTGCCGGCGTAGATGCGCTCGGCGTCGGCGCGCGCCAGATCGAGGATGGCCGGCGCCACCAGATGGTCATAGACGATGACGTCGGCCTGAGAGAGCAGCGTCGCGGCGCGCAGGGTCAAGAGCTCGGGGTCACCCGGACCGGCACCGACCAGATAGACGGTGCCCGGCACAGCCGGCCGGGGACGCCGCGGTGAGTCCGGCGAGGGCGTTGAATCGGGCATGCCGCGATCCATGCTCAGCAATGTCCGCCGCCGCAGCCGTCGCCGCAGCTCCCGCCGCCGTTGCCGCAGACGCCCGATTCGTTCGGATTGACGAAGATGAACTGGTATTCGCCCTCGTTGATCTCGACGAAGTCGAGAGTGGCGTCCTCCAGCAGCGTCAGGCTCGGCGGCGCGATCAGCACCGCCACCCCATCGCAGTCGAGGACCACGTCCTCGTCGCGCTCGTCGTCGAAACCCATGCCGTAGAGCAGATCGCCCTGTTCGCCCAGCTTGGCGGCGACCCGCAGCTTGGGCTGGTGCTGCCCTTCGCCCTGCTGTTCGGCGGCGCGCAGGATCTGTTCGGCGGCCGCCGCTGTCACGGTAAACATCTCTGACTCTCCCTTGGATTCCGTTTCGCCTTGCATTCGCGCACATAGCCGACGAAGCGCGCCACCCAGTCGCCGCCGACGGTGCTGCGCAAGTGGCTGTAGCTCGCCACTAGCCCGCGATGGATGATGCCATCGTTCGTGCCGTCGATGCCATGGCCGCGCTCCATTTTGTAGGCGAAGCGCGTGCCGGGGGCGAGCCCCTCCAGGCCGGAGTAGTGGAATTCGTGTGCCGCCACCGGCCCGGCGAGCCAGGGATGCTCGGCCTGGGCAGTGAGCCGGACGTAGCCGCGGCCGACCGGCCTGTCGTGCATCACCACGTCGCCGGCGATGGCACCGACCATGCGCCGGTTGATGCCGCGCCAACTGATGCTGCGGGCCAGGTACATCAGGCCGCCGCATTCCGCGTAGGCGGGGAGCCCGGCCTCGATGGCGGCGCGGATGTCGTCGCGCAGTTCAGCGTTGGCTTCCAGCTCGTCGAGAAAACTCTCGGGGAAGCCGCCGCCGATGAACAGACCGTCGCATTCGGGCAGGCGCGCGTCCTTCAAGGTGTCAAAGGGCAACAGTTCGGCGCCGGCGGCCGCGAAGGCATCGAGATCGTCGGCGTAGTAGAAGCCGAAGGCGGCGTCCCGGGCAACGGCGATCCGTAGCGTCGCCGGCGCCGTCCTGGCCGGCAGCGGTTGCGGCAGGAGCCGGGTGGCGGTGGTTGCTGCCAGCAATCGATCGAGGTCGACCTGTGCCGCAACGAGTTCGGCGATTTCGGCGATGCGCTCGCCGGTCGCCGGGTTCTCGTTTGCGGGCATCAGGCCGAGATGGCGCTCGGTCAGCGTCATCCGAGGGTCGGCGCCGATTGCGCCGAGTACCGGGAGGTCGGTGTAGTGCTCGATGACGGCGCGCAGCTTGGCCTCGTGGCGGCTGCCGCCCAACTGGTTGAGGATCACGCCGGCGAATCTGATCTCCCGGTCGAAGGCCTGGTAGCCGAGGATCAGCGGGGCGACGCCGCGAGTCATGCCGCGCGCGTCGAGCACCAGCACCACCGGCAGGTCGAGCAGCCGCGCCAGCGCCGCGTTGCTGTTGCCGCCGTCGAGATCGAGCCCGTCGTAAAGACCCTTGTTGCCCTCGACCAGGCAGACGTCGGCGTCGTGGCCGTGGCGGGCGAACTGCGCCTTGAGTTCTATCGGTGGAGAGAGATGGAAATCGAGATTGCGGCAAGCCCGCCCGGCGGCGGCACCGAGCCAGAGCGGGTCGATGTAGTCCGGCCCCTTCTTGAACGGCTGCACCGAGTGGCCGCGCGCTGCGAGTGCCGCGCACAGGCCGATGCTGACCGTCGTCTTGCCCGAGGACTTGTGCGCTGCCG
>Ga0307375_10002404_pt1 | contig 19188 bp, 10 predicted proteins | sample TR1MG_FD_202531 | JGI IMG/M metagenome (GOLD analysis project Ga0307375, IMG submission 202531) | Soil microbial communities from Risofladan, Vaasa, Finland - TR-1 | ecosystem: Environmental > Terrestrial > Soil > Coastal area > Acid sulfate soil | place: Finland: Risofladan, Vaasa | collected...
CCGCCGCCTTGGCCGGCTTTGCATTTGCCCTCGTCTTCATTTCCGCACTCTCCGTTGCCGCGCAGCAAGAGTCAGCGCCTTCGCCCGCCCAGCAACACATGGACGAGATTCTGCGCGGCCTCAATCGCGGCCATCGCATCGGCCAGGTGGCCGTCTCGCCGGATGGCAGTCGTCTGGCCTGGACCGAGGGCGGCCGCCGCGGCGGAGAAATCCTCGTCGCGCCGCTGCAGGACCTCAAGCACACCCAGCGCGTCACCGCCTCCACCCAGCCGGACCAGCGCTGCAGTGAGGGCGCGCTCGCCTGGGAACCGGACTCCAAAGCGCTCGCATTCTTCTCTAGCTGCGCAAGCGGGGATGGGCAGGAGAATTTGTATCTGACGCAACTGGATGGGCAGCCGGCGCGGCGGCTGACTGAGTTGAAGGGCTACGAGAAGTCGCCGGAGTGGTCGCCGGATGGGAAAGCGATTGCGTTCCTTTATGTGAAGGGAGCGACGCGGCCCTCGGGGGCGCTGGCGGCGGAGAAGCCGTGGGCGGGAGTCATTGGCGAGGACAACATCGAGATTCAGCGCGTCGCGGTGACCGAGGTGGACGCTTCTCAGCCAAACGCGACGGAGGTGACGCCCGCCAGTCTGCACGTCTTCGAATTCGACTGGTCGCCCGACTCCAAATCGCTGGCCTACATTGCCGCCGATCCGCCGGGAGAAAACAACTGGTGGGTGGCCGAGCTCTATACGCAGCCGCTCAGCGGCCAGCCCCGCGCCATCCTTGCGCCTTCCACCGTCTCCGGCCCGCTGCACGGACTGCAGATTGCCGTGCCCCGCTGGTCGCCCGATAGCAAGGTCATCGCCTTCATCGGCGGCCTCATGAGCGACCAGGGCTCCACCGGCGGCGACGTCTGGCTGGTCTCCGCAGAGGGCGGCGAACCGCGCGACATCACGCAAGGTCGGCCCACGTCTCCCGCATGGATGACCTGGGGCGGCAACGATCTGCTCTTCGTCAGCGAACTGGCCGGCGGCAACAGCCAGCTCATGCGCTTCCGCCTGCGTGGCAATCGCATCAGCGGCGGGGAAGTCACCTTCGGCTCGCCCATCTTCAGCATTCCCGGCAGCGTGGGAGACGGCCGCCTGCACATGAGCCTTTCCTCCACCGCAGACCGCTCGCTCTTTGTCTTTTCGGCCAGCACCTTTGACACCGCTCCGGAGATTTACGGCGCGCGGCCCGGCACCGTCATGTCCTCCGGCCTGGACGGCGTGATGCGCCTCTCGCACTTCAATGACGGGGTCACGCCCGCCTGGGGCCGGTCTGTCTCGCTCAGCTGGCGCAATGAGGCCTTCCACGTGCAGGGCTGGCTCATGCTGCCCAAAGACTTTGACTCGGCAAAGAAGTATCCGCTCATTGTGGAAGTGCATGGCGGTCCGGCCTCCGCGGTCACGGCCCACTGGGGCGGCGGCGGCGGGCTCAGCCCCGCTGCGTTCTCCGCCATGGGCTACTTCGTGCTCCAGCCCAATCCCCGCGGCAGCTACGGCCAGGGCGAGGCCTTCACCCAGGCCAACCGCAAGGACTTCGGCTACGGCGACCTCCGCGACATCCTCGCCGGCGTCTCCGCCGTCGAGGCCAAATACCCCATCGACCCCAACCGCGTGGGCATCACCGGCTGGAGCTATGGCGGCTTTATGACCATGTTTGCCATCACCCAGACCTCGCGCTTCAAGGCCGCCGTGGCCGGTGCCGGCCTGTCCGACTGGCTCAGCTACTACGGCGAAAACTCCATTGACCAGTGGATGATTCCCTACTTCGGCGCTTCGGTCTATGACGACCCAGCCGTTTACGCCAAAAGTTCGGCTATCCACTTCATCAAACAGGCCCATACCCCCACTCTGGTCGTCGTGGGCGACCGCGACGGCGAGTGCCCAGCGCCCCAGTCCTTTGAGTTTTGGCACGCCCTGCACGACCTCCACGTGCCCACCCGGCTGGTCGTCTACCCCAACGAGGGCCACGGCTTTGTCAATCCCGCCCATCGCCGCGATGTGATGTTCCGAGCCGTCGAGTGGTTTGACAAGTACATGCCGCCCGCGGGGAAGTGAATCCCGGGCTCCGGCCCTCCGCTGCTTTCCATCCGCCGCGCCGGCAGTCTATGGAAAGAAACAGGGGAGGGAAATGGGCAAATCAGACGGGCCTCACCCCCGGTGTACGAGTCTGCCCTGATACACTTTTCTTTGGAGAAATAACATAAGCGTGGTTCGTCAGCCGGCCCAGTGCATGGGCGTTTCACCCTCGGCCGATTGCCCAGCCCTTCCTAGCGGTTTGGCTGTCCTGCCCGGGTGTTCTGGCGGTTCGCTTTCAAAACCTTTTTTTTGATGCTATCGGAGAGACCGTTCCGCGGTTCGATTAAGTGGGGCGGGGAGGATTCATGCGGCGGTATTTGACGCTTATCTGTTTGTTGTTTCTGACCATTCCTGCCGGGATGTCGATCTCGGGCTGCTTCCGGAACCCCGCTGGCAACTATTGCAACGGTTCGGGCTACGGATTGAAGGACACCGCGGTCTATTCGATTGACCTGGAGCCGCGCACCACCGGCATCTCCCTGGCCTTCGGACAGACGCGCCAGATTTCGGCCCCCATCGCCAAGACCTGCAAAGGCGACTCGGCCAGCGTCACCCGCTACTCTTACGGCACCACGAACAACCAGCTCGTCGACATCTCGCCCACGGGAAACATCTGCGCCGGCACCTGGAACCGCAACTCCGGCGGCGGCATTGGCGACTACACCATCTGCCAGATTCCCAGCCCGGTGCCCAGCAGCAGCGGCCTGCCCTACTCCTCGGCATACATCACTGCCGCGGCAGACTCAGTTTCGTCCAATCCCGTGCAGGTCTTCGTGCACGCCCCGGTCAGTTCCATCGCGCTGGCGTTAAGCGGCTCCCAGCAGTGCTATTCGCAGAACACCGTGGCCCAGCTGGATGCGGAAGCCTGCTACTCCGGGCCCAACAACCAGCAGTATGAGCTGTGCGCACCGCCTTCGGTCACCAATTACTCCTGCAAGGGCGGCCTCGCCCCCGGCGTCACCTCCGTGCCGGACTGCACCGCGTCCATCGGCACGCTTTACTACTCGGTCGGCACCAGTTCCGTGGCCACCATCAACGCTGAGACCAACCAGATCACCGCCAATCTGCCTGGCACCACCGCCATCAACGCATCCATCGCCGGTTCAGGCTCTTCCGCTGGATACTTCTCCACCTGCCCGCCCAAGACCATCTCCGTCACCCTCAACGGCGCCACCAGCGGAACCGTGACCCAGGGCGTGCAGCAGAACCTGGTCACCAGCGTGACAGACACCAACGGCAACCCCATCACCGGCCTTACCATGGACTACCAGTCCACCAACCCACTCAACATCAGCGCAGGCTCCACCGGCTCCATCCTGGCTTCCTACCCCGGCGCGGCTTCGGTGTATGCCATCTGCCAGCCCACCTCCTGCAATCCTTCGCCCATCAATCAGGTGGGTCTGTATGGCACCGGCCTGTCGGTCTCCAGCAATCCCGTGGATCTGACCACCCCAGGAACCGCCAGCGCCTACGTCTGGTTCTCGTCTCCCGGCCAGTCGCAGTACTTTGTCCCGGTCGAGCTGCTCACCGGAACCCTCGGCTCCAACGTGCGCTTGCCCTACGTGCCCAACTCCATGGTCATGGACCGCTCCGGCCTGGACCTCTACTTCGGCTCCTCGCATGAGCTCATGGTCTACAGCACCACGTCCAACTCGCTGGCCAAGCAGGACACCAATGTCCCCGGAGTCATTCTCAACGTCGCGCCGAACAATCGCACCATCCTCATCAATGACCAGGTTCGCCAGGTCTTTTATCTCTACGGCACCGGCGGCTCCGTGCTCTCCACCTTTGGCGGCATGGGCACCGCGGCCTCCTGGACGCCGGATTCGCAGACCCTCTACATCACCGACAGCGCCTCGGCCGGACCCGGACACACCGACACGCTCTACGTCTACAACGCCAACAATGGCTGGACCACTTACCCGCTGCCCGCCTCGCCCTCCACGTGGACCCCAGGCCAAACGCCGCGCGAGCTGGCCATCACCATCCCCGGCGTCGGCGCTTACTTGAGCGGCAACCCAACCGTGGCCCACACCTGGTGCCCCACCGGCAAAATCGGCAACTATTCCACCATGTCCTTTTATCCGCAGGGTGATTCCGTCAACGCGCTCACTGACATTCTGGGCGCCACCAATGACGGCAAGCACATCCTGGGCGCGGCCATGAGCGGCGGCGGCGTCACCTTGAGTGACATCGGCATCACCATCCCCGTCGGCGCATGCCCCGCGGCAGACTCCAGCGGAAACCTCTCCCCGCTCACCATCCCGCACACCCTCAACCAGCTTCCCGTCGCGGTCAACGCCACCAGTCTTAACCAGGTGGTCGTTTCGCCCGCGTCGAACCTGGCCTTCCTCACGTACAGCGGTTCCACCACCGGCGCGCAGCTGCCCTATTACATCCCCGGCCCCAACGGCTCGGCGGGCACGCTGGGCTATATTCCGCTCACCGGCGCTTCGGCCATCACCGCGCCCATTGTCGGCGCCTTCAGCCCAGACGACAAAATCTTCTTTGTCTCCACCCAGGGCGACGACTTGGTTCACTACATCAATGTGCAGACCCTCACCGACACCAAGCAGATAAACCCCAACCTGCCCGCCTGCACACCCGGGGCAGATCCCGGCTGCACGCTCATTTCACCGCCCGCCAGTGGCGCGGTGCCGGCCACGGCCATCGCCGTCAAGCCGCGCTCCACCACGTAAACTGCGGCGCAAGCAAGCCTGCGGGGCCGGTCCTGTGCCGGCCCCTTTTCGCGCCCCGGCACAGCCGCCCCGTCACGGTAGAATCAGAGTTAGAGCATGATCAAGGCAATCACCATTCTGCGTCCCGCCGGCAGCGCCCAGGCTTATGACCGTTTGTCCGGCTTCTTCTCTGCCATGGGCTTTGCGCACGGCGCCGGATGGCAAGAGGCGGAAAGCCGAGGAGCATCGTTCCTGGCCCCGCTCGGCAACCTCGAATTTTTTGACGGCCTCGCTCCCTCGGTCGCCGGAGTCCTGGTGGAAGTCACCTCGCTCGACGCCGCATACCAGGCTGCGCAAATCTGGCTGCGCGCCACCGACGGAGATACGGCCCTCGAGCGCCTCTCGCCCATCACAGACACCGATTGGAAGTCGCGCATCTTCACCGTCGAGCCTGAGCCCGGCTTCGCCTTCACCTTCTGGGCGTGGACCGATCCTCTCCGCGGCAAGCCCGTCGCCCTGGAAGGCGACCTCTCCGCCGAAGGCATGAGGTTTGCCATCGTCGCCGCCCGCTGGAACGCCGTCATCACGGACCGCCTGCTCGAAGGCGCTCTCGACGCCCTGCTGCGCAGCGGTGCCGCCTGCGCAGATATCCAGATTGTCCGCGTCCCCGGCGCATGGGAGATTCCCTCCGCTGCACGCACCCTCGCCAGCTTCAGCCAGGTGGATGCCATCATCACTCTCGGCTGCCTGCTGCGCGGAGAAACCGCCCATTACGAGGCCATTTACAACGAGGTCTCACGCGGCATCGGCCAGTCCCAGCAGGAGACTGGCATCCCCCACAGCTTTGGCGTGCTCACCTGCGAAACCCTCGAGCAGGCCCTCAACCGCGCCGGTGTCAAGGCCGGCAACAAGGGCTTTGAAGCCGCTGCCGCGGCCATTGAGATGGTGAGCCTGCACCGCAAGCTCCAGGGCGGTCCCGCTTGACCGGCGCCACGCGGCGCAAGTCACGCGAGCTGGCCATGCAGATGCTCTTCCAGGCCGACGTGGGCAAACAGACCCCCGACCAGGTCCGCGCCACGTTCTGGAAATCCAGTGACGACGTGGAGCCGGAAGTCCGCGGCTTTGCCGAAGACCTCTTCCGCGTGGCCATCGCCCACCAGGAACGCATCGACGAGCTGCTCGTTGCCAACAGCAAGCACTGGCGGCTGGAGCGCATGCCCGCAGTCGATCGCAACCTGCTCCGCATGGCCGTGGGAGAGATGATCGGCTTCAAATCCACGCCGTTCCCCATCGTTATCAATGAGGCGCTGGAGATTGGCCGCCGCTTTTCCGCGCCCGAGTCCATCAACTTTCTCAACGGCATGCTGGACGCCATCGCGCGCAGCCTCATCGACAGCTAGCTGCCGCCGCGCCGCCCTTTCGCAACCGCATTTTCATCTTCGCCGTGCATACTGGTAGTCATGATGCGCGCCTTCCGTTCCCTCCTCCTGTTCTGTCTTGCCATCGCTTTGTCCGCTCCGCTGCTGGCCCGCACCGGTGTCACCGCGGTGCTGCCCAACGGCCGCCGCATTCGCCCCGCCGGCAACTGGATTCCTCTTGCGCCGTATCCGTTCGCGCTGGCCGTGCGGCCCGATGGCGCACAGGTCGCCGTCCCTTCCATCGGCTTTCCCTTCGCGCTCAACGTCATTGACTACCCCTCCTCCGCCGAGCCCATCGTCCATCGCATGCCCGCCGGAGAAAAGAACGACCCCGCCATCGAGGTCCACGCCGGCCTCGCATACTCGCCCAACGGCAACCTGCTCTACGTCGCCACCGGCGACTCCGGCCACATCCGCGCTTACCGCACCCGCAACTGGCAAACCGCCGGCGACGTCTCGCTCGACGGACCTACCGCCGGCAAGAATTACAGCGGCAGCTTTGCCGAGACGCTCGTCGTCTCCGCCGACGGAAAAACCCTTTACGCGCTCGACCAGGGCAACTGGCGCATCGTCATTCTGGACGCAGCCACGCTCACCCGCCTTGCCTCTGTGCCCACCGGTAACTATCCCTTCGGCCTCGCGCTCTCGCCGGACGGCAGCCGCCTCTACGTCACCAACACCGGGCTCTTTGAGTACTCCACCATCCCCGGCGCCAGCGATGCGGACCCCCTCGGCACCGGCCTGCACTTTCCGCCCTTCGGTTATCCCTCCCGCGCCGCCCGCGAGGGCACCGTGGCAGAAGGCAAAAAAATCCCCGGCCTCGGCCCGGAGAACTCCCTCCGCGGCAGTTCGCTGTGGACTTACGACATCCGAGACCGCATGCATCCCGCCGTACTCGCGCGGCTCCATCTTGGCGCGCGCATCTCTGCGGTTCCCGGCCAAACCGTCGGCGGCTCGGCTCCCACGGGCGTCGCGGCCGCTGCCGATGCTGTCTACGTCGCCCTCGCGCATGACGATCAGGTGGCCAAAGTCAGCCCGAACGGCGCGCATCTGCTCGGCGAGGCCGATCTTTCACCCTTCTCCGGCGCGCGCTTCCAGGATGCAAAAGGCCGTCCTCTTCGCGGCGTCATGCCCAGCGGAATCGCTGTCCACAGGGGTCGCGTCTATGTGGCCGAGTCCGGCATTGACGCCGTCGGCGTGCTCGATGCCGCCACCCTCCAGGTCCTCGAGCACATTCCCGTCGGCTGGAATCCAACGGCTCTCGGCTTCTCCCCCGACGGCGAGATCCTCTACGTGGCCAACACGAAGGGCAAAGGCGCCGGCCCCAACGCAGGCAAGGGCCACGATCCCCAAATGCCCTCCTACATAGGTTCGCTCGAGCTCGGCAGCCTCAGCGCCATTCGCCTGGTCGGTCTGCCCTCGGCTTCCGACCTCACGCAGACCGTGCTGGCCAACAACATGGCCGCCATCGCCAACCAGCCCCCGCTGCCCCGGCTCAAGCACTGCTTCCTCGTCATCCGCGAGAACCGCACCTACGACGAAATCCTCGGCGACGTGGCCGGCGCCAACGGCGACCCCACCCTGGCCCGATACGGCATGGACGGCTGGGCCCAGGAAGACCCCGCCGCCACCCACCTCCGCGTCACGCCCAACATCCACGCCCTCGTCGCCCGCTATGCTATGAGCGACAACTACTACGTCGACTCCGACGTTTCCGCTGACGGCCACCGCTGGGTGGTCGGCATCAACCCCACGCCCTTCTTCAACACCGCCTGGACCTCCGGCTACGGCGGTCGCCGCACAGAGTCCGCCACCGCCGCGCAGCCTGGTCGCCGCGCCCTCTTCGGCGGCGCAGACGCGCCCATGCCCGAGGACGAGCCGCAGTTCGGCTCCCTCTGGGAGCACCTCGTCGCCGCTGGCAAAGGCGTGCTCAACTACGGCGAAGGCCTGGAGATTGAAGGCAACGCCGAGATTCCCGGTTCCGAGCCCGAGGGCCAGCGCCTCTTCCTCAACGCGCCCCTGCCCTTGCCCGTCTTTGAGTCCACAGATCGGAAATTTCCCACCTTCAACCTCGGCATCCCGGACCAGTTCCGCGCCACCGAGTTCGAGCGCAACTTCCGCCACCGCCTCGCCGCCGGCACCGTCCCCGCGCTCGTCGTCATCCGCCTGCCAGACGACCACACCGCCGACCCGCGCCCCGAGGACGGCTACCCCTATCGGGCCTCCTACGTGGCCGACAATGACCTCGCCCTCGGCCGTATCATCGCCTTCCTTTCCACCACCCCCATCTGGAAAGACTCGGCCATGTTTGTCACCGAGGACGATGCCCAGGGCGGCGTCGATCACGTCGATGCCCACCGCAGCGTTCTCCTCGTCGCCAGCCCCTGGGTCCGTCCCGGCGCCGTCTCGCATGACCACACCAGCATGGGCTCCATCACCCGCACCATCGACGAACTCCTTGGCCTCGGTCCGCTCAATCTGGAGGACGCCCTGGCCGCCGAAATTACCGGCATCTTTGGCAGCCAGCCCCACACGCAGCCCTTCGCCGCGCTGCCCTCGGATACCCGCGTTTTTGACCCCGCCAAAGCGCGCTTTGCCCGGCCCAAAACAGCAGCAGCCGCCGCCGCACTCCGCGACGTGGACGATCCCATCGTCATCCGCAAGGAAATGGAGAAATCCCGCGGCAAACTGCGCAAGCCGAAGAGCAAGAACTAGCCACTGCTCCCATTGCTGGTGCGTCGCCGTGGCCTCAGCCCTCCGGCGCGCCGCCTTGCCTCGTCCTGCCTGCAAAAAAAAATGCTGGACGTGCCGCCCGGTTTTGCGTAATGTACAGCAAACATCCAGCAGTTTTTCCCTTTGCACGTGTTTCAGATATTCAACGCTCTGTAACTTCGTTCGGCAGTGTCTTTAACACATGCCGAGTAATCTGGTCCTCAGTCGCACCTCTAACAAAACGTAACAATCTATGCTCTTATTTTCGGTTGGATTCACTCGGTAAACGGTCCCAGCGCCTGCAGACTCTCTTCTGCAAACAAAGCGCGTACGCCACGCTTCCCTGCGTGCCGCGTGCCCGCCGCCGGAGAACCTGAATCGCGCAGTTGTCTTTTCTCTTTTTTTGTAGCTTCCGCTGCACCCCTTGCGCATCAGACGACAAACTACTTACACCTGCTGCACCTTTAGGAGACAGTGACTTATGCCAAGCTTTACCCATCGTGCCCCGCATGCCATCCAGCGGCTCCTTTGGACCGTCTTAGGAACGCTCCTCGCCTTCGCTCTTCCGTGCTTCCAGATGCACGCGCAGTCCACTCAGGGCTCCATCGTCGGTTCCGTCAAGGACTCCGAGGGCGCAGTCATTCCCAACGCCGCCGTCACCCTCACCAACACCGGTGAAGGCACCGTGCGCATGGCCCGCGCCAACTCCGTCGGCGACTATCGCTTTCTTGACGTGAAGGCCGGCCACTACTCCATGGCCGTCGTCGCTCCCGGCTTCCAGCAGTGGACCGTTTCCGGAGTCACCCTCACCGTGCGCCAGGAACTCCGCGTAGACGCCACCCTCACCGTCGGCGAAGTGCAGCAGTCCGTGCAAGTCAATGGAGACACCGTCAGCGCCATTGAGACGGAGTCGCCCACCGTCAGCGGCACCTTCACCTCAGATGACGCCACCAACCTGCCCGTCAACACCCGCGCCAGCTTCAGCGGCACCAGCGCAGCCAGCATCCTGGGAACACTGCCCGGCGTGCAGGATGACAGCTCCGGCATCTCCCTGCAGGGCGCGCTCCCGTATCAGACCGAAGTTACCGTCGACGGCGTCACCCTCAAGAACGCAGCCGGCAGCGGATTCATCAGCGACTCCTTTCCGTCGACGGAATCGATCTCTGAAATCCGCGCCGATGGCGTCATGGCCAATGCCGAGTACGGCGACCCCGGCCAGATCGTCGTCACCACCAAGGGCGGCACAAACTCCCTCCACGGCTCGACCTTCTGGTATTACCAGAGCTCGGCCTTTGATGCCATTCCCTACACCTATCCCATCACCACCAGCAAGGCCAGCGTCCACGGCAACACCTTCGGCGCAAGCCTCGGCGGCCCGGTCGTCATTCCCCACCTCTACAACGGCCATCGCCGCACCTTCTTTTACGGTGCGTATGAGGGCTGGCGCCATCCCGCCCAGACCACCCTGTTTGAGAAGGTCCCCAGCACCACCATGAAGCAGGGCGACTTCTCCAGTTACAGCTCCACAGGCTTCACCGGCCTGCGGGATCCGTTCACCGGCGGCAGCTATGGCAACACCATCACCCCCGGCGACATCAGCGCCATCGCGCAGAACACTCTTACGCAGTTCTATCCCGACCCCAACATCGGCAACCCCGCCGACTACACCGATGACAACGTGGCCAACTACCAGACCAAGGTAGACCAGAGCGGCCAATCCAATCAGTTCGACGTCCGCGGAGACCAGTACTTCGGCGCCAACCAGAAGTTCCTCATCTGGGGCCGATTCACCTGGAAGAATTTCCCCACCAACAGCCCGCAGAATCTCAAGCTGCCCTCCTCGGTCAACAACAGCCAGAGCCGCGTCATGAAGGTGGACACCAACTGGACCATCTCGCCCAGCCTCATCAATGAGGGCGGCTTCGGCTTCACGCGGTACACCTCCGGCTCCAGCAACAGCTTCAACGGCCTGGCCTGGACCAACTCCCAGGGATGGCAGGGCCTGCAGAACCTCTTCTACAACGGCATTCCGGAGATGGATTTCGAGAACCTGCAGAGCCTGAACGCTGACCGCCTCACCGGACTCAACAAGTCCTTCATCTACGACTACAGCGATACGCTCATCTGGACCAAGGGCAACCACACCTTCAAGTTCGGCGGCGACATCCAGCAGATTGAGGCCATCTCGCCCCTCGGCTTCAATGGCGCGGACAACTACGGCACCTACCAGTTCAACACCAGCGGCAGCACGGGCATGTTCACCGGCGTCGACTTCGCCGACTTCCTCCTCGGCCTGCCCAACCAGACCTTCTACGACGTCGTCAAGCAGGACAATGACGGCATCTCAGCCCATTACAACTTCTTCGCCCAGGACGAGTGGCGCCTCGGTCCCCGCCTCACCCTCTCCTATGGCGTCCGCTATGAGCTGCACCCCGGCTACTACGACAAGTACGGCGACATCGGCAACTTCGATCCCACCGTGCCCCTCTCCGGACGCGTGCTGTATCCGCAGGGCAAGCAGGATCTGCTAGCCCAGGGCTACCTGGCAAGCGCCAACGCCTGCAACCCCGACGGCGTGACCAACACCAATTCCGCCACCGTCAACGGCGCGCCCTGCATGCCCGTCCAGGGCAACAGCACCGCCGGTTTCCCCTCAGGACTCAAGAACTACCCGCACCTGCGCTTCATGCCCCGCTTCGGCTTTGCGTATCGCCCCTTCGGCGATGACAAGTGGGCTCTCCGCGGCGGCTTCGGCATGTATAACATCAACGTCATGGGCTCCACCTTCTACTCCCTCACCGGCACGCTGCAGGCCTACACGCAGCAGTTCTCCAACTCGTACAACTCGCAGTCCCACGCCATCGGCTACCAGTGGCCGGCCATCGACCCCGGATCCGGCGGCGCAGGCTGCACCAACTGCTACGGCACCGACTACTTTGGCACCGCCAACAGCACCAACTGGAAGGACCCCTACACCGAGCAGTGGTCGCTGAGCCTGGACCACGACTTCGGTTCCGGTTACGCCGCGCGCGTCACCTACATCGGGTCAGAAACGCATCAGCTCGAGTGGGCGCCGGACGAAAACACCCTGCCGTACTCCACCACTGTTTCGGCCTTTAATGCACCCATCAGCAGCCGCCTCTTCCCCAACTGGGGCCGCATCAACACCCGCGCCACCGGCGCCAACGAGAGCTACAACGCCCTGCAGGTGGAGGCCAGCCACCGGCTCCAGCAGGGCCTGGAGTTCCACTCCGGCTTCACCTGGGCCAAGAACCTGGCCGATAACCAGGGCCCCGCCGGCACCGGCTTCGGCGGAGAAACCGGCGGTCAGCGCGCAACCTCCATCCTCAACCGCCACGTGGACTTCGGCAACGCTTACGGCACCCGCCGTCTGCGCTGGAACACCACCGCGCTCTATGACCTGCCCTTCGGCCGTGGAAAGATGTTTGGCGGCTCCATGAACCGCGTGGCCGATCTCGTGGTTGGCGGTTGGCGCCTCTCCTCCATCCTTACCGTCCAGACCGGTCCTTATGAGACTCCCTACTTCCCCAACGGGCAGGGCGATCCCTCCGGCACCGGCTCCGGCCTCAACGGCGCTTACGGCGACGGCACCGGCAGCTTTGACACCGGCCACCGCAACCAGCACCCCGACCAGCTCACCGGCGTCAGCGTCAATCCCGCCGGCAAGAACCGATTCAATTGGACCAACTCGGCGGCCTTCGCCTGCCCCGGGGACCCCTCCTGGACAGTCGGTAACGCCTGCACCACCGGCGCCGGCTTTAATCCCGCGAACGGCGACCCCCTCAGCCCCCATCCGCTGCCCATCGGCCGCTTCGGCAACAGCCAGGTCGGCTCCGTCGAAGGCCCCAGCCTCTTCAACCTCTCGGCCGGACTCAGCAAGTCCTTCGCCATCACTGAGCGCATCCGCATGAAGATGGAGGGAACCTTCACCAACGTGCTCAACCACACCAACCTGGGCGACCCCAACATGAACCTCAGCTCGTCCAGCTTCGGCCTCATCACAAGCTCCATCGGTTCAGACTTCGGCGGTGCCCGCACCGGTCAGGTCTCGGCCCGCATCGAGTTCTAGCCGCGCAGTTCATGCACTTCCTGCGGCGTGCGCCTCCCCGGTTCACGCCGCATTTCTTCGCCCGCCGTCATTTCTGCACCCAATCCTGCCTCGGACGTCGCAAAGCCCCCTTCTGCGCATCTAAATCAACAGGGAACCCCGCTGCGTTCTCAGCCCACACGGCATTCTTCGCCGGCAGCGTCTAACCCTACGGGGAAGGGAATTTGCCCGCGCCCCCGGAATTTGCGGCGTACCATGGAATCTGGTACGCTCAGGCTTTCTTTTAGTCAACTGAAAGGAGATACATCATCATGGCGGACGATAACAAGGTCCAGGGTCTGGCTTGGTTTCTTGCCGGCCTCGGCGTAGGTGCGCTCGTGGGCATTCTTTATGCTCCCAAAAGCGGCCGCGAGATGAGAGAAGAACTTGCGCAGGGTGCGCGCGAAAAGAGCGAATATTTGCGGGCCCGCTCCCGTCAGGCTGCCGATCAGGTAGGAACCTTCGTGGACAGAAGTAAAGAAAACGTTGGCGAATACGTTGACCGCGGACGCGCCCAGTGGGAGGAATTTGTTGAGAGGGGCAAGAGCCTCGTCAGCGACCAGTCCACCCGCGTTGCGGCAGCTGTTGAGGCCGGCAAGGATGCCTACCGCAACACCACCGCTGCTGCCACCGTGCCCAGCGAGCCGGCCGAGTAACACCGACATGAGCCGGGCGCCTTCTCGCCCGGCGCATCTTCGGTCTGTTGTTCCACTCTGGACCGGCATTCGCAGAACTGCATCCAACCTGCGATTTCCGGCCCTCGCTTCGGATCTCAGGATCCATGGTTGCCGCGGCGCGCTGCTTTCTTCGCTCAAGCCGCAAACGTGCCGCGGGAGATCACGCTCATGTCCCAGCTGAACAACGATACCCTTCTGCTTATCTTCGTCGGCGTCACCGGGCTCGCCGTCCTGATGCAAGCCGTCGTCCTGCTGGCCCTCTTCCTCTCCGTGCGGAAAACGGCCGCCGCCATGCAGAATCAGATTGAGGAACTCCGCTCCACCATCACTCCGGTGCTTACTGAAACCAAGAGCTTCCTTGACAATGTCGGTCCCAAAATTGAATCCGTTGCCTCAGATCTGGCCGAGCTCGCCCACGGCCTCCGCGTGCAGAGCGCGGACTTGCAGGACTCTGCCACTGAAGTTCTGGACCGCGTCCGCCGCCAGGCCAGCCGCCTCGACATGATGTGCAGCGACGTGCTGGATACGGTGGATCGCGCCGGGAGCCTCGTGACAAGCGTCGTCAACTTGCCCCTGCGCCAGCTCACGGCCCTCCTCGCCGCGGCTCGTGCCGCCTTCGGCGTGCTCCGCTCGCCCGTCCCCGCCCAGGCAAAGACCCATTCCCCCGCCGACAAGGACATGTTCGTTTAGACCCGCTTTCCCGGAGGTCCCACGCCATGCGTGCAGCCCGCTTCGCGCTTTCCATCCTCTTTGCCCTCGCCTTCGCGGCTCTCGCGCCCGCGCAGTCCGCGCCCCGCGCTTCGCTGCTCGTCCTTTCCAAAACCGACCACACCCTGGCCATCGTCGATCCCGTCACTCTCCAGCCCATTGCGCGCATTCCCGTCGGCCCGGACCCGCATGAGGTCATCGCTTCCGCGGACGGCCGCACCGCCTACGTGTCGAATTACGGTTTCGGCGCTTATCACACCCTGGCCCAGATCGATCTCGTCCACCACAAGCAGCTGCCCTTCATCGATCTCGGTCCTCTCCGCGGTCCCCACGGCCTCGTCTTCACCCACGGTGAAGTCTGGTTCACCGCCGAGGGCGCCAAGGCCATCGGTCGTTACAACCCCGCCACCGGCAAAGTGGACTGGATCATGGGCACCGGTCAGAACCGCACCCACATGCTCTACGTTTTCCCCAACCTCCAGCGCATCCTCACCACCAACGTCGCCTCGGCCTCCGTCACCATCCTCGACAAAACCTCCGGCCCCGCCGGCATGCCCGCGCACCTGGCCCCCGGCGCGCATCCCATGCCCGGCCCTCCCGGAGGCGACTGGAATGAGACCATCGTCCCCGTCGGTCAAGGCTCCGAGGGCTTCGCCGTCTCGCCCGACGGCCGCCAGATGTGGGTCGCCAACGCGCAGGACGGCACCATCTCCATCCTCGACCTCACCGCAAAAAAGGTCATCGCCACGCTCGACGTCAACATCCGCAGCGCCAACCGCATCGCCTTCACGCCAGACGGCAAGCTGGCCCTCGTCTCCCTGCTCGGCTCCGGAGACCTGGTCATTCTGGACACCGCCACCCGCTCCGTCCTCAAGCGCCTGCCCATCGGCCACGGCTCGGCCGGCATCCTCGTTCAGCCCGACGGCCGCTGCGCCTTCATCTCCTGCGGGCCAGACAACTACGTCGCCGTCCTCGACCTCAAAACCCTTGCGGTCACCGGCCACATCAAGGCCGGCGGCAACCCGGACGGCCTCGCCTGGGCTGTGCAGTAGCGCCCCGTGCAGCCGTAGCGCCCCGCCCAGCAGCGCCTGTCAACCCTTCCGCCCACGCCGCAGCCCGCAACCGGCTGAAAACACGCGTCCAATCCCGCCCCGCCCATTTGCGTAAAATTTGCCCCGCCTGCGGCACAATGGAGTTGGCAAAGCAGTCCCGGGATCGCGCTGGAACTTGCCCGGCCACCGACAAGCTGACACCTGAAAACTAACAACTGAGGCCTGGCTCGGCGCAGCGGATCCTACCCCCTCCCCCATATTGAAAATTTGCAGTTTTCCACAGCGATTTTGCCGATTAATTCGAGATGTGTGAAACACAAAGGCTGCCCCCCAGAGCAGCAGGTCGGCCTTGGCGTTCCCGGGCGCATGCGGCCCCAGCGTTTTACTTCTCGTCGAACACCAGCACCTGAATCGCGTACGCCGGCATCGTGTACTCCACTTTTCCACCCGCGTCGCTCACCATCGAGCTCACCGGCTCCAGGAACGTCGGCTGGTGGATGCTGTTGGTGGCCTGCGTGTCCTTCGCCGTCAGGCTCACCAGTTTGGCTGTCGGGGCCACCTGTGCGCCCTTCAGCGCAATCTCCACCTTCTGCGGCGTGGAGGCTGCGTTCACCAGCTTCAGGTAGACCTGCTTCTTTGCCGCGCTGCGCGTAATCGAGTAAAAGAACTTCTTGCCCGCGCCCTTCAGGCTGGTTTCCAGCGTGTGGTCGCCCAGGTACTCGGCAAACATCACCTGCGCGTAGTAGCTCGGCGAGCCGTAGCTCTTCATCGCGTTGTAGCCAATCAGGTCCGTCTCCCACTGCATACCGCCAGGGTCCACGTTCACCAGCAGCGGCGCATAGCTGGACATGATCACCAGGTCGCTGTTCCGCTCCAGACCCGTCATCCATGCCGCATCGCCCAGCGTTGCGCCAAAGTTCGGCGTTGGCGCGCCCTCGCGCGTGGCCCACTCGCCCACAAAAATCTTCGGCCCGCTGCGGTCAGCCTTGTCGTAGTGCGTCGCGTCGTGGAAGTTCTCCGTCGCCCGCACATAGAAGTGGTCGTCCTGCACGTCCGGCTTGAAGTCCTTCAGCGGCGCCGTCGCAATTAGCTGCAGCTCCGGATACTTTGCCTTGATGGCCTTGTAGAACTGCTCGTAGCGCCCTTCGTAGCTGCCGGACTTGTCAAACTGGTCCTCGTTTCCGATCTCCACATAGGTCAGCTTGAACGGCGCGGGGTGCCCGTCCTTGGCGCGGATCGCTCCCCACTTCGTGTCTGTTCCGCCGGTCACATACTCCAACTCCTCCAGCGCGTTCTGCACGTAGGGTTCCAGCGCCGGGCCCGGGTCCACGTGTTCGCCCGCCAGCGAGTAGCCCGCATACACGGCCAGCACCGGCTGCATCTTCAGGTCCTCGCACCAGCCCAGAAACTCCAGCAGGCCCAGACCGTCCGACGACTGGTAGTGCCACGGACTCGGATGCGTTGGCCGGTCCACCAGCGGCCCAATCGTCTTCTTCCACTCGTACCGGTCCTTGATGTGGTCGCCCTCCAGGAAGTTGCCGCCGGGGAAGCGCAGAAACGCCGGATGCATCGCCGCCAGCTTCTCCATCAGGTCCACCCGGTTGCCGTTGGCGCGATGGTGATAGGTGGGCGGAAACAGCGAAACCAGATTCAGCCAAAGCGAGCCCGCATGCCCCACCGCAATCACCAGGTGATTGTTCGCCGAGGCTTCCACCGCGCCAGCCTTCAGCGTAAATTCGTACTGCTTCCACTCGGTGCTCACCGCCGGAATCGTCGCCTCGGCCAGCGTTTTGCCGCTGTCGTTGCCCACCAGGCTCACCGTCACCGGCCCCATGCTTTCATCCCCGGCCTTGGCATAGAACGAGCCTTTGTAGGTCGTCCCCGGCCGCACCGCCATGCCCCACCAGCCCACGTTCAGAATGCCGGCCCGGTTGTGCGCATCGGCCTGCTCCACGTCCAGCCGCAGGCTGTTCGGCAGCGCTTCGCTGGGGCCTGTCTTCGGGTCCGCCGCCATCTTCGCCGTGGCGTTGCCGTCCTCCACCAGGTACCAGTAGGGAATGCCGCTCCAGTCGCCACGGAAGGTGCGGTTGCGCACCATCTCGGCATAGAGGCCGCCGTCATAGCTGTAGTTGATCTCTTCGGTCATCAGCCCGTAGAGTGTGGGGCTCACGGCATGCACAGGCTGGTCGGCCTGGATGGTCAGAACGGCCGTGGGCGCCTGGGCCCCGGCAGGGGTTGCAGTCAGCGTTGTGGTCAGGACATAGGCGGCCAGGGCGGCCATGCCAGCAAACGTTTTCCGGGTCATCGTAATCTCTCCCCATTCGCAGTGCGGCGCCAGTATAACCCGCCTGCCGTCACTCGCGCTGCCCCGATCGCCAATCTTACGAAATCCACCCGCCGCCCACCACCTCGTCCCCTGCATAAAACACCGCCGACTGCCCCGGCGTCACTGCCCGCTGCGGCTCGTCGAACTCGGCTGTCACCGCATCGGCTCCGGCAGGCTCCAGCGTGGCCCAGGCAGGCTCGTGCCGGTGGCGAATCTTGATCTGCACCCGCATCGGTCCCGTCAGCTCCGCAATGCTGATCCAGTTCAGCCGCCGCGCCCGCAGTGTCCGCGTCGCCAACTCCGCATCCGCGCCCACCGTCACCCGGTGGTTCGCCGGGTCAATCTGCAGCACATACAGCGGCGAGGGCGACGCCACGCCCAGACCCTTCCGCTGGCCCACCGTAAAGTTGGAGATCCCCTCATGACGCCCCATCACTTCGCCGTTGGAGGCCACCAGCTCGCCCGCCGTCTCCGGCAGCTCCCGGCCCTGCTCCTCCAGGTAAGCCGTCAAGAACTGCTTGTAGTCGCCGCCCGGAATAAAGCAGATCTCCTGCGAGTCCGGCTTCTCGGCCAGCGCCAATCCGCGCTCCCGCGCCACCGCGCGCACCTCCGGCTTGGTCAGCCGGCCCAGGGGAAACATCGTGTGCGCCAGCTGCTCCTGCGTCAGGCCGAACAGGAAGTAGGTCTGATCCTTGGCCAGGTCCGCCGGCCGCTTCAGAATCCACCGCCCGCGCTCCTCGTCGAACTCGTTGATGGCGTAATGCCCCGTGGCAATGCGGCTTGCGCCAATCGACCGCGCCGTCTTCAGCAGCTGGTCAAACTTCAGGTGGTTGTTGCACAGCGAGCAGGGAATCGGCGTCCGCCCGGCCAGGTACTCCTCCACAAACGGCCGCACCACGTCCTGCTCAAAGCGGTCCTCCTGGTTCACCACGTAGTAAGGAATCCCCAGCTCCCGCGCCACACGCCGCGCGTCATACACGTCGTCCAGTGAGCAGCAGCGGCCCGCCTTGGGCGCGTCCGGAATCCCGTGCTTGCCCGCCAGCCGCGTCTGGTCCCAGAGCTGCAGCGTCAGCCCAACCACGCGCTTGCCCTCATGGGCCAGCATCGCCGCCGCCGTGGAGGAGTCCACTCCTCCCGACATGGCTACCGCAATGGTCTCCTGCTCGCTCATCCTGCGCAGTCTCTCTTGCTTCTAGTGTAAAGCCCTTTGGGATTTTCGCCCTGCGGCGGCTCGCGCTCCGGGTTTATCCCAGCGTTCCGGCTGCCGCCGGAGCCAAGGCGCGCAACTGCTCCACGGCCTGCGGCACCACCCGCAGCACGTGGTCCACGTCCGCCTCGCTCACCGTCTTCAGCAAGCTCAAGCGCAGGCTCGCCCGGGCACGTGCCTTGTTCAGGCCCATCGCC
>Ga0307375_10002405_pt1 | contig 19186 bp, 17 predicted proteins | sample TR1MG_FD_202531 | JGI IMG/M metagenome (GOLD analysis project Ga0307375, IMG submission 202531) | Soil microbial communities from Risofladan, Vaasa, Finland - TR-1 | ecosystem: Environmental > Terrestrial > Soil > Coastal area > Acid sulfate soil | place: Finland: Risofladan, Vaasa | collected...
CGAATTGGAAAACGCTGTTGAGCGGGCGATGGTAGTCGCCCAGGAGCCGGAGATTCGCGACACTGATTTCGCGCTCAGTACACGCGGCATCACTGCCGATTCCGCCTCTTTGTCCGGCGGGCGTACATTGGATGAGATGGAGAAGGCGCACATCCTGCATGTTCTCGATGAGTGCGGTGGCAATCAGACACGTGCCGCGGAAATCCTCGACATTGATCGCGTTACCTTGCATCACAAGTTAAAGAAGTACGGCTGGACCAAGGCTGTGTCGCTGACGGGAACTACCGAATAATGAGCAAGCTGCTGCAAATTCTGCCGATCGGGGCACCGGACCCGGAACTTACCGAATGGCTTCGTGCTCAGCTAGCCGAGGGCTTCGACGTCTATGCCGAAGTCCTCGAGACGTCGCTTGATCCGGCATTCGCGTTCCATCCCGAACGCGGACAATATCACTCGAGCGAAATCCTCGCGCGAATGACGCCCTTCGTCACCCGCAAAACCTGGCGGCTTCTTGCGCTCTCCGAGGTAGATCTCTACATCCCCATTCTCACGTTCGTCTTTGGAGAAGCGCAGATTGGCGGACCCAGCGCCGTTGTCTCCTACCATCGCCTTCGACAGGAATTCTATGGTCTTCCCGAGGACCGCGATCTCCTGGCACGTCGCCTGCTTACGGAGTCCATACATGAGTTGGGACACACACTCGATCTCGTCCACTGCTCTGACTATCGCTGCGTCATGGCCTCCTCCCATTCTGTTGAATGGATCGACATCAAGGAATTCAGCTTCTGTCCCGACTGTGCGGTCCGTGCCAATCGGTAGCCTGCGGCTTCACTCCTCCGTTCTATTCTTGGAATCTCCCATCGATTCCGGTCGACCATCGTCCCTGTTCGCCCTATCATGTTCTCGACGGAGCTCTTCATGCGCAATCTTGCTTTCACGGCCCTCTTCCTGCTCTGCACTGCATTCGCGCAGGCTCAATTCACACCCGACCCACAGGCCCTATATCAAAGCGGCGTTAACAAGCTCATCGGTAGTCCGCAAACACAATCGGTCAACGGAGCACTTAACGACCTTGAGCAATCCGCACAGCTCGGATATATCCCGGCGCAGATTGCGTTGGGGACGATGTACGAACGCGGCGATTACGTCACCGCAACTCCGGGCCTGGCCGCCTCGTATTATCGAAAGGCTGCCGAGCAGGGCGACCCGCTCGCGGAATGGCTTCTCGGACGCATGTACTATCTCGGCTCCGGCGTCTCACGCGATCTCCCGCAGGCCGAGCGCTGGCTTCGCCCAGCTGCCGAGCAGGGCAACCCTTTTGCACAGCAACTACTCGGACTTGTAATGAAAGAACGCGACTACACCAAGGCGGCGCCGTTCTTTCTTGCAGCCGCACGGCAAGGGTTGCCACAAAGTCAGCGTGAGCTTGCCATCCTACTCGCGGATGGTCGCGGAGTGGCGCAGAACCGCTCCGACGCCTACGCGTGGCTGATTGTGGCCGCGAACGGAAATCGGCGCGCTGACCCACTCATGCAGCGCCTGGAAGGAGACCTTGGGGTAAATGGAGTAGAGCTTGCGAAGAACAAAGCGGAAGAATGGAAACAGACTTTTACGCGTAACATTAATGCCCACGGATGCACCGGTTGGTCGGGCGAATTCGACGACGTGCCCGCGCCGCCGCCACTCGAAACTCAACGGTTCTGCCATTGAAATCCGCGAATATTTCATCCGTGTTCGCAGATAACGAAGAATCATCGTTGCGTATTCCCTATTGCCTCTGAGCGCCTCCAATCGCTTCGCCCAGCTTTTTCATATCGAAGTCGATATTGAAATATAGCGTCACCTCCTGCTTTCCGTCCGTAGCTGTCATCTCGTCCAGAGCATGTCCCTTGGTCTGTAGTAGCGCCTGCTTGGTCGGCCTCAATCCCAGCAGTCTTAGCACGCTGTACTCTTCCGGAACCTCTACCACCATCCATGCGTGTTCCGGTGACTTTCCGTCCTGACCCTGCATGATTGAGTCCATGAGCTTTTTTGTGATTGCCTCATGCAAGCCGGCTTCCTTCGCGTTTCCGAGTTCCCTGTTCGCCATCCATGCCACGGCCTGGGCATCGAGATCGGTAATTTTGTGTTTCAGAATTTCGTTCGCGTTCTTCAGGGCGCCGGCAAAGTCGCTCGTTTGGAACGCCTGGTACATCTTCTGTTTCGGAGTGTGCGGATCATAATCGCCGCAGTCTGACCAATCGAAGCAACTGGCCCGCAATTGCCAGAAGTCCACTGATGTGTCCCCGGCTTCTACCTTCTGCGCCAGTTCCGGATACTTGGCCGTCGCCGGTTTCTGCTGCCCGGCACAAGGCCCAGACACCATCAGGACCGCGACTACGCACGCCAGCACGAACGTTTTCAATTTCATGGCCGACAGTGTAACAAACAAAAAGGGCCGCCAGCGAGGCGACCCCAATCTGTTTGCTCCGGCAGGTTCTCCGGAGTGCAAACAATTTCCATCCTGCTATTTCTCGATCACCTTCCGAATGCGATCGAACGCCCAATCGACTTCCTCGCGTTTGATTACCAGCGGTGGAGCAATGCGGATCACGCGATCATGCGTCTCCTTGCACAGCACACCCAGTTTTTTCAATTCCTCGCAATAGGGCCGAGCCGCGCTCTTCATCTCAATCCCGATCCACAGTCCCTTGCCGCGTACTTCCTTAAGATCGGAACTCTTCAGAGTCTTCAATCGGTCCATGAAATATGTTCCGAGTTCCGCTGAACGCTCCACCAGGTTCTCTTCTGTCAGCACCCGCAGTGCTGTTCGCGCCACCGCGCACCCTAACGGATTTCCACCGAACGTGCTTCCGTGGTCACCGGGTTGGAACACGCCCAAAATCTCTTTCGACGCCAGCACCGCCGACACCGGATAGAATCCGCCTGCCAGTGCCTTGCCGACGATCAGCACATCCGGTTTAACGCCCTCGTGCATGTATGCGAACAACTTGCCCGTGCGCCCAAGTCCCGACTGAATTTCGTCCGTCATCAGCAGCACGCGGTTCTCGCGGCAGATCTCGGCGGCCTCGCTGAGAAAGCCTTTCGGCGGAATTACAATGCCCGCCTCGCCCTGAATCGGCTCCACGAGGAACGCACAGGTATTCGGCGTAATCGCCGCACGAAGCGCTTTCGCGTCGCCAAACGGAATCACTTTGAATCCAGGCGTAAATGGCCCGAAGCCACGGCGATACTGCTCATCGGTGGAGAAACTGACAATCGTTACCGTGCGCCCATGGAAATTATTCGCGCACACAATAATCTCCGCCCGTCCCTCGGGGATCCCCTTTACGTCGTAGCCCCACTTGCGCGCTGCCTTCACCGCCGTCTCCACCGCTTCCGCGCCGGAGTTCATCGGCAACGCCATGTCCATGCCGGTCAGATCGTGGAGTTCCTTATACAACAACGGCAGTTGATCGTTGCGGAACGCACGGGACGTCAGGGTCACTTTTGCTGCCTGTTCGACCAACGTTTTCAGGATCGCCGGATGGCAATGCCCCTGATTGACCGCCGAATACGCAGCAAGGCAGTCGAGATACTTGTTTCCCTCGACGTCGTAAACCCAAACGCCCTTCGCGTGGTCGATCACCACGTCCAATGGGTGATAATTGTGCGCGCCGTAACGGCCTTCCATCTCGACATAATCTTTCGTCAACATCTTTTCATCCACGATTGCAGCCACTTCTCACTCTCCCCGTTTTGTCCGATTGTGTTGTTTATTCCAGCTTCCGTTGCATTGGACCTACTCTAAAACCATCGTCAGCAGCGCCATCCGCACGAACAGACCGTTTCTCGCCTGTTGGAAATACTTCGCTCGCGGATCGCTATCCACCGCCTTGTCGAGTTCGACCGTGCGGGGAAGCGGGTGCAGGATCAGCGCCTTCTTTTTCATCTTCGCCAGGACGGATGAGTCGATACGATATCTTTTCAGCCCCGGCTGATCGGATACGCGGTCCGGCCGGATTCGCGTCTGGTAGACGACGTCCGCCTCGCCTATTACTTTGGATGCATCCGCTTCTATCTCATAACGGACCCCATGGCGATCCAGGTAATCGAGGATGTCGCCACGCATTTGCAGTTCAGGAGGACTGACAAAATAGATCTTTACGCGATCGAATTTCGCGAGCAGATACGCTAAAGAGCGCGCCGTACGTCCCTTGTCCATCTCTCCCAGGAACGCAATGCTCAGTCCTTCCAGCGGCCGCTCGCGATAGATCGTGTAAAGATCGAGCAGTGCCTGCGTCGGATGCTGACCACCGTTTCCGTCTCCTGCATTGATCACCGGCACGGGTGAAACCTGCGCTGCCCGCTTCGCCCCACCCTCCTCGTTATGCCGTATGACAATGACATCCGAGTATCCGCCAATGATTCGGATAGAATCTTCGACCTGCTCGTCTTCCATTTCAGACGAAAACGCTCGCGCATGTTCCGTCGAAATCACTCTCCCCCCGAGCCGCAACATCGCGGATTCAAAGCAAAGCCGCGTTCGCGTGGAGGGCTCGTAGAAGAGGGTCGCCATGATTTTGTTCTGATAGTCCAGCGTGCCGCCGCGCCTGACAATCCGCTCCATCTCATGCGAGCGGTCGAACAACTCCATGAGTAGGGGTACCGTGAACTGTTGTGACTCCACCACGTGCCGCAGATGAGTTCGCGTGATCTCCCCGTTCACCGGCCGCAGGCCATTGTCAGATCCCATCGTCATGCCACACCTACCGCTTCTGTTCCCTTGGTGTTGGTCTTGCACAACCGCGGCGTCGCGTCGGCCAAGACGTGCGTTCCTGCCCGTCCGGCCACTGCTTCGCAGAGATTCTCATAGCAAGTGATGATGACTTCCCTGCCGCCACGCTTCAGGAAGCGCAACGTCGATTCGATCTTCGGACCCATGTTTCCAGGTGGAAACTGCCCGGCGCTGTAATAGGTTTCCAACTCCGACGCCGTTACCCTGGTCAAAGCCTGCTGTCCGGGCTTCTTGTAATTAAGGTAGACAAAATCGGTATCCGTCGATATGGCGAACAAATCAACATCCAGCAGAGACGCGAGCAGAGACGACGCTCGATCTTTATCCAGCACCGCTTCCACGCCGTGCAGCATTCCATCGGTCCGCACCACGGGGATGCCGCCACCACCCACAGCGATGACCAGTGCGCCAGCTTGCATCAGGTCGCGGATCACTTCCAATTCCACGATGTCCATCGGTTCCGGGGAAGGCACCACGCGCCTGTATCCGCGTGATGCATCTTCCACGATCGTCCATCCCAATTGCCTTCGACGGTCCTCGGCATCGGCACGGGAGTAGAACGGCCCAATCGGCTTCGTTGGATGATTCATCGCAGGATCATCCACCGAAACCACGACCTGAGTCAGCACCGTCACCACCGGTATCTTTAGCCCTGCTCGCACTAGTTCGTTGTCCAGTGACTGTTGCAGGAAGTAGCCGATCTCTCCCTGGGTCGTCGCATCGCACACGTCCAACGTATGCCCATACACCTGGTCGGACGCGCGCTCCGAACGAAGCAGCGCCGCCCCCACCTGTGGTCCATTGCCATGCGTTACCACCAGTTGGTAGCCCTGTTGGATCATGTTCACAATGGCCGCCGCGGTTTGGCGGGTGTTTGCCAGTTGCTCGTCGACAGTTCCTTTTTCTCCGGCGCGAATCAGCGAGTTGCCGCCTACCGCTACCAGTGCCGTCTTAGGCATCCGTTTTCCTTCGCCGCCAAGGCTGCGGCTATGCGTGCGTCGACTCTTTCAACTCCGTGTGCCGTGCCGAACTACTTGCGTCGCGCATCATCGTCAGCAAAATTGCCTTTTGTGCATGCAACCGATTCTCAGCTTCCTCGAATACGACCGATCGCGGACAATCGATAACGTCGTCCGTGACTTCGTCGCCACGATGCGCGGGCAGGCAGTGCATGAAGATCGCATCAGCCTTGGCATGGCCAAACAGTTTTGCGTTTACCTGGTACGGCAGAAAGATCTTTCGCCGCGCTTCGGTCTCCGATTCCTGTCCCATGCTCGCCCAGACGTCGGTGTACACCACATCCGCGTCAGCCGCTGCCTTCGCGGCGTCATTCGTGATGGTGCACGATCCGCCGGTTTCCTGCGCGCGATGCTGTGCCCATGCCGTGGCTTCCGCCTTCGGTTCGTATCCCTTCGGTGTAGCCACCCACACGTGGACGCCCAGTTGCGCTCCGCAAAACATCAACGAGTGTGCAACGTTATTGCCATCGCCCACATAGGCTAGTTTCACTCCGGCCAATCGGCCCTTCTTCTCCAGCACCGTCAGGTAGTCAGCCATTGCCTGGCATGGGTGGCTGTAATCGGTAAGACCATTGATGATTGGAATACTCGCGTACTCCGCCATCTTCTCCACGATTTCATGCGCGAACGTCCGGATCATGATGCCCTGCACCATGCGTTCCAGATTCTTTGCCACGTCGTAGACCGATTCCCGCTTGCCCAGATTGATCTCCGCCGGCGACAGGTACAGCGAGAATCCGCCCAGTTGCTGGATTCCTACATCGAACGTCACGCGCGTTCGCAGCGATGGCTTTTCAAAGATCATCGCCAGCGTCTTGCCCTTCAGGGAGCTGCTGTAAACTTCCGGCTCAGATTTCATCCGTTGAGCCAGGCCCAGCAGCTCGCGAATCTCCTGCGGGCTGAAGTCGCGGATCGATAGAAAGTCGCTTGTCCGCATCATTTCCCCGCTTTCTCAAGAACTGGCTTGTACTTCGCCGTGAAGTCTGTGAGGATTTCGCGGAATCCCGGCTGAGTCAGTTCCTCCACCTCATACCGTACGCGGAGATTCGGCTTATCAAGCTTGATCGTCCTTGCCAGGTCAATCGGAGTCGCCACCAGCACTAGGTCGCACGGCACCCGCTTGATCGTTTCTTCCAGTTCATGCCGCTGAGCTTCGCTGTACCCCATCGCGGGGAGCAATTTACCCAAGTGCTTGAACTTTTCGTAGACTTTGCGGATCGACCCAATCGCATATGGCCGCGGATCTACCATCTCTGCCGCGCCAAATTGCTTGGCCGCCACAACGCCAGCGCCGTACTGCATTTCGCCATGCGTAAGGGTTGGCCCGTCTTCCACCACCAGCACGCGTTTGCCCTTCACGAGTTCCGGATCAGCAACCGACACTCGGCAAGCCGCTTCAATCACCGTCGCGGTTGGGTTGAACTTCCGAATGTTGTCGCGGACTTTCTGCACGTTATCCGGGGATGCCGTGTCGACCTTGTTGATGACCAGCACCTTGCCCGAGCGGAAATTCACTTCGCCGGGATAGTACGAAAGCTCGTGTCCAGCCCGGTGTGGATCTAAAACAACGATCTCGAGATTAGGACGATAAAACGGAGTGTCATTGTTGCCTCCGTCCCAGAGCACCAGGTCGCCTTCCTGCTCTGCCTGCCGCAGAATCTCCTCGTAGTCCACGCCCGCATATACCGTCGTCCCCACCACGATGTGCGGTTCGTATTCCTCGCGCTCCTCGATGGTGCAGTCATGACGGTCCAAGTCCGCCAGCGTCGCAAACCGCTGCGCATGTTGCGCCGCCAGATCGCCGTATGGCATCGGGTGCCGAATCACTACCGGATGCCAACCCATTCCACGCAGTTCTTCAGCGACCCGCCGTGACACCGGGCTCTTGCCGCATCCAGTGCGTACCGCGCATATCGACACCACCGGTACCTTGCTGACCAGTTGCGTCCGCGCCGCTCCGAGAAGCCAGAAGTCTGCTCCGGCCGCAACCACGCGCGACGCGAGATGCATCACCGTCGAATGTGATACGTCCGAATACGAGAACACCGCAACGTCCACTTCTTCGTCGCGGATAATCTTTTCCATTTCGTTCTCGTCGAGAATTGGAATCCCCTGCGGGTACATTTTGCCGGCGAGTTCGGTTGGATAACGTCGACCTGCGATATCAGGAATCTGTGTGGCAGTGAACGCCACAACCTGGTAATCAGGGTTATGACGGAAGACAACATTGAAGTTATGGAAATCTCGTCCGGCAGCGCCAATAATCAGTACGCGTTTCATGATTCCTTTCACGCCTCCCATCGTTTGAGAGAGAGTGCTCTAGGCGTGAAATGTTCCTTCCGCAGCGTATATTCAGTCGGTGAGCTATGTCACGTACTTGAGTGAGGGGAAATTAACGTGCCATAAACGATTAACAGGTAATGGGTTATTGATTATCTAATATTTTGCGGACGCCCGGATTGACAAAATATGCATATCCATTACTGGTGATGCATATTCTTTTTGCTTTGCGGGTAAATTTCGAATGCATATGCTGTCGAACAATGTATGTAGTAACTACATAGTAATTTCAACGATGGATATTTAGGCGGCTTCCGCTTGCGCCAGGGACGGCAGTCTTCCGTGGTCCTTTACAGGCGGCTCTCTCTCGAACACATTTTCATGGCAGGATCGCGGATCCAAATCATGAAATTTCCCCACAATGCGGAAACCGGTGTCATGCCAAGCCGCTGTTCATCGGCAAGTGCATGGAGTCAGCGGAAGGCTTTCTTCAACGACTTCAATTTTCCACGCGTCAGAACTTTTGCGATGAACGTGAACCGCTTACGACTGATCGCTCGTTCACCCCTCACACTTCCCTGTGACCAGCATCACTTCCCCCATGGAACATGCGGCCACAGAATGAATGTCATTGACCGTGTGGGGTGTTAGGTCCCCATGCACAGTTCATAGCATTCATGTTCTGGCGTTTTGTGTACCTGCCAGGAGGGAAAGAAGGATTCATGCCACGAGGTTCAGTAGCAATTGTGGTGGAGCGATGTAAGGCTTGCGGGTTCTGCGTAGAGTTCTGTCCGACCAAGGTCCTTGCATTATCCTCCGCGTTCAATTCAAAGGGATATCACCCGCCCCATGCCATTGCTCCCGAGAAGTGCAGTGGTTGCGACCTGTGCGGAATGTACTGCCCCGACTTCGCCATCTACGGCTATCGCAATGACAAAAATGCCCCGAAGGAGGACGAAGCCGATGCACGCTGACCCGCAAGGAGTTCTCACCGGCGCTCACTTTCTCGACGGTGATCATGCTGCCTGTGAAGGTGCCATTGCCGCCGGTGCCCGCTTCGCCGCCGGATACCCGATTACGCCCTCGACGGAAGTCGTAGAGCGCTTTGCTATGCGCGCTCCCACTGTCGGTGGAACTTTCATCCAGATGGAAGACGAGCTTGCTGCTTCCATCACCATCCAGGGAGCGGTCTGGGGCGGAGTAAAAGCCTTCACCGTGACGTCCGGCCCTGGCTTCTCGCTCATGATGGAGCACATCGGTTACGCGGCCATGACGGAGACACCCTGTGTCTTCATCAACGTGCAGCGCGGCGGTCCGTCCACTGGACTTCCCACTCTTCCTGCGCAGGCTGACATGATGCAGGTCCGCTGGGGATCGCATGGCGATTACGAAATCATTGCCCTCTGCCCCAACTCTCCTCAGGAGTGCTTCGATCTCACTATTAAGGCGTTCAATTTCTCCGAGCAATATCGTGTTCCCGTCTTCCTCATGATGGATGAAGTTGTCGGTCACATGACCGAGAAAGTCATCATTCCTCCCGCCGAAGAGATTGAGATCGAGCCGCGTCACTTTAGTAAGAAGGCCCCCAAAGACTTCCGACTTTACGAGCCCGAAGCCAATCAGGTTCCTGACATGGTGAAGGCAGGCGACGGCTACAACATCCACGTTACAGGTCTGACACACGACGAACGCGGCTATCCCGACATGACGCCTCCCATGCAGGACAAGCTCGTTAAGCGGCTTCAAAGCAAAATTATCGACAACGCCGATAAGATCTGCCTGTTTGAGAAAGAAAATGTTGAAGGCGCCGATGTTGTCGTTGTGTCTTACGGAATCACCTCGCGCGTAGCACAGCGGGCCGTCGATCAGGCTCGTGAAAAAGGCGTCAAGGTTGGCAAGCTGCGTCTTATCACAGCTTGGCCATTCCCGGAGAAAATCATTCGCGAGATTGCACCAACCATCAAAGGCTTTGTCGTTCCCGAGCTTAACCTCGGGCAGATGGTTCGCGAAGTTGAGCGCTGCGCTGGTGGCAAGACCCGCACCGTCGCCGTGTCGCACGCTGGCGGCACCGTCCACGAACCGGAGAGCATCCTCAAAGCCATTCTGGAGGTGGCACGATGAGTTCTGTCGCGATCCCGCAAAACCCTGTAGAGCCGTTCCTGCGCTCGGAGCGCATGCCACACATCTGGTGTCCCGGCTGCGGCATTGGAACCACCGTTAACTGCTTCACCCGTGCGCTCCTCGATTCCAAGGCGGACCTCACCAAGCTCGCCATCGTTTCCGGAATCGGCTGCACCGGTCGCGTCGCTGGCTATACCAATCTTGATTCGTTCCACACCACGCATGGACGCGCGATTCCTTTCGCCACAGGTCTTAAGCTGGCGAATCCAGAGCTTAACGTTGTTGTCTATTCCGGTGACGGAGATCTCTTCGCGATCGGCGGAAATCACCTGATCCATGCTGCTCGGCGCAACGTCAACCTCAAGGTCATCTGCGTAAACAATCTTATTTACGCCATGACTGGCGGACAGACTGCGCCGACTACTCCTGGAGATGTCATTACCTCCACGGCGCCCTACGGCACGTACGACCCGGCCTTCAACCTGCCTTACCTGGTGGAAGCCGCTGGAGCCGTCTACGTAGCACGTTGGACGACCTTTCACGTCCGTCAACTTGCCAAGTCCATGGCTGAAATGTTTCAGAAGAAAGGCTTCGGCTTCATCGAAGTTCTCTCGCCCTGTCCAACGCTTTACCAGCGTCGCAACAAGATGGGTGATGGCTTGGATGCGATGAAGTTTTACAAACAGGTCAGCAAGATTAAGCACGGCTGTCCCACCAGCGAAGTTGCGCTGTCCAAGTCTGGTGAGATCGTCGTTGGTAAGTTTGTCGACCGTGAGCGCCCCGAGTACATCGGTACCATGAATACGTACCTTGAGCACCAACTCGGTGAGCGTTACGTCGAGCCCCACACCCTGAGTGACGACGGAGGTTGTTCGGGAGGAGAGTTGGAGGTTATCTCATGCAATCGTTAAATGAAATCCGCGTCGCGGGCTTTGGGGGCCAGGGCGTAATCCTCTCGGCCATTATCATTGGCAAGGCGGCCTCCATTGTCGATGGCAACTTTGCCACCATGACACAGAACTTCGGTCCTGAGGCCCGTGGTGGGGCGTGCAGCGCGCAGGTGATCCTCTCCGAATCGCCTGTACTCTACCCATATGTTACGCATCCTGACGTGCTGGTAGTGATGTCCCAGGAAGCGTACCTCCGCTTTGCACCCGAGCTGAAGCCTGGCGGAATCCTCCTGATTGAACAAGACCTTGTACGCATTAAGGGTCTTTCTCCCGCTGAGACACGCGTGTACGGCATTCCCGCCACCCGGATTGCCGAGCAACTCGGGAAACGCATGGTGCTCAACGTTGTCATGACTGGATTTTTCGGCGCCATTACCGGCTTGATCAGCCGCGAGGCGCTTCGCAAAGCCGTTGAGGATTCGGTTCCCGCCAGCTTCCGCGAAGTCAACCTGAAAGCATTTGATGGCGGTTATGACTACGGGCTTCAACACCTTGAGAGTGGAGCATTGGAAACCAGCGAATTCGAGGAAGTTACGGTTCGCGAGTAACCATAGGGAACGATCTTCGCTTTAACCATCACCCTGTCCCGGCTCCGCTGGGACGGGGTTTTTCCTTTGAAGTGCGTATTTGCAAACGGGCCTGCGCCGGACGACTAGGCTTCTCGCGGAGTATCCAGGGGAGTCATTCGGAGAAGAGCGGCAATCAGGTCTTCAGCGGCGAATGGCTTGGCGATACTAGGCAAGTTATTTGCCGCAAGAAAGCCTCGAAGTTCGCTCTCGCCCGATTGTGGAAGCGTAAAGACGATTCGCTTTGTCATGTGCGATTGATTTTCAACGATCCAGTGGTAGACATCCGGTGCCGAGGTCGTCCCGGAAAGCCTGCCGTCGATGATGATTGCTCCGAACTTTCCATCACTAAGCAGCCGGATGGCCTCGCTGCCACTGCACGCTGACGCCACATCGACGTGAGCTTGCTTGAGAGCTTCAATCTCGAATTCCAGAAGCACCTGCTCGTCTTCAATGACCAACACGCGATCGGGAAGTTCTTTCTTCTCGTTGGAGGGAAACTTCCACCGAACGCCGGATTCCGGCTGAGTTGCAAGAGGAAGCCGAATCACAAACACCGCGCCGCCGTCGGGATGATTGGAAGCGAAAATCTCCCCTCCATGTTCCTGGATGATGCCGTAACAGATCGAAAGGCCCAACCCTGTTCCCTTCCCGACTTTCTTGGTCGTATAGAACGGATCAAAAACTCGGTTAGGCTCGCGGATGCCATCGCCCGAATCCTTGAACTCCACAAACGCGTCGGTCTTGTCATTCCAGGTTCTTATGCTCAGGGCGCCGCCGTGAGCAATCTCAAGCATGGAATCCACCGCGTTATTCACGATATTCAGGAAGACCTGCTCAAGCTGATGCGCGTCGCCGAAAATCATTGGAACTTGCTCATCGCAGTGATGCTTGACGGTGATGTTGTTGATTTTCAGGTCATACTCACGCAAGGCAAGTGTGTCGTTGAGAATCCGGCGAAGGTCGACGGCCTGCTTGTGAGGCTTGCGCTGGCGCGCAAAAGACAGCAGATTCTGCACTACCCGGTGCGTCCGCTGGGTTTGCCGGTAGAGCTTGGCGACGAAATCGCTGGCGCGCTCGCCGAGAGGTTCAGACTCCAACAACTGCGCGTAGCCAAGGATAGCTGTGAGCGGATTATTAAGTTCATGCGCAACGCCGGCAATGAGTTGTCCAACCGCGGACATCTTTTCGCTCTGGAGAAGTTGTTCCTGGGTCTGCCTGAGGTTTTCGTAGGCTCGGGATGTCTCTTCGTAGAGGCGTACCTTCTCGATCGTGCTGGCGAGTTGCCGTCCGATGGCACAGATCAGGTTCTCGTCCGTCTTGACGAACTCACGTTCAATCCGGCTGCTCACTCCGATGACGCCCAGCGGCCTGTCCTGCGACCACATCACTACCCACATCCACGCACGCAGCTTCTCTTCTTCCAGTAATCGCTGCATGACCGGTGGAAGCTTGGGACCGTGTACTTCGCTGACGATCTCGGTACGGCTGGCGAGAAGCCTCTCCCAGAACTCTTCCGGAATTTCCATTTCCAGAACAGATGGGCCGGCAGGCGAAAGAACTCCAAAAGATGCACGGGGACGCAACAACCGCGAATTCGGTTCGGCAATCAGGATCGCTCCCATGTCCGCTGCGAACAGATCCACAACCTGGCGCAGCGTAACGTTGAGAATTTCGTCTAGATCAAACGACTGCGTCGCAACCACGGCAATTGCATTCAGCGCATAGAGTTCGTGATTGCGCCGTTGAATATCTTCTTCGGCGCGTTTCTTTTCCGTGATGTCAACAAGAAAACCCTGATAGCGGTCGACCCGCCCATTCTCCTGCCTGGTGGCAAAGCTGTTTTCCAGCAAGGTAATGGTGGTGCCGTCCTTTCGTCGTACGGTGACTTCGTGATTGCGGACATAACCGTTGGCGCGCATCTCTCTCATGAACCGTGTCCGATCCTCGGGATGCTTGTAAAGTTGGGAGGCGATATCCATCGCGAGGACCTCGGCACGGGAATCGTAGCCAAGCATTCGGATAAACGCCGTGTTGCAGTCCAACAGGTTCCCCTCCGGCGTCGAAACAAAAACTCCTTCCTGGGCCTCTTCAAACAACAGGCGATAGCGCTCCTCCGCGGCCCTGCGATCCGTGGTATCGGCAATAATGTGGACAGTACCAATCGTGTTGCCGAGTTCCTCTGTGTAGGAGGAAGTGGAAACCATGGAAAACCCGCCAAAGCAAGGATCGGGGCCTTCCCCGCCCCCGTCCTGCGAGCGAAGACAATAAGGGCATCCTCCTGCCGCATTGGGTAAGACCGCCGCGCAGGTATTTCCGACAACCTCGGAATGTGGCCTGCCCAGGCGCTGAAGCAAGGCCCGATTGACATTGAGAACCCGTTGCTCGCAATCGTGCACCAGGACAAGATCATCGATGGAATCGAAGGTGCGAACCCATTGCCGCTGCGAACGGACAATCTGCTCAACCATGCGAAGGTTCTCGGCCGCCATTCCCAACTGATTGGCGGTGGTGGCAAGAAAGCGCATCTCGTCCGGGGTGTACGAACGAGCGCGGGGCATTCCAAGGCACAAGATACCCAGGGCGGATGATTTGCCTAATACAGGAACCAGAAGTAAGTGCTCGAAACCGGCTACTGCAGCGTTGTTTGCGTGATCCGGTTCGAGCGTGGAGATCCTGACTTTGGCTGCAATCCTGTCGCGCAACAGACGGGTGCTGTAGGCAGTGGCGAGTGGAATTTCCTGATATTTATGGAAATACTCGTCCGGCATGTCAATCTGCTGACCAAGGACCAGCTTATCTCCATCCAAAAACCGAAACCATGCGGCACGGGCCCCAAACAGGTTCTTCAGTTGGATGAGCCCCGTTTTCATCATCGATCCGTGGTCCTGCGCTTCGGCGATCGCAGTCGTCAGAGCGTTTACTACGGCGAGTCGCCTTACATTGGCCTTGGAATCATCGAGAACAAGAAACAACATTCCCAGTCCAAGGAGCACGATAATCGCCGTATCGACCCCCGGGAAGCCCCAGTGGATGGTTCCAGCGGATTCGTCGAGGTGAAGGAGGAGCAGCATCACCGTCAACATCCACGGCCCCAGATCCCTGCGTCCCCGGCTGAAGAGCGCCAGGCGGATCGCCCCAACTACGGCAATCACGTGATACACGGCATGCATTGCATACATGAGGCCCGTCGAAGTGGGAAACCACAAAGTACGCAAAAGGGCAATATCGATGCCGACAGCAGCAAGAAGTCCGACGAGCAACAGGTATTTGCGCGAGTTTGAATACAACAGGACGGCTACTACAAAAAAAGTGACGGAGAGGATGAAGGTGACATAAGCTATCGCGTTTATCAGGCGCGGATCATGTATGGATGGTCCAATTGCAAGAGCCTCAAGAGAGACAAAGTACAATAGCCAGCCGGTTATCCAGACAAGAAGGTAACGTTCGCGGAAAGTGCGATAGACGAGAATCGCAGCCGCCAAGAGGGCAAGCGTACCCGCACCTTCGACCATGGTCTCGGTCGGGAGGAATCTGAGCGACTGGAGAAAAAAAACTGCTGGGAACAAAATCATCAGGGTCCGAAACACTCGAAGGTGCTGTATACCACAAATCGAAACAGATGCCAGCGAATTTCAATTCCTTTTCGCCTTACGAACAAGCCTAAGCCGTGTACAATTGCGCCACAGACGGAGGAGCAACCCCTTAAGTCATGTTGTCAGAACGCATCTTGGTGGTGGATGACGAAGAGCCGATCCGCGAGATCGTTTCTTCCATGTTGTGCAATGCAGGGTTCCAGTGCGAACAGGCCTGCTCTGGAGTCGATGCGCTTGCCATTCTTGATTCCGGCCAGAAGTTCGAGTTGATGCTATCAGACTTGATGATGCCTGAGCTGGATGGCATTGGCCTTCTGGAGCGCGCCAAGAAGAAATTCCCCGACATGCCGGTCGTAATGGTTACGGCCGTACATGACATCTCCGTAGCGCTCGCCGCCATACGCAATGGAGCTTACGATTACCTGCTCAAGCCCTTCGAGCGTGAACAACTGGTCGCCATGGTCCGCAGGGCGCTCGAAAATCGCAGATTGAAGCTGGAAAACCGCGCATACCAGACGAACCTGGAATCGCTGGTGAGCGCGCGCACGGAGCAATTGCGTCAGGCGATGGGTGATCTCCGGCAGGCGATGTCGGATCTCGAACGCTCTTACGACATTACGCTGGAAGCACTTGGCGATGCCCTCGATCTTAAGGACGCTGAGACGGAAGGTCACTCGAAGCGAGTCACCGCTTTCACCATTGCCATGGCACGTGGCATGGGACTTGCCGACGACAAGATACGCGTCATAGCGCGCGGAGCCTTCCTGCATGACATTGGCAAGATGGCAATTCCCGACGCAATCCTTCGGAAGCCTGGTGCACTTACGGAAGAAGAAAAGGAATTGATGAAGGAGCACTGCTACCGCGGGTACCAGATGCTCCGCAAAATTCCGTTCCTCGAAGAGGCCGCGGAGATTGTGTACGCACACCAGGAGCGCTATGACGGGACTGGCTATCCGCGCGGATTGGCACGTGAAGAAATTCCGCTGGGAGCGAGAATTTTCTCCATCGCTGACACCCTCGATGCGATTACGTCCGATCGCCCCTATCGTGCCGCCCAAAGTATTGATGCAGCGCGTGACGAGATATCGCAATGGTCTGGCCGACAATTCGATCCCACGATCGTTGAAGTATTTCTGGGCATGCCTCAGAGCACGTGGCGCGATTTGCGGCGAGAGATTGATTCCCAGGTGTACCGGTTCTCGACCCCACAGAAGTCAATCGGCAGGACACCCGCCTAAAGAGACGTTCTTAGGCTTGAGGAATTTCGCGCCGCACTCATCTAAAAAACTGGAGGACTAAATGGGTACTCCCTTGCAAAATGCAGACGTACAGAAAGCGCTGGTCTCGCTTCCAGGCTGGACTCAGATCGGACCGGCGATCGAAAAGCTCTACGAGTTTCCAAACTTCGTGGATGCCATGGTCTTTGTGAACAAGGTAGCGGAACTCGCCGAGGAGGCGAACCACCACCCGGACATTAAGATCGTCTACAACAAAGTCACGTTGCAGTTGGTCTCACATGATTCCGGCGGGGTCACGCAGCGTGATTTGCGGATGGCTGGACGGATCAACGAACTTGGCCGGGAGGCCGTTTAAAGGGCAGATTTCAGATGCCGCGCCCACAAACGGCGCGCCGCTTGCGAGAGTAAGCTCTGTCTAGTGTTGTGCGGTCTTCACTTGCAGAGACTCCGATAGATCGTTTAGCGCGTCCTGAATTCTCTGCAGTTCTTGCTGTGCCGTCCCGTTCCACTCGGCAATCTGGTCCGGGGCTTCGTGCAACCGGGCAAAGAGCCACCCGACCGCCTTGCGTCCTCGCTCCGATAACAACAGCGCTCCTACACTTCCCACTCCCAGCACCGTTAACGGCAGCGCCCATTTACGCATAGCAAATCTCCCTGCAACATCTCATAGCACCATTGGACTGCGCCACGAAGAGAAAGTTTCAAAGTGTCCCATTTCTTTAGTAACAAATTCGATTCCACGGGAAATTCCTTTTCCCGCAAATCAAGCCCTGTGGTTTCTCCGCCTCTCGGCCAAGAGTAAGATGAACCCACGGTTCGCCAATCTATGGGGGAACGAAGATGAAACGTAGTTACCTTATTGTCGGAGTGCTGCTCTTTACCGGCATCACCGCACTCGCCCAACAACCTCCCGTTACGCAACGCCCGGACAGCGTCACGGTCAGCGCCGATGGAAAGTTCGAGGCGGCCCCGGATACTGCCCTGATCCAGTTCAACATCTCGGTGCAGGAACCCCTGCTCAAGGCCGCTTACTCTCGCGCACAACAGGCCGCTGAGCAGGTGCGACAGGTTCTCCGCAGCAACGGCATTGATCCGCGCCAAGCCGAGATTGGCACCTTGCAGGTCAGCCCCGTTTACGACTATCGCAACCCGAAGCGCAAGCTGGTCGGTTATCAGGTAAATAGCGCTATTTCCGTCAAGGTGAAGGACTTCAACAAAGTCGGCTCTCTTGCCGACGCCTTCTCCGGCATGGACGTCACCGGCAATCAATCGATCTCATACACGCTTGAGGACATGGAAGCCGCTCGGGTAAAGGCTGCGGAAGATGCAATGCGGAAAGCCCGTGAGTTGGCGTCTGCTCTGGCCCGTACCGCCGGACGAACCCTGGGCGAAGCCCGGCAAATTAGTCTCGACTCCTACAACGTCCCCGGGCCCCGCCCAGTTATGTACGCTCGGGCTATGGCCACCGAAGCTGCCCCGCCACCGACGGCAGAGTTCAGTCCCGCAAAAACCACAGTCACGGCCCACGTAACCGTTGAATATGCGCTGAAATAATCGGTTTTGGGCACAAGAATGCCCCGCGCCAAGGCGGGGCTCATTTTTGTGTACGTGTCGAGAACCCTCAAGGCTTGGCCAGTGCCCGATCCCGGTTGATCTCCACTGGCCGTTCCAGCACCATTTCAAGCGTGGTGCCGGTATCAAATCTCAGATCAGGACCACGCGATAGGAGCACGGTGGCTAGCCCAACCAGTCCACCTCCCAGAGCACCGACTCCGGCCCCTTTGGCGTCGCGCCCGACGATGCCACCAATGGCCGTCCCAGCCATCGTCGTATTGGCGACCGTCGCGGCGTCTTTGCCCTTGCTGCCCGAGCCTTCAACCGTTCCCTCATCACCCTTCATCTTGGAATTCTCCGCGCCAGGCACATGGTCGAGCGATCCCGGCAGCAGCACCGTGTAGCCGCTGGGAAAGATCATCGAAGTGAAGTGGATGAGAATCTGTGCGCGGCCTTTGACCCGTCCGGGCCTCTCCACCCGCGAGACCACCCCTTGGACATAGGTACCCGGGGGTACAACGACTTTGCCGCTTACGACGACCGGAAAATTCGTCTCCGCATAGACGGGATCGCCGCTGCGGGCGCTCTTGGTGGAAATAGCCTGTTTCAGGACCAGTGGAATCTTGGTTCCCTCGGGCAGCGTCACACGGATGGCGGACGCTTCGCCCCCGGAACGTTCTCGTAAGACTGTTGGCTCATTGCTCTGTCCGCCGGTCGGCTCCTGCTGCGCAACTGAAACCTGTGCCAGTGTGATTGCGACGGTCAGGAAACAAAACAGAATTGGCTTGCGCATCGTTCCTCCAAACCTGTGTACGAGAATGAACCCGGACCACGGCGTCTGGTTGCGCTTCCTAGTGGCTGGTGACTTCGCCTCCCCAGGCATCGACGATCTCCTTTGCCATATGGCCGATGAGGATTTCAGCCTTATTTTCAGGAGTCCAGCGCTGATCCTTGTTGTCGTAGGTGAAGGCTGAAATGATGAACGTGCCTTTCTTGGTGATAATAAAGGCCACATCGTTTCGAACCGCATCCAGAGCACCGATTTTGTCGCCGATTGCCGACAGCCCCTCCGAGGTATCCGC